>Ga0116228_10000160_pt1 | contig 45381 bp, 22 predicted proteins | sample S1TSphfallax_2_FD_89694 | JGI IMG/M metagenome (GOLD analysis project Ga0116228, IMG submission 89694) | Host-associated microbial communities from peat moss isolated from Minnesota, USA - S1T2_Fc - Sphagnum fallax MG | ecosystem: Host-associated > Plants > Peat moss > Unclassified | place...
GAAATTTGTGGTGGTTTCTTCTTTTGTGTTTCACTTGATGCAATGCACATTGCATCCTGAGCATATGTTAAACAGTGTTTTTTTTGTTTTGGCAAATTTTCTCCACGTGATGACCAGATTTTTTTAATAAAAATAACAAAGATTATATTTTAACTATGTTGCAGATTCTTAAGTTTAATTGCTGAAAAAATTACCATATTTCAATGATGTATAATAGTTCAAAAATGATTGATTCCAACAAAGGATTCGGTTGAAGCTTGTAATGGTTGTGGGGAAAAGAGTGTTGTTCCTACAACTGCTTTGTTAGTCTTGTTGATTCATATCGACAAAAAAATAACTGTCTTATATGATTCACCCTATTTGTTTGTGATTTTTCTTGCATTAGGTATGGAAAAGTTGTTGCAAAAAATGGGATGAAGCATAATTATAGTTGGGTTAATCAAGGAGATGATGGAAACACAACATTATAACATAATAATTTAAACCAAATCACAATAGACTAATGCATGAAGAAGGCTCATGAAATTTTTTAAACAGTTAATTGAAATATCATTGTCATTATGTTTACATGCATTATTGACAAAAGGATGTTTCAATTGTTAGTTTGAAGTTGAAGAAATGTTATAATTAATTCTAGATAACTTCAATTGAACGCTAAGAAGACCATGTTAGCAAAAGTCGATAATTAAATAAATACTTCTCTATTAAGAATTGTTACTACAGCCATGAAGTTTGTCATTCCAAACAGAAGAGAAAAAAAGAATCAATGGGTAGCTTGCCAAAACACTAGCCACCGCACTTAGGCTCATGAACAAATGAAGATATAAAATCAGTTCAGTTTTGTGCCTGTTTGTCAAGTTCTTCAACAACATCATTCAAACAAAGTTCTACCTTGGTGTACAACCAGAAGTATTAGAAGCCATAGAGCTTCCTATGTTGGGTGGTCCTTCAAATGGCTTCATCAACAGCTTTTGATTCTCATGCAGAAAAAATTGGCACAAGATTGCATTCCAGGATACAAGAGGTAACATCAGGCTAAACAGATGCAAAAAATAGACACACCATTGCTCACAGCTCTGCCACAGCCATCAATGAGTGGTGTCCACTCTTGGCATGACTACAACACATTGATCCATAGCTTCAGATTTCTCAACATTCCCTGCCCTGACAGTTCAACAGCCAGGACAGACCTTGGCCTACAAACTCATGCATCTGACTTGGATTGCTCCCACATTATCTGAAGTACCCAACTCCTTTGGAGAAATAGATGGATAAGTGTTATTGAAAAGTGTGGTATGGACTTTGACAAATGAAAAAGACAACAATTCTTAAGGAATGATCATGATTTCAGCAGATGAACTCCCATGCATAAATTCAACTTTGATGGATGACTGTGATTATGATGGATGGAAAGAGAGATGATGGATGCATGAAATGAATTATAAGTGTTTTGTACTTTCAAATATCAAATGCAAAGTCTGATCTCATTGGATGAATGATCTAAAGAAGATGGGATGATTTTAATGGAAAACTAAGGTATCCCATTCACAGATTTCTGTTATGGGTTCCTATTTCGCGATATTTAATTCTCAGGTTTTCATTCCCCTGAAACATATTAAGAGTAAGTTTCCATGATCTCCCACTCACCTATTATATGTACTATCCAGTGTTTGTTTTTTCATTTTTGCAAAGTAGCCAGTGGGGCCACCTCTAAAGTGCAGTTGGTGCTGCTATGGCTATTAGCAAGGTGTTGTCAGAGCTCTATGTGGCCCCACTAACAGATTCTTTATAAAAACTTGGCTGCCACTTCAATTTGTTAGGTGAATTATTTGACATTTTTTGGACTTGTTGAGTGAAAAAAAGCTAGCTAGTTTTGGAATGCAGACAGAGTTTTCAGGCTATTAATCAAATGCAGTTGGAGTTTTTATGGCGAGGTTTGTATTGTTGGTGTCAAAATTTGGCAACTACTAGGGCAAGTTGTAGAATTGTCAAAGATATAGAATACTTTGAATGTATAAAAGCAGCCAGAAATAGTCATAATCACAAGCACTTGTGGGGGAATTGAACCCCTAAAATTGGTCTTTCTAGCACAAGTGACCTAATCAACCAAGTTAATATACAAGAAGAACTAAAGAAAATCGTGCAAGGAGAGAAATTAATGTGATTGGAGTTTAGAAAGTTCATTGGCTTGTAAAACAACCATTAAATTCAACAAATAAAAAAGCACAAATGGGCCAAAAAGAATCTCCCTTTGTAGAAATATAGGCAACAACTCCTACCTTTGCAAAAACACAACCAACAACTCCAAAAAATACAACCCACCCTAACCATCATAATAATAATGAAGTTGTGCTTCTCGCCAATGTTCAATACACTCTACATATGGGAAATTTTGCAAAGTGACATATTCTGGGAAATTGCAAACAAGAACTCGAGATGTTGTCACCAAACACCACATTCTAGTTAGAGGATTGGTGTCAAAAGGTGGAACCATGCATGCGGTTACATTTGACTTCATCATCAACTTGAACATGCCTTGCTGGTCATCAAGGTCATTGGCATTGAGAACCTCATGCACAAAGGTTTCCACCCCATCTAACAATTGTGTTTTGTTAGAACAAAAAGCTAATTTTGATTACAACAAGGTGTTTTAAGAAAGACGTCTCACAGTCTACTTATAGGCCATATTGGGGATACACAATCCCAAGAACATCCATGACACCATGGGCTAGAAACCTTGTTTCTAGTTTTTGAATCAATGTTTCTGCAACACCTACCAAAGCATCCACATTGCACAACAAGAAAACTATTTTAAACAACCAAATTTGTAATCATGCTTCTAGCAACCCCTACAAATGCATGAAAATAAAATAGAACTTAACAAATTGAAAGAAAAAAAATCAAACAAGCCAAAAGATAGAGTTTTAAAAATTTACCTTTGCACTAATTCTTCACCAATGATTCAACAACATCAAATATAAATTCAATGAAAAATGTAGGCGTCAAAGTCTCCAAATCACAATGCACTGCCCATATGTGTTGGCCATTTACCTCAAAGGCAAAATGTTGGAGTCCATAATTAAGATCAAGTATCCACTTCATGTGGATGTTTTCATGTTTACAATCAAGCAAGGACTTGAATGCCCAAAAGGTATCTACAATGAATTCCAAATACATGTTATACAGATCATCTTGGCACACCTTGATAGCAACCACAAGGTCGCACATAAACACATCCCACATCTATGTAAATTTAACCAAAGCATGCACAGATTCCAATAGTGGCAAGATACAAGCAAGTCCCAACAAGATGTGCAAGTCACACAAATGTTCATAATTTTGTTTGGTTTGTTAGTTTGTAGGGCTATCTAACACCATTTTCACCAAGAGTGTTTTATATTTTTCCATCAACCTTTTGGTAGGGCTCAACATTAAAATCCACCTTGTCTTCACATTCTGAAAAATCTTACTCCCCTTTATTTCCAACATTTCAACCAACTTTGTAAACTCTAGACATATTTTTTGTGAATGTGCAAAGTAACTATGTAAGGTTTGTAACAAATGTTCAAGGCAGATCACCAGAGATAAACTTGATAAAGTTTACACTACCAAGTTTGTTCAATGGGCCATGCAATGGATCCCAATGAATGGGGAGCATAATTGTCATGGATCTGTTTTGTGACACCAGTCCTTGTCCCCTGAAAAACATTAACATTGTCTACCCCAAAACATATAAGCTTTCTGGTTTCGTGGCAAACCTCCACTTATCATGAATGCCTCCATAATAGTTAGGTTATTACTCCTTGAACCTACAACCATCCTATCCAAAGATATTAGAATGGGAATCCTTACCCAATTTTGCACCACATAGTAGTGGACAAACAACCATGATTAGTTGTCAACTATGGAGACCTCATCATAGCTCAAAGCAACGTAATGTGCAACTTGAACTACATCCTAGTGGCCTTCATCATTGCTTGGTGCATGAATTCTACCATGGTCCAACCAAAACTATCACTGTAGTGTTTTTTGTTGTTTTTGGGCATTGTTAAAAATCCAAACAATGACATCAAATATTCATATTCCAACATTGGACGGCCCTACTGCAACAAATGAAACATAGTGGAAAATTGAACAACTTTCCGAAGTTTTTTCCTACCATCCCATGTGCCAATTGGGCATCAATAGTTTCCTAGCTATGAGATGCAAATGTTTTTTGGTTCTTGGCATGCTTACAAACCTTGAAGTAAAACCAATCCCTTTTTTTTACATCAAACCCCATACTCTTCACAACTTTCTGACAACATGCATGGTAACAAAAGGAATCCCACTTAGCAGCAAGTATTTTGTTTTTCCTTTTTACTTCAATACAAACCTTGCATTTGACAATGTGCAAGGTTCCATTTTCCCTCACAAACAATTTTACCCATGGGAATTTTGCAAGCCATATTTCTTGGAACTTTCTTGTTACATCATAATTCCTCTTCTTGATGCCTACTTTAGGTTGGTTGGGCTTATCATCTTCAGCACTAGGGGAAGACTCACTAAAAGACATGGGCACATCTTCAATGTGATTTGCATTGGAAGGATTAGAACTATAATTAGAAATAAAGGAGGAGAAGATGGAAGAATAGGACCACAAGATGAAGTTTTTTGTCATTGGTAAGAATGACAAGTGGCCCACCTACCTTAGAATTCCTAAAGGAGAAGAAGTATTTGAACGTGTAAGCATGTGGTAGTAGTGGTGGTGGCATTGTGCCAAAAGAGCACAATAGGTCACTGAATAGTAGTGCAGTAAAAATAGTTGCACTAAAAAAGATTATGTACCAAGTCTACAAAAAAGAGTAGCACTAAAGATAGCCCCACTAAATGAAGAAAAGAATAGCATTGAATATAGAAGACATTAACACCAATTCTTATAAAAACATTGGTTACCATTGAAGCACCATTGAAATAAAAAGGTTCATTGAAGCATAAATGTTCATTGAAGTAGAAAGGTTCACTAAATAATCAAAACTTCAAAACATAGAATATCATTGTCCATTGGATCAAAGAGGCTCATTGTGCAAAAAAGTAAAAAGGTTGTTTGAAGCAAAAAAAGGTCACTAAAACATAAAGGTTCATTGAGGACAACATTATAGTATAATAGAAAACCAGCATAGAACCTTAGAAGACCACAACTCAATGAAGTAAAAAGGTTTATTGAGGTAGAAAGGTAGAAAGTCTCATCGAAGCAAGTAGGGGCACTGAAACATAAATGTTCATTGAAGATAGAGTAGTAAAGACATAGTAGAAAAGAAGACCAATGCAAAATCCTAAAGCATCACACTAAACCACTAAAGCGAAATGGTTTATTTAGGTAGAAAAATTTACTTAAATAGAAATGTAAAAAGATTCATTGAAACAAATAAGGGCATTGAAACAAATAAGGGCATTGAAACATAAAGGTTCATTGAAGACAACATTGAAAGTAGAAAAGAAGACCAACATAACCCTTCTATAAAACCCTAAAGCAGAAAAGGTTTATTGAAGCAAAAGGTTTTATAGAAGTAAAAAGGCATAAAGGCCAACAAAGAAGCATAAAGCACCTACACCATTGAAGCAAAAATATTCGTTGAAGAAGTAGCACCAACACAGACTCATGAAACACCACTGGAACAAACAATAGAAGTATGGAATTCAAAAGGAAATGGCTAAATTATGTACCTCTTTATAATTTTGTTAAAAAATCGAGTATGTTGTCATGGATACTCTTGCAATAATGTAAAAATTGCATAAAATCCCAAGCAATGTCTAAACACATAAAAGATTCACAAGATCCCTGAAGATTTGAAGAATTGTAAAACACAAAAAACAAACATAACCTAAAAAAATACTTGAATTTTTACTCCCTAGCAATTGTGGCGCTTGCAAAAGTGAAGAATTTCAATGCGCACTCATCATGATGGAGGATCATGAATTCATGGAGCTCCTACCAACAACACATTAACATGAGTTGTTGGAACTTGGAAACCTGCACAAACACAAGCATTCAAAACATAAGTTGGAACTTCTAAACATTGAAAATGCAATTGGTGACTAGAAGCTACTATAAATGAAACACCATCGCAAGTGGACAACAAAAAATAGAAGTAGGAGCTCCCTAGTGATGAATAGAAAGGAGGAGAAAAAAGTTCTAATGAGCTTTCATACATAACCATTGTAAGACTCTAACAAAATAAGCATTTGCATCTTTGCAAACATGCTAGGAGTTAGGGTTTAGGAGGGTTATAAGGCGAGATCAACAATCATCATCATCACATCTTGACGACAAAGGCAAAACCTTTAAAGTTTAGGTTGACAAATCCAAATTGTCCCTCGATGCCTTTTGGCTCGTCCTCATCCATCCATGTCCATTTTGCAACCAAAAAAAAAAAATTCCACCTTTTTTTTCCTTTTCTACAAGTAGCCATAAATTTTTAAATGTAGAAAAATGGTGATACTTCGCCAAAAATAAAAACACTAGTACTATCCCACTCGAATATTGGGGTTTTTATGTATACCTAATGTTGCTGCACTAGTCCACTATTCTGGTAGATTTCTCACTAATTTTGTCAAAACAGTGCGCATACAAGGTTGGTTCATGATCAAAGCATCATGAGTCTTTGATCAATTTTGATTCAAATTGGGCCAAAGCCACATTGTATCCTTTATTTCCATTAATATTATGTAGCTGAAAAGATCATAAGATTTCCATTATTCAAGTAATTTGCGATTTGATGCATCTAACTTGGATTGCTCCCACATTATCTGGAGTACCCGACCCCTTTAGAGGCAACATCTCACTTGTAATCATCAAATCTTTCATGTTCACATTAATTCTACCTCCCTCAAATCGAAAAATCATCTTGAATTTGGACCCTTGCTCTGTTAGAAAGTAGTTGGTACTAAGATGAAATTGATAAAAGGGAAAGAGAAAATGAACCCAAAGCACATGTGAACACAATCTCATAATGATTGCCAAACTCATGTGATAGCTCCACCACAAACTTGACATTCTTTATATCATCCATGTGTTCAACATTGTTGCAACAAATATAAGAAAGGCATTGTCGTTGCAATTAACATGAGAAGTACAAAGCATAACATTGTGTGAAAACCATTGATGAAACCTTGTTTTAGGCCTAGACACAACTAGAGAGACTAAAAGACTTTAGATAAAAATATGAAGAGCATTGCTGCAGCTTGTAAGTGTGATTTACAAAGAATGACTATGTAAAGCAAAACCAAATATTAAAAATTTTATGTCAATTCAACTCAATCAAAAGCAAGAATTTGCAAGAAATTCCAACCTATTTAGCAGGATGTCATGTGGGTCTTCAAGTCATTGTGGTTCTACCCTAATTCCAGACAGACAAACTAGAAATAAAGAATCTCTCTCCTATTCTTCAAATTACTCTTTTTGCTTGAAAGCAACAAAATCATCACTAAGGGATACCCCTCCTCATATAACATAGCTAGGATTTTCTAAACTTGATGATAGAGACATTCAGAAGCAAACCTAATGTCCAGGTAGTACTCTTCACTTCCTAATTGTGCTTTTGTTATATTGGTTCCATATCACTGAGAAGATGATGACCCATGTTTCTTGCATCCCAAAGCCCAGTATGTTGATGTTGTGGTTCAGGCCTACAGACTGGAAGCATGTGGAAGACGAATTACGCACCCAACTTGGTGATAATTTTCTTATCCATGGTAGTATTATGTCATCAGGACACACTATACTCTTCAAGTACTGGATCAAATGGGATAATTTCAGATCTCATGTTTATCAGTTGAATTTTAGTACTATACTAGAAGAGGCCCACTCATAGCATGGTATCTAGTACAAACATCAAATGTCAGCTCTTTTCCATCAAATTCAGCAAGTGCAACCAATCCATATTTATAGACACAGGTTGGAATTGACTTAGGAGGCAAACGACTGGCTATGAGGTAAAAAAACCTCTTCATGTCCCATAGAGGACAGTTTATAGCTAGCAGGTTTGATTAGAAGAAGAAAATTAACAATAGTTAGGACAATTCAAGATGGACAATGGACTTGAATTTGTGGGTTAAACACCAATTTTGCATCTTTTGCTATTTTGAGATGAATGCATTTGCAATATTTAGGCACTACCGTTGCTTTGCAAAATGGACCCACATATATGGTATTGAGCTAGCTACAAGGTAACATGTAAATATAATGTTCCATGGTTCTTAACTCTTTGACTAAAAGATGTAAATGTGTGCTTGAAGCTTTGGGTCCAACATTAGTATAGAAAACATGACATGTTCAAACTATAACTAGTCAAATTAACAATACTACATGTGAAAAAATAGTCCAATAAGAGTCAAATAATTTCTTGTCCATATAACCAAAATTGGTAAAATAAACCACTCATTGGGATTGGTATAAAAACACACATTTTATACCAAGACCCTAAGCTTGCCATGTGTTAGAAGTAAACCCATCCCAAAATTAACACATGTCACCTTAAGTCTTAACAAGGTCATGACATGTGTCATAGAAAGTAGACAATGTAGTGACACATGTCACCACAATGTTTGCTAAGATCATGACACGTGGCACAAAAGACTCGACAAGATGGTGACACATGTCAAATTAAATATTTTACGATACAAAGACATGTGGCATTAAAAACCAAAGGGCATGATGACACATGGCAATCCAGATGTGCAATGGATATTGACACGTGGGAAACATACCCCATTTGGATTACGTCACATGGAATTCAACATTGAATAGAATTATGCCATATGAAATCGAAAACTACATACAAATTGACCTCCACATTGACTATTAATCAAAATGACCATAAGACAATATGACCAATCAAATATTTACACCCATACTAATCAAAATGACTACCAATCAAAAAGACCCATGTACAATACAACTTATCCAAGATGACAGCTTGGTCAAGCTAGAAAATGTCACAATTAGGTTCTTTTTTATTGGGTTTTTTCAGTTAGTTAAATCATGAATTCTTGTAGTGGTTAGCATGTACACAAGAAGTAAAAAAGAAATCAAAACAAGGATGGAGACAACTATAGGTCTTTATGGCAAGGGGAATGAAATCATCTCCTAGCGTTTGTTTTGTGTAGGATCATGCCTTGTCCCGAATGGCAATTATTGTTACATGCGTTGTCGTCATCAAAGCACATTGCACCAAATTTGTACAAGTTGGATCAATAATGACAACATTCGCTAAGGTTCAAAAACCATCTAGTGATGACAATATTCATTCATCTTTGTGTATGGCGAAGGAAAAGGTGGGAAACTTCTTTTTGTATGTGAGCTCCACTTTCTGATGTGATGGCTATAATAGTATCTCGAAACATATCATGGGTTCTAGTGTGTTCCTTCCCACATGGGTAAAATAACAAATGGGTACCAAAATCATCAATGGTATGACCACATTGACATTGTGAAAGATATGGAACTTAATATAGGATGTGGTATACTAACACGAAAACAAATAACTATAAAAAAATGGGCGAAGGACAAATGAAATGAAAGTTTGTGAAGATGAGCTAATAATTAAGCCCCTGCTACCGAACTTGCACAAGAGTTGAGAATTGCTCACACAATGTCTAAAGGATCATCTACTAAAAACAAAGTATATTCATGTTCATGTAGTTGGTCCATCAAAGAAGACTGAATTTGAGGATAGGATTACACCAGTAGACTCTCAAAAGGCAAGACTTGTGATCAAATGACCTTAGGGAACATTGCATGGGTATCCCATAGTGCTACATGGAAGGGATGAATACTAATCTTTACATGTGCCACTCCATCAAGAAGAGTAGGGTGGTCATCTTGCTAGAAACGAGAAATTAATGCAGGAACAATCAAAGCCTAGCGCAAGGCCAACATGTCGAACCACTGAAAGAAAGCCTATATAGCCCCCCTAAAAAAGTAGGAAAAATGACTTGACAACAAGCTAAATGGCCCATTATGGTGCTAAAGGATCTTGACTTTAATGATTTCTCCAACATGGCTATGGTATGCACATCAAACTTGGTATATTGCAACAAGATACCTAGTGATGGAAATATAATACGTTGTAGGTAGCCCAACAAACAAAGCGAAAACATTGCAAAAATTGCTCAAGGATTTGTAAACATAAGAAGGTTAGTAATTATGTTGAGGTCCCCTTAGAACACCTCTGATATGAAGGACTCCACAAAAGGAAAAAAACCTATTGGAACACCTAAATAGAAAGATTAAACTTAGGTGCAAGAAAACCTAGAAGAAGTGATATAGATTAGTTTAACCCTTATGAAGACCAAGCTACACACTTTGGGTTACGTTGAAAATCCTAATGCTCCAAACTCCTTTTGTAATTGTAAAAAAAATGACACCAAATTCAAGGCAAGACCAACTATGTGTGTATCATCCACCAACGAAGGAAAAATATAAATAAGGTGGGTTGTTACAATAGGACAAAGAACACAAAAATGAATTAGTGCAAACAACACTAGTCCTCTTAAAGGATCCCCCTGTCGTGTACCAAACTCAAAAATGACTATGAGATTCCCATGTCTAGAAGCCTTCAAAAAATATAGTGGAAATGGGTGTGCGTAAAACTGATGAACAAATAGGAAAAGTTAATCCAAGGTGCTAGTACAAGATCGCAACTCTTGAAAATAGGTTGTTCAAAATACTAAATTAAACGCATTTTAAACATCCACATGTTATACCACCCACTCCAAATATAAATCCAACACAACTATAACCCCATGAACCATTATTTTGCACCCACTTAACATTGCCAACCCAAACTGGTGTGGACTAAAATGTTTTACAAATGTATATTTGAATTAGATAATTGATGTGAGGGCAAATGATAAATCATCTTTTTTATCACGATGGGTCAAATGCCTTCAACTTCTTTTTCCAAAGCTAATAGTTGCAATGTAACAAGTAGGCATGATATTGATGGACGAACATGACCACAATATCTTTAAAAAATCAAAACCATTAATAGAGTCATTAAGGACAAGGCAATATTGCAAAAGTTCATACACCATACTTGAAGGATCGTTGGATGAAAGACATGGTGAATGCATCAAAATAGATATAAATGCATCTTTATCCAAAACAAGATTTGTTTCTAGATCAAAATCATTGACAAAAGGGGGGAGGTCAACTTCAACCAATGGATGAAGATGGCGAAAGGCCACAATGGTCTCAACTATTGGGGCCACATGAATGTTGGGGGCCAATGCTTGTATTACTTGAACATATTCCCCTATATGAACAAGTGCATGTGCGTGATTGCAATCATGTTGATGGAGGTGGAATAGGATCTGGTGTCATCTCTAAGGATCTTTGGGAAACTAATGCATGTGTTCTAATTGTATGCTCCTTTTGTAATGTCTCCTAATTCCTTGTAATCTACCGATGTAAATGGGCATGAATATCTTGGTGTCCTTTTCAGCACCCTATGGTGGAAATGACAAACACCAAAAATGGAAGAGCAAAAATTCATGCCAAATTGTTATGTTAGATGGATCAATGGCTAATCAAACTAAAGGGATATGTAAAGCACGTTAAACCTCAACACGAAGAGTATATGGAATATGTTGGTATGAGTGGGGGTGTGGTAAATCAAAATGGAAAACATTGTTGATATCTAATGATGTAATCCATGTCCAAGTTGAAAAAGGAGGAGAATACAATAATGCCAAAGGCATTGACACCTCGAAAACTAATGATTGCTTATGTGCGATGCATGATGTCTAATGATGTGTTAAACTTGTTCTTACTATGTATAAATAATCACAACCAAGACAAGGAACATGTAAATGTTGCTAATGAGATGGGTAGGCCCTTAGTGTAAATAAAGATGATTGAAGAATAGCCCATGGCTGATGAGGTAGACAAGGTGTGAAATGTGATGACAAATTAAATGCAACTAAAAAAACTAGATGAAACAAAGTAAATGTAATGGGAATCACTGAGTGAGGGGGTGGAGATGTTTCATGACAATCCATACAAGTCATCATAATATCATAATCTTGTTGTGATACTTGTTAACACTTTGATGACAATGAAACCACAAGGCTTGCCATGACCATACACATTAATTAATGAAGCCCTAAACCCTAAACCATCACCAAAAAAACCCCTTTTTAGTTCACGTTTGCTAAAGTTTTTTATAGAACCATTGCAATGGACCAATTACCTTCACAAATAGGTTTTTTATCGAAAACACAATCCACTTAAGTGGTTCATTATAAAAAAATACGTGTCGTTCTTATTAAGGTTTTCTTATCCCTCCCATGAACGCTTATAAAAGCTAAAAGAGCTATGGTAATCCTAATGCATGGCTAGTGATCATGTAAACAATAAAAACAAAAAAAAAATGTTAGAAGGAAAAAAACCCATAAATTGACAAAGGATCCTTAAAAACATTGGTGACAAAGAAATCATCATCCATACAACATAACATCGGTCCTCTCCTCCCTTCAATTTCTTTGTAACCCAAACTTGAATGCTTGTAATCTATAAAGGTTTTGTGCCAACAAATATAATCCAGTGTTGTTTTTTGTTGGAACTCGAAAGTGTTTCTTATTGGCAAATTGCATTGAAGGATTATTGAAGTCAAGATAGGGTTTTGTACAAAACATCATTAGAACATGAGGAATGGTAAGTGCAAGAGATGATGGCCTTGTCATTTCCCTCCTCCTCTTCCTTATGTTTTGTGGTTGGAGTTTTTTTTTGTTTTTGTCACATGCGTTATTGTTCTCATGGTGCAATAATGGTGCTTTGGTCATGTGTAATGGGATTCGTGCATTGGTTGCTTGTGGTATCTATCTCGAAAGCTTTGATTTTTTTTTCTTTTTTGTTTTGTGTTGTAAATCCACAATTGATCATAAATTCATTTATTGACATTAGATCTAATTTAATTATCTTTGACTTTTTTGAATTCCACAACAGATCCCAATTACTTTTGTTATTTTATTATTATTACAATAAACCCACCCAATTTCTTATCTTATTTTCTTATTCCAATGAGATAGATCGTAATGAAACCTTGCCAACCATAATTAACCAAAGCACCCAAACAAGGGGGAAACAAGGAACAAAATGGAAGGACCTAGGTCTAAGAAGACAAATGAACCACGTAGAAGGGTGAACCAATTGATCCAATTATTTACTTGCTCACCCTTTTGTTTACTTATTCATTATTGGTTCTAATTGTTTTTTTTGGTTTCTTACTAGCAATAGATCCAATCACTTGCTTGTTGGCTTCACTTATTCATAGTAGATTTGATTATTTCATACCTGCCAAATGACTGTAGGGTCCCACAAGAGTTTAATTGATTTGAAATTTGTACAAGAACATTTTTGGAAGAATTTGAACATCCCTCCTTGTTTATTCCCCAGCTAGGAAATCATGGAGTTTATCCCATGGAATATATGTCACATAAACCTTCTTCTAGATGCATGTCCCATCCAATCCATGTTGTGGGGTTACACGATATTCATTCCACCAATAAATGTCACTGTAGTTAAAAGGACCTAGTGGTGGCTATTGAACACCCCCCATCATTGTTTCCAAAGTTTCCTTATGTTGATCCACGTACACATTCTCATAATTTGAAGTTTTTATAATGTAACCATTTATTTCAATTGCAATTTTTTCCATATCATTTTTTTTCTTGCCCTCTTCATTTTATAACAACAATTCACATGTTATATGAAATTGATATTACCATGTCAAGGTAAGTGGAACTAGAACTACAACACAATTAATCAATTGTTACATCAAATAACAAGTGATGTACAATGTAAGAGGGGTTTTTTTAAAAACAACATGGAAATGAACAACAATGGGATTGACATGGGAAGAGATTTCATTTTGCAAGACACATGTTAGACCTATGACATGGTTGACATAAAGAGGCATAAACATATTGTAGGCATGTTACAAGGGAAGCCTAAAGTTTCATGGAATAAATACTTGGTTCAAATATCTTGTAGGTTACTTGAAATTTGGTTCAACTAATCTACAGGGACAACCCAAATACATTTTGTTAGTTGTTATGACAAATTCACATTAGCACACCAAGGTAAGTTCGACTAGTCATGACATAAGCAATCAAGTTTCCTAATTGCTGAATGGAATGATTACTTGGTATTTGGTTCAAAAATCTTGAAGGTAATTTGAAATTTGGTTCAATTGATATGCAAGGGCAACCCGAATACATTTTGTTTGTTGTTATGACAAATTTAAATTAACATACCAAGGTAAGTGCGAATAGTTACGACACAAGCAATCAAGTTACCTAATTGTTACATGTAATGAGTACCTTGTTATAATGTTATAGGTTACTTGTAATTTGGTTGAATTGATTTTTCAAGGGCAACACAAATACCTTTTGTCAAATGTCAAATGAAATTGACATTACCATTACAAGGTAAGTGGGATTGGTTACAACAAGACCAAACATGTTATGCATCAACTATGTCGCAACCCTAGCTTTGGGCTCACGACCAAGGCAAAAGGGGTTGCAAGGGTGCGGGCCAAGGGGAAGCCCGGGAGTCACATCAGAGACTCCCGGGAGTGTAGGAGAGTGTGAGGGAGTGAGCCATCACACTCCCAAGGCAACTCCCACTTTGGGAGATGGAGTCCCGGTGGACTCCTAAAATTTCAAAGACCGATTTGAGGGGTGAAAACTTAATGGCTTATGGAGTTCTTTATATCATTGGAAAGCTATTGGAACGTAGATGTCTAAAATGGGTTCGCATTGCTCATTTGGACATCTGAAACACAAGTTATGGCCAAGCAAAGGGCCGGGAGTCAAACTGCCAGTTTGACTCCCGACCATTAAAAGTCAAGAATCGACCCGATTTACTTGGCTGCAGACGACGTGCCACACATTGTTGGAAAGCTCTCGACGAGAACTACAACTTTGCTTTAGATTGCACTTCGATTCGAGGTTTTCTCGCAAAATTATGGGGCTTCAAAGTCTCGGGAGTCCTAGTTGTCGAAATTTCGGGAGTCCCGCGGGAGTCCCGGGAGAGAAAAGTCATTTGGATGTGGGCCCTGTGGAGAGGTCCAGAGTATACTATAAGGGGGAAGGTGATGGCTTCCCCCAAGTTTGGGCCGTGGTGAGTCTTGTGTGTCCGTGTTGCTTGTGGTGAGTCTTAGCACCAAAGGTGCTCCAACTATGCACTAACCACTTTGTGTGGGTTGTGTGCAGGCATGTGTGAGTGAATAAGCTTGTCAATTTTTCCTAGTCCCATCTCGGAGCTCCAACACGCCCCTCCACCCTTCAAAGTGTTGTGAGCTAAGGAGCGCATCCCGACTCCTCCCTCTTCCGCTGTCTTTCACTTGGATTCACATTTGAGTCCTTCAAGGAGTTGGGAGTGCGTTAAAATATTTAGTTGAAGTACAATGCAAGAAGGGATCTTTTAAAAGGGCATGGGAATGAACAACACAATTAACATGAAAGGGGCAACTAGGATAGGGTTGACACAAAGTGGCATTTAAATAATTTGTAAACATGTTACAAGGGAAACACAATGCTACATGCAATGAATACCTTGTTACCATGTAGATTGTAAATTACTTGTATTTTGGTTCAATTGATTTTTTAATGGCAACACAAGTACCTTTTGACAAATGTCACATGAAATTGAGATTACCATTACAATAAGAGCAATCATGTTACTTGTCATATATAATTGAAATACAATGCAAAAGCGAGTCTTTTAAAAGGGCATGGAAATGAACAATAAAGGGATTAACATGGGAGGAAATTTCATATTGCAAGACAAGTGTTACAATTAAGATAGGGTCGACACAAAGCAGCACAAACAATTTATAAACATGTTACAAAGGAAGCTTAAGGCTCCATGGAATGAGTAATTGGTCTAAATATCTTGTAGGTTATTTGAAATTTGGTTTGGTTGATTATGCAAGGGCAACATAATACCTTTGGTCATTGTCACATGAAGTTGAGATTATCATTATTACATGGTAAATAAATGGGACATGTTACAATAAGAGTAATCATGTTACATGTTCCTTTGAGGTACAATGAAAGGGGGGACCTTTACAAGGATATGGTCAAGTTACATGGCTTGAACACATTTCTAAAGTTCCACCAACATGCCATGTTACAAGAATGATCAATAAAAAAACTTTGAAGGGAAATAACAACAAAAAAATGTATGTTCCAATGGCTAGTGCATAACAATGATGTATACCTTTTCAATTACAAGGATTCAATTTAAAAGAGAGGTTGAGTATGATGGAAAATGATTTAGGAATATTGCATGAGATAAATGTGGAAAAATGCAAGATCAAGAAAGTGATCTGGCTATAACAATGCCTTAGAAGATGGAGGTGTTTGGCAACTTTGGAACTTATAGTTAAACAAAGGTAAGAATGAAGAAGAAAGAAAAAACTCCATGTGTAAGCACACGATGCATTGAACATGAAGCACTTGGCAACTTTAGGACTCAAAGGTGAGAAACGTTATGAGGTCTACATTTTTTACAACCAAATTTACCAAGGACTAACAATCTTACTTGCAATTTTTCGCAAGTAAAAGGAATGCCCTCCAAATCAGGCAATGCATGTGCTTGAAGGTGGATCGCATGTTATAAAACCACTTATAACAATTGTTTCTCAAGGATGAAATTGAAAAAAAGGACAATTTATGGTTGTGAAAAGGCTATGGCAATGCGTGTGTAAAGAAACAATAGAAAGCTATGTGAAAATTATGTGGATCAAAGCGCAAAACATGTGCACGACAAAATACGACATTAATGCCCTAAAATGAAAAGGTCAACAATGACAATTGGTGGGAAAGTGTGACGCACTCCCAAATTCCTTAATGGACTCAAATGTGAATCTACTGAAAATATCGGAAGAGCAAGAAGTCGGGGCACGCTCCCTAGCTTGTAGCACTTTGGAAGGGTAGAGGGGTGTGTTGGAACTCCGAGATGGGATTAGGAAAAATGACAAGCATCAATTATTCACATGGACCTGCACAAAACCAACACAAGGTGGTTAGTGCATAGTTGGAGCACTTTTGATGCAAGGACGAACCATGGGCAACTTCGACTCACAAGACTCACCACAGCCCGGACTTGGGGGAAGCCATCATTTTCCCCCTTCTAGTATACTTTGTGCCTCTCCAAGAGGCCCACATCCAAATGGCATTTTGTCCCAAGACTCCCAAATGGGAATCCCGAAATTGCTAAAGTTAGGACTCCTACGATTTTGGGGCCCCATAACTTTGTGTGCAAACCTCAAATTGAGATGAGGTTTGAAGCAAAGTTGTAGCCCTCATTGAGATATTTTCAACAATATGTTGCACGCCACCTGCACGTAAGGAAATCAGGTCGATTACCAACTTTTAGTGGTCAGGAGTCAAATTGCCAATTTGACTCCTGACCTTTTTTGGGGCCATAACTTGTGTTTTAGATGTCCAAATGGGTCATGTGAGCCAATTTTAGACATCTAAGTTTCAATAGCTTTCCAATGGTATAAAGAACTCCTCAATCCATTAGGTTTTGACCCCTGCAATTGCTTTCTAAACATTCGGAAGTCCACTAGGACTTCAACTCCCAAGGTGAGAGCTCCTTTGGGAGTGTGAGAGTTCATTCTTTCACACTTCTTTTCACTCTCGGGCTTCCTCTCTTGGCCCACAACCTTGCAACCCCTTGCCTTGGTCGCGAGCCCAAGGCTAAGGTTGCGATAGTGGGTGAGCGTGGTGGATGGGCAAACATGGAAAAAAAGTTACATGGGGATGGGGCATAGTGATGTTAAATTATGTTGAAATAGGTAACATGGGGCGTAATGTATACAGGATGGTGACGTGGCACCTACGAGAGGTGGAAGGTTAGAATGGGGGTTGGAACGAAAAACGGAAGGGGAGTTCCACGGTGGAGGGAAAGGGAGGTTATGTGGGTTGGGGAATGATGATGATGGGAGTAGTCGTTTTGTACCCCTTGCATTCGAGAACCTTTGGTAGTTTTTTTTTCCGTGAAACTTCACCAAAAAATGAAATTCACATGAACTATGCATTAGCTAGCTTTTTGTTTTGTACTTGTATCTTTATTTTTCTTCCCCGTGGATTCATTTCATTTCTACAAAATAAAAAAAGAAAATGCAAGCCTTCTTTCATCCCCCCTCCCCCTTCCCAAAAGCAAAAGTTGCTTAGATTTTTTAAACCCTCCATCTAAATACAATATTCCTATAATATGGGAAATAAAAAAATTATTACATTAAATATTAATTTAAATACATGAATGAATCAATTTTCTATGCATGCGTACATTTTTTAAATGAAATATTTTAGTGTTATTTTGGACATACAATTTTTAAAATGACACCAAATGCATATACAAATACTTTGTTGTTAAGTATTGAGTATTGTTGGTAATGCTACACCTACATTCTATCAACTTAAATAAAACAAAGCTCTTGTTTATGGCTATGCATTAGTTGGCTTTCTACTTTGCGCTTGTGTCTTTTTTTTTTTCTTCCTCATGTATTCATTTCATTTCAACCCAAAAGAAAAAAACACAAACCCCCATTTCGCCCCCCGACGAAAAATAAGTTGTTTGGACTTTTAAAACTCTTAAAACTAAAGTCAATATTCCTCTATTATGACAAACAAAAGATTTGTGAAATTGTAGATAGACATTTTTCCCTTCTTTTCATAAGATCTACAATAATCACAAAAAAATCAAAGAAAGACAACAAAATGTGAAAATAAAAAGTATTACCTACCTTGGGGTGGGGGAAGCAAAAGACGAGAGAGAAAAAAATAATAGTGGGTTGAAATTTCAATGACAATGTTGCTATGTCCCCTGTCACATACCCTCCAACCCTTCCATGCGTTACTGTCCTACAAACTTGTCTCAACATTTATAATATGCCCCAAATTATCAGGCAACAAAAAAAATTCCCAAAATGTTCATCAGTTTTGAAAATTGAGATTTCTCTAAAATGCCCAAAAGTTTTGGGCAAAAATGAGTTTTTTTCAATGTCCATAGGATGACCAAAGATATTGGGCCACTTAAAATTTCCCAAAACGTTCAACTTTATTTAGAATCGAGATTTTTCTAGAGTGCCCTAAATTTTTTGCACATCAACCTTTATAATTTTCCACGTCAGTCTTCAATTCCAAAACTACCCGAAATTTTTCAAGCATCTTGGAAAAAAAATCTCCCAAATCTTTTTGAGTATTAGGATTTTGTGAATTCCCAATTTGTTGAGCATAAGTGAACAAATTTCCAAAATAATTTCTGAGTTTCCCCAAGTTGCCCCAATGATTTGCTTAATTTGGAAAACCCCACAATGGGAATAGCATAAGGTTCATCGTACTATTTTATCTACCCCCATTGTGTGAACAATATGGCCAAGGTGAACTAGCAGCCCCCTTGGTATTTAAACCTTTTTGAGTGAGGTTTCTTAGGTGCCATGTCAAGCCCAAAAAATGTTAAGTCTGAATTTAGAGGCCCTTATTTGGTCTAAGCATGGGACATTTGTAATATTTAGATATAATTTTAATTGATTTTGAATTTTTTACCATGGTAGTAGTGTGGGTGCTAGTTCACCCAAGGCAAACAACATAGGGGTTAAGTATCCTCCTTATATTTCAATCATTTTAACCCCTAAATCAACATAGGGTTAAATGGAATAGAAAAAATCCCTATTAACCCTTGATGTGAATCCAACTTAGGTGCAATGTGTCATCAATGGTTGTGGATGGTCTCATTGGGGCAAATACTATGGAAGATTTTGTTTTAAAAAAATGATATTTACATAAACTTGGAACATGAGAATATGCATGGATCATGTGGATTATTTCAAATTGATTGTTGATAATTGGAGGTTTATCTACTTGGCTACATGTCAACCTTTTTGGCATTCATCCCATATCCATGTTTTCAAATTGATGGCAATGAACTATAGAAACGCTCATAAGGTTTTACACTATTATTAGCATGTTGTCATTTCCAAAATTCATGCCAAGAGTTCACTACTTTGTTCCACTCCACATGTGCATACAAGTATGTCAAAAAGTTAGCAATGGAGGGTGATGTTATACATAAGCCATTCTAGGGACAAATTTTGACAAAAAGATTTTCAATTCACAAAGAGAAGGAAAGTTTTGTACCTTGACTAAATAATATGCCTAGACATTTAATTTTGCTCATGGAGTTGAGCTTCTACAATAGTTTGGAACTAGAAAGATTGATTGCAACTCAAATGAAATTGAGAAAATTTGTGAAAACTAAAAGTGATTAGCTTAGGTTAGTTTCAAACTTCAATTTTTTCCTCATGTAGGACACCTTCCTTCCAATTGTACATAGAATGTCATTTAGTTCTAGAGAGATGCAAACTTGAAGTTTACTAGAAAAAATGCACTTCTTGTGACGTTAAGAGAACTACTAAGAGCCCATCCTTAAGCAATACTCAAAGGAAAAGACTATACCTTGGTAGCAATTGAGGTATGGGACCAAGATACACAACATACATGATACTTGAACTTGGGCATTAGTCTATTTGAAGCCAACTAAAGCCATCATCAAGAACCTCATTGGTACTTGCACATCAACTACATAACCATTAGGTTTCATAGACTCAATTTTTGCAAGATCAAATTTTGTTATTTCTACTATAGCTTTCTTCCATTAGTCATAGACACCTTTGATTCTTCATTGAAAAAACACCATATTTTTGTCATGGATATCTCCCCAAACTTGATTAACACCACCAAGGCATGTTCAAAATTTCTTATTGAAAATAAATTAGGGTTCCAGATTGATTGTTAATGTTGAGGTGCTTGGAAGCACTTGGATGTTCTTGTTGCAATGTTTTTCATTATTTTTACATATGAACATTTTACACACCTAAAGGATAGGATTCAATGGGATAATAATAAGAAACTTGATCAAGAAACTCTCTTCTATAACTCACAACACAATCACCTTTTTTAACCAACAAATGTCTGAGACATCCCATGTCTTTTTTTTTGGGTGCAAATGCGAGATTTGGTTGGCATACATTGTGTGGGGATGGACATAGTGGGTCAACAACTTGTTGATGTTGCAATGGAGGGCGAGGTTTTTCTATTGGTACAAGGTTGGTAGGCATGAGGGACAAAGTAGGATGGGGTTGTGGCCAATTTTATTATGGGCATGAAATTCATTTCCTTGCCTATTTTGCATACAACAATTGGAGAATTGTAAAACATGCCATGTTACTAGCCTTATGAAATGATAGTTGACAATAATTTGTGAATGTAGTAGTAAGTGCAACAATGAAGGTAATAACATCCAATTATATAGAAGTTTACAATGGTTGCATTCCACTTTATGTGTGAAAAAAATAGCATTTGGTCATTTCCAACTCCAATAATTTTTGGATTACATGCAATAAGATTGTTTAACACTTTCAAACTTTTACAATGGGTAGTTGCAATGTCATATTCTTCAACCATCAAAGGAAATAAGATATCCTTGTTTAGATTTTGGATTATGAATTACATTTATTTTCCCACCTGTTGCTAGAGCATGTAATTGAATGGTGAGACATAGGGATTTTCATAAGGCCAAAGTAAATGCTACCAAATCTTGTAGTACCAACTTGCAACATCCATGGTAGGATAGAGTGCAAGTTTTCTGATTTTGTGGATGGTTGCAAAACATTTAATTGCAAGTGATAGTCAAAATTTGCATGAAAAGGTGGTGCCATGAAATATATGGGCATTTTGATCTTAATTTTTGAACCATCAATATAATACATATAGGGATATGGCTTTTCACATCATCATTGCTCTATTTTATGGTATTGTTAATATTGACGATCCATAGATAAATGAGGGACTACCATTTTTGTTCATATTGTGTGTTTTGTTGTTGTCACATTTTGGTTTTTCCCTTCCATGTGTTTCCTTTCTTTTGAATTCTACAAGTTTTAACTATAAGTTTTTTTTTTAACTTCAAGAGAAAGTTTTTACCTTGTTATGGCTTTTTAAATTGTAAATATGGAGATCTCACAATTTTCATGAGAGTTATCATCATTCCTTTCTTTTTGACAATTGGGAATTGGTGGGATATTTCTTTCTACCTTTTATTTTGATCACAACTAAATATAGTTATTTTATTAGAAGTCCAACTTGGAAAGATAAATTCCTATTTGACAATTATTTATATCACCTTTGCCTTCAACTAGTTTAATTGATTTGAAAAAAACATTTGGGTGAAAGACACATATTTTTTAATTTGGCATGTCTTGATTGGAGTAATGATGTCTCTATGGTACTTATTTGGACTTAAGCATTTATTGAAGGCATTTATGCAATTGTATAGGTAGTAGGTTATGGCCACAAGGTGCTAGCCTTTTTGGGGGTGGAGATGGGGATGAACAATAGCATGTCAATTTTTTGGGAAGCACATAGGTGTGTTTGAAAAATTCAACTATTGTTTAACAACATCAACTCGAGCCAACACAATTTTATTTTTGAATTGAATCATTTTCAAATTGTTGCAAAATTCAAGTCCTTTGCAGTGGTAGGAGTGTAAACTAAAGAAGGTGAATGAATATGATTGTTGTCAAAAAAACATTAATGGAGGAAGTTTTCCTCCATGAATTAACATGTTATGTATAAGTTGTGGGGAATAAGTTGTGATCAACTTGATTTAGATTTCTAACCACATGCAACTACAAGAACATTAGATTATAGCCTTAGAAGGCATAGAAGGCACTTTAGTTGAAGACCAATGAAACCCTTTATGGGTTGCAACACCATTGGCCGCAATGGCACCTAGTAGTTGTATGGTTGAATAATATTTCATGGAATAAAAGGCTTGTCAAACATGTCAAGGATGGGCATTATAGAAGATTGGAACTTTTGCAATTGATGTGTATGAGAAGGTATAGTCCTTACAAATTTCACTTTTGTATTGATGTTAATGCACGTGGTAGCTTGTGAGTACTTGAAAATGTTGGGTGTGTTCATAACTAAACATTCAAATTGGTTACAAGTTTTTAGGGAATGGCCTCGTTCACAAATGTGTTAAATGTGGGTAGATGTAAAAGGGATTGGGACTCTTTCAACAAATGCAACAAGAATGTGAGTGGCTAGGCACTATCATTAATTTGGTGGGGTTGTAGAATGTATGCATTGGTGCATATGCATATGAAGACTACATATATGTTTATGAAAATATTATTCAAAGAAATTGGGAATTAGATGTCTTTGGTGGGAGTAGCTTGGTGAACGTGCATTCAAAATGTGGAAGCTTGAAGGATGCTTAGAGGGTGATGTTTTTTTATGGGACAACCATTATTGCAACATTTACAATGCATGGGCTTTGGTAAGGAAGTTTTTGAAAGTTTGCATTCATGAAGGTGTAAATCTAAATAATGTTAGTGATGATGTGAAGATGGGAAAACATGTTGGATAATGAATTTTCACCTGATGATGTTGTGGGTGTTATGTCACAATAAAATATTTACATTATCAATGGTAACTTGGATTTCATGAAAACTGTTCAATGGTGGAAAAAGGAAAGAGGTTCACCAATATGTTGCTATGGATGATCCCAACCATGCTTAAATGAATGGAATTAGTTTTAAAAGTTAAGAGATTGTTGGGGTAAATGGATTCGATGTTGGGTATGTGTTAAATATGAAACATGGACTACATTGTGTCTTGATAGCAGGAAACCAATTTAATTATTTTTTGTTGTCACAAATCCTTTAGGTATTCCATGTTCACAACAACGCATCTTTGATTTTGCAATTGGGTTTTGTGACCTAATCAAGAATGACATATGTATATAGTCATTCATGAGTTGTTAAACCCATGTTGTTTCACCCATTTAGGTGTAAAGCCCAATCATTTTATTGATTAAATTTTCAAAATTTTGGCTTAATATTGAAATTCCATGTCATCAACAACTTTGGTATGATGTGTAAAATGCATGCCATTTCAACTTAGTAATTGTATTTGACTAAGTGTTACAAAAGACATCTTAATGGATGGATGACACATGACCAAAAATCAACCTACTTTAGCCCAATTAGCTAGTGTAATCAAAAGTCAACCTAACCTAGCTTGCTTAACCAAAAATCAACCTAGCTTAACCTAAATAGGTTAACTACCTATGTTAGGCAACCTAGGTTACTTAATTTAGGTAAGGCAACCTAGATTAAAAATAAACATTTGACTACTAGCCCAAGAAGCCTATACTATGTTACTTAACCTAAACCAAGTGGCTTAAGTATTATAGGTTACAAGAATGAAGACTTGAACCTGTCACTTTCACTTTGGGGTTCAAGTCTTTATCCATTGCACTACCACATTTTTTTATATCAATTATATTTAACAAAAAGCTATAAAGTTCAAATTTTTTAGCCTAGGTTGATTTAGGTCAACCTACCCACTATCTACCAACCTAACCTAGACTTAGACCTCGCTAGGTTGACTTAAAATGAACTATTTTGTCAACCTATATTACTTATTAATTTAGCTTAGGTTAACTTAAGCATTTTTAGGTTAAAACAAAACCTAGGATAATTATGTCGCATTTAGTCACATCATAGTTGCATATAGTTGCATCATAGTCACATCTAGTTGCCTAAACTTGAGGTGGTTACAAACTTGATAAATTATCTTAAAATGAGGCTACTTAGGTGACTTGACAAAAAACCTAAAGTTATGAACCTAGGTAAACCTACCTAGGTTAACCTATTAATAGGGTAACTTATTCTAGGTATATTTAAATGTACTAGATTTAGTAAATTTTTATGTCTAGTTAAATAACTTACAAGGTAGCCTATATTATTAAGTAGGTTTTTACTAAGTAGCCTACATACATAGGTTAATTTAATAGGTATGTTAACTTAAAATAGAGTGTTAAGTAGTTTAAAAGTCAAGGAGTTATGTGTCACATTTTTCAAAACAACTATTAATATTGTAATCATAATTATAATTAACAATAGATTATTTAGTACACATACACATGCATGTGGATTCATAACTTCAAAAAATTCATGGCACGTAAAAAATTATGGCATGCCATGACAAATATTGGTGCCATAAATTCAAGACACACAATAATTTATGATGTCACAAAAAAATATGGATTGCCATAAAAATTTGTGACACCTTATTGCCAAATGGCATGCCATGTCATTATCACATGGAAGACCAATTCATTATTAATTGCAAAGGGCAACAATATTTTGAATTAGCTAATAAATGAGATTAATTCATCAAATCAATGACATGAATCATGATGCAAAGTTAGTGTCACAAGTTATGAGGTGTTGTGACTACTAGTCAACCTCGTTGCCATGTGGCATGCCACATCAACATCACATGAACATAAGTTGTTATTGTTCACCAAATGCTGCAAGAATCAAAGGGATTTTATTATTACCTAATTTGAAAATACATTAAAATACATTTTTGATATTTTGATATTTGTGTAAAAACCATCAAGTTGTGATATCAACTACAACGATAAAACCATGATGTCATGTGGCACCATAATGTCTTTTACAACTATGTAGTCATTAACATGAACTTGTAGTTATAATCATAATAAGAAAAAGGCAATAGTTGTTTTATTAACCGGTTGTAAAACCCAAGATTTGTTATTATGCTTATATTATTAAGAATTGGTAGGTGTGCGGTGATTGATTGACACACTTTTAGATTGACACAATTAATTGCAAAGATAGTTGGTAGGGTAATCATAGTTAGGATGTTAATAGATTTCATCACTTTGAGGATGGTCTTTGTTCTTACATGAATTATTTATCATGCAATTTTCTTTTCAACAACTAAATTTGGTTATATTTTTGGTATTGTGTTTAGTCTTATTATGAACCACCATGTTTGAAGGTTCAAGGTGAACCTACTATGAAAACTTTGTGGGATTGAAAGGGAAGAGGAAAAATTATAGTTGAAGCATGTTGTTTTAATATTTGTACAATGTTATACAAAATTAAAGTTTGTATACAATAAAATAAACACTGGCTTCTCAAGGATTGCCAATATGCTTTTGGTGGAACTAAAACAATTAACTATGAAAATATTGTTATGAATATTGTTATTTGAATGCAACAATGGATCATGTCACAATTGATTTTCTTATTTGTTGATTTTGCTAGACAAAGTGAAACTATTATCAATGTAATTGCCAAAAAAATTGAATGATTCAAAACATGCTCAAAAATCAATTGCTTGAAATAAGATCTTTTCATTAGGAAGATTTTACAGTGAATTAACATAATACCAAATACTTGAACTTGTCTATTGAAATTCATATTTATTGGTTCCTTGTCATGTTTAATTTATCAATTACCAAAATCTCTTATAATTTTCCTTTAGTTTGTGTGATTTAACCATTACTCAAGTTTGGGGAATTTCTAGAAGTTTGGTGAGGTCAATATCCCTTTGTCATTATTGTAAGCATGTCTTTGTGTCATTTTTTTGTTTGATACATGTTTCAAAAGCATAAAATATTTTTAGTTACCTTATTCCAATTATGTTCATTTTATAAACAATCAATTGTAGAAACCACAAAATTGGTTGATACACTAAAATATTTGTTGATCGATAAAACATGACCCCAAGCAATTTATGTCAGTTAATAAAATAATTTTGATGGATGAATTTAACCCCATCAATTGGATGAAATCCATGTAAGAATCATGTCCAATTACGAGAACATTAATTTTGATGAATGAAAATTGATTCAAACAAATGAAAATTTCCCTTGTTGATGAATGAAATAATTGGATGAACATTCATGATGTTTGAAAATCAATTCACTAAAAGAAAAATGCTAATTTGTAACTTCAATTGGCAACTATAAAACAATTGCAACCAACATTTATAACTAAAATTGCTTTAGTTGCATATATGAAGTTGCACCCAACATCTAATCACATATCATAACTTGGCATGACCTCACTAGACCATGGACGATATATATGGTAAATGTATACATGTTCATCATTTAACCATTTGTATAACATTTGCAATTAAGTTTTGTTTTATAAACTATTTGAAGAAGTATCAAATATCCGCACATTATTTCCCACATGTTTTAAATTCAGTTAATTTTTTATAAATGATTTTAAATGTCGAAAAAAATCCATGCCATCAAATTCTAATGACTTGTAATGGTGCCATTTGGTGATACCAAAATCCACCTTGTGGCACTATGAAATTTTTTGGGCGAGAATTTTTTTATTATTCAAACATTGTTCTTGGCCATCCATTATGAACATTTTAGATGGCCCTAGATTGTGACACATGGCACAATTAAAAATTGCCACACAACATATGAACTATATTTTGGAAAAAAATCAAATGAATATTTATTGAGTAAGTATGTAGGTAGGTAAAATTAAGTAGTTGAAACATACTTACCTACCTATGTTACATACCTACATTACATACCTACTTACCTATTTACATAAATAAATAATTGGAACTTATGCACCTACCTATTCACCTACCTACCTAGGTAGGTAAGAAGGTATGTTATTTGGATTTATCCAAAGTCTATGATTTCAAGTTTTGTATATTTGTGCATTTTATTTTTTGAAAAAACACATTGTTTCATTTATGGGCATGTTGAGACTAATTCCTCCTATTTGCAAGATAGAAATGCATGATTAGCGATGGTTAATTGGGGGGAAATGAAGGATTTGGAGCCCTTCATCACATGATGCCCTACAATAAGAAGAAGAAGAAGAAGATTCAATTTACTTGTGGTAGAAATGTGCCTTGATCAATATTTTGTAACATCCCATTATTGATGGCCACTTCAAATAAAGGGGATTGATTCCCATCTTGGAAGAATGTTGGCTTTGCATCGTGAACCAAAGATGTGTGAAATCTACCTTTTGCTTAAAATGACATGGATTTTGTTGCAAAAATAGAAATCAAAGGAAAACATGTAGATAGACCTCCCCATCGTAATAATGTCAAAATATGAAAGCCATTCGTCATCACAAGGGATTCCACCATTAATGCCACATTTGCCACACAAAAAGTTCATTACCACATGCATGTTGTATTCACATACGACCCCTCCCACAATAGTGAAATGAGAAAGTCATGCAGACAAATTCATTGATGAAAAATCAGTGAATGAAGGCATCTAGAGTCTAATTTGTGTGAATGGGTGTAATCCAATTGCATGTTAATTTGCTTAGTTATTGCCACGGACAATTACAATTTTTTTCTTCATGGAAATACAATTTGTCCATGTTAGTCCAATGGAGAGACTAGCATTTTGTGATTATGTGTTGACAATGCATTGTTGGAATGATTATTTTATGAATTGAAAACATTGTTGTGGGGAGAATGTGAGAATCGTGCTACCATGTTGATTTTCAAAGCTCTCAACTTGTTGTCTATGTAATTTGAAACAATGTAGCTTGATTGTTATCAATTTCCCATATTCATAATAATGTTGGATTCATTGTTGAGTTCACATTGTTCCGCATTTTTCTCTACAAGGAAGGCTATGCCACAAAACATGCTCTTGAACTAACAATGACATCGTTCCTATAGTTAGCTACTGTTTTTGCGTGAAAAAGACAAGCATGTTCCAAGATTGTATATGAAGCCTATCAATGAACCAAAAAAAATTTCTATCACATTGAAGTTATTGCAAAAGCACTTGATATCAATTGGGCCTAGTGAAAATTGTGAACCAAATCCAAAGTGAGGATTGAAAAAGTACACTTGAAGAAAACATGGGACTAAATTGCTTTCCTCACTCAAATAATTCATGACATGAGTCCATCTTTGATTTAGATTTGCCTTGCATGTTGCATTTTGTGTAGCTTGTATTTTGCATAAAATCAAATGTTATAAGAATCAAATCCTTCAAATCTTGTGAAGTGATGCCCAATTTCATGAAATGGCATCCAATTTTACTCACTTTCTAGTTTCCCTCCAATTGGGGATACAACAAGGATTTGAATGTAAACATCTGAAGCTCAAAGATAGGGTGAGTTCATGGATAACTTTATTGGCCCACTCATAATCCAATACAAAATTCCAACTACCTTCAAATGCTAAGTATGTAATATTAAACCTTCATTTTATGATCGTGATATGTGGGAAGCATGTTGAGTTCATGGGCTTCATAGTGCTTGCTTAGATGGTAAAATCATTAGCAATATGCTTGTTTGTCTAAATAAGATGGAACATTTTGTGATAAAATATGATAAACATCACATGGATATGTGAAAACATACATTATATTATCTAGACCATAATGGGGAAGCTAAAAAATCCATTATCATATGTTGTTGAATTTTACAACCATTTGTAGCTTTATATTTACTAGCATGAGTAAGTTCATCAATTTGTTGCCACATGCACACATCTTTTACAACAATAAGATGAAGTTCACAAATTTGTTGCCTAACAATAGGTCAAGTAATAGTTATTTTAGCTAATATATGTGTACATAACATATGCAAGTCTATTCACACGAAGTTGATAATATTTCATGCACCTTTCATTTGGGTACTATTTCTATGGATTTGGTTGCAAGAAAAATGGAGTTTAGAAATGTCATGGCCTTTTTGTATTTTGTATTTTGTATTTGTATGATTTTTTTCCAATCCAAAGCTTTTTCCCCAGTCATAGGGTTTTAGTTGGTTAAAAAATGGGTATGTAAATTTTTTTATTTTATTTTTTGTTTTGCTTTCGGGGTTAAACTTCTTTCAATTCATCCCAATGGCACATGATTTTTTATGTGAAAATATTTTTTAAATCATCTTTATTTTATAATATCAAAAATGAGACTGGAGGACAAAACATATGGGTTAAATTTTATAGTTGCACCTTAGTTGTAAATTGAATTGCAATTACAAATATTTTCCCATATGTTTTGTGTTTTTAAAATTTTGTAAAACTATATACTAAATAGGGAAACATGATACTAATTATCTAACAAGTGAATTAGTTAATTAATTAATTAGGTACTACTTAATTACATACCTACCTATAATTACTTAACATTATTCAATTGCTTAATTTTAAACGTAACATTCACTTATATTTTGTACTTTCTACTAACTAATCAATCAATTAATTCATAATCATAATTCATCAACAATATGTAATTATTTTGTGAAATTGATTAACTGGTTATTATTTTAATTCTAAATTTAATCAAATTTTTAAAATCAAGAACTTAATTTTTTTAAACACTTACCTTTTTAAATTTTAGTTATCAATTAAATGAATACATAAGTAATTGATTGACTATTTAATAATAATAGTAAATATTCAATGTTAAAATTTTACAAATTATTTATTTAGTTGATAAATATCATTTTAAAAGAAAATTAGTTTAAAATTCATTTATATAAAGTAAATCGTTTAGCTCATGAATATTTTATTAATTAATATTTAAGACTAACTATTAGTTAGTTTCATATTTATTAGCCATAACTCCTGATTATTAAAATTTGAATTATCAGAAACTTCATTGAATATTGATTAAATAATTAACTGAACTATTAGTTAACTTTTAATAAATTCTGAACTTATGCACTAAGTAGGAAATATATTTAATTAATAATTAATAAGGACTAAATTATTGAATTATTGAGATTTTAATTAATATTTTTATAAGCTACATAACTATTAGTTAATTAATTCTTATTATCTATTTACCGCAACTCTTGATTAGCAAAGACCAATTATCAGATAATTAATTGATTATTAAATAAACTACTAATTAAATTATTAATTATTTTCTAATAAACTCTAAAATGATTAATAAACATTAATTACTAATTCTGAATTTACGAATTGGAATTTTTTGGAATAAATCATTAATAATAACTAGATAATTAAATTAATGAAATTTCAATTAATATTTTTATAAGATAAATTACTATTAATTAACTAATTCTTATTATTTATTTACCATCACTTTGTTTAGTAAATATGAATTATAAACTGGATGCTAATTAAATTACTAATTGAAGTATTAATTAATTTTTAGTAAATTATGAAGTAGTAATAAAAAAATATTAATTCTGAACCTATGTTTTAAATGTGAAATAAAATTTATTAATTATTAATAACACCTACATAATTGAATTTGCGAATTTTTAAAATAGTAAACAAATGAATTAATTCTACATAATTAATCTACTAGCTATTTATAGTTTGATTAATAGGTCGCAATGAAAAAATTATCAAATAAATCAGCATATATTGAATATTTTATATTTAACTATTTAAATAATCAGATTATATTATGATTAGAATTTGGTAAATTATTTATTTATTTTTTGGTATAAAACTATTAAATATAATTCATATTTTTGGAACTTATTATATTATTAAATAAATATTTTAAGAAAATTCATTCATTAATATTTCATAGTATCCACTATAATCAATTAATTATTAGTTTTAAGTGATCAACGATTATTAATTGATTAATAATAGTTCATTGTAAATATAAGATATTAATTCAGAAAAATAAAAAAAAATCAACTTAATTAATTCTTATTCCATAATTTACATGATTTATTCAATCTATTGATAATACTCTTTTATGAATAATGAATATTTGTTTGACATTAAAATTGTGTCATTTTAATATGACCACAACATTATAATTTAATTATCCATTAAAATGAACAACTATATTTGTAAACAAACCTTACTATAAAATCAAAATGATTTTTTTAATTTTAATATGTTCATAATATGTGTTGAATATAGGTTAAATATCTTGAAGTATGTTAAATAAGTTTTAATATATGCTTCATGTACCTTGACTACATGTTAAGTATATTCTTAATGTAGTCCAAAACACTTTAGTCTACATAAAATGTATAGGCACATTATAAAAAGTAACCAAGTTACAACTAAATTTACAATTAAATGAACATAAAGGCCTATTCTTGAATAAAAAACCTATTTAGTTAATATGGAAAGATGTACATTTTTTTAGTTTCACCATAGTCACAAAAATAACAAGAAAATTAAAAAGATGGTTACTAGTTGTAAAATTTTTAAAACATAATTACAAATGACAAATAGTTGGTTATAATCACAAATTGAATGATTAAGCAATGTAAGATTTCTTGTAGTGATTTAATATCATCCATGGGACATCATGAAGTTTTATTTTGTGGATGAATTCAATTGGAATTCATCCACACAAGTCTATGCATGAAAGTTTATATATTCTTCCCATGAATTTCATGATTGAAATAAAATTTTAGATGATTTTTTATGGATGAAATAAAATTCATCTTGAAACATCATGAACAATATTCCAATTGTTTCATTCACCAACTAAGAATATTTGACCTAGTTGGGTTATTTCTCATTCATCAAAATTAGTGTTCTTGCACTTAGACACGATTCATTCCAATCAATGGGGTTAGATTCATCCATCAAAATTAATTTCATTCATGATCATAGATTACTTGGGGTCATGTTTTATTTATGAACAAATGTTACACTTTGTTAGTCAATTTCAACCATCATACATGATGAGAATGGACAATGATTCAGCTTTCATCTCACGAAACGGGCCTAAATCTCACATCACTTGTAAAGATTGGACTTCAACAAAACATGAAATTTGAGGTTAAAAACTTTCCAAATTGCTCCCCATATGTCTTTGAACAAAAAAATTGGAGGCTGATTTGAAAGGCCTCCCTTGGGGCTTCAAAAGAGCAACCAAAAAGAAAAAGAAGTTGATCCCTTTTCTCAATCAGGCAGCCCAGGAAAAAAAATCAAAAGTGGGCAGTGTGTTGAGATCCCAATACAATTTTGGAGAACAAAGGATTAAATCATCAGCCATCAGCAAATGATATTCCATTATTTTATTGGCCTTGCCTACCAGGGTAGGATATTGTAGATTCATCATAGAGCATAGTAACTTAAGGGATTTAAAAGTATTAACCCTCAAAGTAATCTTATTTCTTGAAAAGATTTAACCCCAGATTAATTTTATTTCCCAAAAGGATTAACCCTCGAATTAGTGCCCACTAGTAAACCTTTGGCACTTGGAGCACAAAAGAGATTTCAAGTCGAGGGAGAGACAGAGGCTACGCACTAGAAAGTAACAGACTGGGTGGAAGAGAGAAAGAGACGCTCAAACAGCACGAGGGTAAGCGAAAGAGAGAGAGAGAGAAGAACAAATCAGGTCTCAAGATCCCAAATTCGCAGGAGTGATGTGGCCTCACTAGCTCTGTCCAGCGCTTGTTTTCTTGTCTTCTTGCACATGTCTTTAGGCCATGCATGGTTCTGCATAGAACCAGATAGCATGGTTCTATGCGTTTCTTTCATTCTGCAAAACAACTTACTTAGTAAATGTTCTTTTATTTCACCATCTTTTTGATTTTTTTTGCAGCAGCCCCGCGAAATCGAATTCTGAACTTTATAGATATAGAATTAGTTTCAGACCACTGGGATAGATTGAGGCGCTGAAAGAAGGATGCTTTTCTTTTGATTTTATTACTTTCACAGTCAAAAAGTCAAACTCTGCTGCCGAACCACACGGTTCTTCGCAGGGCTGCACTGTCAGGACCAGAAAGGGCGCCGGCCAGTGCTAGATGGCGGGTATTTAGCCTCTCGCCTCCTCAAACACCGGTCACTAACTTTTGACCGGGTCACTGACTCACTAATTTTTAATATGGACTGCGTCAGTTATGGGTTGGGCCGCACTTGATTCCCAGTAACTCTGTACACGTGAAAATGCCTTGCGTGCTGTGCCCACCAACGCCTGCTTTTTCAACACGTCAACAAATTTCTTTTGTGTAACGATGTGAGGCCCAGGAAGCGCTCATTATTTCATTGCACCTGCCCCCGCGTGTCACTCGTGTCTACCGATATCACTTGTCCGGGGCAAACTGCCTGGTTTTTCAAACGTTTCAGATCCGGAGAACCGCCGGTTCGGTATACATCAAAACCTTTAAAGAACCGCCAGGTTTTAAATAAGAACCGGCGGTTATTTGACTAATTCAAATTCGCCTGCAACCAAAGTTGAAATAATTAGGAATAGGCTTCTAGAGCTGATAGCATCTACCCTCATAATATATGAGGTAGATGCACACATTTCAAACCCATGGTCCCTTGCCCAACCCACCCATGTGGTACAAGGGCGTGTGTGACCAAGGATAGTATCTGTGGGTGGTATACTTCCAAGATTTCCACGCTTTGTCTCAGTCGTTGGATCCAAAATTTTTGTACAACAACTCAATTTTCCTTGTCCTAGTTTTCCTCATCATTGCAACAAAAGGCCATTAGGTACCTTACACATGGTACCAGTACAGGTGCTTGGTTTACCACGGCCACCCACCTATGTATAACATATCTACCTCTCTACAATATACTTTTTTCCACTCTGGATTTATTTATCTATAAACCCTATGACCATCCATGTAGGTTCCTTCTCCCTCAAAGGCTCAAGCTACTGTAATCATGGTCACCCATGTCACCAAGTAACGATGACTTGTGCAACATGATGGGCTAAATATGGACACTGGGTGAAATCAGCAAACAGGGAACGTGTGGATGTAAAACAAGAATCGTGGCAGCTATGGAACCAATAGAACATATTTACCAATCAAACCCTACATTTGCCAACTCTATCCTCAACTATGAGATGGAAATCGCCTACTTGTGTCCGAGACACAGATGAATGAATGGTTGAGTGCGCATAGAATTTGTAAATGTGTACCTACCATCAGTGGTGGCACAATCCTTCTAGAATGTTCTAGGGAAAAAGAAAACAAATAAGAAAGATATGTGAGAAGAAGAGTTTATGAAGAAACGGGAAGAAAGGAGTAAGAGAAGAGCCTGGAAATTTCAGGGAGATCGTGAAGAAGAAAGGCATCAATATGTCCAGAGAGCTATAGGAAAGATCAGGTTCTGTGAATTTGTGTTGCGAGGAGACACTTTACAACATGTTGAGAGGGGGTAAAGGACTTTTAGCAGGTTTTAGGAGAGCAGAAAGGGAAGAGAAAACATATATGAGAGGAGTTAATGAATGGAATTGAGTGGTGGGAGGTATGGAAAGTTCATTCTCTCACCGGAAGAGAAAAGATGTTGATGTTTCACAAAGGCCATCAAAAAAAAGAAAAGGAGATGTTATGCAGATCCATGGTGTGATCAACACACCTCTAGTCCAGGGTGAAAGTGCTCCTTCAAGCTCTAGACAAGGCACCCATGTGGTGTGTCCTCTTGATTTTATGATTGAACTTATTTTGCACAACTCTTTTTCTTGGGTTTTCTAAAGCTAGATGTTGAGATTTGATATAAGTTTATGAGCTTCCTTGTTGAATACCAATAATTTTGCTTGTTTTTTTGTTGCATCATTTAAATCAAGCAATATCAAACGAAGTGATATCAAAACAAACTCTTACATTTGGGATTCATTTTGCTATAACAAGTAAAATTGGTGAAAGGAAAATTTGTCAATTGGCATTGGCTATGTTCATAAATAGAATGTGTAAGGATTGCAACTTCAATGTAGATTGTGAGTAACTCCAAAGTGGTTTGAATGCAATAACATAATTATTAAAGAATTGTCTTGGACATTATTCTTGTGATTGTGTCCTAATCCCTTATAACCCTTGGTAGCCAAAATCTGTGGAAAAAGCAATGAAATGAAAATGAATTAGATTAATCAGGTAGTTTTAATTAAAGAACCCAAAATTTAAAGATTTCAATTTTTAGCATTAGTCTTTAAATTTGTTGGCTAATATTCCATCATACCATTATGCGATGATAGTCAATTATTGAATTATATCTTGGAACTTACTTTGCATGTAAATGATCTTCTTTTGTGACTCACTTGATTTTTTGAAAGAAAATTAACTAACTTCAAAAAACTACAAATATGGGAATGGAATCAAAATTTAAATTTAAATGATGTTGCAAGTTGAATATGGTATTGTTTGGTTCATAGATTATTGTATTGTTATACTTTACATTTCAATTAACTATATGTATTATGTCAAATATTGTGATTAGATACTTCAAGTATCTTGCATTTTTTTGGATTTTATGTATAATCAAATTATTTTCAAGAGTTATTTGATGAATCTTGTTGACAATTCTTTTTTTTTCTTTTGCAGAAATATCCAGTGCATGATTTAAATCCTAATTGCATTTCAAAGAACCCGAATTTGACCGTAATTTTTTTCCATGGGATTGCTTATGGGATTGATGACGATTGGAAGCAAACATGGACAACACGTCCCCTCGATGGTAAAGAAGAATGCATATGTTGGCCACAAATGTGGATCCCAAAAGACTTGAATGACAATGTCAAAATTTTGTCACTATCATATGATTCCAATGTTGTGGCAAGTGTCCACAATGATGTGACTGAAATTGGCCAAAACCTCATTCAAAGCTTGGTTACAAATTCAAGGTGTGACAATTTCCTTATTTATGGCCATTTTATTTTTCATTGTGTGTTTTAATTAAAGATAATTGATTGTATTTTAACATCTTTGAATAAATTGTTCACGTGGAGCATTATTGTGGTGCATAATAAATCTTGAACATTTTGGAACTTTCAAATCCATTGAAGAGAACATGAAATGGTGCTTTGGTGTTAATTCTCATGTTGAAATGAATTACTAACAAAGTTAATGTTCACATTATCAAGTCAAGGGAATCCAATTTGGTTTAGTGACAATTTGTGATAAGAGTTTTTTGAAGTTTTATATTCGGCACTCGAACTAAATTAATTGCTTATATAATTCATTGAATTTGAATCCACTTTGTACTTATATTTAATTTCAATATATATATCTTCTTTCCAATTTCCTACATTCTATTATTAGAATTAGATTGTAACACATAAAACCTTATTAATATCTTAACACTTGAAATTAAATGCCTACATGCTTGTGCATAATAGCTTCTTTACCCACATGTGATTGGAACAATTTATAGGTAAACTTTTAAAAGAAAATGAAAAATGAAAAAAAACTTATAAACATATATGTTATGGACTTATGGCTTAAGTTGTTGTGTTAATTGACATATTGCACCATATACAATATATGATGTTGTGACTATTTGTACATGTACATTACAATTAAAAATATTGTTGATGCATTTTTGGTGTATTTTGAAATATTTTGTAGGTATGAAACACTTTGGGATAGACCAGTGGCAATGGTTGCTTATAGTTTTGGAGGTCTTGTCCTCAAAAGCTTGGTGGTTGAAATGCACAAAAATGTGTATCAAAAGCAAATGAATAATTTGGATGTTAAAACAAAAAATTGTTGTGAAATTTTTTTGAAAAATCTTAAAGGTGTGGTGTTTTATGGTGTACCACATGCTGGTGGTACCCAAGATCTATCGAAGTATTTCAAGTGGCAATGTCAACAGATCGCCAAGGATACAACCCAACTAGGTCTTTTGAAAAATATGAAATCTTTTGATCGAAAAATGGAACAACTTTCAATAGACTTTTACAAATCTATTTGTGAAGACATCAACATTTATGCATTTGCTGAAGGATTACCTATTGACAATAAATGGGTAAGATTTTCATCTAGACATATTGATTGTCCAACTAGGTTCCATACTTGAACATTTTTTATGTTATAGAAACTTATGTTCATTTAACTTTTGAAACTATTTAACGTTGGTTGTCAAATTGGTCATAAGTTTCCCTTTTTTGTTCATGAATCCATTGCAACATGTATTCATAGTAGAAATTGCAAATTCATTGAGAATATAACATCAATTTAAAGCAACACCTTTGTGGTTTTATTTTAATTTCATTTGTAACATGGTTAAATGAAATTATGTTACAAATTTATTTGATTTGTATAGTTTGAACTTAAAATTTAAATTATTGTTCCAATCATGATTTGGTTACTATATTACATTTGACAACTTGTATATCAAAATAAATTTAATCACATTAAGGAGTTTTAACTAAAATAACTTTTGCACGTGTATAGGGAATTTTAGTGCCAATGGCTTCAGCTATTCGATTGTCAAACAATAACAATTACAAAGTTGAAGATGCTAATCACTTGACAATTTGTAAGCCGCCATCGAAAGACCATTTAAGCTATTCCAAATTATTGGAATGTTTGAAAATTTTTATGAAGGTAAATAACATTGGTTTTAATTTTTAAAATTATGTATGTTCATTTAATTTGATTAAAGACATTACATTGTTTCATTTAAATTGTGTGTCATAATTTTAAAGGTACTATCCATTATTTGATTTGATTTGATTTTTGTTGAACTTTGACAGGAAAAAAATACACCAACTATGCCACCTTTGCCATGTTATGAAGTGGCATTGGAAGATAAAGCGAATGCCATAAATAGTTTGTTACAAAAGGAATCTATTGTTGCATTGGTTGGAATGGGTGGGATTGGGAAAACCACATTGAGTAAAAAAATGTATCATTTGTTCCACGACCAATATGAAAAATCTAGCTTTTTGGAGGATGTGAAATCTAAAGACATTAACGATGTCAAACAAAAACTTTTACAAGATTTGTGTGATAGATTCTTACGCAAGGATGAAAATGTTGATAAATATTTGTATGAAATCAAGCAATGCATGATATCAAAGAAAGTTTTAGTGGTTGTGGATGATGTTGATATGACGAAAAACCTCAGAGACTTGAATCTTCTTATTGATAAGCATGATGTTAATGTAGATTGTGAAAGCAAAATACTTGTAAATTGTCGAAATTGGCAAATATTGAAAAATCATGTACGAGAATCCGCAAAAGTAGACATGGCATTCTTGGACACAGAACAAGCAAGGGAACTTTTCATGTTCCATGCATTCAAACATGCAAATCATGTGAGAAATGATTTCAAAAACATTTCTATGGAGATTATAAAAGCTTGTGGTGGCCTCCCTTTAAGCCTTGAAATATTGGGTTGTTATTTGTGTGATATTCATGATTTGGAAATATGGAAAGATGCATTGCACGAATTGAAAGGTGGGCGAAATATAACAGGGGGCTCTGATAATGAAATGCTTTGGAAAACTTTGCGAATTTCTTATGACCATTTGATTAAGACACATCAAGACATGTTTTTGGATATTGCTTGTTTTTTGGTTGGTTTGAAACAAAATACGATTTGTCGAATGTATTGGAATGGAGATGATTCATTGAGACCTATGCTTATATTACAAAACTTGAAAGATAGATCTTTAATCAAATGGGCAAAAGATGGCGGCTTGTACATGCATGAACAATTACGAGATATGGGTCGAAATATTGCAAGGGAAGTTACAATGACTCGATTTATTTGGAAACCAAATATATCTTTGCAAAAGAATTAGGTTTGAACAACATGTGCTAATTCAATCCTATGGTATATATATTTTGTTAAAATTCTAAACGAAACCATAAGTTTTAACTTTATTTAAGGAGATAATATATTTTTCATTAAAAAATGGCCTTATAATGAAATTTTATTTTATTCATGTTGACAATTGTTTATAATTTGTTTGATGTGATAGGTGGTGAAAAATTTAGAAGGCATTTCTTTTAAAGAATGTGAAGTTTTGCCTTCATTTTTCCAAAATGGTTCAAAGGAATTTGACAACCTTAGGTTACTTGATTTAACAAAAGCCCCACCAAATATAGTGGAAAATTTCATCCAAGGTCGAAATTTGAATAACCTTCGATGGTTGTGTCTCCAAAAATGCATGATCCAAAAGTTGCCAAATAATTTGGTTAATTGTTGTCACTTACAAGTACTCCATTTAATGAATTGTAATTGTTTACATTTTTTTTTGGATATTTTCATCAATGGCATTAATATGCCAATGTGTATTGATATGAAAAAATTATATACAGATATTGGCAAATTGAATACACTTTTAGAACTTAATCTATCGGGGTGTTCAAGCTTGCAAGAATTACCTACATCTATTGGCCAATTGAATGCACTTCAAGAGTTTAATTTATCAAAATGTTCAAATTTACAAAAATTACCTACATCTATTGGCCAATTGATTGCACTTGAAGACCTTAATTTGGGCGGGTGTTGGAGTTTACAAGAATTACCTATGTCTATTGGCCAATTAAGTGGACTCCAAAACCTTAATTTGGACCATTGTTCAAACTTGCAAGAATTACCTACATCTATTGGCCAATTGAGTGCACTCCAATATTTTAATTTGAGGAATTGTTCAAATTTACAAAAATTACCTACATCTATTGGCCAATTGAATGCACTCCAAAAATTTTATTTGTGGGGATGTTCAAGTTTACAAAAATTACCTACATCTATTGGCCAATTAAGTGCACTCCAAAACCTTAATTTGGATCATTGTTCAAGGTTGCAAGAATTACCTACATCTATTGGCCAATTAAGTGCACTCCAAAACCTTTATTTGCGCCATTGTTCGAACTTGCAAGAATTACCTACATCTATTGGCCAATTGAGTGCACTCCAAGATCTTAAGTTGAACAATTGTTCAAGGTTGCAAAAATTACCTACATCTATTGGCCAATTGAGTGCACTCCAAAATTTTGATTTGAATAGTTGTTCGAGCTTGCAAAAATTACCTAGATCTATTGGCCAATTGAGTGCACTCCAAAACCTTGATTTGAACGATTGTTGGAACTTGCAAGAATTACCTACATCTATTGGCCAATTGAGTGCACTTCAAAACCTTGATTTGAATAATTGTTCAAGGTTGCAAGAACTACCTAGATCCATTGGCCAATTGTGTACACTTGAAAACCTTGATTTGAACAATTGTTGGAGTTTGCAAGAATTACCTACATCTATTGGCCAATTGAGTGCACTCCAAAACCTTTATTTGAACAATTGTTGGAGTTTGCAAGAATTACCTAAATCTATTAGCCAATTGAATGCACTCCAAAACCTTAATTTGTGGAGGTATTCAAGATTACAAACATTACCTACATTCATTGGCCAATTGAGTGCACTCCAAAACCTTAATTTGTGCGAGTGGTCAAGCTTACAAACATTACCTACATTCATTGGCCAATTGAATGCACTCCAAAACCTTAATTTGTGCAAGTGTTCAAGTTTACAAGAATTACCTACATCTATTGGCCAATTGAATGCACTTGAAATCCTTGATTTGAACAATTGTTCGAGCTTGCAAGAATTACCTACATCTATTGGCAAATTGAATGCACTCCAAAACCTTGATTTACACCATTGTTCAAGCTTGCAAGAATTACCTACATCTATTGGCAAATTGAGTGCACTCCAATACCTTTATTTGCACCATTGTTCTAGGTTGGAAAAATTACCTACATCAATTGGCCAATTGAGTGCACTTCAAAACCTTTATTTGGGCCATTGTTTGAGCTTACAAGAATTACCTACATCTATTGGACAATTGAATGCACTCCAAAACTTTGATTTGGACCATTGTTCGAAGTTGCAAAAATTACCTACATCTATTGGCCAATTGAGTGCACTCAAAACCCTTGATTTGGACCATTGTTCAAGCTTGCAAGAATTACCTACATCCATTGGCCAATTGCGTGCAATTGAAAATCTTATTTTGAACAATTGTTCGAGTTTACAAGAATTACCTACATCTATTGGCCAATTGAATGAACTTCGATACATTAACTTGTGGGGGTGTTCGAGGTTGGAAAAATTACCTACATCTATTGGCCAATTGAGTGCACTCAAAACCCTTGATTTGGACCATTGTTCAAGGTTGCAAGAATTACCTAAATCTATTGGCCAATTGAGTGTAATCCAAAAACTTAAATTAAGTGGGTGTTCAAGCTTGCAAGAATTACCTACATCTATTGGCCAATTGAGTGCACTTGAAAACCTTAATTTGTGTGGGTGTTGGAGCTTGCAAGAATTACCTACATCTATTGGCCAATTGAGTGCACTCCAAAACCTCAGTTTGGACCATTGTGAAAGGTTGCAAGAATTACCTACATATGTTGGCCAATTGAGTGCATTGCAAAACCTTAGTTTGTGGGGGTGTTCAAGGTTGCAAGAATTACCTACATCTATTGGCCAATTGAGTGCACTCAAAACTCTTAATTTGAATAATTGTTCGAACTTGCAAGAATTACCTACATCTGTTGGCCAATTGAGTGCACTGCAAAACTTTAATTTGTGGGGGTGTTCAAGGTTGCAAAAATTACCTACATCTATTGGCCAATTGAAAGCACTCAAAACCCTTAATTTGAACAATTGTTCGAACTTGCAAGAATTACCTACATCTGTTGGTCAATTGAGTGCATTACAAAACCTTAATTTGTGAGGTGTTCAAGGTTATAAGAATTACCTACATTTATTGGCTAATTGAGTGCATTCCCAAGAATTGATTTGAGGGGGTGTTCAAGTTTGCAAAAATTATTTACATATGTTGGCTAATTGAATGCACTCCAAAATCCTAATTTGTGGGGGTGTTCGAGGTTGGAAAAATTATCTACATTTATTGGCCAATTGAGTGCATTCCAAAACCTTAATTTGTGCGAGTGTTCGAGCTTGTAAAAATTACCGACATCTATTGGCCAATTGAATGCACTCTAAAACCTTGATTTGAAGAGTTATTCGAGTTTACAAGAATTACTTACATCTATTGGTCAATTGAGTGCACTCTAAAATTTTCATTTGTTAGGGTGTTCGAACTTGTAAAAATTGCCTATGTATATTGTTGATTAAATGCATTCCAATCCATCATTTGTCAAGGTGTTTGAGTTGGCAAGAATCAACTACATCCCTTAAGGAGTTGAATGCATGTTAAAAACTTAAGTCGTTGATTAAATGTAGATTATAATTTGTAGGATTTAAAGCAAAACTAGAATTAATTGTGTGAATAAGATTTCATTCATTTTGAATTATTATATAGACCACATAGAAATGATTGGGTTTGAAAACTAAAATATGTTATTAAAATCATGAAATTTTAATTGGTTCATAATTGCACTTTTATATTGTAAATGTACACAAATTAATTTAAAAAGGTTTAAAAAAAACCCTTGCATGACAACATTTTTTATTAATTTTGAACTCTATTACATCTTTGGTTTTTCCATCTTTTAACCTTTGGTTTGTGACATTGCATCTGGGGGGACAATTAATATAAAGTTTGGGATCTATGTGTGTTAAACAACAATTTTTAAAGGGTATTAGATAATTGTCCAACCTATTTATTATTATTTAATTTTCTAATATACACATATTAAAATCACTTTATATTAATTATAATTTAATATTTCAAATTATTACATATCCTATATTATAATTAAATTAATTATTTGAATAAAATGTACTTTACAAACTAATTAATTTATAATTTATACCCAACAACCAATATGTTGCACCTTATATTTTTACTCATGCATTTATTTATTTATTTATATTCATGTCCCCTTTGAACATTGTATTTGTGATCGATCTGTGAATCTTATGGAGATCCACCTTTTTTATTGTGCCCATTGTGAGAAAAAAATGGCGTTTCATAATGCTATGTGAGGAAAAGAATGGCTTCGCATGATGTTATGTGAGCTGTTTTGTGTCTATTGTAAGGAATGTAAAATTTCATGTTTGATGTGAGTACATCCATATTTTTTAATCACTTGTCTTTGTCTTCACATCAGTGGGTTGACATGTGGTTTCAATGGATGGTGGATATTTTTTGATGTCATCATCACTAACCCAACTTGCTTATATTTGGTTTTACAGGGAACTTTATCTCATGGGGTTATTGTGACAATTGAGACTTAGGTTAAAAATAGTTTTTATTATGATTGATATCTAGTCGACATGTTCCTCCCTCTAACCATAAAGGTCTTTGGGTGTTTATATGAATAGGTTGACAATTTTTTTTCATTAATTTGTTAACATGGTGTGAATAATGAAAAGCACTTGAAGCTCTTCTATTTCGATTTTGTGTTCATTTTTATAAACAAAGCTAGACTATTAATGGCATTGCAATGAGCCTGAGTGACCTCTATTTTAAAATGTGTTGTTTACTATAGATGAAGGTTTCTATGGCTACATGTGTATTTTAGGTTCTTTTCTTGTCTCATTATTTGATATGCTTACCATGTTTGACAAATTTAAATATTAGATTTGTTCCTATTCCATGGTGATCTGCCTTCATTGGAGGGTTCTTTGTTCATGTGCCATTTCCTCTCCCTTTGTTGGGTGCATACAATTTGAGCACTGCACTGTTACACACTACCAATGACAATCAACCTTTTTTCTTATTTTTTCTTATGGTTTTCAGTAATGTATTATTATTATTTCAATGTCAAAATTATTTTAGATTAATATACATTTCATGGACATGAAATGATGCACGTTAATTTGTTTTTTCATATATATGTTGATGAATAATGAAAAAGAGTGAGTGAGATAAATATAATATGAAGATAGTTATTAGGAAAGGTGGGAGATAGTTATTAATAAAAAATAAGTTATTATTAAAAAAGAAATGAAATATTTAAGCTTGAAAATGAGATAGTTATTTCTGAGATTGTCTTTGGAATGGTCCATGGGCGACCATACGAAGAATTCCAAAAAAATCCCCATATACCAGTTTTGATTAATCGTCACTGAAATTAATCCTTCTTGTGGATGGTTGCCAATGTGACTATATCACAAAATCCAAAGAAAACAAATAACCTTGGTATAATCTTGAAATATACCAAAAACTTGTTTTCTCTGAAAATTCATTTTCCCAAATTTTTTTTTGATTTTTGCTGCTGTAGAGACAAAAAATGACGAATGAGTATTTGTTATTTGAAAATTTGAGGCCAAAAGATTCCGAAATCTCGCCACGAAAAAACAAAAAAATCAGTTGCCGCCAACTCTTGTAAACCCTAAAGTCGTTGAGGTTTTCGAAGATTGGATACTAGAAGGTTGGGGGAGCGCGAAATGCAGAAAACGCTAATGTGTTTTCTCTTGCCCACATTTGCACCACTAGAGAGAGAGCGAGAGGGCGACAGTTTGCCTGATGCAGGAGCGATTGCTCTAGGGATCCGAGTTTCTCTCGTGGACGAGCTTCTGGACTTGTACCATTTAGTTCAATAGCTTCGGCCGTTATCGACTCGGTGGTAGCCTGCATCAAGATGAGAGCTCATGAGCAGTTGCATCAGCACAGTCCTAATGGGCGATGTCTCCTCCTTTTTTTGCTTGGCAATTGCTACCTAGAACCTAGTTCACCATCGGCAAGAGAAGGCTTTGAGGACATTGTTCAACCCACCATCAGGGAGGGGCCCAGTCCAATCTGCAACACATGAGTTTAACATGAAAAGACACAAGCCTTCCAATGGTCACAGTGAGTGACTCCCCAGCTTGTAA
>Ga0116228_10000161_pt1 | contig 45325 bp, 37 predicted proteins | sample S1TSphfallax_2_FD_89694 | JGI IMG/M metagenome (GOLD analysis project Ga0116228, IMG submission 89694) | Host-associated microbial communities from peat moss isolated from Minnesota, USA - S1T2_Fc - Sphagnum fallax MG | ecosystem: Host-associated > Plants > Peat moss > Unclassified | place...
CCTCGCCCGCGCCGCGGCGGCCGCCGCTCTCATGGGCGCCGCCGTGCCGCGGCCGGCGCGTGCCGCCGCGACCTTCAGCTACAAACTCGCGCACGGAACGCCGACGAATTTCCCGGTGCACGTTCGTCTGGCGGAGCTCACCGAAACGGTGCGCGCGCAGACCGGCGGGCGGCTCGACATCACCATCTTTCCCAACAACATCCTCGGCGGCGAACTCTCGCAACTGCAGCAGTTGCGGAGCGGCGCGCTGCAGTTCATGATCATCCAGGGCGTCTCGCTCTCGTCGGTCGTCCCCGGCGTCGGCATGGACGGCGTCGGCTTCGCGTTCCACGACTCGGCTCAGGCCGAGCACGCTTACGACGGTCCGCTCGGCGCGTACTTGCGCGACCTCATCACGGCGAAGGGCATCTTCGCGTTTCCGCGGGTCTTCAATTTCGGGATGCGGCAAGTGACGTCGTCCTCGCACCCGATCCGCAACGTGGCCGATTTCGCCGGCTTCAAGATCCGCACGCCGCCCGCGCCGATCTCGGTCGATCTCTTCCGCTCGCTCGGCGCCTCGCCGACGCCGATCGTGTTCCCCGAACTCTATCTCGCCCTGCAGACGAAGATCGTCGACGGTCAGGAGACGCCGTACAGCACGATCGAGGCCACGCGCTTCTTCGAGGTGCAGAAGTATCTCAGCGTGACGAACCACACCGCGACGATCTTCTGGTTTCTCGGCAACCTCGATGCGTGGAACGCGCTCTCGCCCGCCGATCGGCAGATCGTACTGCGCGCCGCCGACGTCGCCGCGGTCGCGCAACGGCGCGACACCGCGCTCCAGAGCGCGGCGCTGGCCGAGAAGCTGGGCCGCCTCGGGATGACGTTCGCGCAATCCGACACGGCCTCGATGCGCGCGCAGCTCGCACCGTTCTATGCGAAGTGGAAGGGTGAGTTCGGCAGCACCGCGTGGCAGCTGCTCGAGCAGAGCGCCGGCAAACTCGCCTGAGCCGCGATCGCTACACGGCGGCCTCGACGCCGAGTTCGATGCGCCGGTTCGCCGGAATCTCGAGCTCCGTTGCGAGCGTGCGCGAATTGCGTTGCAGCCACGCGAAGAGGCCGCGCTGCCAGCGCGGGAGCGCATCGTGCTTCGCCGGCACGACGAGCGGGTTCGCGTAGACGAACGACGTCGTATCGCGGTCGAGGTCGAAGTCGCGGCTCTCACATGCCGCGATGATCGGCTCGAGCGTCGGCCGCTCCATGTAGCCGAACGTCGCGCGCACGCGCGCGAATCGCGGTGTGGCGCGGTCGATGGTAACGCGCTGGCTCTCCGTAACGTAGGGAACGGGGACCGTCGCGACCGTCATCAGCACGAGCATGTCGTCGTCGATCAGCGGTTCGAGCCAGGGATGATTGTTCACGAACGGTACGCCGGTCGGATCGGCGGTGAGGAAGACGATCGTCCGCGCGGGCGCCGCGGCGTTCGGTCCGCGTTCTTTGAGAAACCGTTCGACCGGTTCTTGCCCCGCGGCGAGCCCTTGCGCCACGGCACGCCGTCCGGTGAGCCAGGTGATCGCGACGATCGCGATCACGCCGGCGACCACGAACGGCACCCACGCGCCGTCGAGAAACTTCGGCAGTCCGGCGAGGAAGAACGTGCCGTCGAGCGCGACGAAAAAGATGGTGAAGGGAACGATCGCGATCGGCTTCCAGTGCAGCACGCGCGTCGCGACGACGAAGAACACGATGTCGGTTGCGAGCATCGTCGCCGAAACGGCGAGCCCGAACATCGCAGCGAGTCGCGCGCTGCTCTGAAACGTGACGACCAGCAAGATGCACACGATCGCGAGGACCGCGTTGACCAGCGGCACGTAGACCTGGCCGCGCTGATCCTTCGACGTGTGCACCACGCGCAAGCGCGGAAACAGGTTCAACGCGATCGCCTGCTCGGTCAGGGTGAACGCGCCGGAGATCAGGGCTTCCGATGCGATGATCGTCGCGGCGGTCGCGAGCGCGACCATCGGCAGGAGCGTCCAGCCGGGCGAGAGCGCGTAGAACGGGTTGGCGAGCGTGGTGGGATCGCTTGCGATCATGGCCGCCTGGCCGACGTAGTTCAACACCAGCGCCGGCAACACGAACGTATACCACGCGATCGTGATCGGGACGCGGCCGAAGTGCGACATGTCGGCGTAGAGCGCTTCCGCGCCGGTCATCCCGAGGATGATCGAGCCGAAGATCAGGAACCCGGCCGCGCCGTGACGGGTCACGAAGCCGATCGCATAGATCGGATCGAGCGCCGCGAGGATGGCCGGATGCTCGACGATCGCGACCGCGCCCGCAACGGCGATCGCCGCGAACCAGAGGATCATCACCGGGCCGAAGACCGCGCCGACCTTCTGCGTGCCGCGGAACTGGATCGCAAAGAGCGCGACGAGGATCCCGGCCGAGAGCGGCACGATCAGCGGTTGCGCGGCCTTGGTCGCGATGTTGAGGCCCTCGACCGCGGAGATGACGGAGATGGCCGGCGTGATCATGCCGTCGCCGATGATCATCGCGCTTCCGATCGCGACCACCCACACGAGCCAATCCGCCCGCATGGGAACGCCGAGGATCTTCGGCGGCTCGGCCCGCGCGAGCAGCGCGAGGATGCCGCCCTCGCCATCGTGGTCGACCCGCATCAGCACGGTGACGTACTTCACGCAGACGACGAGCACGAGCGTCCAGACCAGGAGTGAGCCGATGCCGAGCGCGTTCGCGAGGGTCGGCTTCGCGCCGATCGCGGTGAAACAGGTCTGCAGCGTATAGAGCGGGCTCGTGCCGATGTCCCCAAAGACGACGCCCAATGCGGCGATGGCGAGCGGGCCGACCTTGTTGTTCACGGCGACTCTCTGTTGGATGACGGAGCGCCCGTCCCTACGGTGGAAGGGCGACGATGATGCGACATGCCGTTCGATTCCTGATGCTCGGTCTCGCGCTCGCGTGCACCGGCGCCGCGCACGCCCAGGCTCCGGCCACCTGGCTCTTCGCGAGCGACGTCCACTTCAATCCGCTCGACGACCCGCGACTCGTCGACCGGCTCGCGGCCGCGCCGGTCGAGCAGTGGGACGCGATCTTCGCCGAGAGCGTCCGCCCGCTCTCGCCGCACGGGCAAGACACGAACGCGGCGCTGCTGCACCTTGCGCTCGCGCAGATGCGCGCGGCCGTGCCCGATCCCGCCGTCGTCGTGATCCCGGGCGACTTTCTCGTCCACGCGTTTCACGGCCGCTGGACCACCGCGGCGAGCGATCGCAGCGACGCCGCGTTCGAGGCGTTCGCCGACAAGACGGTGGCCTATCTCGCCGTGGAGTTCAACGCGGCGTATCCGCGTGCGCAGTTCGTCATCGCGCTCGGCAACAACGACTCGACCTGCGGCGATTATGCCGCGATGCCGCGCAGTGCGTTCCTCGCCCACTTCGCGCAGTCGTGGGCGCCGCTCGTCGATCGCGACGGCCGCGCGCCGGATTTCGTGCGCGAGTTCGCCGTCGACGGCGACTACGTCGCGGACGTGCCGGGCGGCACGCGCATCGTCGCGGTCAACAGCAACCCGTGGTCACCCGTCGCATCGGACGCATGCGATCCGGGCGGCACGGCGGCGACCGACGGGATCGCGTGGTTCGAACGGGCCGTCGCCGCCTCGCCGGCGGGTGCGCGCACCTGGGCCGTGATGCACATTCCGCCGGGCTTCGACGCCTACTCGTCGTTGCGCGCGAACCTGCCGATTCCGTTCTACCGGCCCGAACTCGAAGCGCGCGTGCGCGCGGTGCGCGCCGCCGACGGCAAGCCGCTCGGGCTCATCGTCGCGGGCCACCTGCACAACGACGGGTTTCGCATCGTCGATCGCACGCCGCTGATGCTCGTACCGTCGATCAGCCCGATCCACGCCAACAACCCGGCGTTCTTCGCCGTTCGCATCGACGCGAAGACGGGCGCGATCGCCGACTATCACGCGTTCGCGCTCGACGAGAACGGCGACACGCCGGCCGGCGCGCCGCCGGCCGACTTCGCACCGGAATACGGCTTCGATTCGTCCTACGGCGTGCACGGCTTCACCTACGCGTCGCTCGAGCAGCTCGAAGCGGCGATCCACGACGATCAGGCGACGCGCGCGCTACAGGCGGCGCACTACGTCGCGGGCTCGACGGCGGGCGCGATCGACGCCCGCACCTGGCATGCGTATTGGTGTTCGAACATCGCGATGGACGCGGAGGCGTTCGCGACCTGCTCCGCCACCCCGTAGCCCCTAGTGCGCGGGGACGGGGAGCTCGCCCGGCGGCAGCGCCGCGCCGTTCGGGTGATCCGGGGCCGTTTTCTTCACGGGTAGATGCTCGGGTGAGAGCCACAGGTACATGTTCGGAATCAGCACCAGCGTCAGCACGAGCGAACTGAGCACGCCGCCGATGATGACGATGCCGAGGCTCGAGCGCGACCCGGAACCGGGTTCGAGCGCCAGCGCGAGCGGAATGTTGCCGAAGATGACCGAGAAGCTCGTCATCACGATCGGGCGGAAGCGGGTGAACGCGCTCTCCTTCATCGCGTCGACCTTGCTCATGCCGCGCGCGCGCAGCGTGTTGGCGTAGTCCACCAGCAGGATCCCGTTTTTCGTGGCGATGCCGACCAGCAGAATGGTGCCGATGAGCGAGAACAGGTTCAGCGTCCGGTGCGTCACGATCAGCGCGCCGATCGCGCCGACCGCGGCGACCGGCACGGAGAAGATGATGATGAACGGATCGCGGTAGCTGTTGTAGAGCGCGACCATCAGCAAGAACACCAGGATGATCGAGACGATCAGCGAGGCGCCGAGGCCCGCGAGCGTCTGGTTCATGAAGTCCTGTTGTCCGAGCGGCGCCGGCGTGACCGTGATGTTCGGCGGGAGATTGAGGGACGGCAACCCGGCCACGAACGCGCTCTGCACGTTCGAGAGTGATGACGTCAGGGCGAAGTTCGCGTCGACGTGAATCACGTTCAACCGGTCGGTGCGGGTGACGAGCGGCGAGGTCGGCGTCGACTGGAACGTGGCGAAATCGCTCAGGTGGACGATCGATCCGTTCTGCGCGCGAATCGGCACGTTGCCGAGCGCGTCGAGCGCGTGCTGATCGTCGAGCGGATAGATCACCTGCACCTGCTCGAGTCCGGCCGGCGTTTCGAATTGCGTCGCGACGTCGCCGCCGAAGGCGGCACCCGCAGCTTCCGCGGCCTCGCCGAGGCTGACGTCGAGCGCTTGCATCTTCGCGCGATCGAATTCGACCGAGATCTCGGGCGCCAGCGACGTTCCCGAACTGTTCACGTTCGTGGCGCCCGGCGTGCGCGCCAAGAGCGCGAGTACCTTCTGCGCGGCTGCCGTCGGGTCGCCGCCGCTGGTGTCGGAGACGATGAAGTCGATCGGCTGTTTGTTGCCGCCGGTTTGACCGGTCGAAGGAACGACGACCGTCGTCACGTCGGCCGGCAGCGAGCGGTGCGCGATCTGCGCGATGCGATGCACCCAGTACTCGGTATCGTGGACGCGGTCGTCTTTGAGGAAGATGGTGTCCTGCGCGACGTTGCTCTGCGTGACGAATCCGCCGAACGACGCCGAGTAGGCACCGGCCGACGTGGCCTCGGCATCGACGTCGTGCTGCTGGTCGATGAGGTGTTCGAGTTTGAACGCCCCGGCGCGGACGCGCTCGAGCGGCGAACCGATCGGGTAGGTCATCTGGACGAAAATCTGGCCGCGATCGGTCGTCGGGATGAACTCTTCGCCGACGACCCCGAGCGGAATCATCGCGATGGCGAGCACGAACGTGACCGCGCAGAAGAGCGCCACGAGTGCCCCGTTCCGCAGGCCCCACGGGTAGATGCGGTTCGCGTAGAAGTCGCGCGCCGCATCGAAGCCGCGCGTGAACGCGTCGATGAATCCCGGCGGCTTCCAGTGCGATTTGAGCGCCCACAAGCCGGCCAGCGTCGGCGTGACCGTGAACGAGACGAAGAGCGACGTGAGCGTCGAGATGACGACCACGATCGCGAATTCGACCAGCTGCCGGCCGACCTGACCCTGGATGAACGCGATCGGGAAGAACACGACGACATCGACCAGGGTGATCACGATGGCGGCCGCACCGATCTCCTCACGGCCGTAGATCGCCGCGTTTTCGGGCGTCTGCTTGAGCTCGGTGAAGTGGCGCTCGATGTTTTCGAGCACCACCGTCGAGTCGTCGACGAGGATGCCGATGACCAGCGACATGCCGAGCAGCGAGATCGTGTCGAGCGTGAAGCCGAAGAGCTTCATCGCCGAGAGCGCGATCGCAAGCGAGGTCGGAATCGACACGCAGACGACCAGCGCGTTGCGCCACGAGCGCAAGAAGAAGACCATCGCGATCGCGGTGAGCACCACGGCTTCCATGAGCGTGCGCGTCACGAGGTCGATCTGCTGTTCGGTGAACTTCGACTGGACGTTGATGACCTTGAACGAGATGCCGGGGAACTGGCGCTCGATCTTCGGTAGCGCCGCGAGCACGGCGTTCGAGGCGTCGACCTCGCTTGCGTCCGACGATTTCTGGATGTTGAGGAAGAGCCCCGGGATGCCGTTGACCTGCGCGTACTGCTGACGCGGCTCGTAGCCGGCGATCACGCTGGCGACGTCTTCGATGCGGCGCACGGCGTCGCTCGCGGTCCACGTGTCGACCGTGCCGGGCAAGCCTTCGATGCCGTTGGTGTACGTGGCCGTCTGGCCGGCGTCGCCGGTGGTCGCGGTCGTGCTCGCGCCGCTCGAGAGTTGGATCGGCAACTTCGCGACCGTGTCGACGTTCTGGATGTCGCCGCGCACGTCGACGTTGGTCCAGCGATTGGGTTCGTACACGGTACCGCCCGGCACGCGGACGTTGTCGTCGCCGACGGTCGTGATCACGTCGTTGAGCGTGAGTCCCGCGGCGACGAGCTTCTGCGGATCGACGTCGATCTCGTAGGCCGGGGTGACGAGTCCGCCGACGTTGGCGTACGAAATGCCGGGCAACTGCTCGATCTTCGGCGCGATGACGTTCTGCGCGTAGAGCGAGAGGTCGCCGGTCGAGAGTTTGCGTGAGTAGAGCGCCAGCGTGGCGATCGTCGATTCGCTCGGGTCGCGAATCGAGATCGACGGTGGCGTGATGTTGGTCGGCAGCACTTTCTCGGCCGACTGAATGTCCTTTTCGACCAGTGCGAGATCGGTCGCGATGTCGGAGGTGATGAGGAACGTCGCGGTGATCGTCGCCTGACCTTGCTGCACCACCGAACTGAAGGTCTGCAGGTCGGTGGTTCCGGCGAGGTACTGCTCGATCGGCGCGACGATGTTGTCGCGCATCTCGGTGACCGACGCGCCGTTGTACTGGACGGTGACCGTCACCGTCGGCTGGTCGACGTCGGGGAAGAGCTGCTTGACGATGGTCGAGAGCGCGATGATGCCGGCGAACGACATGATCGCGACGAGCACGAATACGAGCGTCGGACGGGCGACGAAGAGGCGGGTCAGGCTCATCGAATGGCGACCTTCTCGCCGTCACCGACGCTGGCTTGACCGTCGCTCACGACGCGTACCCCGGGGCTGAGGCCGGTGACCACCGACGTCGAGCCGTCGTCGGCGATCTCGCTGACCGGGACCGTCTTCACGGCACCGTCTCGTACGAGCATGATCGTGTCGCGATTGTCGTCGGTGAACGCCGTCGACGGAATGCGGATGCCCCGCACCGCCGGAAGGCGCACCGCACCCGTGACGGCCATACCGGGTCGCAGGATGCCGTCGCCGTTGTCGACGACGACTTTGACCTGAAAGTCGGTCGAGCCGGGCACGATCTGATTGAGCACGCCGACGACCTTGCCGGAGCGGCGAACGTTGCGGACGTCGGAACTGGTGACGATCGCCGGAACGCCGTTCGTGATGTGGGCGATCTGCGCGCCCGATCCGCGGAAGATCGCGTAGATCGGGTTGACTTGTTGGATCGTGAACAGTTGCCGCGAACCGGGATACTCGCCCGGGTTGAGGTTGCGGTTCACGATGACGCCGTCGATCGGCGAAACGATCGTGGCCTTGGCGATCTGCACGCGTTCTTGCTGGGCATTCGCGAGCGCGATCTGTTCGGTCGCCTGCGAGGATTGAATCGTCGAGGACTGCAGGCCGGGTGCCGTGACCGATGCACCGTTCGCGACGACGTTGGAGCGAGCGCTGGCCACCGCGGCGATGTCGGCGCGCAGCGTTTGCTCGTCGTCGTTGACCGTGGTCTGCTGCTGCGCGACCGTCTGCTCGGCGATATAGCCGTTTTGGACCAACCCTTGATAGCGTTTCAAGTCGGTCTGGTCGCGGCGGAGGTTCTCTTCCGCCTGGCGCACCGCCGTCTCGGCCGTGCGCAAGCTGTCGACGCCTTGATCGATGCTGAGCCGGCCGGAGAAGACGTCGTGAACCGTCGACGCGCGATCGCTGTTGGCCGTCGCGACGTACGAGGCGAGCTGCGCGCGCAGGTCGGCCGTGTCGAGCTGGGCGATCACCTCACCCGCGTGGACGGCGTCGCCCTCCTGGACGTTCACCCGGTCGGCCGGCTCGACCAGCGTCGACTCGATCGCGACGTTTTGGAACGGCGCGACGATGCCGGCGAGGTGCTCGCTCGGTTGGATCAGACCGTAGGTCGCGACGCTGGTGGGGACGTACGGCGCTTTTTGAGCGGCGTGCGGCGGGGTACGATGACCGCACGCTGCGAGGCCGAGGCTCACGAGTGCGGCAAGCGCACCGGTCCGCCGGCGAAACGTGGACGAATTCCGTTGTTGCAAGGCACGTTCAAGTGTAGCGTTCGGGCACGCCGGCGATCCTTGGCACTTTCTTGGAATGCCGCCCCCGAAATCCCAGACAGGTCGCTCATACTACGGACCATGGAGAATGTCGGAGCCCGCGTCCTCGTCGTCGATGACGAAGACGCGATACGCGAAATGCTCGAGTACGGATTGCAGCAAGCGGGCTTCTCGGTCGTTACGGTTCCGAGCGGACGCGAGATGCTCGACACGATTCCGGCCTGGCGCCCCGAGGTGATCGTGCTCGACGTGATGCTGCCCGAGATGGACGGGTTCACCTTGCTGCCCTCGGCGCGCCGCCTGACCGATGCCCCGATCATCATGCTGAGCGCGCGCACGGAGACGGCGCAGAAGGTCGCGGGCCTCGCGCGCGGCGCGGACGACTATGTCGGCAAGCCGTTCGAGATCGAGGAGTTGATCGCGCGGCTGAATTCCGCGCTGCGCCGGCCGCGCATGGAAGTGCGCGAGATCTGCCGCTACGCCGACGTGACCGTCGACGTGGCCCGGCGGCTCGTCCATCGCGGCCAGCGGCGGATCAACCTGTCGACGCGCGAGTTCGACCTCCTCCTCGCCTTCGTGCGGAACCCGGACGTCGTCCTCACGCGCAGCACGTTGCTCGACCTCGTCTGGGGCGCCGATCGCGACGTGCTCCCGAATACGGTGGAGACGTACATCTCGTATCTCCGGGCCAAGATCGACAGCGGCGAGCCGGTGAAGCTGATCCACACCCTGCGCGGAGCCGGGTACGTGTTGCGTTCGGCGTGAGCGTCTCGTTCGAGCGGCGCCTGACGGTCGGCTCGGCGCTGGTCGTCGCCGCCGGCATCATCATGGTGGTGATCGCGCTCGCGCTGGTCGTGTTCTCCGCCTACGTCGCGACCCTCAACCGCGACGCGCGGGACGCGGTCGTCGACCTGCGCAGCGTCCTCGCGACGGCGAGCGCGCCTCCGCCGAGCGCCCGGGCCGCCGCGGGATTGCTGGCGCAGCACTTTTTCAGCCCGCAGCTCCAGATCACGCTGCTCGACGGTCACGAGCGCGTCGACATCGCGCGCCGCGCGGCGAACGTTCCCTACGCGATCGTCGCGACGCCGCGCAACGAGGGCCGGCGCGAGTACGTCGCGGACACCTTCGGCGCACGCTCGACCCTGGCGCTCGCGACCCTGCTCGGCCTCGAAGACGATCGCGTCGAGATCGGTCCGCTGCTCGTGATCGTGCACGTGCGCGAAGCCGCGCTGATGCGCGCCGTCGGGAGCTTTCTTCCGGCATTCGCGCTGGCGCTCGCGCTCGCGATCGCGCTCGGCATCGCGTTCGGCCGTATCCTCGCGCTCCAGGCGCTGCGCCCGCTCAACGACGTCACGCGCGCGCTCGAACGCTTCGCCCAGGGCGATCTCACACCACGTGCGGTTCCGGCCGATCGCGAACACCAACTGCGCGAACTCACGCGCGCCTACAACGGCGCGATTGCGCAGGTGCAGCACGCGTTCGACGAGCGCGACGAAGCGCACGAAGCGATGCGTGCCTTCATGTCGGATGCGGGCCACCAGTTGCGAACGCCGCTCACCGTCGTGCGCGGATTCATCGGGATCCTCATGCGCGGGAACTTGCGCGAAGCGAGCGATCTCGCGAACATCTTGACCGCGATGAACCGCCAGTGCGTGCTGATGGGTTCGCTGATCGACAAGTTGATGCTGCTCGAGGTGTGGGATCGAGCCGACGAGGCCGAACCGCCGCCGGCGATCGACCTCTCGCAACTGGTGGAAGACATCGTGGGGCCGCTGGCCGATGCCTCGCCCGGGCGCACGGTGACGATCGATGCCGAGCCCGGCGCGCTCGCGCGCGTCGATCCGATGCTCTTCTCGCACGCCGTCACGAACCTGGTCGACAACGCGCTGAAGTACGCGCCGGCCAGCGCCGTCCGGGTCAGCCTGCGTTGCGATCGAACGAGCGTTGCGACGATGGTCGCGGATGACGGGCCCGGGCTCTCCGAGGACGAAGCCCAGCACGTGTTCGATCGATTCTATCGCAGCCCGCTGCGCCGTGCCGTCCCGGGATCGGGACTCGGCTTGCCCATCGCCCGCCGCGCCATCGAGCGCGCCGGCGGAACCCTGACCCTCGAATCGGCGCCCGGATCCGGCGCCCGCTTCACGATCCGCTTGCCGCAGGTGCGCGCGTGACGACGTCGCTCGTCGCCTTCGACCTCGACGGCACGCTGGCGCCGAGCAAGTCCGCGATCGACGCCGAGATGGCCGCCGATCTGGCCGCGCTCCTCGGCGTTGCGAAGGTCGCCGTCATCTCCGGCGGCGCGTGGCCGCAATTCGAGAAGCAGCTCATCGCGAATCTGCCGGCCGGGGCGCCACTCGAAAATCTCTCGCTCTTGCCGACCTGCGGCACGCAGTTCTATCGCCACGAGAACGGCGCGTGGAAGCTGCTCTACGCCGAGAACCTCAACGCCGAACAGAAGAAGAAAATCATCGCGGCGCTCGACGCGGCGATGAAGGATGCCGGCATCCACATCGAGCGTCTGTGGGGCGAGCAGATCGAAGACCGCGAGAGTCAGATCACGCTCTCGGCCCTCGGTCAAGCGGCGCCGCTCGAAGCGAAGGAACAATGGGATCCCGACTTCGCCAAACGCAAGCGGATGCAGGCGCTGCTCGACGTGTCGATCCCGGAGTTCTCCGTGCGCATGGGCGGCTCGACCTCGATCGACGTTACGCTGCCCGGCATCGACAAGGCCTACGGCATCGGCAAGATGCGCGACATCCTCGGCGTGCCGATCGCGGAGATGATCTACATCGGCGACGCGCTCTTCCCGGGCGGCAACGACTATCCGGCGCGTTCGACCGGCGCCCGCTGCATCCAGATCGCCGGCCCGAACGAAACCAAGCGCGTGATCGAAACGATCGTCGCGATGCTCGCGCCCTAACGAGCGCCGCCCGCGTTACCGGGCCGGCGCGTCGAAGAGCGTCGGACCCGGTGCGAGCGGGTGTTCGTCGAGCGGCGAGCCGCTCAGGTCGCGTCGCTCGGGCGCGACCGCGAGGTAGACCACCGGCACGAGCACCAGCGTAAGCAAGAGCGAGCTGATCAACCCGCCGATGACGACGGTGCCGAGCGACCGTTCGGCCTGCGCGCCCGGATCGAGCGCGAGCGCGAGGGGGATCATGCCGGCGATCATCGCGACGGTCGTCATGATGATCGGCCGGAACCGTTCGCGCGCGGCCTCGCGGATCGCACCCATGCGATCGAGCCCCTCGCGCATGCGCATGTTGGCGAAGTCGACGAGCAGGATGCCGTTCTTCGTCACGAGGCCGATCAGCAGCACCGACCCGATCAGCGAGAAGAGGTTGAGCGTCTGGTGCGTGAGCGCGAGCGAGCCGAGTGCACCGACCACGGCGACCGGCACGGCGAAGATGATGATGAACGGCGTGCGGTAGCTGTTGTAGAGCGCGACCATCAGCAGATACACGAGCGCGATCGAGAGCAGCAGCGCGAACGTCATGCCTTCGATCGTCTCGCCGACCTGCTGCTGGTTGCCGCCGGCCGACGCCGAGACGGTGACGTTCGCGGGCAAATGCAGGTCGTTGAGTCGCGTTGCGAACGCGCGCTGCACGTTCGAGAGCGTCGCGCCCGGCGCGATGTTCGCACCCACGTAGACGACGGTCTGGCGGTTGATGCGCACGATCATCGGCGGAGCGGGATCCTGCACCAGCGTCGCGATGTCGCCGACCCGCACGATGTCGCCGCTGCCGGCCCGGATCGGGATCGCCTCGATCGACGAGAGCGAGCTTTGGTTCGCGACCGGATACGTGACGAGCACGTTCTTGAGCCCGTCCTCACCGGTGAATTGCGTCGCGAGATCGCCGCCGAAGGCGGCATTGACCGCGGTCGCCGCGGTGCCGATGCTCGCACCGAGCGCGCGGGCGCGGTCACGGTTGAACTCGACGTCGACCTGCGGCGCGTTCGCGGCGGCCGACGTCGTCACGTCGATCGCGCCCGGGGTCGCCCTCAGCGCCGCGACCACCTTGGCCGCCGCCGCTTCGGGCATGCCGTCGGTGCTCGAGACGACCTCGTCGATCGGCTGCGAGTTGCCGCCCGAGATGTCGGTCGCCGGGACCGACACGACCGTGGCGTCGGGCACGAGCTTCTGCGCGACGCTCTGGAATTGCGAGGCCCAGTACGCGGTCGGGTGGCTGCGCGTGTCCTTGAGGAAGACGTTCATCTGCGCGATCGCGCCGTTGTCGATGTAGCCGCTGAGTTGACCGAGATACGCGCCGGCCATCGACGACTCGGCCTGCACGTCGGGCGTCCGGTCGATCGCGGCTTCCACTCGCAGCAAGCCCAGGCGCGTGGTCGCGAGCGGCGTGCCGCTGGGATACGTCAGCGTGACGAAGATCTGGCCGCGGTCGACCGGCGGGATGTACTCGAAGCCGACCAATCCCAGCGGAATGAGAACGATCGCGAGCAGCAACGAGATCCCGGAGATCGCGACGACCGCGAGCCGGTGCGCGATGCCCCACTCGAGGATGCGATCGACGTAGCTCGAGCGCAGGCGCTCGAAGCCGCGCGTGAAGCGCTCGATCACGGGCCACGGCTGCCAGGTCGAGAGCAGCGCCCACCGGCCGGCGAGCGACGGCGTCACGCTGAACGACACGAAGAGCGACGTCAGCGTCGCGACCGTGACGACCAGACCGAACTCGCGCAAGAACAGCCCGACGGAACCGGGCAAGAACGAGATCGGGAGAAAGACGACGACGTCGACGAGCGTGATGACGATCGCCGCGACGCCGATCTCGAGGCGCCCGTTGATGGCGGCCTCGGCCGGCCCTTCGCCGTTGTGGAAGTGGCGTTCGACGTTCTCGAGCACGACGATGGAATCGTCGACGAGGATGCCGATGATCAGCGTCATCGCGAGCAGCGAGACGGTGTCGAGCGTGAAGTTGGCGAGCCGCATCGCGGCGAGCGTGACGAGCAGCGAGGTCGGGATCGCGATCATCACCACGATCGCGTTGCGCCACGAGCGCAGGAAGAAGAGCATCACGATGCCGGTGAAGATCACCGCCTCGACGAGCGTGCGCATCACGCCCGTGAGCTGCTGTTCGGTGTAGGTCGACTGCACGTTGAGCACGGTGAACTGCACGTCGGGGTAGAGCCGGCGCAGCCCGGGCAGCGCGGCGAGGACGCGCTTCGAGGTTTCGACCTCGCTCGTGCCGGCCGATTTCTGGATGTCGAGTTCGACGCACGGCACGCCGCCGGAGTACGCGAAGACGCGCTGGACTTCGAAGGCGTCGGTGACGTTCGCGACGTCGCCGACGCGGAAGAGCGAGGGCTGCGTGCTGAACGGGTTGGTGGTGCTGCTCGATGGCACGCTCGACGTGGCGAGCAGCAGGTTTGCGACGGTGGCGGGGTTCTGGATGTCGCCGCGCACGTCGATGTTGGTCTCGCGGTTGGCCGAGTAGAGGATGCCGCCCGGCGCACGCACGTTGTTGTTGGTCAGCGAGCTCACGATGTCGGTGATGGTGAAGCCCGACGAACTCAGCTTGCGCGGATCGACGTTCACCTGAATCGACGGCGTGACCGTGCCGTTCTGCTGCACGTAGGAGACGCCGTCGACCTGTTCGAGCGACGGCACGATCTTGTTCACGACGAGCGAGGAGAGCGCGCCCGTGTTGAGCGAGCGGGACCGGATCACCAGCGAGACGACGACGGCTTCGCTCGGATTGTAGATCGAGATCTGCGGCGTCTGCACGTTGTTCGGCAGCGAGTGCTGCGCGTTCTGGACGCGGCCCTGAACCTGCACGAGGTCGTCGTTCTGACTCGAGGTGAGCGTGAAGACCGCGACGATCGACGCTTGGCCCGGCTGGATCGCCGTCTCGAGGTGGTCGAGGCTCGGCGCACCGGCGAGCTGGTCTTCGATCGGGCGCACGATCGCATCGCGCATCTCGGTCGTCGATGCGCCGGGATAGTTCACCAGCACCTGGATCGAGGGCACGTCGGTGTTCGGGAACTGTTGCTGCACGAGGCCGATGCCGCCGATCGTGCCCGCCAGCAGCACCAGCGCCAAGAGCACGGTGACGAGCGTTGGGCGTTCGACGAAGAGCCGGGTGAGTGACATCAGCGGGCCTCCAGCGCAACCGCCGGCGGCGCGCCGGCACTGCGCAGCCGGCGCACCGGCACGAATGCCGGCGGACCCGGCGCGATCCAGATGAACATGATCGGCACGAGCACGAGGGTGAGCACGAGGCTGCTCGTCAGGCCGCCGATCACGACGGTGCCGAGCGACCGTTTCGCAATCGATCCTTGGTCGAGCGCGAGCGCGAGCGGCATCATGCCGGCGATCATGGACATCGTGGTCATCACGATCGGCCGGAAACGCTCCTGCGCCGCCTCTTTGATCGCCGCCGCCTTGTCGAGACCGGCGGCGACGCGGTGGCGGGCGAAATCGACGAGCAGGATGCCGTTCTTGCTGACGAGCCCGATCAGCATGATCGTGCCGATCATCGAATAGAGATTGAGGCTCTGGTGCGTGATGGCGAGCGAGCCGAGGGCGCCGATCGCGGCGACCGGCACGGCGAACATGATCACGAACGGCGCGCGATACGCGTCGTAGAGCGCGACCATCAGCAGGTACACGAGGATGAGCGAGAGCGTCAGCGCGACCCCGAGGCCGTTGACCGTTTGCACGAGGTTCTGCTGCGTGCCGCCGGCGGCCGCGCCGACCTGGACGGTGCTCGGCAGATGCAGTGCGGCGACGCGCTGCATGAACGCCTTCTGCACGCTCGAGAGCGAGTAGCCCGGCTGCACGTTGGCACCGAGGTGGATCACGCTCTCGCGGTTGACGCGGGTGATCAGCGCTTGCGCCGGCGCATTCACGATCGTCGCGAAGTCACCGAGGTAGACGATCTTTCCGTTCCCGTTGCGCAGCGCGATGTGGTCGAGCGTGTTGATCCCGCCGTACTGGTCGGCCGTGGGATAGAGCACCTGGATGTACTTGGTGCCGTTCGCGGTGTCGAACTGCGAGGCCAGCGTGCCGGCGAACGCGGCGCGCACCGCCGCCGCGGCCGTGCCGATGTTGACGTTGAGCGCGCGCGCGCGGTCGCGATTGAAGTCGATGTCGAACTGGGGCGTGAGGTGGAGCGAGGACGTGTTGACGTTGGAGGTGCCCGGCGTGTCCGCGAGCGCGCCCTCGACGCGATCGGCGTAGGTATCGGGATCGCCCTGCGAGGTACTGACCGTGACGTCGATCGGTTGCGCGTTGCCGCCGCGCGTGCCGGTTGCCGGAATCGCCACGACGCGCGCGTCGGGCACGAGCTTGTGCCCCCGCACCGTCATGATGCGCGCGATCTGATCCGTCGTCTGCTTGCGGTTCGGGTCGAGGAACACCGAGAGTTGACCCTCGGCGCCGAGGTTGATTGCGCCGCCGAAGCCGGCCTGATAGGCACCCGACGTCGAGGTGATTCGCTGCACGCCCGGCAGCTGGTCGTAGGCGTTGGTCAAGGCTCGCACCGCGGCGTCGGTTTTGGTGAGCGGCGTGCCGGTCGGGTACTGTACCTGCACGAAGATCTGGCCGCGATCTTGCGAGGGGATGAACTCGAAGCCGACGGCACCGAGCGGGATCAACGCGACCGCGGCGAGCGTGAGCACCGCGCACGCCGCGACGATCTGCACGGGATAGCGCAGCGCGGCCGGCAGGATGCGCTCGGCGTACAACGTGCGGAGCTTGCCGAAGTTCTCGGAGAAACCGGTGATGAAGCGCGGCGGCTTCCAGTTCGAGCGCAGCGACCAGTTACCGGCGAGCGACGGCGTCAGCGTGAACGAGACGAACAGCGACGTTAGCGTCGCGATGACGACCACGATGCCGAACTCGCTGAGGAAGCGGCCCGCGATGCCCGGCAAGAACGCGAGCGGCAGGAAGACGACGACGTCGACCATCGTGATCACGACCGCGGCCGGACCGATCTCGGCGCGCCCGAGGATCGCGGCCGTCGGCGCGGCCTCGCCCTCGTCGTAATGGCGTTCGACGTTTTCGAGCACGACGATCGAATCGTCGACGAGGATGCCGATGATCAGCGTCATGGCGAGCAGCGAGACGGTGTCGATGGTGAAGTTGAGCAGCTTCATCACGAAGAGCGTGACGAGCAGCGAGGTCGGGATCGCGACCATCACCACCAGCGCGTTGCGCCACGAGCTCAAGAAGAAGAGCATGGCGATGCCGGTGAAGGCGACGCCCTCGATCAACGTCTGGATCACGCCCCACAGCTGCTGTTGCGTGAAGTCGGCCTGCACGTCGAGCACCTGGAACTGCACGTCGGGGAACTGCGCTTCGATCGAGGGCAGCGCGTCTTGCACGGCGCGCGAGGCGGTCACTTCGCTCGCGCCGGCGGCCTTCTGCACGCTCAGCGTGATCGCCGCCGCGCCGTTGACGTACGAGTAGACGCGCTTGGGCTCGTAGCTGTCGCTGATCTTCGCGACGTCGGCGATCTTCGGATACTCGCTCTGCGTCGAGAACGGATTGGTCGTCGCGCTGCCGGCGCCGCTGGTCGCACCGGAGCCCGTCGGCGTCGCGGTCACCGTCGTCGACCCCGACGTGCCGGTCACCGTCGCTGCGGTGGGGTTGGCGGAGCCGCCGCCGGCCGAGTTGCCGCCGCTGAGCGTCAGCGCCTGATTCGTCGCGCCCGTCGTGCTGGTGTACTTCTGCGTCGTCGTGCCCGAGGGCGAGGTCGCACCGGTCAGCACCGCGGTCGATGGCGTGAGCACGACGTCGGCGATCTGCGGCGCGGTGAGCAGGTCGCCGCGCACGTCGATCGTGGTCTCGCGATTGTCCGTGTACGCGATGCCGCCGGGCAGGCGCGCGTTGTTCGCTTGGATCGCGCTGACGACGTCGTTCGGCGTAAAGCCGTAGGCCGAGAGTTTCTGCGGATCGACCGTGACCTCGAGCGCCGGCGTCACCGTGCCGTTGGCGTTCACGTTCGAGATCCCGGGCACTTGCTCGAGGGCCGGCACGATGGTGTTCGTCACGATCGCCGAGAGCTGTGCGATGCTGAGCGAGCGCGACGTGACCGCGAGCGTGACGATGTTCGCTTGCGAGGGATCGAAGGTGCGCACCGTCGGCGCCGGGATGTCGGAGGGCAACGCGCTCTGCGCGATCTCGACGCGATCCTGGACCTCGGTCAAGTCGGTCGTCTGGTTCGAATCCAGCGTGAACGTCGCCGTGATCGTCGCCTGATTCTGTTGGATCGACGAGTTGATGTGGTCGAGATCGGGTGCGCCCGCGATCGCATCTTCGATCGGCCGCACGACCGCGTCGCGCAACTCCGAGGGCGGCGCTCCCGGATACGACGCGCTCACCGTCACGGTGGGCAGATCGATGTTCGGGATGTTCTGCTGCACCAGCGTCGCGAGCGCGTACGCACCCGCGAGCACGACGACCGCCACGAAGACGAACGCCAGCGGCGGCCGGTTGACGAAGAGCTGGGTGAGGCGCACTTACTCGTCGGCCAGTGTTTGGCCGTCGGCGACGCCGAGTTGACCGTTCGAAACGACGCTCTGTCCGGCTTTGATCCCGGTCACAATCGAGGTCGTGCCGTCGGAGCCGATCTCCTTGACGTTGGTTTGTTTCGCGACGACGTCGACCAGTTCGTCGTCGGCGAGCATCACGGTCGTATGCGTGTCGTCGAGGAACGCGGTCGTCGGGATGCCCACACCGGTCACGGCCGGCAGGTTGATGTCGGCGGTCACCGGGATGCCCGATTGCAGTTTCTCATCGGGGTTGGCGACGAGGACCTTGACGGTGAAGTTGGTCGAGCCGGGCGTCACTTGACCGAGCACCGCGACGACGTGCCCCGAGTACGAGCGGCCACCCGCGCCCGCGACGCTCATCGTCACCGTTGCGCCGACCGGAATCGCGAAGGTGTCGCTGCTCGACGCGTTCAGTTCCGCGTAGACGTTGTTGAGTTGTTGGAGCGTGAAGATCGTGCGCGACCCCGGGTACTCGCCCGGGTTCATGTTGCGGTTGGTCACCACACCATCGATCGGCGAGGTGATGGTCGCCTTGTCGATCGAGGTCTGGACCTGTTGCACGGCGGCGATCGCCTGGACGACCGCGGCATGTGCGGCGCGTGCCGCCGCTTCCGCGGAGGCGACGTCGGCCTGTTGCAAGCCTTGATCGTAGTTGCCGTTGACGGACTGGTTGGTGATCGCCGATGCGAGGTTGGCCTGCGCCGTGCGGATCGCGGACTGATCGGAGACCACCGTCGTCGCCTGTTGATCGACGGTTTGTTGGGCGACGTAGCCGTTGGCGAGCAATTGCTTGTCGCGATCGAGATTGAGCTGATCGTTGCGCAGCGTTTGCACCGCGGTCGCGAGCGCCGCGCGCGCCGAGTTCACGCTGTCGCCGCCCTGTTCGATGTTGAGACGCTGCGTGTATCGCGCCTGCTCGACCTTCGCATCGTCGGATTCGGCGGTGCGCTGATCGCTGACGACCGTCGCCTGATCCTGCGCGAGTTCGGCGCGCAGATCGGCGGTGTCGAGCACGGCCAGCACCTCGCCGGCATGCACCTGATCGCCTTCGTTCACGCTGACGGTGTCGGCCGGTTCCGCGAGCAGGCTCGTGATCGCGACGTTCTGCAACGGCGCGATGATGCCCGAGATCGTGTCGGTCGCGTGAACCGTCGTGAGCTTGGCGGTGGCGGTGGGGATGGCGCTGGCCGGCGGTGCGCTGCGCACGCGCCCTCCCGACTTTGCGCATCCGGCGAGCAGCAGGGCCGCCGCCAGGACGAGCGCGCAGCGCGATTTCATCACGATGTTACGAGTGATCCGTACTCTGGCGTTGCGCGCGCGCGGCCGCCATTTCGGATTGCAGCTTCGTGCGCTGGGAGGGGGTCAGCACCGTCTGCACCTTGGCGAGCGCGGCTTTGTAGTTCGCGCGCTTCACTTGCGGATCGGTCACGTTCTCGTTCTGTTGCCGCGCGCTCGCCATGATCGAGCGGATCTGCGTCTTTTGCGCGTCGGTGAGATCGAGGCCGAGCAGCATTTTTCCGAAGCGCGCGCCGCGCTGACCGCCGGCCGGAGGTGCGTCTTGCGCGGCGGCCGGTGCGAGGGTGCCGTGGGCGATGTCGGCGGCCGTGAGGCCGGCGACGGTGAGCGCGACCGCAGCGGCGGCGGTCAGCGAGCGGATGAAGCGGGTCATGCGAATTCCCTTATCATTGATGAAAGCGTTGTGCGAACACGAGTATGCCAACGGTTTCTGTGAACGCGCTCAACCGGTCCCGAGATGGCCCGTATCGCGACAAATCCTCATCCGGTGCTAACCGCATGTTCGAGCAATCCTTCACGCTTGAGGCTGGTCAACATCGTTTGGACGTCGCTCCACGCGAACGGCGCGTCGCCATCGTTCCAGCCCATGCAGTCGGATGCCGTGAATTCGCGCTCGCGCAACATCCGCTGCACGAACGGAACCGCGACGCCGGTCAGTTCCACTTCACGGCTGGTCCCGATCACGAGGGCGAGCGTCGCGCCGCCGTCGGCGAGCAGCGCGAAGAGATTCCCGTCCGCGCGCACGCGCAGGCGCTGTCCGGCCTCGACCGGCGTGGCCGCGACGGCGGGCGTGGGCGCGGCAGGAAAGCCGGGGTTCGGGTTCTGCACGAACGCCGCCCAGAGTGCAGCGACGGCGGCGCTGTCGCCGCTCAGCGAGGCGAGGAGTGCGGCGGCGCGCGCGAGCTCCGCGCCGATCGCCGCGATCGCCTCGGAATCGGCCGCGCCGGTCGCCGGATCGGGGAGAACGGGCGCGGGTCCGCGCCAGCCGGCTTCGGCGACGAGCAGTTTGTCGAGCAACGAGCGCACCAGCACGGTATACGAGACGGGCGTAAACGACAGATTCAGCGCGAGCGAGCCGCCGGTGCCGCCGCAGGCTTCGTGCCAGACCCCGGCCGGCAGCACGAGCAGATCGCCGGGCTCGAGCAGCACCTCGGTGGTGTCGGCCGGATCGAACGGCTCGAGGCGTTCCCACTCCGCGGCGACGACGCCCGGATCCGCGTACTGCGCCGTCCCGTCGCCGCGCAAGGTGCCGTTGGCGCGCGGCCACGCGATCGCCGGCCGGTTCGAGAAGCGCCAGACCTTCGTGCCCTCGATCTGCAACGTGCTCGCGATGCGGCTGTCGAAATGCCAGTTGTAGCCGGAGCCCGGCGGCGAGAGATAGGCGTTGAACGACACCTTCCCGGGATAGCCGAGCTGGCGCTTCACGGCCGCGAGGAACGGCGCGAGCGCCGGCACGCGCGTCTCCATCTGCGAGACGCACAGCGTCGCGCCCGCATCGAAGAGCGGCACGGCTTGTTCGGGGGTCGCGCGGAACGCGCTCGAGCGCGGTTCATCCGGCGCGACGAGCGCCGAGGTGCCCTGCTCCGTCTTACGGTCGAAGCTGACGCGCAGAAAATCGACCGGCGCCGGCCCGGGCATCGAGAGCGCCCGGCTGAAGGCCTCCGCATCGAAGAGACCGTGATACTTTTCTTTGAAGCCCTTGACGAAGAGCGGCTTCGCGCCCCAATACTCGCGCACGAACGTCTCGGGCGTGACCGGTCCGAGCAGCGCGCGCAGTTCGTCACCGCGAGCGGCCGTGACCGGAACGCGCGCGACGCCGGTCAGCACGTTTCGAGAATCGCGTCGCGGTTTGGGTTGAAGCGAAATCGCGGCAGCACGTCGAGATCGGTGCCGGTGACGCGCACGACCCAGGCGGGCTCCGGCTGCAGCGTCGAGTGGATCGCACCCGACGGATACGGCTGCGCCTCGCCCTCGCCGAGACGGTACCGCTCGGCGACCGCGAGTTCGGCATGGTCGTCGGTCTCCGGGTTCACGCGCTTCCAGAGCGTCATGTCGGTGTAGCCCTTGGCGTTGCCATAGACCGCCCACGACGTGCCGTGGCTGTGCGGCGCGCCAGGCGCGCGGCCGGCCGGATGGACGTGCGCGAGCACGTAGACGTCGGTTTCCGGATCGTGATGGAGCACGCGTTTGCCGGGCGGCGTCGTCTCGTCCCACGTGGCCGCGACGAACGCGCGATTGGCCAGCAACAGGCGCAGCTTCGCTGCGACGCGCGGCAGCCCGGCCTGGCCGTCGGCCACGATGATGTCGCGAACGTCGTGGCAGAACTGTGCCAAGTCGTAGGTACTCACGACGACCGATTTCGCGACCTTCCCGGTCGCACCCCGCGCGCCGCGGTTATGTGCGGTGCGCTTGAGCGTACGTTCGGGTGAATTCCGCGCCGAAGAGCAGCAGCGTCGCCGAGTAGTAGATCCACACGAGCAGGACCACGAGCGAGCCGGCCGCTCCGTACCCGTTGCTCAGCCCGGCGCGGCGGATGTAGACGCCCACGAGCGCCTCGCCGGCCACGAACAAACAGGCCGAGACGAACGCGCCGAGCCGAACCTCGTGCCAGCGGATGTCTTCATCGGGCAACACCTTGAAGAGCAGCGCGAAGAGCAGCGCGACGACGACGGTCAGCACGATCCAATGGACCACGGCCAGCACGATGCCGCTGCCCGGAAACGGCAGTGCCGCCGTCAACCGCCCCCACGCGGACGCGAGCGCGATGTTGAGGCCGATCGTCACGATCAAGACGGCGGCGATCACGAGCAGCATCGCCATCGAGATGATCCGATTCCTGATCGTGAGCATCAGGCTGCCCGTCGGCGCGGCGTGCCAGACCGCGTTGAGCGCGTTCTGCAAGGCGAGGAACAACCCACTCGCGCCGATCACGAACGTGATCCAGCCGAGCACTTGCGCGAGCACCGAACCCTGATGACTCGCGAACGATGCGTCGACCATCTGCCGCACGCTCTCCGCCGTCTTGCTGCCGACCGCCGCTGCGAGCCCCGCGATGAGCTGATCCTCGACGACGTGATGCTGATGGCCACCGCGTGCGATCACGAGCGCTTGCCCGGCGATGCCGATCCCGACGATCAGCAGCGGCACCACCGCGAAGATCGCGGAGTAGGCGATCGCCGCGGCGTACGTGGCCGCCTTGTCGGCGCCGAAATTCGCCGCGGTCGCCCGGATCAAGGCGAGCGGCGCATTCGGTGTCGTTCGGTTCATAGCGAGAAGAACGCGATCATGATGCTCTCGTGATTCCCCGCGATGCGCGCTTCCATGTCGACACCGCGCCGAGCGATGCGTGGAAGCAACCGGGGGGCCGCTCAACGGGAGTTTGCGTGCAAATCGGAGCAAACGTGAACGCCGATGGACGCGTCCTTTATGCCGCACGGCATGTGCTATTTGTGGCAAGCGAAGATGCTGATTGCCCAAATCTCCGCCGACGCGATCATCGCCTTGGCGTATTACTCGATTCCGGTCTTTCTGATCTGGATCGTGCGCAAGCGCGGCGACATCCCGTTCTCGTGGGTCTTTTGGCTCTTCGCGATCTTCATCGTCAGTTGCGGTACGACGCACGTGATGGGCATCTGGGTGATCTGGCACCCCGACTATTGGGCCGATGCCGCGATCAAGTGGGTCACCGCGATCTCGTCGATCGGCACCGCGCTGATGCTCATTCCGCTCACGCCGAAGATCCTCAAGATTCGCAGCTTCAAGCAGACCGAGGAGATCATGGTCGCGCTCCAGCGCGAGCATTCGATTGCGACCAGCTTCCAAAACGCGTCGTTGCCGACGTTGCCCGATCGTCTGCCGGGGCTCACGATCGATGCGATCTATCGCCCGGCGGTGCGCGATCTCGAGATCGGCGGCGATTGGTACGATGCGTTCGCGCTGATCGACGGACGCGTGCTGGTGTCGATCGGCGACGTTGCGGGCAAGGGGCTGGCGGCCTCGATCGTGATGTCGAAGGTGCGCCAAGCGATTCGGGTCGCCGCGCAGATGCAGATCGATCCGGCGGCGATTCTCGATGCGGCCGACGGCGCGTTGCGCGATGAGTATCCGGATACGTTCGTGACGGCGTTCGTCGCCATCTTCGACCGGGTCGACGGCACCGTCACCTACGCGAGCGCCGGCCATCCCGGCCCGTTCGTGCGTCAGCCGGACGGCAGCATCGAATCACTCGATCACTCGTCGTTGCCGCTCGGCTTGCGCATGCGCAACGAAGGCGCATCCGCGCACATCGCGGAGGCGCGCGAGAACGCGTTCTTCGTGTTCTACACCGACGGCCTGACGGAGGCGACGCACGATGCGGAAGCGGGCGAACGGCGCGTGCTCGCATCGCTCGCCGAACCCGATCTGCTGCTGCTGCGCCATCCCGCCGCTCGCATCTACGATCGCGTGATCGAGGGTGACGCGCGCGACGACGTCGCGATCCTCACCGTGCGCGTGCACGCGTTCAACGCCGAGCTCGAGGTCGAACGCTGGTCGTTCGACTCGTGCGACGAGCGTGCCGCGGCGGCCACGCGGCGTGGCGTCGTCGCCTTCCTCGCGACGCACGGCTTCGGGGCCGACGATCTCGCGACCGCGGAGCTCGTGTACGCCGAACTGATCGGGAACGTGGTGCGCTACGCGCCGGGGCGCGTCGACGTGCGGATCGAGTGGCATGACGGCCGCGCGACGCTTCACGTGATCGACGAGGGCTCGGGCTTCCAGCACGTGCCGCGTCTGCCGCGCGACATCTACGCGGAGTCCGGTCGCGGACTCTTCTTGATCGCGATGCTCACCGAGCACTTCCACATCTCGCGCAATCCGGTGCGCGGAAGTCATGCTCGTGCGGTGCTCGCCGTCGCGAGCCGGTCGCTCGTCGCGCGTTGAAATCGGGGGAGGTGGGTACGCGTTTCCCCGACATGCCGCACGACGATCGAGACCCGAAGCCCTCACCGGGCGATCCGAACGCACCCGCGACGCCCGGCGGCCCGGCGGCCACGCCGTCGACCGCCGAAGGCCGCGAGGCCGCGGCCGACGAGGGTGAAGAAGCGTGAGTGACATTCCGAAGCGGCGCCTCGGCCGCACGGGCGAGCAGGTCTCGATGATCGGGATGGGCGGCTTCCACATCGGTCAATCCGCCACGCCCGACGGCGACGCGATCAAATTGATCCACGCGGCGATCGATCGCGGGATCACGTTCATGGACAACAGTTGGGATTACAACGCCGGCGTGAGCGAGATGCGCATGGGGCGCGCGCTCTCGGTGAGCGGCTATCGCGATCGCGTGTTCCTCATGTCGAAGATGGACGGCCGCACGAAGGACGCGTTCGACGCGCAGCTCACCGAGTCGCTCAACCGGCTCCTCACCGACCACCTCGATCTCGTGCAGTTCCACGAGAATATCCGGCCCGACGACGCCGACCGCATCTTCGCGCCGGGAGGTGCGCTCGAGGCGGCGATCGCGGCGCGCGACGCCGGCAAGGTGCGCTACATCGGATTCACCGGTCACAAGGATCCCGCGTATCACCTGCACATGATCGAGCTCGCCGATCGCCACGGCTTCGCCTTCGACACCGTGCAGATGCCGCTCAATCTCTTCGACGCGCATTACAAGAGCTTCGCCGACGCGGTGATTCCGGTGGCGCAGGCACACGACATCGGCATCCTCGGAATGAAAACGTTCGGCGATGCAAACCTGCTCGAAACGGGTCTCGTGGACCCGATCGACATGCTGCACTACGGGCTCAACCTGCCGACGAGCGTCGTCATCACCGGCATCGACAAACCGGAGATCCTCGATCAGGCGATCGCGGCGGCGACCTCGTTCAAACCGCTCTCGGACGAAGCGGTGAAGGAACTGCGCGCGAAGACGCAGGCGGCCGCGCGCGACGGTTCGCTCGAGCGTTACAAGACCTCACACTTTTTCGATTCGACCGTGCAGAACCCGAGCTGGCTCGGCTGATCCGTTTCAGCTGCTAGGAGATCGAACGTGGGCTGACCTGCGTTACGGCTTTTGGACGGTCTCGAGATGGCCGCCGAAGCCGAAACGCATCGCGGAGAGGATCTTGTTCTGGAATTCCGCTTCGCCGCGGCTGCTGAAGCGCGAGTAGAGCGCGGTGGTGAGCACGGGCGTCGGCACGGCTTCGTCGATCGCGGCCTTGATCGTCCAGCGTCCCTCGCCCGAGTCGGAGACGTGTCCGGCGAACTTCGCGAGATTCGGATCGACGACGAACGCCCCGGCGGTGAGGTCGAGCAGCCACGATGCGATCACGCTGCCGCGGCGCCACACTTCGGTGACCTCGCCGAGGTCGAAGTCGTACTGGTAGTGTTCCGGATCGCGCAGCGGCGTGGTCTCGGCATCGATCGCATGCGTGCTCTTGCCGATGTTCGCCGCTTTGAGCACGCCGAGTCCCTCGGCGTATGCGGCCATCAGACCATACTCGATGCCGTTGTGCACCATCTTCACGAAGTGGCCCGCGCCGTTCGGTCCGCAGTGCAGATAGCCGCGTTCGGCGGTGCCTTTGTTGGCGGGCCGGTTGGGCGTGCGCGGCACGTCGCCCGCGCCGGGCGCGAGCGTGTCGAAGATCGGATCGAGCCGCTTCACGGTCGCGTCGGGACCGCCGATCATCATGCAGTAGCCGCGTTCGAGTCCCCACACGCCGCCGCTGGTGCCGACGTCCACGTAGTCGATCCCCTTCGCGGCGAGTTCCTTCGCGCGGCGAATGTCGTCGATGTAGTACGAGTTGCCGCCGTCGATGATGCAGTCGCCGGGTTGTAACAAGGGGATCAGCTCGTCGATGCTCGCATCGACGACCGCGGCGGGCACCATCAGCCAGATCGACCGCGGCGGGGTGAGGTCCTTCACGAAATCGGCGAGCGCGCTCGCGCCGGTCGCACCCTCGGATTGCAGGCCGCTGACGGCCTCGGCGCTGCGGTCGTACACGACGCAGTCGTGGCCGTTGCGCATCAGGCGCCGCACCATGTTGGCGCCCATGCGGCCGAGGCCGATCATTCCGAGTTGCATCATTTCTCCTTCGTGGCGCGGTAGCGGCGGATGAGCGCGTTGGTCGAGCTGTCGTGCGTGAGGTCGGGTTCGGTCGACGTGTCGAGTTCGGGGATGATGCGCTGCGCGAGCACCTTGCCCAGTTCGACGCCCCATTGATCGAATGAATCGATGTTCCAGATCACGCCCTGCGTGAAGACGCTGTGTTCGTAGAGTGCGACGAGCTTGCCGAGTGCCGCCGGGGTCAGCTCGTCGAGCAGCATCGTGTTGGAGGGGCGGTTGCCCTCGAACACGCGGTGCGGCACGAGCCAATCGGGCGAGCCTTCCGCCTTCACTTGCTCCGGCGTCTTACCGAACGCGAGCGCCTCACCTTGGGCGAACACGTTGGCGACGAGGATGTCGTGCTGGTTCCCGATCGGGTTGAGCGTCTTCGCGAAGGCGATGAAGTCGCACGGGATCAGGCGCGTGCCCTGATGGATGAGCTGGTAGAACGAGTGCTGGCCGTTGGTGCCCGGCTCGCCCCAGTACACGGGACCGGTCTCGTGCGTGACGGGCGAGCCGTCGAGCTGCACGTGTTTGCCGTTGCTCTCCATCGTGAGTTGCTGCAGATAGGCCGGGAAGCGTTTGAGGTACTGTTCGTAGGGCAGCACGGCGACCGTCTGCGCGTCGAAGAAATCGTTGTACCAGACCGCGAGCAGACCGAGCAGCACCGGCAGGTTCTGTGCGAAGGGCGCGCTGCGGAAGTGTTCGTCGATCTCGTGGAAGCCGCCGAGCATCGCGTGGAAGGCGTCGGGGCCGATCGCGAGCATCGTCGAGAGGCCGATCGCCGAGTCCATCGAGTAGCGGCCGCCGACCCAATCCCAGAAGCCGAACATGTTGTCGGTGTCGATGCCGAACTTCGCGACGTCGGCGGCGTTGGTCGACACGGCGACGAAGTGCTTGGCGATCGCGCTCTCGTCGCCGCCGAGGTGCGCGAGCGACCAGCGGCGCGCGGTATGCGCGTTGGTCATCGTCTCGAGCGTGGTGAACGTCTTCGAAGAGATGATGAAGAGCGTCTCGCTCGCATCGAGGTCGATCACCGCTTCGGCGAAGTCGGTGCTGTCGACGTTCGAGACGAAGCGGAACGTCATGTCGCGCGCGCTGTAGTGACGGAGCGCTTCATAGGCCATCACCGGGCCGAGGTCGGAGCCGCCGATGCCGACGTTGACCACGTTGCGGATGCGTTTGCCCGTGTGTCCGAGCCACGCGCCGCTACGGACGCGGTTCGAGAAGTCGGCCATCTTGTCGAGCACCGCGTGAACGTCGGGGACGACGTCGTGACCGTCGACGCGGATCGACTCGCCGCGCGGCGCGCGCAGGGCGACGTGCAACACGGCCCGCTGCTCCGACACGTTGATCTTCTCGCCGGCGAACATCGCATCGATGCGTTCGCGCAATCCCGACGCCTCGGCGAGCGCGATCAGCAAGCGGAGCGTCTCGTCGGTGATGCGGTGCTTCGAATAGTCGAGAAAGATGCCGGCGGCCTCGGCGGTGAGGCGTTCGCCGCGCGTAGGGTCCTGCGCGAAGAGGTCGCGCAGGTGCGTGGTGCGGATGGTGTCCGCGTGTGCTGCGAGCGCCGCCCACGCGGTCTGGTTCGACGGCGCGACGATCGGTTGCCCTTGCATGAGCGATGCGGCCTCAACTGGGATTCGGAGTGATGGATGCGCGCGCTTGGGTCCGGCGCGCGGGTTGCCGAAGCCTCCCGGTATGCGTTCGATCGAAGAACCACTCGAATTTCTTCCATCGGCGCGCGTGCTCGCGTCGGTGCTCGACGAACTCGAGCAGAGCGGCGCCGACGGTGGCGGCGCCGTCGACGCGGCGACGCGACGTCGAGCGCTCGCCGCATACCTCGCGGCGGGGGCGGAAGCGCCGGCATTGCCGGCGGGTTGGCGACACCCGTACGCGGCGCTGCCGTTCGGCGAGTTGGAATGGTCGACCGGTCGCATGCGCGTGCCCGCCTTGCCGCCGTCGCTTCCGCGCGGTGCGACCGACGGCGACGTGCCCGCCCTCGCGCTCGATGCGGCCGCGGGCCTCGTGCACCTGGCGGCGACCTACCTCGAACCGGTCCGCTCCGCCGGCGATCCGCGCGTGACCGTCGTCGCGCTCGCCGACGCGAAGCGGCGCGACCGCGCGCGCGTGGAGGCGGTGCACGGCCGCATCGTGGCGCCCGATGCGGATCGCTTCGTCGCGCTCGCGACCGCGTTCCAGAATTGCGGCGCGTACGTCGAGGTGCCCGACGGCGTGGTGCTCGATTCGCCCGTGCAGCTGGTATGGACGACGCGTCCCGGCGCGACGAGCGCGGTCTTTCCGCATACGGTCGTGCGCGTCGGCGCGGGCGCGCAGGTCACGATCTACGAGCGGCATCTCGGCTCGAGCGAGTCGTTCGTGGCCGGCATCGTCGAGGCGGATCTCGGCGCGGGCGCGCGGCTGGACTACGTCGTGATCCAAGATGCCGACGAGGGCGCACGCATCATCATGCGGCGCGCCGTGCGCTGTGCGCCCGGCGCGAGCGCCGCCTGGCACGTCGCCGATCTCGGCGGCGCGCTGACGCGCAGCGCGATCGACGCGCAGCTCACGGGCGAGCGCGCGTCGTGCGAGGTGAACGCGCTCGCGTTCGCGCGCGGGTTTCAGCACGTCGATCTCGCGTTGCGACTGCGGCACGCGGCCTCGCACACGCGCTCGCGCACGGTCGTGCGCACCGCGGCCAGCGAGCGCGGACGCGGACGGTTCCGCGGCGACATCGACATCGCGCCGCAGGTGGAGAGCGCCGATGCCTCGCTCCGCGAAGCGGGCCTGCTGCTCTCGCGCGACGCGTCGCTCGAGGTCACGCCGGCGCTCGAGATCGCCTCGAATCACGTGGCGGCGTTTCATGCGGCGACGATCGGCTCGCTCGACGAAGAGCATCTCTTCTACGTGCAGAGCCGCGGAATTTCTCGCCGCACGGCGGAGCGCATGATGGCGCTCGCATTCTGCGAGCCGGCGATCGCGGGCTTTCCGGGCGAGACGTTGCGTGACGAAATCCGCACGCTGCTCGATGCGCGGCTCGACGACGTGCCGGAGACCTTCGCCTCGTAGGCCGGCGGCAGCGCGGAATTCCGGCCGCGCTTGCCTAAGAGGAAGGGATGAGCCAGGACGGCGGGATCGGCAGTCTCTCCGCGGCGACGGTCGCAGCGCCCCAACACGTGCTCGCGCCGCTGCTCGAGACGACGCGCCCGTTCGCACCGCCGGGCAGTTCCGCGGGTCAGACCACGGTCGCGGGAACGAGCCAGCTCGCCCTCGGCAATCCCGGCGGCGTGCACCAATCGGCCGGCGCGGGCATCACCACCGACAACGTCGCCTGATGATCCAGAACCTCGTCCTCAACAACTCCGATCACAACTTCAGCGTGATCTCCGCGCAGTTGCAGTCGACCGCCGATCAGCCCAAAGCCGAAGCGACGCCGGGCAGCGATCTCGCGGTCGTGCAGAGCCTGCGCAGTCAGCTCGAGTCGGGCGCGCTGACCGCGTCGGGTCAGGGCGCCAACGCGGAGTTCTCGGCGTAGATCAGGGTCGCGCCGCGCGCGATGCGGCGTAGGCGTCGTTGAGGGCCGAGAGGATCAGCGGGATGATCGTGCGCCGCAGCACGTTCGTGCGCTCGTCGTCGCCGCGGAAGGCATCGGCCGCGCGTCGCGCGGCGTGCGCGAACGTCGTCTTCGCGATCATCCTGCCGCTCAGTTCGCTCGCGACGTCGTGGAGCGGCACCGGTGGTCCGCCGTCGATGCCGTGGGCGACGATCGCGCGTTCGATACGGTGCGCGCCGGCCAGCGCGAGCGCGACGTGAACGCGCAGTTCGAACGATGCGAGTCCGTCTTGCCGCTTGATGCGCCGGTCGCCGAACCAGATCGCGGGCGCGTCGCGGCGCAGCGTGACCGCGAGGGGAATCTCGTGCGGCGGGAGATCGCTCGAGAAGAGCGTTGCGATTTCGGCCGAGCGCGTCGCGCCGGGTCCGGCGACGACGACGCCTGCGCCGAGCGCGCTGAGGCGAAAGCGCGCCTCGTGCGGACCGAGCGGCGTCGCTCCGAGTGCCGTCTCAAGCGCCGGGTCGTGCGCGATCGTCTCCGGGCGCGCGAAGGCGCCGATCGAGGTGACCGTCCGGTCCGTGCGCACGGTGTGAAAATCCGGCACGTGCCGCACGTCGACGACCATCGCCGCGTCGCCGGCGCCGTCGTAGGAGAGGTCGAGCATCGCGCTCGTTCCCGCGCGCCAGCGAACGCCGGTGCGATGGACGAAGGCGACGCTCAGCGCTTCGCGCAGATCGCGCGCTCGCACCAATTTGGCAGGCACGCGGTCAGCGATTCATTGCAACGTCGAGAGAACCTCGAAGATCTGCTCTTCGTCGGGTTGTTCGCGCAACTCGTGCACGTCGATGTAGCGGACGATGCCCGCGGTGTCGACGATGACGATCGCGCGTTCGGTCATGCCCTGCTCGCCGCGAAAGACGCCGTAGCTCTGAGCGACCGCGCCATGCGGCCAGAAGTCGCTGAGGAGCGGAAAGGTGACGTTCCCGAGCGATTCGGACCACGCTTTGAGCGCCGGGATGTGATCGATCGAAATGCCCACAACTTGGGCGTTCGCGTCGGTGAAGCGCGCTAAGCTACGCTCGTACGACGGAAGTTGGCTGCTTCAAACCGGGGTGAAGGCAAACGGATAGAATGCCAGCACCACGTTCGATGTGCCGCGCGCTTCGGCGAGGCTCCAGGGCCGATCGGCGTTGTGAGCGGGCAGCACGATCGCCGGTGCGACGTCGCCGACGGCGATGGTCGCGGTGCGAGCGGCGACGGATGTTCGGCCTTTGGCGATGGCCACGAATCGGTACCTCGCAAACGGTTTGAGGAAGGGACGTCGGCGCTTCTCGCCGGTCCGCAGGAGTCCTCGCCACGGTAACGGACCTGCGAGCGGTGACGATCGAAGGTGAGATGCCGGTAACGAGCGACCTGGGCGATGCGATCGTGCAGATCCGCTTGCCGATGACGGGCAATCCGCTGCGCTCCATCAACGGCTACCTGATCGCCGACGACGACGGCTACGCGCTGATCGACTGCGGCTGGCGCGCGACCGACGTCGCCGACGTGCTCCGGGCCGCGCTCGCCGAACACGGGCTGCGCGTCGCCGCCCTGCGGCGCGTCTTCATCACGCACCACCACTACGATCATTACGGCTTGGCCGCGACGCTGTTGCGCGAAGGCGCCGGCGGCCTCGTCATGCACCGGCTCGATTGGGATCGCGCGCAACGCTTCGCCCGTAATCGCGCCCGGCTCGATGCCGCGGAGGATGCCTGGCTCACGCGCAACGGGTACGTGGCGCCGCCGGATGCCGACGACTTCGATGCGTCGCGGACGGAGCTCGCCGAGCCGACGCAGTTCGCGGCCGACGGCGACCGGATCGGGCGGCTAACCGCGGTGTGGACGCCCGGCCACGCGCCGGGCCACCTGTGTTTCGCCGACGCGCGCAGCGGCCGCGTCTTCACCGGCGATCACGTGCTCGATCCGATCACGCCGCACGTCGGCGCGTGGTCGCCGGACGCCGGCGATCCGCTGGGCGACTACCTCGCCTCGCTCGAGAAGATCGCGGCCTACGGCACGGCCGGCGCCCTGCCGGCGCACGGGGAGCCCTTCGACGACGTCGGCGGGCGCGCACGCGCGATCGTCGCCCACACCCGCGCGCGTGAAGACCTCGTGCTGGCGGCGCTCGCCGGCGGTGCGCGCAGCGGCGGCGACGTGGCGCGAGCCGTCCCCTGGACGCGCCGCGAACGGAGCTTCGCGAGCCTTGCGCCGTGGCATCAGATGTTCGCCGTCACCGAGACGATCGCGCACCTCGAACATCTGCGCGTCCGCGGCGTGGTGGTGCGTGCGGAGACGAACGAACTCATTCGTTACGTTCCCGCATAGGGACGAATGTCGCAAGCGTTGTAAGCCGATAGACTTCTTATGGACGCGATGACGATTCTCGTCCTCGAAGACACCGAGGCCGATCTACCGCATCAGCAACGCATCCTGGATACCATTCCCGGGGTGCGGTTGGCGTTGCTGGCGGATCCGGCCGCGGCGCACAAGCTCTTCGTCGAGCAGAAGATCGACCTCGTGGTGATCGACGACGCGATCCCCGACGGCGGACTCCCGTTCCTCAAGCAGCTTCACGCGCTCTCCGGCCGGCGCGACACGCCGGTGATCCTGATCGTGAACAACGGCGACAAGGACCATCGCCGCGCGGCGTACGAGTACGGCGTCTACAACGTCGTCGAGAAGCCGATCGATCCGGTGTCGTTCCTCTGCGTCGCGCGCAACGCGCTCTCGATGGTCGTCATGCGCCGCAACGATGCGACCGCGACCGCGGCCGTCGCGGAACAATACAAACTGCTGCAAGACCAGATGGAAGAGCGCCAGGTTCAGGTGATCTACTCGGTGCTGCACGCCGCCAACCTCGTCGACGAATCGCTCTCGCGCCGCATGGTGAAGGTCGCCGGGTTCGCGCAGAAGATGGCGATCCGCGCGGGCATGCCCGTCGACGAAGCGAAACGGCTCGGCGTTGCGGCGCGCGTCTACGACATCGGTATGTTGGCGCTGCCGGCGAACGTGCGCGACAAGCGCCTCGAGTACGCGCAGGAGGATGCCGCGCGACTGCTGGGCCCGCACGTCGCGCGCGCGAACGAGGTGTTCGGCAAGGAGCGCACGGGTATCATCGAGTTGGCCGCGGTGATCGCGCGTTCGCATCACGAGCGCTTCGACGGGCGCGGGTACCCCGACGGACTCAAGGGCACCAACATCTCGATCTACGCTCAACTCGTCGCCGTCGGCGAAACCTTCCTCGATGCGGTGACGAGCGGCATTCGCGGTTCGTCGAACCCGCTCTCCGAAGTGCAGGCGCTCGCGGTCATCGAGCGGCAGACCGGCACGGCGTTCGATCCGGAAGTCGTCGAAGCGCTCCGGCTCGTGGTCACCTCGCCGCTCGGTCAGCCGGCGATCGCATAGCGCATGACCTGGCAAGTCTTCGTTGCGGCGCTCGCGTTGTTCGCGATCGTCCTGATGATCGTGATCGAATTCATCGCGCAACGCAGCCGCCGGCGTCCCAAGCGCCGCACGACCGGGCACCGGCACGCGCGCCGGCAGCCGCTGCTCGAAGATCGCATGCGCGACGCGCTCGAGGCGCCGGTCGCGCAGTACGGCGAGATCTTCACGAGCTACATGGTCTGGAAGAAAGAGAACGAAACGCGGATGGAACTGTTCACGGGCGATCCGTGGCTCGGTCTCAACGCGTTCACGCGCGCGCTCGTCGTCCGCCACGTGTGGCGCGCGCTCGAGAAACTCTCGAAGGGATCGGTCGTCGTCGTCGACTCGCCCGCGCAGCAGTGGTCGGCCGACATCGACAAGGCGTTCGACGATCAGGGGATCGATCCGTGGGGTCCGAGCGTGCCGACGCCGACGGTCGACGCCGCCGCGTCGCAATTCATCAAGGGCCCCTGATCGGCGGGTGACAACTAGACGGGGTGCAGTACGTCTACACCATGCATCGGGTGAGCAAGATCGTGCCCCCGAAGCGCCAGATCCTCAAAGACATCTCGTTGAGCTTCTTCCCGGGCGCGAAGATCGGCATCCTCGGGCTCAACGGATCGGGCAAGTCGACGATCCTGCGCATCATGGCCGGCGTCGACACCGAGATCGACGGCGACGCGGTGCCGATGCCCAACATCACGATCGGTTACCTCGAACAAGAGCCGAAGCTCGATCCCGCCAAGACCGTGCGCGAAACGGTCGAGGAAGCGCTGAGCGAAACGATCGCCGCGCGCAAGCGGCTCGACGAGGTGTACGCCGCGTACGGCGACGAGAACGCCGACTTCGATGCGCTCGCCGCCGAGCAGGCGAAGCTCGAGGCGTTGCTCTTCGCGCAAGACGGCGACGACCTCGAACGTCAGCTCGAGATCGCGGCCGATGCGCTGCGCTTGCCGCCGTGGGACGCCCCGATCGGCCCGCTCTCGGGCGGTGAAAAGCGCCGCGTCGCGCTCTGCCGCCTCTTGCTCTCCAAGCCCGACATGCTCTTGCTCGACGAGCCGACGAACCATCTCGATGCCGAGAGCGTCGAGTGGCTCGAGCAGTTCTTGCAGCGCTTCCCCGGCACCGTCGTCGCGGTGACGCACGATCGCTACTTCCTCGATAACGCCGCCGAATGGATCCTCGAACTCGATCGCGGCCGCGGCATTCCGTGGAAGGGCAACTACAGTTCGTGGCTCGATCAGAAGCAAGAACGCTTGGCGCAGGAAGAAGCCGCGGAGTCGGCACGTCAGAAGGCGCTCAAGCGTGAACTCGAGTGGGTGCGCGCCGGCACGAAGGGGCGCCAGACGAAGAGCAAGAGCCGCATCGCGCGCTTCGAGGAACTCTCGAGCTACGAGTATCAGCGCCGCAACGAGACGCAAGAGATCTTCATCCCGGTGGCCGAGCGGCTGGGCGACAACGTCATCGAGTTCACCAACGTGCGCAAGGCCTACGGCGACCGGCTCCTGATGGACGACGTGAACTTCCGCATTCCGGCCGGTGCGATCGTCGGCATCATCGGCCCGAACGGCGCCGGGAAGACGACGCTCTTCCGCATGCTCGCGGGCAAAGAGGCGCCGGACGCGGGTGAGATCGCGATCGGACCGACGGTGAAGCTCGCCGTCGTCGATCAGTCGCGCGAGACGCTCGACGACGAGAAGACCGTGTTCGACGACATCAGCGGCGGGCTCGATCTGCTGAAGGTGGGACGCTTCGAGATGCCGGCCCGCGCGTATCTCGGCCGTTTCAATTTCAAGGGCGCCGATCAGCAGAAGCTGGTGGGCTCGCTCTCGGGCGGCGAACGCGGACGGCTGCACCTCGCCAAGACGCTGCTGGCCGGCGCCAACGTGTTGCTGCTCGACGAACCCTCGAACGATCTCGACGTCGAAACGCTCCGCGCGCTCGAGGATGCGCTCGGCGAATTCGCCGGCACCGTGCTCGTGATCAGTCACGATCGCTGGTTCCTCGATCGTATCGCCACGCACATCATCGCCTTCGAAGGCGATTCGCACGTGCACTTCTTCGAAGGCAACTACGCCGAATACGAAGAGAACAAAAAGCAGCGCCTGGGCGAAGAAGCCGCGCGCCCGCACCGCCTCCGCTACCGCCCGCTCACGCTCCCCTAAGCCGGGCGCCGTCGAGGAGGGCGGTGAGGGCGGCGGTGATGCGTTCGAAGCCGGCGCGCTTGTAAGGGTAGAGTTCGGCCGGGTCGCTGCCGTGTACCAGCATGGCGGCGTCGGCTTCGAAGAGCAGCAGACGGCCGTCGGCCGCGATCGCGCAGTCGATGCCGAAGTAGTCGAGCGGGACGGCCGCCGCGATCTCGTGCAACGCCGCGGCGAGCGTGCCCGAGAACACCGTCTCGAGCCCACCGATGAAGGCGGCTTCCTCGTCGCGCATCCACGCGTGATCGCGCATCGCCGCGTTGTAGTAGTGGATCATCCAGCGCGGCGAGATCGCGAGGTGACACGCATAGGGCACGCCGGCGACGAAGATGATGCGATACTTGCGGAAGAAGCCGTCGGAGCTGCGATAGTCGACGAACGGCATCACGTAGTAGGTGCGCGCGCGTTCGCGCTCGAGGTAGGCGATCAGCGCGTCGATCGTCTCGACGCGCTCGAGTCCGACGCCGGCCTGCGAACCGACCGGCCGAATGACGACCGGTCCGTCGACGACGTGCTCGTCCATCTCGGTGCGCGCGACGCGCCGTACGAGCGGCGCGGCGATCGTCGCCGAGCCGGCGAAGCGCGCCGAGACGGCATCGCGACGCATGCCGGCGACGGTCGCCGGCGCGTTCACGCACGAGCCCCCGAGGGCGGTCGCGAGCGATGCGGCCAGCGCGAGCGCCGGTTGCGCGTCGTCGGATTCGGCGATCGAGTTGAAGAGCACGTCGTGCGCGGGGACGTGGGGCAGCACGCGGTCGAGCGGTTCGGTGCCGTCGAGGTAGAGTCGGGTCAGGGCCACGCGCGATTCGTCGATGACGAGCTCGAGGGGAACGTTGGCCTCCCACGGGGCGACGCGCGTGAGAGCCAGCACGCGCAACCCGGCCTCGTTGCGGTTGGCGGGCGAGACGACGATCGGGGATGAGCGGAGGGCGGCGCGCAGGTGCGCGACCGCCGCCGCCGGGGTGCCGAGCATCTGCTCGATCTCGTAGAGCCGCAGGTGCGCGTCGCGGTGTTCGGGCTCGCGGCGCAGCAGCGCGTAGGCGGCCGTGCGCAACGCGTGGAGGTCGCGGTCGGCGTCGGGCGCGGTCATCGACGCGCGTTTGGGCGCGCCGGACCGGGGCGCCTCGTTCCCGCGTCCGGCCGAACTTTCCTTAAGGTAATCATTTCCTTATGGAAACCAAAGCCGCGTCCACGGTGTCTGTACCGACGTCCTCCCCACGCTCAGATGGAGAAACGCCATGACGTCCACCGACACGACGACCACGTACGCCATCGACCCGACGCATTCGAGCGTCGAGTTCTCGGTTCGCCACCTCATGCTCTCGAAGGTTCGCGGCGCGTTCCGCGGCGTTGCCGGGAGCGTGACGCTGCCCGCCGGCGCCACCATCCCGACGGCCGTGACGGCCGACATCGAGGTCGCCTCGATCGACACGCGCGACGCGCAGCGCGACGGGCACCTCAAATCGCCGGATTTCTTCCATGCCGAGAAGTTCACGCACATCCACTTCGTCAGCACGTCCGTCACGTCGACGGGGAGCGAGACGTTCCAGATCGCCGGCGCGCTCGAGATCCTCGGCGTGAGCGTTCCCGTGACGCTCGAGGCGGAAGCCGTCGGACGCACGATCGACCCCTGGGGCAACGATCGCGTCGGCTACGAAGCGAAGACGCGCATCAACCGCAAAGACTTCGGCCTCACGTACAATCAGGCACTCGAAGCCGGCGGCGTGATGATCGGTGAGAACATCGACATCGAATTGCAGATCGAGGCGGTCGCCAAGAAGTAGGCCGGCCTAGACCAGTTCCTCTCGGCGGATGCGCGTGTACTCGGCGCGCACCGCCGGCAAGTTGCCGAGCGCGGCGATCGCGGCGTTGAAGTTGCGCTCGCGCGTGCGGTGCGTGAGGATGACGATGTCGGTCTCGTTGGCCTGATCGCCGGCGCCCTTCTGCAGCATCGCGTCGATCGAGATGCCGGCGTCGGCCAGCGTTCGCGCGATGTCGGCCAGCACGCCGACCTCGTCGCGCACGCGCACGCGCAAGTAGTACGACGTCTCGACGTCGTCCATCGGCAGCACGGCGAGATCGCTCATCGCGTCGTGCTGGAACGCGAGGAACGGCACGCGCTCGTCGGGCTCCGAGCGCATGAGGCGCGTCACCTCGATCACGTCGGCGAGCACCGCCGACGCGGTCGCGTCGGAGCCGGCGCCGGCGCCGTAGTACATCGTCACGCCGGCCGCGTTGCCTTTCACGAGGATCGCGTTCATCGCGCCGTCGACGCTCGCGATGATGCGTTCGGCCGGGATCAGCGTCGGGTGGACGCGCAGTTCGATGCCCTCGGGCGTGCGGCGCGTGATGCCGAGCAGCTTGATGCGGTAGCCGAGTTCTTCGGCGTAGGTGATGTCCTTGTCGTCGAGTTTGGTGATGCCCTCGACGTACGTCTTGGCGAATTGCACCGGGATGCCGAACGCGATCGAGGCGAGGAGCGTCACCTTGTGCGCCGCGTCGATGCCCTCGACGTCGAACGTCGGGTCCGCTTCGGCGTAGCCGAGCCGCTGCGCTTCGGCGAGCACTGCGTCGAACGAGAGGCCCTTCGCGCGCATCTCCGAGAGGATGAAATTGCACGTGCCGTTGATGATGCCCGCGATCCACTCGATGCGATTTGCCGCCAGGCCTTCGCGCAGCACCTTGATGGTGGGAATGCAGCCGGCGACGGCGGCCTCGAAGGCGACCATCACCTTCTGATGGCGAGCGGCGTTGAAGATCTCGTTGCCCTCGAGCGCGAGCAGCGCTTTGTTGGCGGTGACGACGTGCTTGCCGCGCACGATGGCGGCGAGGATCGCTTCTTTGGCCACGGTCGTGCCGCCGATCACCTCGACGACGATGTCGATGTCGGGGTTGGTGACGACCGTGCGGACGTCGCTCACCACGGGGATCGTGTCGCCCACGATCGCGCGCGCTTTGGCGACGTCCCGCACCGCGATCATCGCGATCTCGATGCGCCGGCCGGCGCGCCGGGTGATTTCTTCGCGATTGTTCTCGAGCACGCGCAGCGTGCCGCTGCCGACCGTGCCGAGGCCGAGCAGTCCGACTTTGACGGGTTTCACCGGGTCCGGGTTGGCCTCACCGCTCGCGAACGCCTCGCGCGTCAGTCGTCGTGCAGCGTGCCGGCGGCCAGGCGCTGGCGGCGGACGACGAGCGCGGGGAGGTCGTCGGCATGGTGTGCGATCAGCAGGAGCGTGGTGCCCGCTCCGGCGAGCGCGTGCAGGTGCGCTTCGAGCCGCTCGCGGTAGGCGGCGTCGAGGCCGTTCCACACCTCATCGAGGATGAGCAGCGCGGGCGGCTTCACCAGCGCGCGTGCGATCAGCACCTTGCGCCGTTCACCGAACGAGAGTTCCCCGAAGCGGCGCGCACGGAGCGGCGCGAGCCCGAGTTCGTCGATCAGCGTGGCGGTACGCTCGCGTTGCGCGGCGTCGGGTTCGTGGAAGAGGCCGACGCTCGCGACGAACCCGCCGAGGATCACTTCCTCGACGGTGTGGTTGACGTCGAACGCGATCTGCCACTCCTCCGAGACGTGCGCGATCGTCTCTTTGATGCGCCACACGTCGAAGGGGCCGCCGCGACCGGAGCGCCGGATCTCGCCGCCCCACGCGGGCGAGAGCGTGCCGGCGACCACCGATGCAAAGGTACTCTTGCCGGCGCCGTTTGCACCGACGAGCGCCGTGTGCTCGCCGCGCCGAATCGACCAGGTGAGGTCGTGGAGCACGTGCGTCGCGGCGCGAAAGACATCGGCGTGCGCGATCGCGACCAGCGGTTCGCCTGCCGGCTCCGCGGCTCGCGCGGCCGCGGCGATGCGCGCGTGCGGGCGGCGCGGTGGAGGGCCCGTGCCGGTCGCGACGAGCCGGCCGTCGCGCATCTGCGCGTGGTGCGTGATCGCGCCGACGAAGTCGTCGTCGCGGTGCGAAGCGAGGATGAGCTGCACCTGCGGCGCGATGTCGTCGAGCAACGCCCGTATCTCACCGCGCGCGCGTACGTCGAGCCCGTTGGTGAATTCGTCGAGCACCAGCAGGCGCGGACGCCGCACGAGCGCGCGTGCGATCAGCAGGCGCCGCAGTTGGCCGAACGAGAGCGCGCGCACGCGCTTGGCGGCGATCGCGCCGAGATCGAGCTGCGCGACGATCGCGTCGACCGCGCGCGCGTCGTCGCCGTCGAGCGCGCGGTGGACGTAGAGCGAATCGTCGAAGCCGCTTTCGATCACGTTGCGCCCGACGATCGGCAGTTCGAGCCGCACGTACTTCTCGTGTTGCTCGGGCGAGACGAAGCCGATGAAGTCGGTCGCGCGCAGTGCCGTCTGTTCGCCGCCGTCGAACCGGTACCGTCGCTCGCCGCCGTCGGGATCGATCCATTGATCGCCGCGGATAACGCGCAGCAGCGTGCTCTTCCCCGATCCGTTCGGTCCGGTGAAGGCCCAGTGCTGGCCGGGTTCGAGATCCCAGGTGATATCGGAGATCGCGCGGTGACCGTTCACGTGCACGGAGACGCCGCGCAGGGAGATCAGAGCCAGAAGTGCGCCCCGTCGCGATCGACGTCGCGCCACGCGCCGAGCCAGCGGCGCCGCGCGGCGAAGGCGGCGTCGCGTTCGAGCGCCGCGAGTTCGCCGGCGACGAACGCACCGTCGCCGCCGCCGAGGTTGCGGCGCAGGTGGTCGCACGAACTCGTCGCGTCGTGATGTTCGCCGAGGATCGTCTGCAAGTTCGCCACGCGTGCGGCGAACGTCGCCGCGCGCTTGCCGCAGACGGGCACGAACGCCTCGGCGGCATACCGCAGGCGCTTGGCCTTGATGCGGATGCCGTGGAGTTCCGCGTCGCTCGCGGGGTGGCTGCGCGCGCGCACCGTGCGGCGCAGCGCGCGCCACGCGTCGTCGAGCAACTCGGGCGCGGCATCGCCGGCGCGCTCGCCGGCGCGCTCGTTGAAGCGCGGCGTGCGAACGGCCTCGAGCAAATCCGCGAGAACCAGGACGTAGCGCGGTTGGCGCAGCATGGTGCCGAGTTGGCGATACGCCGCAGCGCGCACGCCGCGCAACAAGTTCAGCACGAGTTCTTTGCGGTGGTTGTCGACGTCGGGGAGTCGCGCCGCATGCCGCTGCAGCCGCTCGAGCAGCACGTCGGCGTCGCGTGCCGCGGCGAGCGCGTCGCCGAGCCAGCGAATGCGTTCGCGCAGCGCATCGGCCCACGCGGGATCGAGCACCGGACGAAACGTGCGCGCATCGGAGCGCAGCCGGCGCACCGCGACGCGGGCGCGGTGGACGGCGGTCGCGTCGCCGCCGAGACGCAAGGCGACGTCGGCGTTGATCAACTGGTGCACCGAGCCGATCAGGGCCGCGCGCACGACGTCGTCGATGCGCGTGCGTCGGTCGATCGGCGGCGCGACGAGATCGGGCGGCGTTCCCGGATCGAGCGCGAGGTCGGGGACGGCGCGTAACAGCTGGACGTCGGCGACCGGGCGCGGCACGACGCCGCGCAGATATGCGGTCGCGAGATCGAGCGCCGCCGGCGGGATCGCGCCACGCGGTCCTTCGAAGACGTATTCGGTCGCGTACGCGAGCCGTTCGTCGGGCGGCGGCACGGTGAGGCGCCATTCGTTGGGCGAACGGAAGCGCAGGCTGCCGCCCCAGCGCGTGAGCCGGAGATCGTCCGCGTCGTAGTAGATGGTCCGCACCGGACGGTGCTCGCCGGCCGGCTCGATCGCGGTCGCCGAGACCAAAGATTCGCGCATAGGGTGGGGCAACAGTATACGCGCGCTCGGATGCTCAAGGGAAGTGGGAGCCCGTCGCGCTGCGCGGAACCATGCACCGCTCGTGAGCGATCCATGCAGCGTCGGCGCGGGGAATTCGCCCGCCGCGCACCCTACCCTCACACATGCGGAGAAGCACGTCATGAGTATCGATCCAAACGTCGTCCGGCTGGGGCGCTTGGATTGTTGTGCCGTCTCGGATGCGTTGGACAAATTGGGTCTGCGCGGGGCCGAGGGCGGTCTCGTGCAGCGCTCCAGTTCGCGCCGGATCGCGGGACGCGCCGTCACCGTGCGGCTCGTGCTCAAGGACGACGCGCCCGCGCGCAGCGGTCCGCCGGTCCATCTGGGCGCGACGGCGATCGAGGCCGCGGGACCGGGCTCGATCATCGTGATCGAGCAGCGCACCGGACTCGAAGCCGGATCGTGGGGCGGCATCCTCACGCTGGCCGCCAAGCTCCGCGGCGTCGAAGGCGTGATCGCCGACGGCCCCGTGCGCGACATCGACGAAGCGAAGACCTACGATCTGCCGATCTATAGCCGCGGCCTCACCGCGCGCACCGCGCGCGGCCGGATCGCGGAAGAAGCGACCAACGTCGACGTGCGCATCGGTGAGACGACCGTGCACGCCGGCGATTACGTGCTCGCCGACAACAGCGCCGTCGTCTTCGTTCCGGCGCTCGCGATCGATCGCGTGCTCGATGCGGCCGAGGAGATCGCCGCGCGCGAAGCCGCGATGGCGAAAGCGCTGCTCGCCGGCCAGAGCGTCGTCGACGTGATGGGCGCGAACTACGAGAACATGCTCGCGGTGAACGCGTGAGCGCGAACGGGATCAACGCAACGGCGGTCGACGCCAACGTCGATCGCCTGGCGAAACTCGACACCGCGACGCTCAGCGATGCGCTCGATCGATTCGGCCTCAACGGCCAGTGCTACGGCATCGCGCCGCGCGATCCGAAATTTCGCATGGCCGGCCGCGCCTACACGCTGCTCTACGTCGTTGCGGGCAACCCGCCCGGCACGGTCGGCGATTTCATCGACGACGTTCCGCCGGGCCACATCATGGTGCTCGACAACGGCGGCCGCACCAGCGGCACGATCTGGGGCGACATCCTCACCGAGGTCGCCCACCGGCGCCGGCTCGGCGGCACGTTGATCGACGGCCTCTGCCGCGATACGGCGCTCTGCACCGAGCTCGGCTATCCCGTGTTCAGCAGCGACCACTGGATGCGCACCGGCAAGGACCGCGTGCAGCTCGACGCCACCAACGTTCCGGTGAGCATCGGCGGCGTCCGCGTGGCGCCCGGCGACCTGATCCGCGGCGATGCCGACGGCGTCATCGTCATCCCGCAGGGGGATGAGGAGCGAGTGCTCGCTGCCGCCGAGGAGATCGATATGGTCGAAGAACGGATCCGGAACGCGGTGCGTGGGGGGATGCGGCTGACCGATGCGCGCAAGCAATTCGGGTATCACTCCCTTCAAACTCGCGAGAAGAGCCCGTGACCACCACCAACAAGACCTACCGCTTCTACGATCTCCCGACCGTCACGGTCGATTTCGAGCGCCCCGATCCGGCGCTCGTCACGCGCGCCGCCACGTTCGGCTCGGCGACGCTGCACGAAGCCGGCGGAAAGATCGGCGTGCTCCCGCCCCAGATCAAACCCGTCGTGCCGACCTTCACCATCAGCGGGCCGGCCGTGACCGTGCACTCGCCGCCCGGCGACAATCTCTGGCTGCACCGCGCGATCGCCGCGTCGCAACCGGGCGACGTGCTCGTCGTCTACGTCGACGGCGTGTACGAGCACGGCTACTGGGGCGAGATCATGTCGACCGCCGCGAAGGCGCGCCACCTCGGGGGCCTCGTGATCGACGGCTGCGTCCGCGACGGCGCGATCCTCGGCCGGGTCGGCTTCCCGGTCTTCGCGCGCGGGCTCTGCATTCGCGGCACCGGCAAGGATTTCCAAGCCCGGGGCTGGCTCAATCACCCGCTGCTGATCGGCGACGTGACGGTGAACGCGGGTGACCTGATCGTCGGCGACACCGACGGCGTCGTCGCAATTCCGCGCGAGCGCATCGCCGAGGTGCTCGACAAATCGCGCGCTCGCGAGGACAAGGAAGCCGACGTGATGCGCAAGTTGGAAGCCGGCGAGACGTCGATCGATCTCTACGGTTGGGATCGCTGATCGGCGCATGAGCGACGAGGTCCTCATCATCGGCGCCGGCATCGGCGGCTTGACGCTTGCGCTCGAACTGCACGAGGCCGGCATTCCGTGCCGTCTCTATGAGGCGGCGCCCGAACTCAAGGCGGTCGGCGTCGGCATCAACATCTTGCCGCACGCGCAGCGCGAGCTGACGCGGCTGGGCCTGGAACCCGCGATGGCGGCGGTCGCGGTCGAGACGAAGGAAGCGGCGTTCTACAATCGCTTCGGCCAGCATATCTACACCGAACCGCTCGGACGGGCGGCGGGCTACGCCTGGCCGCAATTCTCGATCCACCGCGGCGATCTGCAACTGGTGTTGCTCGAAGCCGTGACCGCGCGGCTCGGCGCCGACCGGCTCCATCGCGGCTGGCGGTGCACCGGCGTTCGCTCCGATGCCGACGGCGTGACCGCGCACTTTGCCGACTGCGACGGCGGCGCGCTCGACGACCAGCGCGGCAGCATCGCGATCGCGTGCGACGGCGTGAACTCGGTCATTCGCAAGCAATTCCACCCGGGCGAACGCGAGCCGCGCTACTCCGGCGTGACGATGTGGCGCGGCGTGACGAAGATGAAGCCGGTGCTCTCCGGCGCGACGTTCGTGCGCGCGGGCTGGCTCAATCCGGGCAAGCTCGTGATGTATCCGATTCGCAACGGCGTCGATGCCGAGGGCAACCAGCTGATGAACTGGCTCGCCGAGAACGAGACGCCGCAGCGCGTCGCGCGCGACTGGACGCGCAAGGGCTATCTCGCCGATTTCATCGCGCCGTACGCGGACTGGCAGTGGGATTGGATCGACGTGCCCGAGATGTTCCGGCGCGCCGAGACGATCCTCGAGTACCCGATGGTCGATCAGGATCCGCTCGATCGCTGGACGTTCGGACGCGTCACGTTGCTCGGCGACGCCGCACACCCGATGGTGCCGCGCGGCTCGAACGGTGCCGGGCAATCGATCCTCGATGCGAAGGTGCTCGCCGAACGGCTCCGCGCGCACGCCGACTGGGCCGAAGCGCTGGTCGCCTACGAGGCAGCGCGCTTGCCCGCGACCTCGAACGTCGTGCTGACGAACCGCGTCAACCCGCCCGATGCGATCCTGCGCGTCGTGTACGAGCGCACCGGCGACACGCCGTTCGAACGGATCGACGACGTCGTTTCGCGCGAGGAACTCGTCGCCATCACCGACGCCTACAAGAAGGTTGCCGGGTACGATCCCGCGTCGCTCGCAGCGTCGCGATGATCGTCCGTACGCGCGCGAACGCGATTCGCGAACGCAAGGGCCGGCCGTTCGCGACGATCACGGCGTACGATGCGGCGTTCGGGCGCGCCGCCGAGAACGCCGGCATCGACGTCATCCTGGTCGGCGATTCGCTCGGCAACGTGGTGCTCGGCTACGCATCGACGGTGTCGGTCACGCTCGAGGACATGGAGCGTC
>Ga0116228_10000162_pt1 | contig 45231 bp, 39 predicted proteins | sample S1TSphfallax_2_FD_89694 | JGI IMG/M metagenome (GOLD analysis project Ga0116228, IMG submission 89694) | Host-associated microbial communities from peat moss isolated from Minnesota, USA - S1T2_Fc - Sphagnum fallax MG | ecosystem: Host-associated > Plants > Peat moss > Unclassified | place...
TCGGAGGACTCCAAGTTCCCACTTTTGGGAGTGCGAATCTCATCCTCACACTTGCCTCAAAGTGGGGTTGCGACAATTCCCCATCCCACCAAGTTGCGAACAAAAGATGTCCCTTTCCAAGTGGGGAATTGGAGAGGCAACGTGGATTTATTAGTTTCCACCTTAGGGGGAATGGATTGCATTTTGGGAATGGAATTCATCACATTTAACAATGTGCTCATAGAAGGGCACAATAGGCTAGTTAGGATCCCATCCAAAAATGGGATTGTGCGAGTGAAGGCACATGAAATGTCTAGTGTGGGTGGGACCACCATCCACTTGATGTTGGGAAAAACTTTGGAGAATAAATGCGTGGGAGGTTATGGCATGTTGTGTGTGATGCGGGTGTTGGATGATTTTGAACCAAAGGAAGCCACCAAGGTGGTGAGCTTCCCCAAGTGCATTGAGTGAGTTTTAAACAAATTTTCAAATGTGATGCTCGAAGAGTTGCCCGATGAGTTGCCCCCGAGAAAACAAGTTGATCATGCAATTGAGGTGATGCCGGGAGTGGCACCTCCCGCCAAAGCCCCATACCGAATGAATCATGAGGAGTTGAAAGAATTTAAGGTTCAACTTGAAGAACTCCTCGCAAAAGGATACATCAAACCTAGCAAGTCACCATATGGGGCACCCGTCCTTATGGTCGTAATAACTTTAGTTTCTACCTTAGTCCATCAATTATGGCATTTACCTTTAACCCTCCATCCATAAGGACATTGTCTATCATGTTATTTCCAACTTGTACCATGATTACTACCATTTGATATTAATAGGCTTGGAGATACTACCTTCACCCGGAGAAAATTGCTTATTAACAATAGTCAAATAAGTGTTTAGATTTGGTGTTAATTTCAGCAATTAGCCAATGGTGATAATAATTTTGTTTTCCAATATTTGTTGTCATGTTTCCTCTTTGATTTTTAATGTTATTGGAGTGGGTAGTACCTCATGATACCTTATAATAGATGGGTAACCCTACCCATTTAATAGACCAAGATGGGTTTAGGATATTAATTACCTCTTGTTGTAGTTATTGTAATTTTTCTTCTTTTTACAACTATTGGATAATCTTTACCATTAACTATTTGAACTTTTTTTTTCTTGCCAATCTTGGGGTTCTTTCCCTTTGATCAGCTTCTTCTCCTAGAAGGCTACCTTTTCAAGTGCATTACTTTTGGTTATGATAGCCATTTCGTCCTTTTTCTCATTAAGGCCTCATGTAGTTTTATGGTCTTGTGTCTTTTTCCTTACCATCTCATGTATTTCCTCCTTCCACATGCAATTAGTGGAAACATGTCCTTGTTGCCCATAAAGAAAATAAAAGTGCTACTAATGGTAGTACTACCATTCCCTCCGATTCCCTTACCTTATTTGCTAAGCCACCACTTCATTAATTATTATCTCTTATATTTCCTTCTATTTGTTTTTTTGGTTGTTAGGGTTTCAAAAAGCACACATCTTTTTGATGGTTGGATTTTTGGCAATATTAGAACTCCATTTCCCTTGATTTATTGGCATTTGCTACAAGTTTCTCCACCTTTTTCTTCTCCCCTTTCATCATGGGGTATACATAGAGGATGACCTTGTTACTGTCATTGTTCATGGAGCTTTCCCCATAGATCATTGTTGATTCCAAATGTTAAATAACATACCCCATTCCATACCAACAATAACAATTCAAAGGTAAGGCAATAAAGTAACCTTAAAAAATCCATTTAATAATTGGTCATCCATTGGGTATTGAAGGGAATTTACCCAAATCAAGATTCATTTGTAATATTCCTCTACCTTCTCATTTAAATTTTGTTTGACCGTTAGCAAGTTCATGTAAACTTGTTCCTATGTCTAAACCTTTGAGTACCATCTACAAAAAACTTGAGCAAACTCACTAAAGGTACACTCTAGGTGGCTATTCACAAAGTTGTCCCCCTAAGCCAATGTCATGTCCATTGGAAGTAAGAAATTTTTGTACCCTCCTAAGTGACACCATTGACTTTTATTACTTGTTTGAACACACGTACATGTGCGTCTAGGTCTAAATTCTTGGTATATTCATGATAGTTCAAGAACTTCTTACCCCCATGAAAATTTCCAATTGCTATTGTCATTAGTGGTATGGGCTGAGTACCATGGAAAGTAGGGGTTCCAGTTTAGAGGCATCTTTCCCCATCTTGGAGGTATTGGTGGGAGTGAAGGTTAACCTTTCTTATTATCCTTTCCCTTATCTGAATTCGATGAATCCAATTCAAAAGCTTGAAAACTCCTTAGATGGATCTTCCCCCTTACATCTTGTAAAGGAATGTTTTCTTAACTACTTTTTTGTTGGTCCCATGGGAATTGGACTATCATGATTCCTCGTTTTGTTTATTACATGTATAACTTGGGCGAAGTTTGCCTTTTCCATTAATGCTACTTCTTAATTAACTCTTGAAGTTAGGGCAATAACTTGAAGTAATGGTATTTGAAAGCCTAACACTGCAAAGTACATGGCTAGCCCCATTCCACGCATCTGGGGTCCCCATCTTGACCCTCCAATGATGGAAGGTAGACCAACCCACCTTACTTGGAATGTTAAAAGGGTTACTTCTTAAGGTTTTTTATTGGGTCTAGGCTACCTCATTTGATTTTCTAAAATGGGTGCCTTTAACGTCTTGTTGTCTTTTTGCTTCTTTAATCGAACATAATTCATGTCCATGTCTTTTCTAGAATCATTAGTCTGATTTTTTTGGTTGGGCACCTTTTTGTCATCCAAAATTGAAGGATGGTAGTGACATCCTATTGTTTGGTGCCCTAGCTCCCCACACAACTTGCACCATGATGGTGGGCCTTTGTCCATATATTCCCCCTTTGTTTTTGGGTGGTAATAATTGTCCCCCTTTCATTCCAGGCATTACCCACAAATTGAGAGGGTCGAAACATGTGAAAACTATTGGGTTTGTTTTTGTAAGGGTAAACAATGGTTATACCCTCATATGGTCCTAATGAAGGCAATTCCGCACTTTTAAACTCTTGTTCATAAATGGTCATCTAAAATTTTCAAGCTTCATCATGGCCTGCGTCTTCTCATACTCTGAATTTGGTTTTACCGCCTTTGCCTTAAAGGCAACTATGGAGGGGATTCCCATGGTACTCACTATAATAAGTGGTTTTATGAAGTGTAAAGTATGGGCTACCCTCTAAAACCTACCTTCTAACCCTCCATAACTACTCATGGTGCATATACCATTTCCTCTTCCATATTTTCATATTGAAATCTTAGAGTCTTGGTTTTTTTTTGCTTTACTACCATCTATGCCACTTGCCCTTGATAGTAGCCAAGTAACAAGTTTTCATGAGGGTAGAATCCATCTTGCCCTTTGCTTATTAATTTTTAATTTTTTTTTCCAACTTGAGAGGGATTATTACCATCCTCTTTGTCGCAACCCTACTTTGGCCAAATGTGGGGGTGAAACCCAACACTTGGAAAAAGTGAGGATTTGGAGTCCTCCGGGACTCCTGAATGTTCAGAACTCAACAGCAAGGCTCAAAACACCTCGCATTGAAGTGTTCTTGGTGTCATTGGAAAGATCTTGAAGCGTAGATATCGAAAATGGCCTCGCATTGGTCATTTGGACATCTTCAGCCCAAGTTATGGGCAAAAGAAGGGCCGGGAGTCAAACTGGCAGTTTCACTCCCGACCACTAAAAGTCGGAAATCGACCTCTTACCGACCTCAGAATTGAAAGTGCGATATGTCGTTGGAAAGATCTCGACGAGGGCTACAAGTTTGGTTTAGACCTCGTCACAACCAGACCTGACAGTCGGGAGTTATGAGCTCCCAAAGTCCCGGGACTTCACCCTAGACAATTTCGGGACAATTTCGGAACTCCAACTTGGGAGTCCCGGGAAAGGAGCCATTTGGATGTAGTCTCGGCGGGGCGTTGCAGAGAATACTATATGGGGGAAGGTGGTGGCTTCCCTTGAGTCCAGGCCGTGGTGTGTCTTATGGTCCAAAGTGCTCGTGGCTTGTCCCCAACACCCAAGGGTGTCTCGAAATGTGAACTAACCACTTTGTGGTTTGTTTTGATGCAGATTCAAGCTTGATCTACTAAACCCTCTTCCTAATCTATCCTGGGACTTCTAGCACACCCCTCTACCCCTCTATAGTGCTCGAAGTTGGGGCGCCCTTCCGAGTCCCTCTTTCCGCAATTACACTTTGGTGAACCCTCAAGTGGGTTCACCCCGGGACTTGGGAGTGCGTCACTATTATTCGTCATAGCTTTCCACCCTTGATTCAGCATCCCTCCACTGCAAGTGATTATAATAGGCAACATTTATTTCTTAGTCTTCTAGAGGTCTCTTCGTTTTGACATTAAGAATGGAAGCATCCATAACTGCCATCCAAAATGATAGCACTTTCTTTGTTGTCCTCTCTAGATAGCCTGCACTCAATGATTTCAATTCTTATTCTATGATTTGTTCCATTTTTTTCTTTTATATTATTATTATTACATGGCTCATGACTAGAAAACACTTTAGTTTCTTTGTGAAAGTATGATAGAGTTACGCCTTTATTGGATGTTGAACAATAACTACCATCCTTGTTATTGAACCTCTGTGGTAAAATTAAGAAGCATTGATTTAATATTATATCTTATGGTGTCTGGTTGGGCATTAAATCCTAGGTCCTTTTTCTACCTTTCTTGGGTAGTAATACCTTCCATTCCTGACTCTAATCCCCAATTTCCCTTAGATACCCCTCTTTTCAAACACCTTTTCAATCTTGTCCTATAGACTGTCATCTCTTTAAGACTATGCTACTTTATTCACCAACATTGACCCCCCCCCCTTCTTTACTTTCAAGAACCAGATTCTAAAATTATTTTCACTAATCCTCCAGCTATTAAAAATAAATAAAAATCATTTGTTTGAAGTAAATATTATCAAACACTAGTTTCATTCTTCAAAAATATTCCAAATATGATCCATGGGATGGTTGCCAAATGTAAAGGGGTGAATTTGTGGCCCCCGATCCTTACCATCTTCCAAGGGTTAAGACTAAAAAAACAAGGTCAACATTTTATTAGTTAATAAAAAAATTACGTTCGTTTGCTAACTTTACCACAACTATTCAATTAATGAATAAGAATTCACGTAAATAACAAAGGGGAGAAGAAACCTATCATCATGTCTGTATGTTAATATAAGGGGCATGGGAAGAAAATATAGAAAGACAACATGGGAAATGAGCATAACTAAATAATAGCCATTTTCCAAGACTCTACAATACCTTCAAAGTTCCTGGACATTGCCTTAGTGGGTCTATAGGCCTCCCATAGTTATTATATCATTTTAATAGTGCTTGCAAACCTTCTAGTTACTTTACATAATGTTTATAACACCTTTAAAACACCTCCCCAATCTTTCATTCTGTTTGCAACAAGTTGCACCCATTATTGACTAATGTTTATCGCATGTAGTAATCCTTCCTAGTTTGTACACTACTTTTTTCAAGTGTTTCCACTCTTCTAATATCACATAATGGTTGTTACCTTAATGTGGTAACCAATAGTGTATTGCCCCAAATACTACCACTTAGTATGCCCACTTGCTATCTGTTTTAAAAGAAACATGAAAATACCATGGAAAAGGTCAACACACACAAAGTTCTCTTATCCCTAATGTTACAACACACACCCTTTTCCCAAGAAAGTCTTCCATTCCCCAACACACAAAGTATTGAATACCATAGAAGTATTCCAAAACCTCCTTTAATCCTCCTTATTCACAAAGCCACACAAGGCCCACATGACCCCATGAAAATAGGGCCTTTATCTTAATCCTTTTGCAAAAATCTCCTGCATGATTGGGTAGATTATCCCAACCACTAATTAACATGAACTACTTAATCCCACTAACTTCACGCCCTTTAATAAATCTACCACTAATAGCTATTAACTATTATGATGCCTATGGTACTAACTAGTCTAAAAAATTTATACCCCTTAACAACACATATTTCAAAAGTTCAATTATACTATATGTCTACACCATTTGATTTTGCATGAGTTAAATATAACTAATACCAATATTTCATGTTATTGTTCATCTTACAAAAGCAATTATTATTATTAAAGCCATTCACTTAGTAATTAATTAGAAGGACCTTGTTTTGTAACCTTTTTTAAATTTCCATTTTAATTTCATTTTGATTTGGATTTTGAAAATGGTATCAAATATACATATGGGGTAATGTTGAACAAATATTTTTACTTCTACTTATGTTTTGATAAATAATTGTTTAAATCAATGATCAATTACATTAGTTAATGGTTAGACATTTATTAGTTACATGTTATTTAAATTGGACATATTTGAATTTGAACTTGAGCATGTATATAATTTAGTTTATATAATTTGCAAAAAAAATATTTTGAAATATTTTGAGGCTTTTACTTTTGTTTTTATTCTTGAAGTTTATAAAAAAAAAATCAGCATTTCAAAAGATGAAATTGTTTTTTTTTCCTAATTTTGAGTTTTTTTTTTTTTTTTTTTGGTATTGTCAACACAGATTAAAGCAAACAAATCATGAAAAAAATGATAAGAAAAAACATTAAAGCAATGTAAAATTAAATTTTTATTTCGTTGTTTAGATCATAATGAACATGAACATATGAAATTAAACAACAATAACAAAATGAAAATAGAAATTAATTATTTCTCACATGCTTGATTGAGATTTTGAAACTCACACATGCTCAAGTTTGGGTGCTTAGCTCTCGGCTTGTCCAATTATCCTTTCATTTCATATGGCATAAAACATTTTTTTTCAACACTATGCACCAAATTGGGCCTCTTTCATTCAACAATCCATGGCTTAGTTCATTGCATTTATGACTATTTTATAAATGTTATGGGGATACACCTTTTTCAATGTTCTCACGAAGGAGTGCACATTCCAACTCACCATGTTGTTTGAGATTTTTTTATTTCCATTCATAGAGATGTTGAGTTTCAAGTTCTGTGTGAATAGACATGCCGTTTCATCACCCTTCTTCTAATCTTCACATTAGCAAGTCGATATTATGTTAACCACAACTATTGTCTACACTTTGGTTGACGTTGTTGTACTTGATCATTCCAAAATAAATTTAGTTTTGTGAATAATTATTTTGGGGGAATGGCTATGACAATTATGGTTTAGGCAAAGGATGAGCTATATTGTGATTGACATCTTAAGATTATGTTTTTCCCTCTTGCCATTTAGATGTTTGGGTTTTTATCAATAGACTAATGATTTTTTTCATTGATGTGTTAACATGTTGTGATTAGTCAAAAGTTCCAATGATGTTCCTTTATCAAATTTTTATCAATTTTGTGTTCATTTTATATGCAAAAAATGTCAATGGCTCTTTAGAAAGTTTAAACCACTATCATCTTGAGGTGTGCAATTGTTGCTAGGGAGCCTTCTTTTACACTAGGTGCTTTTTCAAGTTTACCCTCCATCTCCTTGTCTAATTTGCTTCATGGGACAATTGAAAAGCTTAGGACTCCGTTTTTTCAGGTCCTCATGGCTCTCTAGTGGAGCCCCACTTGTCCATTTGCGCTTTTGGTTGGACGTTGGTTCTCTCCTGTTCAGGGGTTTGTTTTTCAAATTCCTCAAGTAGGTGTATTGGCGAGGATCCTATACAATAATTAGCAATAAATGGCGAGTGTCCTGATGGACTAGTAAATCATTTTTGGAATCCTGCCTAGTTCTGACGACCTAATGGAACACACTGTCTAAATCTGGCGACATCTAACTTTTTCTTCTCAAGATATGGCAAAAAAAAAAATTTAATTCTCAAAAATTCCGTTGTTGGGTTCGCCAGCCCTTTTCTTTTTGTCACCAGGTGGCGAAAATTGGCCACAAAAAAAAACCCTGCTCCTGTTGTCTCCTTCCTTTCACCTTTGGGATGGCTTCCTTTTATTTCATAAAGTTTGGCAGGGTTTCATCAGATCATCAAATAAAACAAAACAAACACACTAACGTCCCTAACAATAGAATGTGGGAAATGTATTAAAAGAACCCTAAGTCCCTGTCCTCGTCGGTCTCCCTCTCCTCTGTATTTTTCTTTTCCAAGGGTTTCGCGTTTTTGCGATCGCTTGTCTTCGGCGCTGTCTACGACTCTTCTGTTCCGTGTCGTTGTCGTTTCTCTTGCTTTGCTATCTCGGGTCGCGCTGATACAATCTGTGGCGGCTTGAGGTATGTACTCTTCGGTTGTTCCGTGCTTGTCGGACTTCTGCTCCAGTCCTCTCGTGTTTGAGTTCTCCATCGCCCGTGTCTTGTGATTTTGGTCATTCTTATTTCCTTCTTCCTGTTCTGGGTTTGGTTGGGTGGTTTTTCTTTCTGTGCTTCTTTCGTTCCTTTGTGCGTGTTCTTTAGCAGGTACACATCCTTTGAGCCTCGTCTTCTCTGTTGTTCGACGGCTCCTAGTTGTGAGTTGAAGAGTTGTCTTTTTTTCCTTTTGGTCTCTGGAGCTCCGAGGCCGTGACCTTTGTTTGTTGAGATCTCTCTTTCATTCTGTTGTTGCTGCTGCTGCTGCGTCTGCTCTGCGTTTTACAGCGCGGCTGGCTGGGATGCCCTTCCTCGCCCCTTTTTTTCCGTGTCTTACTTAGATCTGGTTTTGTTTCAGAGATACTTAGCTTTTTCCGTTATTATGGCTTTTTTCCTTTTGTGTTGGACTCTTGAGTTTCAATGTCTTCTCCTTTTCTTGTTGGTCTCTGATGTAGCGGGAGAGTGCTGCGACTTTCGAGATGGCGTACAATCTTGTGTTAGTTACATTGTCATGACAGATGCTGTCGCTGCCTGATAGCTCTGAGCGGAAGGATCCGTTTGTATTTTTTGCCCCGAGTGTTTTGCAGTTTTGTGCATTTTTCAAGGAGCTCTTTCTTATGGCTGTGAGCAGTGGTTTTCCTCTTGGAGAGATCTACATGAGCAGAGGCACCCGTTGCTACTGCATCTTTTTTTCCTTGCCTTTGCAAATGCTGACTTGGGAGTCAATTTTTGGATTTCAGATCTTTCCACTTTCTTGTCGCTTTCCCAATCCTTTCCATGCAGTATTGCTTCAATTCATGTGCACTCTTTGTTTTCTTGCTTCTTCCTGGTTTCAATGTTTTTGGCTCTAAACAATATTGTCTGGATCCCCAGGGCTCTTGCTATCACCATGGTGGGAGTCATAGAGACAGTTGCAGTGCAGCTGGAAGCCCCAGCACCAGAAAAGTACACTGCAGCACCCAACCCAAGAGTAAAGAGGTTGGAGCGACCAAATAGGGTGGCATTGGATGAGAAAATTATTGAACTGCATGCACAAGTGGATGCAGCACAGACTCGAGTGCAGGAAATAAAGACCATCCTTGACAGCAAGCAACAGAACAAGCACTTCACATCACAGGAGCACTTGGATGCCCGTGGCAGGCTAAGTGATCTCAGTGCTACATTTCGGGGGATTCTTGAATCTAAAAAGGCTCTGAGAGAGGAGCTTGAGATTGGTGACAAAGAGAGAGAGAGGAGGCGTGGTGAAGCTCGGACTCTTCGTGATAAACTTCCTTATGTGAGAGTAGAGCAGATTGATGAGGAAATTAAAAAACTTGAGTACCGGTTGAGCCACACTTCATTGACTCTTCAGGAGGAGAAGAAGGTTCTGCAACAAATCAAGGATCTCACTAAGTCAAGGGACTTTGTGAAGGACTACACTGATCGGATGGAAAACATCTCCCATGATGAAGGTTCAAGATCTGCACTGGTTGAGAAAATCAAGGAGAAGGATCAACTCCTTAATAGCTTAAAGGATCAAGAGCAACAGCAGCGTAAGATCCTGACTGATATCAGGGAAAAGGAAGCATTGCAGGCAGTTGACATTCCAGCTCTGATTGATGAAAGGAATGCTGCATTTGAAAAGATGAAAGCATTAAGGGAGGAGGTGAAGGAATTGAGGGCAGAATTTCGGGCCAAGGAGGATGAGTTTTGGGAGAGAGAGTGGGAGTGGAAAGAGCAGCAATCTGTAGAGCGGAAGCTGGCATATGAGAAGAGGGAAGCTGAGAGGAGAGAAAGGGATGAGGTGCGAAAGCAGAGAGAACTGGAGAATTTTGTTGAGCCTTACACGGATGAAATTATTTTGTGTGACCAGCTTTACTCTTATCTGCAGAAGTATTCACACACAACAGAGGAGACTCCCTCTTCTGTCCCATCACAAAAGGCTGAGATTCTGGCACCTAAAGGTGTGGGTGATGTGATCCCATGCAAGAAGAACAGGAATGATGAGGAGTTAGAAGGTTGGTTCGCAGGCTATGGGGCAAAGGGAAAAGGAAAGAAGGTAAAAGCCCCACCAGCTCCAAAAAGCAGGCAGAAGGAGAGAATCTCACTGTCTTTGGATGCACTCACTTCTTTTGAAAAGGTTGCTCTTTCTCCCCCAACAGTAATGGGAGATGTCTTCAAGAGTATCAAAGATCTCAAGGCCAAGAAGGAAAACTTTCTGAAACTACAGAGGATGGCAAGAGAGGGAGGTGAGAATAGCATGGAAGAAAGTAATAAAGCACAGATGAATGGTACCAGCTCCCTAGGTAATCCCGAGATGGAAGGCATTGAAGTGGAAACAGAGGGTAAAGAAGTCAAGGAAGTGTTGAATGGTGAGCCCGGGGAGGTGCAGGCTGTAAGTGCAGACCTTACTGCAAATCTAGAACAAGAGAAGATTGAGAACTCAGAGTGTGAAGTGGGAGTTCCTGCAGAGATCTTGGCTACAGCTGCAAGAGAGGATTCAACCCAGGATAATCCTGAAGCTCTTTGAGACAGCAAGTGTGCACCCTGCACACTGATGGTTTTCCAGTACTGGGCTTATGTGAACTGGAGCAAATAGAAAGTAGAATACTATAGGGGGTTTGTACTTGGTTCTGAGATTATCACATCAGAATTTGTAAGGTTTGATTGGATATTTCAGCTGTTGAGTGATGAAACAGGGATCTTGAGACTACTTTTGGTCAGTTTCTAGACCTCTCACCTCACCCTGATTACTGTCTGCAGTCATCAATAAAATCACTAACCCTATGGAATAAGTTTCAATATTCCAAGATAAATTATTCAGGAGCATGCTGCATTGCTGATATTGTCCCAGTTTTTTATGTGCAATGTGATTCCCTGCCGGGAGCTGAATCTCAGCTGTTGCCTGTTGAGCTTATGAAGTCAGTGAGGGTGTTATGGTGTGTGGTCAACCCCATACATGCTCATGAGGGTCAGTGAACGAGCGAATGACTGTTGCTGTTGTTGAAACTGCTGCTCATTTGTTTCTCTCTTGTTTCTCTTTTCTGGGCGGTTGGGTTTCCTCTTTTTCATGCTTTGCAATTTGGTTGCTATTTTGCTAATAGATCTGGAATATATTGATAATCATATATATTTTCCACCATGTATATAGTAACTGGCTGTACCAACTGATAATCGGTAATCGTTGAGGCATTACTACTTTGAGAACTATTGTAATTAATTGGTAATAAGGTCCTTGAGTTAACTGGTTTGTTAAGTTAATTGGTAATCGGTCTATTAGTTGAACCTGTTAACAGAATAGATTACAAATTAACCTATGACCAGTAACTATCGTGATTCAGTTTTGTGTCGCCATAGTTCTTGATTTCTTACAAAGTTAGTTTGAATTTGTTTTTTAATTGCATGTTGGTTTTTTAAAAATTTAGAACAACCTATTGATCAAACAAAATTTGAGAGTTAGAAATTTTTTTAAATCAATGAATGATGTCAAAAGTAATGACAAGGGGCCTTAAAAGGCAATTAGAATTAAAAGCTCCACACAATTTGTTCATGAAACAGTTCAATCATAAGAACAACCATGATCTCAAGCTAAGGGAATTCAATCGGGTGATGCTCCTAGCAATGAGCTTCAACCAGTTATGGTAGACTTATTTCTTCCTCAAATACTAGTAGAGCAAGAAGAAAGAAAGGAACCATAAGTACCTTCAACCAATCATTTTTTGAAGCTCCAACAATTGGCCCAACAACAACAGAGGTCAAATGTAGACTCGGGTGAACAAAACATTACATTTGTTCAACATGCTAATGAAGTAATTGTAGGACAAATATGGTAGTTTGCAACACCGAATTAATACATTCCCCAAGCTATTGTACCATCCCGATTAACACTAATTTTTGGGTACTATACATTCGAACCAATTCTTGTTTTGAATCCAACTACAACATATTTAGAATTAGAATGCAACCAACTTTTAAACCGGTTGGAACATCTACATAACTTGGAGCAAAGACTTTCACACTGATCTAGTTCTCAATTGCATGCAAAACATGTGGAAGTAATCGCAATACCTATTGTTGTTCGACAAACACAACCATTTACCCAAAGTGTTTGGCCAAGTCTACGTGTTATGAGAACCATTGAATGACCACCTATTCAATGAAACATACTAGTTATAACAAGCAACCTATTATTGAAATTGCATCAGCATGTGCATATTGTCAACAAGGACATGAGTTCAAAAATTTTCCTTTTGTGGATGATAAATTAAAATGATTAATGAAAAGAAAAATCAGGACTTTTCTATGGCATATTCTATTGAACACACAAGCAACACAGGTTGGTGTACATGTGCAACAAATTCAACCATAGCCAAGTTTGGTCACCAACCCAACATCAATTAGTCAACACTTAAGTTAGCAGTAACATGTTACCCCACTTGTAGCAAAACAACCCAGAGCTATATTTATCCACCATGTCCAATGTGGTATGAAACAACACCATCTTTTGTACCCATGGATCCTTACATGTATTTTATGTATTATTTCAAGAATCAAAGGATTTGATTTCTAGAAAAAGAAGAAAGACATACAACCGATACTATTCAACAAGAACTAGTGCCACTTATTGAGTAGTCAGAATAGATTCAATATCATGTCAAAATTCCAACTTTTGGATTAGGACAACTAGTTTTAGTTCTAAGAGAAGCAATGGCAACATTTCTACATGTTAACATACCTATTGCCATTGGACTACCTGTCTATGACAATGGTATTCGATTTTAGCAGCCAATAAGGATTAATTCACATCCACAATTGGGTGGAGAACTGCTTGGAGGTTTGCCTAATGGAGGATCATTTAATGGATACCCACTTAGAGGACCACCACCTAATCCACTTGTTGGATTTTACAAATGGCAACTATCTTATCCAAGAACATTCATGCCATTGTGGTATCCACCAATTATAGTTCGATATGAACCAACTAGTAAATTGCCATATCAAAAACTTCAATATCTAACATATGTGGAGGATATTGATCCTAACGTTCACATTAGAGTTTTCAAGCAGGCAATCAAAGCCAACAAAAAGATCATGGAAGTTGATATCTTCAACATGTTTGGTTTCATTTTTTAAAATAACATTTTGGAATGGGGTGAAAACTTTGTACAAAATCATCTCAATTGCACTTTTGAGGAGTTGGAACAAGCATTTTGCAAACGTTTTCATATTGTGAAAAATGGTGAAAAAATCTATGTACAATTGAAGAACCTCAAACAACAAGTTAGCAAATGGGCAAAAATCTACTATGAATGTTTGTTGAAATTTGCTAATTGTTTGTAAGTTAAAGCTATTGATGTTTTCCTTACCACAATTTTTAGAATAGGTTTATAACCATACTTCAAATTGGGAACACCAAGTATGACAAGGGATACCTTTATTAAACATAAGAAAACTATAGTGATATTTGAAGAGAATAGACCAATCATAGCAAACCACAATGCTTTGTTAATTTAACCGGAGTCCAAACTGGTTGCATGACCAATAATCCACTATACTATAGCTAAACAACCATTAACCTATTCAAACTGTGGAAAAACGGGTCATGCCAAATAAACCTATCATAATAAAAAATTTAAAAAAACCTACAATACATGTTGTACCCATAAAAGTTGTTGAACCAATAGTTAAAATAACTACACAACTTGTTAAACCAACTATAGTACCATTGAGATATCCATGTATTATCTATTCTAGTTCTGAAAATTGTGCATTTGATTGTCCTAGAAACACATAAGTTCAAAACATGTTTCAAATAAATCCAACCACTATCACCACTATAGTACCAAAACCTTTTAAATGTGATAATGTACCAATTAATGTAGTTGTTGCTATTGCCACATGTAGCCAAATACTAGAGCAATAGGTGCTCAAAAAACATGAACTAATGAAGGCAAAAATAGTAGTTGATTAACAAACAAAATAACATATGTGTGATTTTTTTGTTCATATTATTGGGGAATTACAAGGGAATGATTCAACATCACAAGCACCCATTGATCTAAATGGACCACTTCATTCAAATTGGGCTAATTTATTAGAAATAATAAGTCATCCGGTTACTAGTAAACAACATTTCATTTGATTGCACAAAACAACACTACTAAGAAAGACTTTGGAGGAGATTCTTAAAGATATTTGTGCGCATTCAAATTTTAGAAATGAAGTATACAACAACATGGGTAACTCTTAATAATTGTGCCAAACCTCAATTGATACATTTTCAAATTGGTTAAGTTTGTTCAACTAGTACAACCGGAACCTATTCACCCTAAACTTGCATTTGCAATAGTGGTTATTGATCATCAGATGATAGTGATTCAAATTCAAGTTGGTAAGAACTTTATTGATGATGTATTGATTGATGGAGGTTTTGGAATAAATGTCATTGTTGAAAACCTGATAATATAATTAGGTATGTCAAAGCCTAATCCAACACCTTACAATTTGTGTATGGTAAATCAAGCCGTAGCTAAACCATTTGGTCTTATTAAGAATATGAAGATATTTGTTCATCAAATTCCTTACACAAGTACATTTATTGTTATCAACAATAATGTTCTAGATTCCAGTTACTCAATGTTGCTAGGATGCCCATGGTTGAGAGATGCAAAAGTATCCCACAATTGGGGAACCAATACCATTACTATACAAGGAAAAAGTACAGTGAGAATGATACCTATTACCAAGAAACTTGGTGTTCAAACCAAAAGACCAAAAGTCCTCATATGTTATGATTTCCATTATGGAACATCAAATGAAAAGGGGGATGTGATGTTTACAACCAAATTGGACATGTTTTCAATAAGAACTATAGTAGTACCTATTCATACTAAATTGGTTTCCACACCAAACTACAAACCAAATTTTAGGATAACATAACAGGTTTTAAAACAACAAATTGAACCAATATGTGTTTTAACTATTAACTTAATTATACCACCAGATATTGTCAAACAACATTGCCTAGTAGCTTTTTCTAACTAGAAATGGGAGAAATGATCATCAATGAAACTCATGTTCAAGAGTGAATACAATATCCAACCATAGTTGGTTGGACAATAATTGAAGAAGAACAATTAACCAAAGCCAATTTGGGCACCAAGGAAATTGTGCAATAAGTGAATGTGGTTTCACTTGAACCAATTGTCACAAAACAACTAATTAAGCTTCTAAAAGGAATTCAAAGACATTTTTGCATGGACATACAAATACCTGAAGGTATTCCATTGGAGATTACTCAACACAAGATTGAAATTGATACCATAGTACCAAATGTTCATCAAGCGAGAGAGTTCAATGTAACAACAAAAAAAGACCCTTACTCGTTGCCTTTCACAAATGAGGTTATTAACACATTTGTTGGGCATGAAGTGTATACCTTTTTATAAGGATTTTCAAAATATCATCAAATATCAATAGCACCATAAAACTAGCACAAAACCACCTTTGTGATAAACTAAAGGGCTTTTGTGTGGGTTTAGATGCCATTTGGTGTCAAAAATGAACCACCCACTTATCAAAAGGTCGTTACCAAAACATTTCAAGAGCATATTGATGTATTCATGAAGATCTTTCTTGGTAACTTTACAATTTTTAGTGACCTCACCTTGAAAAACTCATCAAGTGTTTTTTCAAGTGTAGAGAATTCAGTATTAATTTGAACCCAAACAAGTCTGCATTCATGGTGTTTTTAGGAACTATCCTAAGTTTCATAATGTCTAAAGAAAGCAAAGTCATGGATCCTAAGAAGGTTTCATAAACCCTTGGTAAATATGCCAATGCCTATTGTTCCCCAAGAGATACAAATTTTCAATGGGATGGCACAATTTTACATGTGTTTTTATTAAAAACGTTGCATGAATCATGTCACCAATCACCAAGTTGTTCAAAAAAATTGAAGTTTTTGGGTGGACTAAAAAATGCCAAGATGCTTGGGAGGATGTTAAAAAATGTTATGTACAATCCCCTATTTTGATTAGTCCAAATTGGGAGCTTTAATTACATGTTCATACAAATGCATCTCAACTAGTAGTAGGAGCCATACTTGCCCAAAACCCAACTAATAAGTTTGACCAACTAGTTATGTATGCCTCCAAATTACTACATTTAGTTGAAAAAAATAATACCACTACTAAGAGGGAAACCGTGTCTATGATCTATGCCCTACACAAATTAAAACATTATTTATTATGTTATTAAGTAACCAATTTGTATTTTATGTTGACCACATGGCCCTTGTGTACCTAATTAACAAGCCACATGTTTCCAACCAAATAGTTAAGTGGTTGTTATTTTTGGAATATGACTTCAAGATTGTTTACAAACCTAGTAGATTCCATTTAATGGCAAATGTGTTGAGTAGATTACCCATGTGTTGTCAAACCACTAATACTCACTTGTTCACATTACAACTAGAGTGGTTAGAATTATCTATGATTACTAGTTAGAAAGGATGATGCCATGAAATTTACTTCATAGAAATAGTACTTGCCTCAGAAAGCTAAACCTTTTATATTACAAGACAAAGTATTTTATAGATTTGGACAAGATATTAGGTTTTGTCATATTTTGCAACTAAAACATGCACCAACTATATTACAAGAACTACATAATGGAGTTGGTGGACATTCTTCCTCCACCATCATTGTGAGGAAGATTCTTGATGTTGGTTATTAGTGGCCAACCATGAATATAAATGTTCATGAATTCTATCGAACCTTGATTTATGCCAAAGAACAAATAACATGTAACAAAAAATATGGCAAAGATGATTACTACTCTACTTGAAAAACCTTTTTAAAAATGGGGGCTGGATTTCATCAAACCCATTAAACCAGCAAATCATTATTTTGGCAATTGGTACATTTTAGTTGCCACTAATTATGCCATTAAGTGGGTGGAGGCAAGAACATCGTGCACCAATACAATTGTTGTTACTCCAAAGTTTTTGTATGACCACATTCTCATCTAATTTAGTTGTCCACCTATTATTGTGACAAATCAAGGTACCCATTTTATTAACGATGCCATTCATTATTTAATTGATCATTTTATATTAGAACATACCAACTCTATTATCTATTATCCATAAGGGAATGGACAAGATGAGTCTACTAACAAAGTTTTTAATATTTTGTTCACCGAAATGGTGAATGACAACTGCAATGACTAGGATGAAAACTTGTCCACAATTTTATTTTCTTATAAAGATTGCTTTTAAGGTTAGAACTTATCACATTCCATTTCAACTTGTTTATGAATTGCACCCATTGTTACTTATGAAATACACGTTACCATCCAAACTAGGGTAGATTTATGATCCAACACCTGTTAGAATTTTAAGTAGTTAACTATTAGAACTAGAGAAATTCCAAGAAAACCAATTAGTAGCATAAGACTTAGTAGCTTCTAAAAGTGGAACTAATTATTATGGTCTTAGAACTTGTACATTGAAACCAAATACCAATTTAGAGATTATGTTTTATGGTTTTTGAAGGCTATCAAAGCACATTCCCTAACTTTTAGAGGCAATGGTTTGGACTTTATAGGATCCAATAATGTTTATTTAACAATACAATGTTATCAGTGACCATTGAAAAATTTGATCCAAATCCAAAATTGATTAACATTAACAAGCTGAAACCGTATAGGTTTGTAAAGGACCACACACTTCAACCTATTATGGTTAAACCCAATGATTTATTACTAGAAGAACCAATTGAAACAAACCATTTTGGTAACTTTTTCATTAAGGAATTGAAACTAGTATATTGACTTATTCACTAAATATTCAACTAGAATAGTTCAATCTTCTAACATGTTCACTAAGGAACCAATTGAATTTCATACCAATGATATGACAATCAATGACCTAGTTGAAACAAGAACTAGTTGTAAGGTGTCTAATCAAGAATTGGTTGAAAAAGGTGCCAATGACATGTTGGAAAGGCAATTGGTTGAAAAAATACCTATTACCCTTATTTTCATGCAAATTAATGATGTTTCAATTAACCTACTTATAGGTGTTAGTTTCCCAAAGAAAATTTGCCCTAATATCAGGTTGCATCGTTTTCCAAGCGTCACCACCCCTAACTTTATGGTTACAACATAAAGAACTAGCATGCCTCTAGATGTGTCTTTTTGTTTTTTCATTTTTGAACCTCTGATACTACTTGTTATTTCAAAATGAAGAAATCAACGCATTAAATTAATTGAGAGAGAAAGCAAATAAGCGAAAAAGCAAATTGCAAAAACAACAAGAGGAAAAGGAAAGAAAGGAAAAAGAACTATAAAAAATTAGAAAGAGGGTTTTAGAACTACAAGAGCGGTTTACATAGAGCCACTTGCATCAACACAACCTCCTATATTCCAAGAATCTAGTGAAAATTCTAAAGAAGGAAGAAATGTAGAGAGAAATATTCTTGAAGCTTTACAACGTGTTGCCATTATGGAAAAGGGACTTGAAGAAACATTGCAAGGCCTTTGACAAACTTTTTTGCCCCTTGCACCAACATTCATTGTTATTAATGACCATGAGGAGGAGGAGGTGGAAATCAAAATTATAAAACCAGAAGTTCTTCAACCTATTGAACCTAAGGAATCGGCAAATTTCTCATCAAAACCGGTCCAAGAAGGTTTCTTTGATGTATTTAAACATGTTCCATCAATCATACTTCTTGTTGTTCCTACCAGGGCACGTTTTAAGTGCATGATGGAATGCAAAGGGAAGGAGATGATGGAAGAGAGTGGTTCTTTTGTGAAGGTGACCTGAAAATAAGCACTAATTGAAGGGAAAGAAATCCAAAAGATGCTGCATTGGATCCGGAAGGGATCCAAAGAACGTGAATGGATAGAACAAGTTGATTTAAGTGGTTTGTTTGTTATTCCTAAACTATTCCACAAGGGAACTTGTTGGAAGAACTTTTACACACTTGGGAATCCACGAAGGATGGATGAATTTGAGTAGTTGTTTGTGGTGAAAAAATCACCATTGATCAAACATTGATAGCTTAGCAATTTGGATTGAGTCCTAAAGGAGTGGTTGATGCAACAAATGCATTAGTCAAGGAAGCACAAGTTGCTCAAATACATCACTAGACTAGATGTATTTATAAACAAGGAGCAATGGAACATGATCTAGATTAAAGAAGAATATCATGTTAAGTTCATGGCAATCCTACAAATTATTTACTAGCAAAAAATGTTAACTTATTTCAGCAATCAAATAGCCATTATTCTTAATTTGGAAAAGAGAAGGAAAAAAGTCAATTGATGGTCCATCATGTTGACATAGATGTCCATAGAGTTGATCTTGTGGACAAAGCACTAGAAGCAAATTGTAGTAGGATTGGTAGCACATGATAGAAAGGTGACTATCGATTACTCACAACCAATGATAAAGGTATGTTTAAAACGTTGGTTTCCTATCTTAGATGAAAACACACCTATCAACTTTCCAAAACCATAACCAATTTAGGAAAGGGAGAAGAAAAAAGTTATTGGTGGGCAATCAAGGGAACCATCTCTCAAGGTTGTCATTGAAGAATAATTCATTAGCAAGCATCAACCGGTGTGTTCTACTAACATTTCACCACAACCAATGCATCAATCTCCCAAGTTGAAGTTGTGGACAAAACCATTTACAACTAAGGACTAGTTGAGTCTAGAACCAACCAATTCTCCACCAAAGAAGAAACCACACACCCATCACTAAATGTTTATCATGGAGGGAGGAAACAACTACATGCAAATTACTCAAAACTAGTTAATAACAAGCAAACATTACAGAATAGGGACAAGGATTAGTTGCTTTAACATCTCAAAACCTTAAATTACAAATTGATAATAAACATAAGGTTGTCAAAAACATTGGAGCTGAAAAGGCAATCAAAAGAGTTAAAGCCCTACAACAAGAGTATAATGAAGTGAACCAAGTTCATTTTAAAAGCCATAATGATCTCAAGGTGCTACAAAATGAGTATGACTAGTTGACAAGAGATTATGCCAAGATGGAAGTTGTTAGTGTTCAACAAAAGAAAACTTTTGTGGATTTGGAAAATACATGTACATAACAACAAGAGCAGTTGACAAAGGTCAACATGGAGATGGAAAATCATACCCATGAGCTTTGAATACAAATTCAAGAACTAAACAGCAAATTGGAAACTTCACCAATCTCCTAGTAAAGCTTCTCAAACTACCTATATGGATAATCAATTGAGGGAGTTTGAAAAGTTATTATTGGATGATGCCTTCTTCAAGGTGCATAACCAAGCCTTGGTAGACAAGAATCCAAAATGGAAAAAATGGTGGTAGACAATATAAAAAATCACAAAAGAACAAATCCAAAATAGTTTAGAACTTGCTTACATGGATGAAGAAACATACTTAAATGAATTGGTTGCCTACAAGTTAAAGTTCCAAGGATCTACATATGATTAGTTGAACGCCAAATTGGTTGAAGTACATGTTGAAACTTCTAAAAGGTTTTGATTTGTGCAAACAACATCTGCAATTATGAATTTTCAAAGTGAACTAGTTGTTACTACCATAGAGTAACTAGCACAGATCAAAAGAGGAATTAAATTTGTCACTATTTTTTGGACTTTGTCTTTGCCCACAAAACTTGTGGAAGTACATGTTGTAATTGTTAATTTTCAAGTAGAAGAGTTGGAAATACCTATTATTCCCAAACCTATCCCATTAACTATACCACAAATTGGGGTAGGAACAAATGTTACTTTGAATATCACACATGCCTTTGAAGTTTTTAAGATTCCAAACATAAAATCGAAAGACACACTTGTTATTGAAAAACCAAAGCCTGAACCTGTTACTCTGGTTGAACCTGTTGATACATCAAGTGGAAACCATGTTGATGACTTAGTTGCAAGTGTAAAATAAGTAGTTCTTAGTGATGATTTTTGAGGAAAAAAATCTAGTTTTCAAGGGGGGGTAATGTTAACCCAATTTTTCACTATGTATATAGTAATTGGTTGTACCAATTGGTAACTTGACGCGCCCCCAAGTTCCTTGTTAGATTCAAAAGAGTCCAACTATGTTAGAAAGCGGAAGTAGTTGGAACTTGGTGCCACTCCTAGCTTCCAGCATTAAAGGGGGTGAGAGGGGCGTGCTGAAAGCTCCAGGATTAGACTAGGAAGAGGGACAATTATTTAGTTATTCGGTCCAACATCAAAACCAACCACAAGTTGGTTAGTTCACCTTCGAAAACACCCTTGGTGTTGGGACAAGCCACAGGCAACATGGACTCACTTGATTCACCACGGCCCAGACTCAGGGGAAGCCACCACCTTCCCCCATATAGTATTCTCTACATTTCTTCGCCGCACCTGCATCCAAATGGCTTTTATTCCCAGGACTCCCAAGGAGGAGTCCCGAAATTGTCCCGGTTTGGACTCCCGGGACTTTGGGAGCTCATAACTCCCGGCTCATACCTCGGATTGGGATGAGGTCTAAAGCAAACTTGTAGCTCTCCTCAAGATCTTTTCAACGGTGTGTCGCACTCTATCTGGACCCACCGGGATCGGGTCGATTCCCGATTTTTTTGTGGTCGGGAGTCAAACTGGCAGTTTGACTCCCGGCCCTTCTTTCGACCATAACTTGTGCTGTAGATGTCTGAATGGCCCATGCAAGGCCATTTTCAACATCTACACTTCAAGGCCTTTCCAACGGTATAAAGAACACCTCAAGGCAAGGTGTTTTGACTTCTGCAATTGAGCTATGAAGTTTCAGGAGTCCCGGAAGACTCCAAGTTCCCACTTTTGGGAGTGCAAGTCTCATCCTCACGCTTGCTTCAAAGTGGGGTTGCGACATAACTGGTGAAGTAATACCACTTTGAAAACTATTTTAGATAATTAATAATAAGTCCTTGAGGTAATTGGTTTGTCAAATTAACTAATAATCAATCTATTAGTTTAATTGGTTGTTGTCGGAACAAGTTAGAGATCAACCTATGACTAAAAATATCGTGGTTTAATTCTAAAATCTTTAATAGTTACATTGGCTAGTGAATTTTCAAATTGATCATGTTTCGATTCTATTTATTTCTATTATCGGATTTTAGATTTGAAGTAGCACAAACTGGTTGATGGTTGTAGGCAAGATAAAATTTACAAAAAAGAAATTTGTTTTGTTTTTTAGTCTTGGAGGGAATAAAAAACACCTTTTACCACCATATTCTTTGTAGGTTGATTTAAATCATGAGTATGGGAAAAACCTATTGAACACCAAATTACATGCATTGAAATTTCTCGTGAGTGTGGGCAAGAATATGGTCCTATGGATGAAGGCATCTTGTGGAAGGTGGTTCAAATTTAACTATAAATGCTTATGGTAAATTATACATAATGTTTTGTGGGATGGGACTGTGTTTGTAGTGTGCTTTGGGACTAGATGGGATTCTAATAAGTTGCCTTATTCAACAATTTGTGGGTTTTTAAATGAAATGCATTGGTGTGACTAATAATGAAAATTTTCAACATTTAATTTAACCCATACAAAAAAACATGTAATATTCCAAAGATAATTGAGACATGTTTAAACATAAAAGCCCATGCAAGCCAAATCACAAAATATTGATTGAGAAATGGAACCATATGTATGTAACACATGTTGTAACTTGCTAGCTAGTTGAAAGATCTTTTTAGTTACATGTTGAGTGTTGATTTCTAGCATTATAAAACCAATTGGGACTTGAAAAACCAGTTGAAATTGACAAATATTTTAACCCGTTTATTAAAAAACTTGTTGAAACCAAAATCAAAGATTCAATTGAGATAGGAAAAAGTGGCAATTCATTTACTTAAAAACCAATTCAAACTAATAATATAATGATCTATTGAAGAAATAACTGGTTGAAAAAAAACCTATTAAATATATTCTGCAAACAAATGATGTTTCAATTAACCTAGTCACGAGTGTTAATTTCCTATAACATTTTTGCCCTAAAAACCATGTCATTTTTCAAGAGTTGCCACCCCTAACACTATAGTTGTAGTATAAAGAACCAATGTGTTTTTTTTTATGTCTTTTCATTTTTTCACTTTCAAGCTTCTTATATTCCTTGTTATTTTGAGATGAAGAGATGAGCACATTAGACTAGTTGAAAAAATGAATGAGTAAGCAAGAAAAAAAATGTAGAAACAACGAGAGGAGAAAGAAAGAAAGGAAAGAGAGCTACAAAGAATAAGAGATGAGGTTTTTAAAGCTATTGGAGCTACTCATATAAAGCCACTTGCTTCAAGACCACCTCTTGTATTTCAAGAATCCAATGAAATTTTTAAGGAAGGGTGAAACACATTTTATTTTTTTGGAAGCTTTACAATGAGTCGCCATTGTTGGAGGACTTGAAAAAATATTGCGTGACCTTTGACGAGCTATTTCACCCACTATACTGACACACATTGTCATTAGTGACTTTCTAGAGGAGGAAGCAAAATCAATAATTGCAAAACCAAGAGTTTTTCAACTTGTTGAACTTGGGCAACCAATTGACTTTTCATCAAAATTGTTCAAGAAAGCCTATTTGAGGTATATGAACATATTCCATCAGTTATACTTGTTGATGTTATTACAAAGGCATGTTTTAAATGTATGATGAAACACAAAAGAAAAAAGGTGATGGAGGAGAATGGTGTTTCTAAATAATCTAAGATAAAACATGATAACTTAAGGTAAAATAACTTAAAATAAAAAATAATAACCTATAAAAAATAATTTAAAATACCCTAAATATAATAATTATGAATAACCTATGATATTATAACATAAAATATTCAATAATAATTTATAATTGAATAATCACATATATTCGTAATATAACATATAAAAGAAAATAATAATATATAATATAATAACCACCAATAACCATTAATGTAATAATAACCAATAATCATTAATAAAAAAACCACCAATAATCATTAATAGAAAAACCACCAATAATCATTAATAGGATAGTCATTAATAACCATTAATAAAATAGCCACCAATATAATAGCTACTAATAACTATTAATATAATAACAACCAATAACCATTAATAGAATAACCACAAATAACCATTTATATCCACTAATATAATAGTCATTAATAAACATCAATATCCACCAATAAAATATCCATCAATAGCCATTAATATAATAACAACCAATTACCATTAATAAAATAACCACCAAGAGCCATTAATAGAGTAACAACCAATAGCCACTCATAGAAGAGTCATCAATAGCCATTAATAAAATAGCTATCAATAACCATTAATATAATAACCAACAATAACCATTAATAGAATAACCAACAATAACCATTAATAAAATAACCAACAATAACCATTAATAGAATAACCAACAATAACCATTAATAAAATAACCAATAATAGCCACCAATATAATAGGTACCAATAACCATTAATAACCACCAACAACCCTAATAAAGAACAACCAATAGCCATATATCAATAGCTGGAAATAATCTAAGGTGAAATAACTAAAATAAGCAAAAATAATTTAGAATAACCAAAAGTAATTTAAGGTGAAATAACAAAAAATAACCAAAAGTAATTGAGAATAAGGATAAATAGCCATAAATAATGTAGGGTGAAATAATTTACATTAATGAAAAATAGTCGTATAATAATTGAAAGTAGCTTAACATAGGTAGCACTATTATATTTGCAAAAATCTTATCCATTTATTAAACTTTTTTTTTTCAAAATAATGGTCATTGAAATGTTATTGAATAATGATATTCAATCTTATTTTTGTTCAAATGATTTTACACTTTCAAAAGAAAATAAATGTAATTATGTACATTATTGATTTTAAAAAAAAAAACTCAAATCATTTCATTTGAACAAAATCTCAATAAAATACGAATTTTCAAAGTTTATGTTTTTATAATGTTTAAAATGAAATATTTGATAAATTGAATGTAGTGTAACATATTATCATAACAAATGAGGTGGCTTGATGATAGGGGTGTTTGCTTTCACCTTGAAGGTCAAAGGATCAAACCTTATAAGTGGTGTTGTGTGTAACAATGGAAAGTTGACCAAATATTCTCCTATCTAATCACTTAGAATAGGTGCCTAGGTTGATTGTGTGGCCTACCTACATAGACTAGGTTTTTAAATCATGAATTTATCAATAATATTATTATTAAATAATCTAATTTTAATTGATTTCCATGCTGGTAAGTTAATTAATTAACAAGTGAATGGCTTGGTAAATTTTTATTTCACTAGGTACTAGTGAAACAATTCATTGTCCGTAGTAACTAGCCCCCATTCACTAAAGGGTTAAACAATTTCACCAAGTGAAAATGTCCAAATTCACTAAAAATCTAATGAAACCCAAAGTGAACTAGGACGCATTTTGGTGTAATGTATGCTCTTACATTTTCTTGAGAGTGGCTACAACTAAGATATTCGAGCTAGGAATGTCAAAAAGTTAAAGGTGTAAAAAAGTTTCTGGTACCCTTGAAGAGGCCATAATCACATTCTAAACCTTAGCCTTAATGTCCATCTAACTTCCATTGGAAAATGGTGTGTCAACATCCGATACTTGATTCAAAAGAGTTGGTTTTCCTTATAATTGATCATATAATTATTATGACAAAGACTTAGGGGGAGATACTAATTGGAACTCAAAAGGGGCATCTTGAACATCAGAAAATAAAATCGACATTAAACTTGTTGTTTTGGATTTTTTCTTCGAGCTCAAAGGATTCTTTATTGGACTCCTCTTCCCAAGTGACAAACTTGATGTTTGGTCCAAATTATGGCCTCAAACATCTATAAATATTTGAGCTCCTAAATGTAAAAAACAAAGTCAATTCTGGTAGTGGAAGGTTTGGTTTTGGTACTTTTCGGTACCGATACCAAAAGGTATAGAACTAAAATGCACATTCGGTGGTTATTGTGTGCCTTCCCCTTAGATGTCTAGCATGGAGTCTAGATCAATCGATGTGCCTTGGGCAAGTGCTTTTAGTGATGTTAACTTCATCTTTGAATCCAGGTTGAAAAACTCCAAATCATTAGGGTTTAATTCCAATAGTTCGATTTCCGGTTCCAAAAGGAACCATTTTCATAGTAGGATGTCTACTAGTTGTGCAGGACCGAAATTTGGCTCCTTTCTTGCCATCAACTTTGAGGGCATCACAAAATCCCAGATGCGATTGTACAAGTTATAAAAGATGATAAAAGATGAGTTAATATGCTTCCGTTCTTCTACCATTGTCACAAGAAACGTCAATTTCTTTATAATGTAGGTTGTTCTATTCCTTTTTGCCAAATTGCCCTTGAGTTATATAGTTTTCTAGCATTCCTTTTGCACAATTGCATCTTTCGATGCAAGCCTAATGTACATTTCCATGACTTCATCTTACTTATAGTTTGGTGGAATTGTGATTTTGGCATTAGGAAGGCGTAACATTTCATCGACGATCTTTTTAGTAATGGAAATCGGTTACCCTTGTACCACCGAATCAATTCTTTTGAGGGTGTACCAAGTGATGCCTTGTAACCAGGCCTTCACCATTAGCTGCATTGGGGTAAGCCGAATATTGACGAAACATAAAACTCCAACATGTTTTGCCTAATAACATCGCTCCCTCTCACCTAATTTTCAAAATTATCCATTTCAATAAAGACTAACTTATCTCTCCTTCTCAAAGTCATTAACATGTTGCCCTTTTTTTTTCCCTCTCAACTTCAAAATCTGGTTTTGGTTCAAGACTTTTTTATTTTGATTGAAAGCTCTTGAGGGCTTTCCTTCGTTCTTCTCTTACTCTCTCCAACTTTTGTTGCTTTTTAGCTAGCATTTGCTTCGTCTTTGTTAATCGTTCCCCTCATCTTAACATTAGATGCTAAAATGCTAAAATCAAAATGTAAAAAAATTCAACAACAATAGTAAATATAAAATTTTGAAGTCCTTTTATAGGTGTTAGAAGGGATGAACGTGACGCTTCAATAGGGAATTGATTTGGATGAAAAAGGTGATGGTTGGGAAGTGGAATTATGCGTCGGTTCTTGGCCAAATTGGTTCGAGTTAACAAACATGAATGAAAAGACATTTTGGATGAGAGTAGGATTTGTCACAACCCTAGCCTTGGGCTCGTGACCAAGGCAAGGACTTGCAAAGGTGCGGGCCAAGTATGAAGCCCAAGAGTCACATTTCATGCTCCCGAGAGTGCAAGAGAGTGTGAGGGAATGAACCCTCATACTCCCAAGTGAACTCCCACTTTGGGAGTTGAAGTCTCAATGGACTCCTGAATGTTTAGAGAGTGATTGCAAGGGTCAAAACCCAATGGATTGAAGAGTATTTTATATCATTGAAAATTTATTCAAACGTAGATGTTTAAAATGGGCTTGCATGACCCATTTGGACACCTAACACACAAGTTATAACCAAAAGAAGGGCCAAAAGTGAAATTGCCAATTTGACTCCCAACCACTAAAAGTCAAGAATCACCTTGATTCCCTTACATGTAGGTGGTTTACGACTTGTTGTTTGGTTTGTATAAGTCCGTGTGAGTAAATGAAGTGCTTGTCAATCTTCCTAGTCCCATCTTGGAGCTCGAACACGTCCTTTTACCCCTAAAGTGCTACGAGTTAGGGAGCGTGCCCTAACTCCTTATTCTTTCGTTGTTTTCACCTCAGACTCACATTTGAGTCTATCAAAGAGCTTGGGAATGTGTCAAGATTTCTCATCCATGGGACAAATATCATTATTATTTTTAGTGGTGGATTCCACCTAGTTAAAATCATTTGCAAATTCCTGAATGTCAAAATTTGTTAGTTTTTTTCCACACCCACTTATCTTGGTTGATGTTCCCTAATCAAATTCCAATTTGGGTGGAGGGGATTTTTTTGCATGTTTGGTTATTTTGGTACTAATTGCCAATTTGGTTTCTCTTATATTGGATCCCAATTTGGTTCTTCCAGACCAAATCCATTTTCGACCTTATTGGTATTAAATACCAATTCAATACCAACTTTTCATTTGGTTATTCTTGTACTAACTCCTTGTTCAGCTCTTTCAATGTTAATTCCTTGTCCGATTCTTCCAATACCATGTCTTTTTTTGCTTATTCTAATACCAAGTTTTTGTTTAATTACCAATTTTGTCATGACCCTAGCCTTGGGCTCACAACTAAGGCAAAAGAATGGAAAAGCTACAAGTTGAAAGTGCAACCTAAGAGTCACATTTACATTCCCAGGAATGTGAGGGAATGAACTCACACTCACAAGACTCACCACAGCCCAGACTTGGGGGAAGCCACCAGCTTCCTCCTTATAGTATTATTTGTGCTTGGCCACGGGTCCTGTACCCAAATGTCATTTTGTCCCAGGATTCCCAGGTTGTGAATCCCGAGATTCCCTAAATTGGGATTCCCACGACTTTGGAGGACCATAATGTTTTGTGAAAATCTCTAATTGAAATTAGATATGAAGCAAAGTTCTAGCCCTTGTCAAGAGCTTTCCAACGATATGTGGCACGCCACCTACACATAAGTAAATCAGGGCAATTCTTGACTTTCAATGATCGGGAGTCAAATTGGCAGTTTGACTCTAGCCTTTTTTTTGGCCATAACTTATGTTTCAAGTACCCAAATGGCCCATGAGAGCTCATTTAAGACATCTAAGTTCTAAAAGCTTTTCAATGGTATTAAAAAAAAATCAATGCAATGAGTTTTGACCCTTGAAATCGCCCTTTGAAGATTTGGAAGTCCATCGGGACTCCAACCCCCAAAGTGGGAGCCCACTTGGGAGTGTGTGGGTTCATTCCCTCACACTCTCCTACACCTTTGGGAACATGATGTGGGCTTCTATGTTCAAGACCAATGTGTAGACAAAAATCACATGACATTTAAATGACAATCTTCTATATGTACAAGTTACTTCAAATGTCTTTTTATGTGATACAGTTAAAAAAACAAAGGATAATAAGTAATTGCATGCTTACCCATAATGGTAAGCTTACAATAATTAATTTACATGGTAACCAACAACATGCAATTTTTTTCTATTGCTAGACATTCTAATGTAATGTTGGCTTGCTTAGAATCTACCCCAAAAAGGGAACAACATTGGATGTAATCTTGGGTTGTAACTTGTTTAAGGATTTTCCAGCTAAATCACACAAGGGCACCCCAACCAAGGAGAAGGGGACACCACAAGGGAATAGGGCCATCCAAACCCATGAAAGGGTTGTTGAAACAAAGGACAATTTTATGATGGGGAAGGAACCTTGATATGTACAGGGAATATTATGCTAAAAATAAAGTAGTAAGGCATATTGTTGAAGCTTAAGGAGGGTCAAGGGAAGGAAGTAGGTGAGAAATAACAAAACATAAAGTTATAAGTCAACAATGCAAGCTGACACCAATTGTAGTAGAAAACCCCCCCTTTTTAACCAAAAGTTTTCAACTACACAACATGTGCAATAACTATGTTTCAATTAATATTTATTTAATTCTAAAATAAAATTATGGCAATTACCAATTAAGTCAACTTGTCTACTATATTGGTATATAGTTCAAAGCATTTGTCAACTAGGTGGTCATTTTCTAAATATTCCCAACATCAACAATGTCTCCAAGTTAAACGTTCAATTATGTTAGTAAACAATGTAAAACATGTTTCAACTAAAGGGCCATTTTCAAAATATTCTTGGCATCTTAGGTTCTTTAATTGGCACATAGTCAAGACATTACTAGTGTTCAACTATTTTGTGACACCATCAACACACATATATGGATGATAAAATGTTAAACAATCAGTAGGCAACTTTAATTTTAATATTTATTTAAAATTATGATAACATTAACTTACATGTAAATTTCATTTATATAAGTGAATGATTTTTTTTTCATATAATATTAAACTTTAATTTCAAAAGAGAATTAAAAATATATGTTAGTATTAATGTTTATATATGTTCAATACAAAATATAATTTATTATTTTTATGTAGATCATTACAACGTATCAAGTAATGATACATAATCAATAATGTTGTGCAACTATAATGTTTATTCATTTTTATACACATGTTATCTTTATTCATTTTTAAATATGATAAAAAATCATTAAATATTAATGTACCCTATGTCATTGGCCCAAGTTTGAATGCATTCAATTGAATTTTCCTTCCAAACCCCTTTTTGCAATTTTTAAAAATTTCCAATGACAATACCCATTAATACTTCAATAATATTGTTCACATTTTAGGTTTCAAAATTATAAAATCTACGTTATTAAATCAACCTTAGTGAGGGCTTTCCAATAATACCAAGAATGCCCCCATGTTTCAATATAGTTTCAATCTTGGTTTTTTTTTTAATTCAATGAAAAAATGGTTCAATAATCGATAGAGTCCACACCATAACTCTCAACATTATAAACCAAATCAATGCACCCCTATTCATGGAAAACTTTCTAATGATAAATCCCATATCATAACCTAAAACACTATGGTTTGGGAGATTTCATTAGGACAAAACAAAACAAATTATCTTCTTTCATGGATAGATAATGTAACATGTGTTGTTGGCCCCAAGTGTGAGCACACTCAACTCATTTTCCCTTCTAAACCCAAATTTTTTGTAATTTTTTTGAATTTTCAACAATAAAATTCATTCAAAATTCAATATCTTCCACATCTTAAATATGAAAATTATGAAATAAACTTCATTAAATTTTATTAGCAACTATTTTCCAACAACACCAAGTACACCTTTGCATTTGAATATAATTTTTATTTACGATTTTATTAATGTTTACTAGGAAAACGATTCAATAATCAATAACCTTTACATCATAGCTCCAAAAACTTTCAACCCAAGTTAATGCACCCCTACTCAATGTTAGGTTTTCAAAAATATCAATAGCATTACATGAAGCAATTTGCTCTGGGAAAATTCAACATGATAAAACAAAACAAAACAAATTATCTACCTTCATAAATAAATAAAATTACATGTATTTTTTTCGTATCAAATGAATGGTTAGGTATGATGGTAGATACAAAATTCTTATCTTATATTTTAGTTAGAATTTGAACTTAAACATATTATGAAACTAAATATTAATAAATTATGTTCAAGCATATTTACTCATATCTAGGTTTATAACTTCAATCCAACCATGAAAAATATTTTTAAAACATCAAAACAATAAATTTGGCTATGTAGTTGAAGCTTTTACATAAAACAATATGTTATTTTTCCATACTTCCCAAAAACCAATCTTTTACAACAATCTTATGTCTTGCCAAAAGGGGTCACCTTAAAATAGTCCTATGATTAATTCAAATTCAAATGGTGATGAAAACAATGTAAACTAGCTAGTAAATCCTAGAAAAGTAACTAAGTAAGTAAGTATTAACTAACTAACTATTTACAATGAGCAATTACTCCCTTAACATATGATGCAAATACTTTTTGTGCATATGAGTAGTAAAATTTGATTTAAAAATAAAATTTAAAGAAGCTCTGAAATATAAGTTTGTTATAATGTGCATGTTCAATACACCTAATTATTATTTATATGTAGTCTGAATTTTAATTTACAACATATCATTTGATGATACATAATTAATATTTTGTGGAATTTTGATGTTTATTCATTTTTATACACATATATCTGAATATTTACTTTAAATTGCAATACAACTTCATTAAACATTAAACTATACATATTTATACCTATTTGTGTAAACTAATGGTTATGTACGATGCAAGTATTTTTTGTGCATATAAATATTTCAATTTAAATCCAAAATAAAATTTAAATATTTATTTGTTCAATATATGTAATTTATTATTTCTTTGTAAATCAAATGTTAGTATACAAAAAATCAAGTAATTATACAAAATTAATAATTTTGTGGAACTTTAATCTTTATTCAATAAAATTTTATTAACTATTAAGGGACATGTAAATGTGTTTTGTATACATGAATGGTTCATTGGTTATGTATGATGCAATTTTTTGTGCATATAAATATTACACTTTAATTTGAAAATAATTTAAAGAAAAATTGAAATATAAATCAACTTAATAATGTGTATGTTCAATACATGCAAATTTTATTAATTCTATGTAAATTCAATTTTAGTTTACAAATATCAAGTAATGTACTACGCCAAAAACACCCTTCAAAAGCTTCAAACAAGTCAGGAAGAGGAAACATGATTGAAAGTTATGCACATAAAATGCCATGCCTTGAATTGATTCTTGGATAGCCAAATTATAAGCCCATGCACACTAAAATTACATTTTGAACCCTTACTATTCATGTGAACCTTAACAACAACTAATTGGGAAAAAAAACCACCCATGATCATGAAGATAATGGGTTCTAGGATGTGAAGAGGGGGGATTAAGCTTCTACCTAGTACAAACACAAGTAATAGCAATTGGTGCAATAGGTTGAACCTCATGACCCTTAATATTTTGTTTACTTAAGTACTTTAAGCTCAATAATTCAATACATGTTAAACCTTATTCTTGGGTTAAAATCAATAATTGAACACTTGATCTTTAGCTATACCTTAGCACACCACTATAACATTTCATATCAAAGCATTTTCTAGTTGTAAACAATTAATACAAACCCAATGAACCTACCCTAGAAATGAAACAACAAGGTCATGTACTAAGTACCTTGACATCCATTGCATCTACTTCCTTTTTCATTAGCACTATTTGAATGAACCCCTTTAAACTTTCTTGGTGTCACTGAGCCTCCTATTGGATAATTCCTCATGTAGGATATTGTGGCTCTTATAAAGAAATAATGAATTTGTATACAAAAGCTTAGTTAATTCAAGATGTTGTGCTACAATAACAATTGGTTTTACAAAAAACATGTTACCTACACAAAAGCCTTTTTTTAGGGTTTGAAGCTCAAAACCTTAAGTCTGGTTTTCATCATCTTTGGTTGCCCTATGTTGTGTTTCTGCTAATCAAATGGGTGTGGAAAACTTCTAGTTTGTTGGCATTTTTGTTATATACTAGCATGTTTAGTTTATCTCTCTCATACCCCATAATTTCTCTAGCCTATTATTATTTGGTCAACGAGGTTGGATTGATAGATAAATCCGTACCTTTTGTTAAGGATGGGAAGCACGTCACATGTCATTATACTCAAAGGAAGAAGGCTGCTTCTATTGGACAATGTGGGGGTGAGTGTTCCTATTGCTTATTCTCGTGAATAAAATTGGGGTGACTATTGAATTGGGCATTATTTATTTAGAAAGAAGATGGTGAACTACAGAGAGGTAAGCTACTACTATGTTGTTGCTTAAGTCCCCACAACCTATCCTTGACAATATTCATGTTCCCCAACAAGGCAATTACTCATGCTTGTAAGCAACTTTATCTCTATTTTCCATCTAGGCATTCTCATCATCCTCCAGTGCCAATGGTCTTGCCATATGTTATAGGACAATCATGTAAGTATGCAAAAGTTTCATGCTTGGAAACCCATTTCGAACAAGATGTAAAGACAAGGGAACCAATTAGAAATTCAATTTGTTGGAATTATAAACTAAATGCTTTAATTTGTTGTCTGTGAATTACTGCATTTGCAAGGTGCACTTATAAGTGAACATGCAATTCTAGTGGCAATCTTTGAGAGTGATCTTGGAATGTTAGTCATCAACACCTCACAAAGATAGTCACATATTAGAATGAAATATGCACAAATAAAATCTTTGTGACATATGTTGTCCTTGAATGGTTGGAATCAATTCAAGCCATACAAGGGACCTTGCAAGATGCATAGATTTAGATGAAGTCAAACCTAATACTTCATGTGTACATGGACCATGGGTTTGTAGAAGACACACACACACATAAGATTGCAAGGGCTTGTGTGTGCAAAAAATAAATTAACGTATGGTATAACGGCTTACAAGATCAAATTTGTAAGGCAAAAATATTGGTTACAAGAAAATGACATTCTATACAAGTTGTTTCAAGCAAGTTGTTGATGTGAGTGTATGTTAATTGGGTTGCAGCTATCATGAAGACATTTATACGAAAATGATGCAAGTGTTATGTAGATGCATAAGTTTGTTTAATTGTGGATTGGGGTTATTATCATCAATGTCTTATGCGTGCTATCCAAAAGAGGATTATAATCCTTGCTACCATGCAAAAGGTAAAACAAATCCCTCATTGGATATTTCCTAGCCATACCCTCCTTTTTTTGTTGGTAGAAGGATTTTGCTCTTTAACACCCAACCTTGCTTGTAAAGGCAATTAGTTGTCAAAGGATCTCGAAAAGACCCCACTGGCAATATCATTTTCAATCATGAATTGTAGATGGTCAATCCATTTCCAAGGGTCCTTATGCATTACAAGTGTGAATGCACTTTGTAATATTATTTAGAAGCTAGTTTTCTATCACATTTTCTCTATCTAGATGCATGTGCAATTTATATATCTCATATCCCATGATCTTTCTAAACTTTTACTTATGTGGTCAATGATACTGGATTAAGAGAATAACTCAAAGGTTTTGTTAAGGATGTGAAGTAAGACATATGGTGATTATACTCAAGAAGTTGAATGTAGTTTTTCCATGACTATGTGGGGGTTTGTATTCATGTTATTGGACTCATAAGGAATTGTTTGAATTTGATGGGCTAGAGTTGGGGAGATTGAATTCAAAAGGTCATGGTATCTTGGCTCCTTATTGGCATTGATTGAGTCTTGGTGATGTAGATGTAGCCTAATGGTGACCTCCAAGCATCCTAGATCATGTTTGATCATGTCAAATGTGTCTAGGACTGGACAATCCTCGCTTGCCATGCTTACGATCCAATCTACTATAAAATGATGACGATTGCCATTTGTGACATGCAATTTGAAGACATAGAAGCTCAATGTGTCAAATTTGATCCCATATCCATCAACATACATTTTGAAGAGAAAGACCTTTCCAAATTACTATCCTACAAAATAACTATCTTGGATATAGTCATATAACCACTATTGGCCTTAGGAGGTAGAATGTTAGTGATGTACCCTCTATTACTTGAATGTTGTTTATATGAAACAACAAGGTTTTAAATATTGGGAGAATAGAGGGTTTTGAACTTGTCCATGATCACTTGACGTAGTTTGTTTCTTTTGAGATGTTCAATTGGCCCATTACCTTACTCGTTAAGCAAATGTTTGGATAGAAAAACTTCACCTACAATTAGGGAAACAATGGATGGGGTAGTTGACATGCTATGATAAACTTCTTCCTGGACCAATAATTTGACTTGTTTCATGAAATTTTTACATTTTCCTTCAACAACATGATGATCATGGGTTCTAAGGTGAATCATTGCTCGAGTCAAATTAGCTTGCTTATGCATGATGATTAACATGTGAATAACACATGTATTAATAAAAAAATAACACAACATTGTAGATTTTGCAAAAGGGTGGACTTGATGCAAAACAATCCTTGTTCAAATCATGAATAGTGTTACCAATCCAAGCAGTTTCATTGGGGGGTGCCATTTAACCCCAAGTATTCGTAGAGTTGGTTTCAACATTCCAAATGACCCAAGCACTTTATATTGCAAAAAGTAAGGTTGAAATCATTCTTGATATTGGTTGTTTTGACCTTGCACCAAAAATGACCATCGTACTTTTTATCCATCCCTTGCATCTGACCATAATGGCCATCTAGATTATTAACTAGTGGAAGTTCAAAGAGGACATCCCCATCAAATGTTGCTGGAATGTAAGGAACATTTTCAATGCAGAGTGTATTGTAGTTGACCTCTCTCAACTCGGAGGCGACATGGGGGGCAAAAGACATTAACTTGATGCAATCAATTACAATATGAAAAGAAGGGCCAATAATAACAATGACTTTTGGCTTGGATTGGAGTGAAACATCAAAAGTTATTGAATTCAATAGCAAAGAATTAGGGGGGTGTACAAAGATTAGAATTATTGCATCTTTGTCAAAATAACTACAAAGGATTATGAATGCGAGTTGGTGATCCAAAGAGACATTGTTCAATTTGACCTTGACCTGAACAACATGGGTGAAGACATTAGCAACAAAGGTAGCAGTGCCTAGAGTGAGGACAATGTTCAAAAAGCCCTTGGGGAGATTTTTGCCAACAATCCTAAATCTATCGACATGGAAAATCCATCCCAATCCGTGGCCATTCGGAAGTGGAACTTGGTAGAGGAATCTAGCAACATTATTGTTGTAGTCAAATGCATTGTCTTTGGGAATGTGCATAATTTCAAGTTGGAATGTAAACATTGCACATAAGCATTTTTTAGTGACATGATAAATTTTAAGATCATCACCTAGTATTGTAATGTCAAGTTTCCTTTCAGCATAAAGGTTACCATTTTATGATGCAAATGCAACAAATCTTCCAAGAAGCAATAACAAGGAACCACATTAAAATTTTATTTTTAGTGAAAGGTATAACTAGAGCAAAAAGATGTAATAGAAAATAATAAAAAATAGATGCAAGAAAGAAGAAAAGAAAGAAGTGGGGAGGAGGATAAGAATATTAATTTTAAAACCGAGCATGACATAAATGAAAGAAGTGACAACAACTAGAAAAAGATAATGGGCTGGGGGATGCATAATTAAACAAAGGGGAATGGAGTTTCCATGAGGACCATATTGGTGGCAAGGTTGACAGTTCAAGACAATTTAGATGTGAACAATAACGGAATGCAAGAGGAATGAATGGCGATGGCAATTCTAAAAGATGAACCCTATCCCCCCCCAAATTTTATCATTTGCCACAAATGGATACTTTCTAACAAAATATGCCATCCATGATATTTGATCTGCAGAGCTAGCTACGATGACTAGATATGCTAATATGTAAAGGAATAAGAAATTTATTGAATTGCAATTAATTATGAAATATACAAGAAAGCACTGAGGATATATTGGAACAAACACACAACCGTTGTAAAAAAAATAAAACATACAACTACTAAATGCTCCAATGAGATCCTTTTTTCATGTTGATATAAATATCCAATAATATCATGGTTTTTTACTTAGGCCCCCTTTACATTAAAATCCAAAGCCAATGTTTGACCCAAATCTAACATTCTTATTGGTGCAAAAGTTGAAATTAGCCTTAAGGACTTCACATTAAAAGTTAAAGCTAAAATAATAATAAAAAAAATCAATATGGCCCAAGTTATTGATAAATGTTAAACTTTGTGGCTTTTATTGGGCCCAAGCCTAAAAAGGGATACCATCACATTTAGGAGGCCAATTTGCAAGTCTTAGGGCCAATGTCATAACATTCATTAATATCATAATGTCAATGTTCTAGTAGTTGTTAGTAAATTGGGCCAATTTTTGCAACCCAACAATGTTCAAAGTTGCCACAAGTATTTTTGTCTTTAACTTTTAGTAATAAACAAGCCTTAATTGTATGAAGCCATGTTATAAATATATGAAAAGAATAGACATTATCAATATAAACTTTGTGAATTTAGAAAATGATTTAAAGTATAGTCAAAACCAATAATAAATACATAGAATAGGACAAGGTGTAATATGTGTTTGATTAAATCAACACAGGGGTCCAACAATATAACAAAGAAGAATGTGACTACAATGACATAATTGGGATCTTATTCAATATCAAAGTGTCATCATATATAGACGACTATGTGATAGTTGTACCATCATTAAAAACATGTTGGCAATTGTTAATAGGTTTTTTTCCTATTCCCATTAAAGTTCAACTTCTAAATTTCTAACAATAGGTTCCTAAAACAACAAATAAATACATTTGAACTCAACAAAATATATATATATATATATATAATTCCTATGCTAACATGTATTTGTGCTTCAAGAAAAATATTGTTGAAAACAAAGTGCTTTCATATTTATAGTGAAAAAAAAACACAAATCAAAATAACATCAAAAGTCCTTGAAGAGGTCTATCCTTTTAGTCTTACATTAACTAATTCAAAATTTAAATAATCATAACAGACCATTTAAACAGTCATTAGTCAATACTAAGATAATAGTTCCAAAATTAAAAATTACACCTTGTTTAACCACATGTTCCACTATTAGTTTTGTTAACATGTTCTACAAACTACTGGTTGACTAACAACCTATCAACCTATTTAATAACCTAATATAATGTTTCCCTATCATGTTATGTAACTAGTTAGGTTAATGCCACAAGTTAGGTTAATTTATAACAAGTTAGTTAGATCACCTATTAAATATAACAACCTGTCTAAATCTATAACCTATTAGGTGACATGTTATTAAAACTAAGTAACATTATCCCCCTTTGAAAACTACCTTTTGTCCTTGAAATGTTAGCTCAAAGCTCTAAGTTCTCTTGGTTTTTTGCAATTGGTTGGTGTCTGGTCCCTTCAATAAGTTCAACACTGGTTTCCTCCATAGGTTCAACTTGGCTCAAAATCTAAAAACTTGTTGACATTGTAGTAACCTTTTATCAAACATGTGTTTCTTTAAAGGTTGCTATGGGTGTCATAAATACCTTTGAAGCACAGAAGGCTTTCATAATCAAAATGATCTCTTGGCCTATACCTATTTGATGTGGGGTTATAGGTAAAGTAGTAAATAGGAACTCTAATGGGGTTCCACTATCAAATATAGTAAATGAAATATTAACAAGCTCAACCTATTCTTAACAAACTTGTCACTCCCTTCCATAGATTCAATAGTAGCAAGTAGTAACCTAAATGGGTACAATTTTGAAAAAGTAAGGGCGTGATCTCTAAACATGTTCCACCTTTAAGTGGATTAAGTGGTTTAGTAGTGGCAATAAGTTGTATTATAGATGGTGTTGTTGCTAGTGTTCTACTACTAGTTTCAATTTCCATATATACAAAATTAGGTGGTTAGTATTTAAAATTTGGGAAAGCAATTTGATACACTTGCAACTGCAATTGGTAACCTTATTCATTAAAATGAGTTAATTCCATATTTTTCTTGAATCTATTCCTTTGTGAACTCTTGAACAATTTGCCACCACTCCTTCCACTTTGGGTTTTTTTCTCCTAAGGCTTGATTATGCACCTTGAACAAGGTATTATCTAGTAATAATTCTTCAAACTCCTTCAACTTGTTATTCATTGTACTAAGTATAATGGGGTTAGGTTTGCTCAGTTGTAGTTTAACCATTTCATATTGACCTTTCTAGTCTTGGATTTGGGTAGTTAGAGTTTTTTTCCTTTTTAAACTCTATGTAGGCAGTTACATGTTGCTCCTTGAACTTTTGACAAGTTTGTTCCAAACACGTTATGGTATTATGTTGTTACATGCTAGACTCTTCCATCTTGTTGTAGTTTCACATCATTTGTTCATAGTCAATTTGGAGATTTTTTTAATTGTATGGGTTTTCCAATTGAACTAATTAAGTTTGATATATTCTTGTCGTAGGTTTTCAGTTTTCCTAACAACATATTTTGCCTCTTTCAATAGGTTTTGGTTTTCATGTTGGATGTTAATCAACTACCCTATTAATCCTTTCACCTCAAAATTAAAATGTTCATCCATGGTGGATTTCCATTCGGTTGTTTCGCATTGTTATCTAACTAAAGGGGATCTTAGCATTAGATAGGGGGCCAATTTGGACATGGTGTACTATTTAGGTTATTTTCATGTTGTGTTTTCTATGTGTGGTGGCAATAATAGTTGTGGGCACCAACATAGGAATACATGATAGTTGTCACTTGTATGTTTGTTTTATTTTTTGGTTAAATCTTAATTAATCAGGGATAAACCATGTTAGTTTACTTGTTTGGGTTTTTATCTAAAACTTGTTTAGGTGTGAACAAGATTTGGGATATTACGTGAATGTATATAATCCTAGTTTGTGTGATTTCAAATCACTTTTAGTGATTTGAAATTCCAAAACACATGTTTGTTGTTACAATTTTTTAATGTTACATAAGTTTTTTGTGCAAATTTTATTAGGCTTTGTTTTATGTTTAATGGGCTTGGATTCCTACATTGTTGTAGTTGAGTCATATTTTGGTTTGACATGGTGTACCATTTAAAGTATTTTCATGTTATGTTTTTAATGTGCGGTGACAATGATAGTTGTAAGTGTTAACGTAGGAGTGCACAACATTTATTATGTGAAAGACGAGGCCACAAATCTATCTATAATGACACGTGCTTTTAAATTAGTGGTTAATTGTGAAAAAAAAAAGGATATTGGCACCATTTGAAGGTGTTTACATTTTGACCATGTCCTTTCTAAAGCTTGTTTATATGCCATTTCTAATGAGAAAATAATTTTAGGTCTCCAATTTGTGAACATCAAATTTGCACAATCTTCACTTCAAACATATATAACATGGTAATAAAAAGAACAAGAAAAAGAAATGTAGAGTCGACAAAATGTTTGTTTACAAGTTTGCCACCATGGAAGTTACGCACATCAGTGAAAACATCGTTTACCTCCACATTGGCAATGTTATATAACAAGCCCTTGAATTTAGGGCTACTATTCATGTTTGTTATAATCAACAAACATTGGTTATTGTTAAAGGTGTTTTCCGCCCTATTTAGTTTATCTTTTTTCTTTCAAGTTTATAACTCTAGTTTACAAAATTTCATCAACAAGTTGCTTCAATTTTTAACATTAGAAGCCACCAAAATCCTTTTAATTTGTTGTTTATGCATCAAGAAGAACAATATCAAACTTGCATTCTCCCACAAAAAAGAAAAATGTTCAAAGAAATCAAAATTAAAACTTAATTTCGAAATCCAAAAACTTCTTCAAGAGTTACAAAAAATGGAAAGGAATTTACATTCTCTCTATCTCCAAATCCTCCTAGTTATACCAACTCATAATGTTGTTGTAACTTAAACATTCACTAGCCAATACACTTTAAAATCAAAATGACAAGTTATTGGTCAGAAATTCAAATGCATTTGTTTTGTTAATCAACCAATTATTGCAATAGACTGGTTACTAATTCTTATAACAAACTAATTATCTTTTAAACCTATTAACCATAAAACAAAAATTTCCTTAAATCATAATGCATTATTGGTTATTGGTTGGTTAAACCAGTTACTATATACACATTGAACAATTGGGTTAACATTACCCCCCCCTTGAAATCTAGATTTTGTCCTCAAAATCAGTCACTTAAATAACCACATGTTTAGCACCTATAGTTAAATCATCAATAGGTTGTTCACTTGTGGTATCAATCATTTTAGTCAAACAAACTGAAAATCTAATTTCTCCAAAACAAGTGTGTCTTTCAATATTGTATCCAAAGTTCTAAGAACTTCAAAAGCATGGGTAACACTATCAATCAAAGTAACTTTTGCACCTACTCCAATATTTAGTAACACTAATGGTATAGGTTTTGGAATGACATGTTTTTCCAAGACTTCTACTTAAATGCTAAAAACAACATGTACTTCCACATATTCTATGGGTAAAGGTAAGGTATGAGGAACAATGACTAACTCCATTCCCCCTCTAATGGGTTTAGGTTCTTCGATGGTGGTAACAACATGCTTGTTTCGAGAAGTTATAACCACAATAATTGACTGCACACGTGAACTTTTCTTAAAAACATCAATAGGTACCTTAACAAGTTTGTTAGTAAGCTAGTCATATTTGTAGCCTTCAAAATGTAACCGGTATGTGACCAGTTCATTCAGGTAGGCCTCTTCATATGCACAAGCAATGTCCAAACCTTTTTGAACATGTTCTTCAGTGATTTCCTGCATCGTTTGCCACCATTCCTTCCACTTTGGGTTTTTTTTAGCCAGTGTTCAATTCTACACCTTAAGCAAGGCATTGTCTAAAAGTAGTTTTTCAAACTCCTTCAATTGATTGTCCATGTAAGTAGGTTGAAAAGCTTTACCAAGTGATTTGTGAAATGTTTCCAATTTGCCTTTCAATTCTTGAATATGTACCCAAAGTTCATGGGTATGATTCTCCATCTCAATGTTGATTTTTGTCAACTACTTTTATTGCAAATCGGTATTTTCTAGCTCCAACATGGTCTTTTCCCATTGTACATTAATGGCCACCACTTTACTGTAATCCCTTGTGAACCAATCAAGATCGATATGTAAGGTCTTAAGGTCATTATGTGTTTTGAAATGGGCTTGGGTTAGTTTATTGTACTCAGATTGTAAGGTTTCAATTTTGGGTGAAAACATGATTGGGGGAAACAAAATATCGTCCCAAATGGCAATGTTCCATACTATCACTAACAAAGTACTCAACACCACAACAATATAAAAATGTAATGCATATTAAATCATAAAATCATAATAGTTATGAACATACTTTCCTATTTCTAAATGCATTTTGAATTAAGATACAATCATTTTGTACTTTGATTATGTTTTTTTTTCTAAATGAATGTCCCAAAATATAATTTACCACATCACATGGAGTTAATAATATAAAAAATAAATATGTTCCACTAACCAAGACATCTTAATGTATGAAAAAATGTCATGCTCGTATGCACGGCCTCATACATGATGGCCGGTTACGAGCATGCCAGTCATCTCTTTTAGGGTTAATGTACGGTTGTAGGGTTAATGTACGTTCTTAAATGACTGTACGCTATTAGGTGTTTAGGGTTTCAGCTTTTTGGTGGTTGTATAAAAGGGCCAAGCCCTTCCCTTCTCCTTTAGTTTTTCTAGAATTCCTTTGTATGAGAGTTGCCTCCATAATCTACTTGGATTTTCTAGATGCTCACGGTGGTTACTACACGGCCACCGTCTACATACATTTTCATTCCTTCTTTGCAATTCAATTCAATTCTAGAAAAATTACACTTTCTGTGCTTCATGTTGAAAGCCAGAGATTTCTGTCGCTTGTAAGTTCTTGAGTTATTATTGTTGTTGCTATTGTTGGTGCTACTGTTGCCGGAGACGGAGGGTGTTGGTGTTGTTGCTACCCGAGGGAGCTTGCGTTGGTACTGGAGGGAGCTTGCGTGTTACATTCCTGCCAACCAACAAAGTGGAGATCTTTGAACAAGTTTCAAAGGCTCTCCCTCCCTTTCTCTTTCTGTCTCTCTTTCTTTCGCTCTTGAAGTTGTCGAGTAAAAAAAAAAAACGCTGCAGCGCGTTGTCGGCCATCGCCGCGAGTTGCAGCGCTGCTAGCCATTGTCGCAGCAACGAGCTGCAACCCGCTGCCGGCCTCGCCACAGCAGAGCGTTGCACTTTCGTCTAACTTCCATCCGACGTCCGTCCAACTTTCGTCCTGTGCCCTGATGTCCTGCGTGATGCGCCCTGACGTCCTACGTAGTGTTGTCATGCGTGATGCGCCCTAACGTCCTACGCCTACCTCCCCGACGTCTTGCGTAATAATGTACTGCAGTCATGTGTCCTGCATTCTATGCACTGTGGTCGTGCATCGTGTGGTGTTGTGTCCTATAGTTTATCTTGTTGCATTCTGATGTACTACCGTCCTGTGATTAGGGAGATTCAAACCATACATTGTGTTAGAATTTTGTAATTGAGGGATTATATTAGTACAAAATTTTAGGGCATGGGACAACACCATGTCCTGGGATGATGAAAGTACTACTACTCATCCAGAGCCAAGGTATCAGTTACGAAGTAACACACAACCCTTTGAACCAATATCTTTGAGTTCACGATCTTCACAACGGTACCATCAAGCATCCACAACACCATCGTCATCTAAAACTACTCCTATTAGGAATTCAGGTTCAGGTTACACTACATCAACAATACATCAAAGTCCATTTGGAGGGGTTAATCAGTGGGGTACGCCTGTTGCTGCACCTACGTTCACACCATCACCGTATATTTCGTTGCAAGCTGTGACTTCAACACCCATATACACCATGGAGGTCAGCAGTTCCTCTGGGAGAATCGAGAAGTTCAGCAGAAGGCCATGTATTATTTCTTTGAGGGAGTTCAAGGCAACTTTCTCAATTGTGGTTTGTGAATTGGAGTTCAAGTATGGCGCTAATTACACCGAGGCGTTTGCATTCAAACAATTGGCCCGTTATGTGCACTGTGAGGCATTGGATGTCTACGAGCAACATTCTGCAAGGATTTTGGGTGTCACCCAAGCTCCCAATCCAACTTACGCCATAGCCATCGCCACCGCCTCTCAAGCTGCATTGCAAGCTGCAATTGCACATCATGGGACTGTGCCGAATAATCCAGACCCAGTACCTACCTCAGTAAACCTTTCTCCTCAACAATTCATTGCTGCTACTGCAAACATTCCTCCCACCATTGATGCGCCAGCTTTTGTTGATCTAGTGGGGGAATTCTTTCGAATTCTTGAGCTGGAATTTCCAATCAAAAGTTTTGAAAAAATCCTACAGTTCGCCACCTTCTTGCGGCAGAAGGATGAAACCCTCAAGATGCTCTACATGAGGCTTCTCAAACTCAAAGAGGATACCCATAGCATCACAGACCTAGAAGCTGTGCACCGGTATCTTCGTTCGTTGGAAGGTACTCCAACACTGCACGCGCAGGTTTTGCAACAGATTTTTGCAGAATTTGGAGACTTGTACACTTTGCTGGATGTGTACAACATTTCCGAAAAGCTAGAACTGGCTCATGCACACTATGAGGCCAATACTATGAGGCCTCCATCACGTTCAAGGTCTCAACCTACACCAACTACGCCAACTAAATCATCACATTCTTCTTCAAAGACTAAAGCGGTGCACTCGACTACACCCATCCTACCTTCTTGCAACTACTGTGGCAATCCTGCCCACAAAGCTAGTGAGTGCAACATTCCTTCCGAGGATCTCTTTTGTGATTATTGTGGGAAAGAGGGACATCAAGAAGCTGTCTGTTTTGCCA
>Ga0116228_10000164_pt1 | contig 45083 bp, 34 predicted proteins | sample S1TSphfallax_2_FD_89694 | JGI IMG/M metagenome (GOLD analysis project Ga0116228, IMG submission 89694) | Host-associated microbial communities from peat moss isolated from Minnesota, USA - S1T2_Fc - Sphagnum fallax MG | ecosystem: Host-associated > Plants > Peat moss > Unclassified | place...
AAGGCGATCGTCGATGGCAATCACGAGATGAAGGCGGGCATGCCCGAGTCCTTCAACGTGCTCGTCAAAGAGATCCGGTCCCTGGCCATCAACATTGAACTCGAGAGCGAGGCCTAATCGATGAAAGACTTACTCAAGCTGTTCAAGACACAGGTTCCCGTCGAAAACTTCGACTCGATCAAGATCGGCCTGGCATCGCCGGACATGATCCGCTCTTGGTCGTACGGCGAGGTCAAGAAGCCGGAAACCATCAATTACCGCACGTTCAAACCCGAGCGCGACGGCTTGTTCTGCGCGAAGATCTTCGGGCCCGTCAAGGACTACGAATGTCTCTGCGGCAAGTACAAGCGCCTGAAGCACCGCGGCGTCGTCTGCGAGAAGTGCGGCGTCGAAGTGACGCAGTCCAAGGTGCGCCGCGAGCGCATGGGCCACATCGAGCTCGCGAGCCCGACCGCGCACATCTGGTTCCTGAAGTCGCTGCCGTCGCGCATCGGTTTGATGCTCGACATGACCTTGCGCGAAATCGAGCGCGTGCTCTATTTCGAGGCCTTCGTGGTCGTCGATCCGGGCATGACCTCGCTGCAACGCGGGCAGCTGCTCACCGATGAAATGTACCTCGAATCCATCGAGGAGCACGGCGACGAGTTCGACGCGCGCATGGGTGCCGAGGCCGTCCACGAGCTCCTGAAGTCCATGGATCTGCCGTCGGAAGTCGTCAAGGTCCGCGAGGACATGGCGAACACCAATTCGGAGACCAAGATCAAGCGGCTCTCGAAGCGCCTGAAGCTGATCGAGGCCTTCATCGAATCCGGCAACAAGCCCGAGTGGATGGTCCTGACCGTTCTGCCCGTGCTGCCGCCGGATCTGCGTCCGCTCGTGCCCTTGGACGGCGGCCGTTTCGCGACCTCGGATCTCAATGATCTGTATCGGCGCGTCATCAACCGCAACAACCGGCTGCGCCGATTGCTCGAGCTCAATGCGCCCGACATCATCGTGCGCAACGAGAAGCGCATGCTGCAGGAAGCCGTCGACGCCCTGCTCGACAACGGCCGTCGCGGCCGCGCGATCACCGGCACGAACAAGCGGCCCCTGAAGTCCTTGGCCGACATGATCAAGGGCAAACAGGGCCGCTTCCGTCAGAACCTGCTCGGCAAGCGCGTCGATTACTCGGGCCGTTCGGTCATCGTCGTCGGCCCCACGCTGCGGCTGCACCAGTGCGGACTGCCCAAGAAGATGGCGCTCGAACTGTTCAAGCCGTTCATCTTCTCGAAGCTGCAGCTGCGCGGCGAAGCCTCGACGATCAAGGCGGCGAAGCGCCTCGTCGAGCGGGAAGGACCGGAGGTCTGGGACATCCTCGAAGAGGTGATCCGCGAACATCCCGTGCTCCTGAACCGCGCACCGACCCTGCATCGCCTCGGCATCCAGGCATTCGAGCCGGTGCTGATCGAGGGCAAGGCCATCCAGCTGCACCCGCTCGTGTGTACGGCGTTCAACGCCGACTTCGACGGCGACCAGATGGCCGTGCACGTGCCGCTGTCGATCGAGGCGCAGCTCGAGGCGCGCGCCTTGATGATGTCGTCGAACAACATTCTCTCGCCCGCGAACGGCGATCCGATCATCGTGCCGTCCCAGGACGTCGTGCTCGGGCTTTACTACATGACGCGCGAGCGCGTCGGCGCCAAGGGCGAGGGCATGGCCTTCAGCGACGTCGCCGAAGTGCATCGTGCCTACGAGAGCCGTCATCTCGATCTACAGGCGAAGATCAAGGTGCGCCTCTCCGAGCACACGCGCGAAGTCAAGGGCGGCCCCCTGACCGAGCACGTGCGCGTCGTGGCTACCACGGCCGGTCGCGCCTTGCTGTCGGAGATCCTGCCGCCGGGCTTGTCCTTCGACGCAATCAACCAGGACATGACCAAGAAGACCATTTCCGCGACGATCAACGCGTGCTACCGCACCGTCGGTTTGAAGGAGACGGTCGTGTTCGCCGACCAGCTGATGTACACCGGCTTCAAGTACGCGACGCGCGCCGGCGTCTCCATCGGTGTCGACGACATGGTCGTACCGACCCAGAAGACCAAGATCCTGGCTTCGGCCGAACGCGAAGTGAAGGAGATCCAGGAGCAATACTCCTCAGGATTGGTCACGAACGGCGAACGCTACAACAAGGTCGTGGATATCTGGTCGCGCACCAACGATCAGGTTGCCAAAGCCATGATGGAAAAGCTCGGCACCGACGAGGTCGCCGACGCCAAGGGCAACAAGGTCCGCCAGAAGTCCTTCAACTCGATCTTCATGATGGCCGACTCCGGCGCCCGCGGTTCCGCGGCGCAGATTCGCCAGCTCGCCGGCATGCGCGGCCTGATGGCGAAGCCCGACGGTTCGATCATCGAGACGCCGATCACGGCGAATTTCCGTGAAGGCTTGAACGTTCTGCAGTACTTCATCTCGACCCACGGCGCCCGCAAGGGCTTGGCCGACACCGCCTTGAAGACGGCGAACTCCGGGTATTTGACCCGCCGCCTCGTCGACGTGGCTCAGGACCTCGTGGTCACCGAGATCGATTGCGGTACGCTCAACGGCCTCTCGATCACGCCGATCGTCGAAGGCGGCGATGTCGTCGAGGGTCTGGGCGAACGCGTGCTCGGCCGAGTCGTCTCGGAAGACGTCGTGGTCGCCTCGAGCGGCGAAGTGCTGGTCAAGGCGGGCGTTTTGATCGACGAGGGTCTGGTCAAGTTGCTCGAAAAGATGGGCATCGACCAGGTTCAGGTCCGTTCGCCGATCACCTGCGACACGCGCTACGGCGTCTGCGCCCAGTGCTACGGCCGCGATCTCGGCCGTGGGCATCGCATCAACATCGGCGAGGCGGTCGGCGTCATTGCGGCGCAATCGATCGGCGAACCCGGAACGCAGCTCACGATGCGCACCTTCCACGTCGGCGGCGCGGCCTCGCGAGCGGCGGCGGCGAACGGCGTCGAGGTCAAGAGCAAGGGCACGATCCGCCTGCACAACATCAAGACCGTGCGCCACGAAAAGGGCCATTTGGTCGCGGTGTCGCGTTCGGGCGAGTTGGGCGTCGTCGACGAGTTCGGCCGCGAGCGCGAGCGCTACAAGATCCCCTACGGCGCGACCATCACCGTCAACGACGGCGACGTCGTCGCGGCGGGACAGTCGACCGCGAACTGGGATCCGCATACCCACCCGGTCGTCACCGAAGTGGCGGGCATGATCAAGTTCTCCGACTTCGTCGACGGCATCACCGTGACGAGCCAGGTCGACGACGTCACGGGCCTCACCAGCACGGTCGTACTCGATCCGAAGCAGCGTGGTTCCGGCGGCAAGGACCTGCGTCCGGTCGTGCGTTTGACCAATGCCAAGGGCAAGGAAGTCACGTTCGCGAACACCGACATTCCGGCGGTCTACGCACTGCCGGCGGGCGCGATCGTCAGCCTCGAGGACGGCGCCAAGGTCTCGGTCGGCGACGTCATCGCGCGCATCCCGCAGGAGTCTTCCAAGACCCGCGACATCACCGGCGGTCTGCCACGCGTCGCAGACTTGTTCGAGGCGCGCAAGCCGAAGGACTCCGCGATCCTCGCGGAGCGCAGCGGCACGGTCAGTTTCGGCAAGGAGACCAAGGGCAAGCGCCGCCTGATCATCACCAACGAGCAGACCGACAAGTACGAGGAGCTCATTCCGAAGTGGCGGCATCTGAACGTGTTCGAAGGCGAACAGGTGGAAAAAGGCGAAGTCATTGCCGACGGCGAGCCGAACCCGCACGACATCCTGCGTCTGCAGGGCGTTGAGGCGCTGGCGAACTATCTGGTTCGCGAAATCCAAGATGTCTATCGTCTGCAGGGCGTGAAGATCAACGATAAGCACATCGAAGTCATCGTGCGGCAGATGCTGCGCAAGATCGAAGTGCTCGAAACCGGTGATTCGGCGCTGCTGCGCGGCGAACAGATGGATCGCGGCCGCTTGCTCGACGTCATCGCCAAGCAAAAGACCGAGGGCAAGCACCAGTCCACCTGGGAGCCCTTGCTGCTGGGTATCACGAAGGCCTCGCTCGCGACGGAATCCTTCATCTCGGCGGCCTCGTTCCAGGAGACTACGCGCGTGCTCACGGAAGCGGCGGTACGCGGCCTCAAGGACGACCTGCGCGGCTTGAAGGAGAACGTCATCGTCGGCCGTCTGATCCCGGCAGGCACGGGCTTCGCCTATCACGCACGGCGTCGGCGCGCCTTCGACGATACGCGGCGCCGCAGCTTCATGGATGTGAGCGGCGGCATGGGTGATTCGGATGATGCAGTTCCGGCGGGGGATACCGAGGCAGCTGAATAAAAAAGATTCGATAACAAAAACAATAATCGCCTCAACAGAAGTGACCCCGGGTTCGCAAGAGCTCGGGGTTTTTTTTCGAGGCTTTCGGGCTAAGATGGTCCGGCCTTCCTGAGGAGCAAACCATGGTGGATCCTGGGAGCGACGCGGCGGAAACGCAGGTTCTCTTTAAACAAGCCCTGCAGTTGCATCAGCTGGGCGTGCTCGATCGCGCGGCGCGGCTGTATGCGCAGGTCCTGGAGCGAACCCGGGAGGGCACCGCAGAGAATCGCCAGGCCCTCTGGCTCTACAATAAGTTGCGCCGTCAAATCACGCCACCACGCCCGTCCGGTCCGTGGCGAGTGATCTGGCAGCATGACCCCAAGGATTCGTGGGAAGAAGACTGGCTGCAGTACTTGCTCGCCGAGATTCCGCAGGCCGAGCGCGTCGTCGACACGCAGCGTGCCGTCTACTTCGACAAGATGATCGTGATCGACAACCGCATCTCCGCGGCGGCCGAAGCCTATTATGCGAATGCCTCCTTTCAGGGCTGCCAAGTCGTCCTGTTTCATCTTTCCGACGAATGGTATGCGGACGACTATGCTTGTTACGACTGGTGCGACCTCATATTCAGGAACCATTGGACCTTCCTGCATGCGGACAAGCGCAAGCTCACGTTCTTTCCGCTCGGTTACAAGACGGGATTTTCCCGTCCCGCCGCGGGCAAGCCGGCGCCGGAGCGGCGCTATTTGTGGAGCTTCGTGGGCGACGCGAAGAAATCGACGCGTGCGTCGATGCTCGAGGCTCTGGCCGGCACGGGCGACGATTTCGTCCACCTGACCTCGGGCTTCAACGCCGCCGACGCGTTGCCGACCGACCGGTATCGGCAGATCATGGACGAGTCCGTGTTCGTGCCCTGCCCCGCGGGATGGCAGAACCTGGACAACTTTCGCGCCTGGGAGGCGCTCGAGGCGGGCTGCATCCCGATCGTCGAACGGCGCGCCGGCTTCGATTATTTCGCGAACCTCTGCGGCGGGGCGTATCCCTTCCCGAGCGTCATCGAGTGGCGCGAAGCGACTGCGCTCGTGAGCCGTGATCGCGGCGAGTTGGAAGTGCTGCGGCGGCGCTGCGCGCAGTGGTGGCAGGTGCACAAGGCCGCATTGCGCGAGCGCATCGGCGCGGCGGTCACTGGATTATCCTTGGAGAACCGATGAGCTATGTCGAGAACAATCTGCTGCCGAACGAGCAGGTGACCTACTGGGCCAAACTGCATTGGATCATTTATTTCTGGCCCATGGTGTTCCTGGTCGGCGCCGTCGCGGTCGCCGTCGGCGTGGCGCTCTTGGGATGGCACGACGGGTGGATTGCGAGCGCCGTGCTCGCGGGAATCGCGCTGCTCTCCTTTCTGCCGCCCTGGGTCGATTCGCTGAGTTCCGAATTCGCGGTCACGAACAAGCGCGTCCTGATCAAGGTCGGTTTGATCCGCCGTCATTCCCTCGAGCTGCTCTTGCAAAAAGTCGAGGGGATCGGCGTCGACCAGACGCTCACGGGCCGCATCCTCGGCTACGGCACGATCACGGTGACGGGTACGGGCGGGACCCGCGAGTCCTTTCAGCGGATCTCGCGGCCCTTGGAATTTCGGCGGCAGGTGCAGGGGAGCTTGGCAGGGTAGGGGAGGCGCCTCGCATCCTTGCGCTCGGGATCCACCGGAAACCCCCGATGTTATGAAATATTCATTTGGCAGAAACATAAGTCGGTGGACGCAGACTTAAGCTTAGAGGTCGCATGATTAGAAGGCTCGAATTTCGAGCGCCCACGAGTGATCGCCGTGCGAAAAGGAAATCGAATGGAGCGAAGCGGAGTTTGGTGTTTGATCCTCTGCGGTGCGATCGCTCTGGGAGCCGCATCTTCCGCGCGCGCCGATACGGTGACGCCGGTGAGCAATGAAGGCACGCTGATCGAAAGTCAGGCTTGGGCCTCGACCGGGAGCGGCCAGACCCCAACCACCGTGCTCGGCAATCCCACCGGCACCGGCGGCGTCGCGATCAGCGATTTGACCGGCAATGGGCCGGGCACCAGCAATTACTTGTTCGATCAAACGTACTCCAGCCCCACTGGGTCGTTTGTGTCCGGTACCGGACCGCTCGGTAATGGCGACAGCTATGGATTCATCAATTCTTATGTCATCGATGTGCCGACGTCGACCGCTGCCGCCTACCTGTTTTCGCTGAATCTGACCGCGCAAAGTGGACTCGACGATCTTTCCGCGAGGCTCTACGAATACAACGTCAACGGCGTTCAGAATTTGAGCGTCGGCACCATTGGACCCATCGGCACCGGGCTCATCGACAGCTGGTCTGCCAGTTCCAACGGCTTGGTCTCCTCGACGACCTTGTCGCCCGCGACTATCGCCGCCGGCTCTTACGTGCTTGAAATCGCAGGTCTCGAAACGGGTTCGGTGAGCGGCGCCTACAGCGGCCAGTTGTCGATCACACCGGTGCCGCTGCCTGCCGCGCTTCCGATGCTGCTCTCCGGCATCGTGGGCATCGTGGGCATGGGGGGCTTGCTCAACAGACGTCGTAACATTCGCCGATCGACGAACGTTTTGTAGTCGCACCGATACGAATGGGCCTTGGCCTCGTAACCAGAGCCTTTAGGGTGCGATGCCGTATCCTGCGGTGTCGTCGGCGATCGTCGGGCGCACAGACTTCGCCGCCTGGATATCCGCTTGACCCTCGGCGGCCTTGCCTAGACGGATCTGCGCGATACCCCGGCCGTAGAGAAACCAAGCACGCCGGGGATCGAGTTTCAACGCGTCGTTGAAATCGTCGATGGCCTTCTTGTAGTCCCCGCGGCGCAGACGCACGAGGCCCCGATTGCCGAGAAATACCGCCGACTTCGAATTCGAGCGGACCGCGGCGTTGCAATCCGACAGTGCATTGTCGAGATCCTGATTGAGCAAAACCTTGTATTCGCAGCGCGCATTGCGGGCCGCGCCGAGCTTCGCGTCCTCGCCGTGCGCGGCGATCCACAGATCGAACTGTGCGATCGCCTCGGGCAGCAGGTGCGCGCGGGCATACAAGGTCGCGAGCTCATAGCGATGCTCCGAAGCTGTCGGTGCGGCCAGAGCCGCCGCATCGAGATCCGTGTGCGCACCGTCCTGATCGCCGCGACCGAGACGCATCTGCGCGCGCGCCAACAGCGCAAGCAAGTGGTCTGGCTTCAGGCGTAACGCCGTATCGAGGTCCGCTACGGCGGCCTCGCCTTCCCGGCGTTCCATGTGAATGAATGCCCGTTGGTAAAAATACTCCGGCTCCGCGGGTGCGAGCGCACAGGCGCGATTCAGATCCTCGAGCGCATGCTCGTAGTCGTGGCGTGCGGCCAGTGCCATGCCGAGACGACTCTGTTCCGCGGCGTCGCCGGGCGATCCGGAGGGATCCACGGCCGCTTGTTTGGTGGCCGTCGCCGGCGGAACATCGGCAGCCGCATCGTTTGGAGCCGGCACCTCGCCGGTTCCCGCCGGGGTTGCCGCGGTGCGCGCGTCGGCCGTCTGGGCGGCCGTCTTCAGATTGAAGACGGGGCCGCCGTTGTACGTAAAGTAGAGCTTGTGCTGCACGTTCGAGACGTAGATCCGGTGCGAGAGAAAGAAGTCCGGGCCGATCAGCATGTCGGCATCGATGATGCTCGGGATGTCGCCGATCCGCAGCTTGGTGTTTTGCACCTCTTCGCCGCCCAGTGAGAAACTCTTCACGGGTGCGATCCAGGTCTCATAAAACTTGGTGCCTATCCCGTGCCCACGTCCCGCGGGAATTACGCCGGGGTCGCCGACCTTGATGCCCGCACGTGTCGCCGCGCGCAGGGTCAACATCGAAATGCCCGCTCCGGTATCGAAGACGACCTGGATCTTCCTGCCGTTCACGGAGGCCGTGCCGATCGTATGAAAGCCGGATTCACGTTTCGATTCGATGTCGACGACGCCGATGGCCTCACCGGCCTTGGCCCAGTAGGCGAGACCGCCCTTGCCGCAACCCTTGGGCTCCATGAGGCGGATCACGCCGTTGGCGAGGTCGTACTCCGCATCGGCAATTCCGAGGATGTTCTGACCGAGTAAGCCGACGCTACCAGCCTCGGGCTCGCTGCCACCGACCAGAAATTCAATGCGCCGGAGGCTTTGTCCCGCGATTGACAACTCATCGACGGTCGTCAAGGCGACTTCGGCCTGGCTCCCGCCGAGACCGGTGACCCGCAGACCGAACGGCGCGGGTCCGAGTTTCAGCCCGAACTCTGCCGCCGTCCCCGCGGTGATCATGCTGAAGAAGGCACCACTGTCCACCGCCAAGGTCGCATCCCGGCCATTGAACTTCACCGGTATCAAGGGCCGCATATCGCGCATCGTCACGGGAAACTCGGCAAATTTCTTCAGTTCGCAGTCGCCAAAAGCGCTGCTCGAGGCGGCGAGCAGCGCGAGCGCCGCGCGCGCTGCGAGCGCGTATCGACGCCGGCGTCCCTGCCGGTCGCCTCTCACGGGTCGTCCGAAGACAGGGCTTTCGCCACGACACCGCCCTTCATCACGAAGCGGACGTGCTCGACCGCGCGTATGTCCTCGAGCGGATTACCGGGCACCGCGATGATGTCCGCGTAGTAGCCGGGCTTCAATTCTCCGATTTGGCCGCCCCAGCCCAGCAGCTTCGCGCCGTTGAGGAAATCCGCCTGCAGCACCGCGAGGGGCGTCATGCCGTATTGGACCATGAGCTCCAACTCCCGGGCCTGCGTGCCGTGCGGAAACGGTCCCACGTCCGAGCCGACTGCGAACGAAATGCCGGCGGCGACCTCGCGCTTGAATTCCTTGATCTTGAAGTCGAGCATCGCGCGCTCGCGCGCTGCCTCGGCCGGTGTGCCGGCGTGTGCTGCAAAGTACTCGATGACCGCAAAGGTCGGTACGGCCGGAATGTGCTTCTGCTTCATCAGCGCCATCGTTTCATCGCTGAGCTGGGCTGCGTGATCGATCGATGCGACGCCGGCACGGGCCGCATAGAGCGTCCCGGGCTCGCCGTTGGCGTGCACGCCGACGACGGTGCCGAGGCGGGCCGCCTCGTCGACCGCGGCTTTGAGCTCTTCGGTGCTGTATTGATAGGGTGTCTGGAAGACTCCGTCGCGCAGCTGGTCATGGCCGGTCTCGTAGATCTTGACGAAATCGGACCCTTGCTTGTGTTGTTCACGGATCGTGGCGACGAGTTCGGCGACGCCGTTGGCGTAATCGGCGTTCGACAGGACGTGCTGCGCGGGATTGAATTTGTTGGCGTCCTCGTGACCGCCGAGGATGTCGATCGCATTGCCGCTGATGCGCAAGCGCGGACCCGGGATCAAACCCGCATTGATGGCGTTGCGCACGGCCGTGTCCGCGGAACCGGCGCCCTCGGTCCCCATGTCGCGTTCCGCCGTGAATCCGGCAAGCAAGTCCTGTTTCGCCGCGATGGCCGCCAGCAAGGTTCTCTGCGGCACCGATTCATCGACCGTCTGCAGGTCCTCCGCGCCGGGGTGCAGGAACAGATGCACATGCGCATCGATGAGACCGGGCAGCAGAGTCGTCTCGCCGAAATCGATGAGCTGCGCGCCCGCTGGATGCGCGACCGAAGGTCCGACGGCGCTGATGCGCTCGCCCGCAATCAGCACCTCGCCGGGGGACAGCAGCCGACCGGTGCCGACGTCGAGTAGATGCGCGGCGTGCAGAACGATGGGACGGTCCGGCGACGAGTCGGCCACCGCCGCGCCGGCGAGCAGCGCGCCGGCCCACAGGAGCGAGGCATGGGCGATTATCGGTTTCATATCGCTATGGTAACCTTCGCGGCATGCAAACCGAAGTAGAGCGGGGAGTGTCGTCATGAGGCGCGCGTGGCCATATTTAATTAGCTGCACGCTATTGCTGCTGCTCGACGCCTGTGCCGCCGTGGCACCGACGCCGACCCCTTCGGTCGAGGCGAGGATCGCCGCGCAGAATGCGCTGTTCGAGGAACAATACGAGGCCGACCTCCTCGCGCATCCCGAGCGCGCGACCGCCTACGGAGATTACCGTTACAACGACCGCCTGGACGACTACTCCCTGGCCGCTCTCGCGACTCAGCATGCCGGCGACGAGCGCTATCTGGCCCGGCTCGAGGCAATCCCCACGGCCGGTTTCCCCGAGCAAGACGAGCTGTCGCATGAGGTCATGGCGCGCTCCCTGCAGCGGCGCCTCGAGGGCTATGCGCTCAAGGAGTTCGAGATGCCGGTCAGCCAGATGGATGGCCCGCATTTGCGCCTGGCGGATCTGCCCCTGTCCTCGCCGTTCTATACGGTGGGGCAATACGAGGATTACATCGCCCGGCTGGAACAGATTCCCCGAGTATTCGCCGAGACGGAAGCGGTTCTGCGCGCAGGGCTCGGCGATCAGCTGATGCCCGTGCGTTTCCTGCTCGAGAAGGTGCCGGCGCAGTGCGAGGGCATCGTCAGCGCCGACCCGTTCCTGCGTCCCACGCAGCGCTACCCGGCCGATATTTCCGCTGCGGATCAACAGCGGCTCAGCGCCGCGATCCTAGCCGCCGTCAACGAGCGGGTGCTCCCGGCGTATCGGGCCTTCGCCGCGTTCATTGCCACCGAGTATGCGCCGCATGGCCGCACGACGCTCGCCGTGACCTCGCTGCCCGACGGAGCGAAGCGCTATCGCTACGATATCCGCGTCCGCACGACGATCGAGAGCCTGAGCCCCGAGGAGATTCATACGATCGGCCTCAAGGAAATCGCCCGCATCGAGGCGGAGATGCTGGTGATCGCCCGCTCGCAAGGCTATGCCGATCTCGCCTCGTTCCGCGCAGCTGTGCGCGACGATCCGAAGTATAAGCCGACCTCGAGCGAACAGATTCTGGAGGACTTCCGGCGCTACATCGCGCAGATGCAACCGAAACTCCCCGATCTGTTCACGGTCATCCCCGCGGCGCCGGTCACGGTCGAAGCCATCCCCGCGTTCCAAGCGGCGATGGCGACCCACTATCAAACCGGAACGCCGGATGGCAAGCGGCCGGGCCGGGTCAGCGTCGCGACGTCGAATTTTGCCGAGCGCAGCCTGGTCGACGATGAAGCGACCGCTTACCACGAAGGCATCCCGGGCCACCACATGCAGCAATCCGTGGCGCAGCGGCTCGAAGGCTTGCCGAAGTTTCGTCTGCACGGCGGGAATTCCGGCTACATCGAAGGCTGGGCGCTCTACGCCGAGGAACTCGGCAAGGAGGTCGGCTTCTACCAGGATCCGATCAGCGATTACGGGCGCCTCACGAGCGAGCTGTTTCGCGCGCAACGCTTGGTCGTCGACACCGGTCTGCATGCCATGGGTTGGACGCGCGACCAAGTCGTGGATTTTTTCCGCCAGACGGGCGCGATCGATGAGCCGACGATCCAATCCGAGACGGATCGCTACATCGCGTGGCCCGGACAGGCGCTCAGCTACAAACTCGGCCAGCTGAAGATTCGGGAGCTGCGCGAGCGGGCTCGTAAGCAATTGGGCGAGCGCTTCGACCTGCGCCTGTTCGACGACGAGATGCTGAGCGGCGGCGTGCTGCCGCTGGACCTGCTCGAAGCGCGCACCGATCGTTGGATCAAGGCACAGTTGATTGCGTCCCGATCCTGAGTCGCTGCGCGGCGCGAGGATCGCCCGCAAGTTACCGATCAGAGTCACGCTCGCACTCGCGGGCCTGTGCGTCGCGTGCCTGGCCGTCGCGGGTGCGCCGGCGCCTGCGGCCGCGCCCGAGTACAAGACCGGACCCGCGAGTCCCGACGGCATCGGCAAATTCTTTCAGGGGCGTGAAATAGCCCAGGTCATGGGCTTCGATGGCGCACCCTGGCTGGACCGGCCGAGCCGCGAGCGCGAGGAGCGGCCCGACTGGCTCATCGAGGAATTGCAGCTGCGCCCCGGCATGTCGGTCGCCGATATCGGCGCGGGCTCAGGCTATCTCGAGCGACGCCTCGCGCCTTTGCTGCCCGACGGGAAGATTTACGCTGTCGACGTGCAGCCGGAAATGATCGATCTGCTGCAGGATCTTGCCCGCCAGCCGGACACCCGCAACGTCGTACCGGTGCTGGGATCGGCCGCGGACGTGCGCCTGCCCACCGCTTCCGTGGACCTCGCCGTCATGGTCGACGTTTATCATGAGCTCGCCTATCCGGCCGAGGTCATCCGCAGCCTGCTGCGCTCGCTGCGGCCCGGCGGGCGGCTGGTATTCGTCGAGTACCGCGCCGAGGATCCGGCAGTCGCGATCAAACCGCTGCACAAGATGAGCGTCGCGCAAATCCGGCGCGAGATGCAGGCCTTTCCCGTGGTCTGGGAGCGGACTTCCGAGCGCCTTCCCGTCCAGCATATCGTAGTATTCCGCAAACCCTAGCGGCCGACACCGGCTTGGGACCTGAAGGCTGCGCGTGCAGATCATCCGTCAGTCATCGTTCCGCACGACGCCATGGAAGAACGGCGGCGGCGTCACCCACGAAGCGGTGCGGGTCCCGGCCGATGGCGCGGTGTTTCGCTGGCGGGTCAGTGTCGCGAGGATAGCCGCTTCGGGTCCGTTTTCTGATTTTTCCGGCTATCGGCGTTTCATGGCGCTGCTCGGCGGCGCGGGCTTGGAGCTGCGCTTCGCCGATGGCACCGCGGCGAGTTTGCGCGAGGTCGGCGCCTTGGTCGCCTTCGATGGGGCCTTGGCCGCGCACTGCGAACTGCTGGCGGGCGAGTGCACCGACCTCAATCTCATGGTGTCGGCCGCGCTGCCGGCGCCGCGCGTCCGGGTGCTGCGCCTCACCGGCGCCATGAGCCTGGACGCCGCGGCGCAGGATTCCCTGCTAATCTTTGCGATCGCCGCAGCGGTCGCGGTCGATCCTATCGGCGGCGGCCGGCAAATCCTGCTGCCCGGGGACCTGGCGCTCGCGTCGGCGGCCGAGGATGGTGCCGTCGGTTTGAGCCCGGTGGACGAACTCTCGCCGGCACAGGTGTTTGTCGCCAACTTGAGGGATACTGCCTGAGGCTCAAGCCCGAGGAGACGCCGACATGTCCGCAAAACCCGAACCTGCTCTCGAGGGCGAATCGCTCGACGCTCTGCGTCTCGCCATCCGCGAGCACAACCTGTGGCCGGAAGCACGCGCCGTCACGCGACTCCTGCAAAACCTGGAACTCACCGGTGCCGCGCGCCACCGCGCAGTCGCGGTCGCGAGCGGGTTCGTCGAAGGGGCCCGGGCACGCCGCGATGAGCGTCCGTTTCTCGACGCGTTCCTGCAGGAGTTTGGTCTCTCGAATCAGGAGGGCATTGCGCTCATGTGCATCGCCGAGGCGCTGCTGCGCATTCCGGACGATGCCACGGCCGACAAGCTGATCGCCGAGCAGCTGGCCGGCGGCGACTGGTCGGCTCATGCCGGCCGATCCGAGTCGCTGTTCGTCAATGCCTCCACCTGGGGCCTGATGCTGACGGGCGGGATACTCGAACTCGAGCCGACGATCAAGAACGATGCGCTCGGCTGGATCGCGCGGTTCACGCGCAAGGCGGGCGAGCCGGTCGTGCGCCTCGCCGTGCGCCGCGCGATGCGCATCATCGGCGGCGAATTCGTCGTCGGCCGGACGATCGAGGAAGCACTGAAGCGCAGCGCCGCCGAGGCGCCGCTCGGGCTCTGTTCCTTCGACATGCTCGGCGAGGGCGCGCGCACGCAACGGGATGCGCAGCGTTATCTCAGCTCCTACGAACATGCGATCGACGTGATCGGCGCCGCCGCGCAGGGGCGTGCACCCCACGAGGCTTCGAGTATCTCGATCAAGCTCTCCGCGCTGGAACCGCGCTATTCGCTGTTGCAACGTGCCCAAGTGCTCGAGCGCCTCGTGCCGCGCGTGTCCGCCCTGGCACGGCGCGCGGCCGGCGTCGGCATCCAGCTGACGATCGACGCCGAAGAGGCCGATCGCCTGGACCTCTCGCTCGATCTCATCGAGGCACTCGCCCGCGATCCGGCCACGCGAGCCTGGCCCGGGCTCGGCCTGGCCGTGCAGGCCTACGGGAAGCGGGCCTTGGACGTCATCGACTGGGTCGCCGCCCTCGCGCGTGCGACCGGACGGCGCATGACGGCGCGTCTGGTCAAGGGGGCGTATTGGGACAGCGAGATCAAACGCAGCCAGGAGCGCGGTCTCGCGACTTATCCGGTCTACACGCGCAAGCTGACCACGGACGTGTCCTATCTGGCCTGCGCCGACCGCCTGTTCCGGCATGCCGATGCGCTGTATCCGCAATTCGCCACGCATAACGCGCATAGCATCGCCTCGATCCTCGAGTTGGCTCCGCGCGGCGCCGTCTATGAATTCCAGCGTTTGCACGGCATGGGTGGATTGCTCTATGCCGAGGCGCAGCGACGCATGCCGGATTTTCCGCGCGTGCGCGTCTACGCGCCCGTCGGTGAACACAAGGATTTGCTCGCCTACCTCGTGCGGCGCTTGCTCGAGAACGGCGCCAATACCTCGTTCGTCAATCGCTTCATGGACGAACAGGTTCCAGTCAGCGAGATCGTCCGCGATCCCGTGAGCGAGCTGGAACGACTCGAATCCTTCGCGCATCCTCGCCTGCCGGACCCCGTCGCCTTGTACGCCGACCGGCGCAATTCCGGCGGATGCGATTTCGGCGACCCCTTGGAACTCGCGGCGCTGAGCGCCGGCCTCGCGGCGCGGCACTCTGTTGCACACGTGGCCGGCCCGATCATCGCCGGTATCGCACCGGCGGGTGCGGGCGAACCCGTCAGCAACCCGGCGGATCGTCGCGATCGCGTGGGCAGTTCGCGCGATGCCACGGCTGCGGAAATCCGCACCGCGTTCGAGGCGGGCGCGCGTGCCCAGCCGGCGTGGAATGAATCTGGAGCCGCAACCCGGGCTGCCTGCCTCGATCGGGCCGCAGATCTGCTCGAGGCGCGGCGCCTGGATTTCATGTCGCTGCTCGTCCGCGAAGCCGGTAAGACGCTGCCCGACGCGCTTGCCGAAGTGCGCGAAGCCGCGGACTTCTGCCGCTACTATGCGGTGCAGGCACGCGCCGCGTTCGGCGCGCCACTGCGGCTCGCCGGTCCCACCGGTGAATCGAACGAACTGTCGCTGCACGGACGTGGCGTGTTCGCGTGCATCAGCCCATGGAATTTTCCCCTCGCGATCTTCGCCGGGCAGGTGACCGCCGCGCTGGTCGCCGGCAATGCGGTCGTCGCCAAACCCGCCGAGCCCACGCCGTTGATCGCCGCGCGCTGTGTCGAATTGCTGCACGAGGCGGGTGTGCCTCAGGCGGTGTTGCACCTGACGCCGGCGCGCGGCCGCGATTTCGGCCAGGTCGCTTTCGCCCACGCGGACCTTGCGGGCGTCGCCATGACCGGCTCGACCGCGACCGCCTTGACGATCAACCGTCTGCTCGCGGCACGCGAGGGTGCGATCGTGCCGCTGATCGCCGAGACCGGAGGGCTCAACGCGATGCTGGTCGATTCGACGGCTCTGCCCGAACAGGTGGTCGACGACGTCATGAGCTCGGCATTCTCGAGCGCGGGGCAACGCTGCTCGGCGCTGCGCCTGCTGTTCTTGCAGGAAGAGATCGCCGATGCCGTGCTCGAGATGATCACCGGTGCGATGGACGACTTGGTGATCGGCGATCCGTCCGATCCGCGCACCGATATAGGTCCGGTGATCACGGCCGCCGCGGCCGATGGACTGCATGCGCACATCGCCCGCATGCGCACTGAGGCGCGCGTGCTCAAGGTCTGCAGCTTGAGCCCCGCCCAGGCCCACGGCAGTTTCGTCGCCCCCCACCTCATCGAACTCAACAGCGCCGCGCAACTGACGCGCGAACAATTCGGCCCGATCCTGCACGTCGTGCGCTACCGCTCGAGCGAGGTCGATGCGGTTCTGGCGGCGATCCGGGCGAGTCATTACGGCCTCACGCTCGGCGTACAAACCCGGCTCGAATCCTTCTGGCGGCAGGTCTTCGCGCGCACCGAAGTCGGCAATACCTACGTGAATCGCAACATGATCGGCGCCGTGGTCGGCGTCCAGCCCTTCGGCGGCACCGGTCTGTCCGGCACAGGCCCGAAAGCGGGTGGCCCGAACTATCTGCATCGCTTCGCGAACGAACGCACGCTCACGGTCAACACGACGGCGACCGGGGGTAATGCGTCGCTGCTGAACCTGGGTCCTTGAGGGCTTGCGTCGACGATGAGACACGGGGTATCGATGACACGACGGACCGGGCTGTTCTTGTGGACGGCGCTCGCCGTGGCGGCAATCTTGGGCCCACCGGCCGGCGCAGCCCCCGCGACGCCCCAGGCGGCCCGCGGCGAGTCGAAGCGGCTCGTGCTCATCGACCAGGATGGCTCGGGTCCCGGCGGCTCGAACCAAATGGCGATGCTGGTGTTGCTGCAAGCCCCGCAGGTCGAGGTTCTCGGCATCACGATCGTGACCGGTAACGCCTGGCGCGACGACGAGGCCCGCCATACGCTGCGCATGCTGGAGCTGATCGGACGCAGCGACGTACCGGTGGCCCTGGGCGCCGTGTTTCCGCTCGTGCGCACCCAACAAGAGACGGCGCTGATGACGCCGATCGTGGGCGGCGTCGGTTGGCTCGGCGCCTGGGGGGAGAAGAGCGGTTTGACGCCCGATGCACCGAACAAGGTGTTCCCCGGACCTTGGGACACGCCGCCCTTGCCGGAAGGCGAACCGCATAGCAAGCCCATTGCCGAGGATGCCGCGCATTTTTTGATCCGCGAAGTGCACGAACATCCCCATGAGGTGACGATCTACGCGGCGGGACCGCTGACCAATATCGCGTTGGCGATCGCCATCGATCCCCATTTCGCCGAACTCACGACCGGCATCGTGATCATGGGCGGCAGCCTCGACCCGCAAACCGAGGACCCGGAATTTGCGACCAGTCCGCGCCACGAGTTCAATTTCTGGTTCGATCCAGAGGCGGCGCGGATCACCCTGCGCGCGCCGTGGCCGCGCATCGATCTCACGACCGTCGACGTCTCGATCAAGGCCATGTTCACGCAGGCGATGCTCGATGATATCGCCCAATCCGCGAGCCCCGCGGCCCGCTACATCGCCGCCTGGTCACAAGACCGATATTATCTATGGGACGAACTCGCGGCCTGCGCCTGGCTGGATCCCAGCATCATCACGAAGCGCCGCGATCTCTACATGGACGTCGACGTGAGTCACGGACCGGCCTACGGAGAGACCCTGACCTGGGATGCAGCGCTCAAGCCCAAGGTCGAACTGCAGCTCGTCCACGCCCAGGTGGATCTCGATCTGGCGAAGTTTACGCAACAGTTCGTTGCACTGATGAAGGCGCCGCGGATTCGCTAGCAGTATGAGCGATCCAGTACCAGGGAGTTCCGCCTGAACCATGGCCGCGACCGACATCGCGATGACGACCGCGGCCGGCTCACCGCAGGGCTTCCTCGGCACGGCGCTGCATACACCGGTCCGCGGTCGAGTGGAACTACTCCGCGACGTGCTCATCGCCGTGGATGCCGCCGGGACGATCAGCGGGATCCATGCCCAGGAATCGCCCGAGGGCCGTGAGCTCGCGCAGCGTCTTGCCCTCGCCGGGCGTCTGCACGCGCTGGCATCGGGCCGCTATTTGCTGCCGGGCCTCGTCGATCTGCACGTGCATGCGCCGCAATGGCCGCAACTCGGCACGGCGCTGGATTTGCCGCTCGAAGATTGGCTGCAGCGTTACACGTTCCCGCTCGAGGCGAAATGCGCCGATCCCGGGTATGCCGAGACCATCTACGAGTCCTTGGTTGCCGCGCTGCTCGCCAACGGGACGACGACCGCGATGTATTACGGTTCCATTCATCTGCCGGCGACGCAGCGTCTCGCGGACGTCTGCCTGCGGCGCGGGCAGCGCGCGCTCATCGGACGCGCGGCCATGGATCACGTCGGAGAGTGTCCGACCTATTATCGGGATGCCTCGGCGGCGAGCGGCGCCGCCGATACGCGCGCGTTTCTCGACTACGTCGCCGCGCTGCCGGGCAATAGCGCGCGTCTGATCCAGCCTGTGATCACGCCGCGCTTCATCCCCGCCTGTTCGGACGAGTTGCTGCAACGGCTCGGCGCGCTCGCCCGCGAGACCGGCTGCCATGTGCAAACCCATTGCTCCGAGAGCGATTGGGAGCAGGCGCAAGTCATCGCGCGCTGCGGCTGTAGCGATACGCTCGCGCTCGATCGATTCGGGCTTCTCGGCCGGCACACGATTCTCGCCCACGGCAATTTCATCGCCGCCGGCGACGTCGAGCGACTCGTCGCGACCGGCGCCGGGATCGCGCATTGTCCGCTCTCCAACGTGTATTTCTCCGATGCCATTTTTCCGCTGCGCCACGCGCTCATCGCCGGCGTGAACGTCGGTCTTGGCACCGACATCGCGGGCGGCGCAAGTCCCTCGATCCTCGAGAACGCCCGCCACGCCGTGATCGCCTCCCGACGGCTCGAAGCCGGCGTCGATCCGGCCCTGCCGCGTGCGCAGCGCGGGCGCGCGGACTCGCGCATCGATGCGCTCACGGCATTTTGGCTGGCCACGGTCGGTGGCGGCATCGCGCTCGATTTGCCGATCGGCAGCTTCGCGACAGGGCGTCAATTCGATGCCATCGAGTTGTCGCCGGATGCGCCCGGCAGCAATCTACAGTTCGGTGTCGACGACTCGCCCGAGACCATCCTGGAGCGTATCGTCTATGGCGCCGCGCGCGCGAACATTCGTGGCGTCTGGGTCGCTGGCCGGCACGTGCATTCGGTCGAACAGAACGTGCTCGAGTGACCCGTCATGAGGGAGTGACCAGGATGCCAGACGACACGATCGACCTTCTGAAGAATTATTTATTGTTGGAGCCCGACGGCGCGGCGGTGCTGCTTCCGGGCGGCCAGGAATTTTGGGGTCAGTTGATGTCCGGCAATGCGAGCGATGCCGGTATTCGGAGACTGATGGCCAGCGAGAAAGGGCGCTTGCTGTCGACCTTATCCATGGGCGCCGATTGGTCGAACTGGGAAATGCATCCGGCGGGCGATGAACTTCTTTTCATGATCGAAGGCAAAGCAACGTTTGTTCTCGACCTTGCCGACGGCTTCAGGGAGGTCTGTCTCAGTGCCGGGCGTTTGCTCGTGATCCCAAACGGCGTATGGCACACGGCGAGGGTCAGCGAGCCTTCCCGGTTACTGGCAATCACCGTCGGCGCAGGCACGCAACACCGCCCCCTGTAGAACACACGACCGCTCCGGGTCAGCGCCGTGAGCGGCCGCCGCGAAATTTACCGCGTGCGAATCGAATAGGAGAGTTGCCAACCGTTCTGCACCGGCGCGAAAGCGATCGAGCCGTGATCGACGCCGTACTCGCGGTTCAGGACGAAGCGGGCCGTCGCGATGCCGAGCGCCCCGCCGGCAACGGTGTCGGAGAGCCAGTGCACGTTTTCCTTCATGCGCACATAGGCTGTGCCGGTCGCGATGCCATAGCCGACGATCCGGCGCAGCCAGCGGTATTCGTCGTTGCCCGACTCTGCGAACACGGTGCCGACCGCGAAGGCCACGCTGACGTGCAGCGACGGAAAGGAGTCGCCGCCCGCGCGCCAATCGTTCGGCGAACTCGTCGCATCCGGGCGCTCTCGACCTCCCGCATACCCCAGGGCTTCCGCCGTGATGCCGCTGAAGGCGCCCGCCTCGAGCAAGGCCCAGGTCTCGCGATAACCGTCCGAATCGCGGATGAAAGCCGCATAGAGACCGGTCCCGGCGATCAACGCGACCGTCGGCGCCGCGTCGCGCAGGCTGTTCTTGTTCTGACCACCGTTCAAGGCGCTCCGGGTATCGTCCGTGAAGTGATCGCGGACGCGCGTGTCGAACTCATGCGCCGCCTCGATGGCGGCCAGTGCGCCGCCGAAATAGAGCCAGTCTTCGGTATCCCAGCGCAGCGGCGCCGTGAAAAATTCCTTGGTATCCTCGAGCGTCGTTGCGACACCAAAGGAATCCTCCGCGATCGCGCGGCCCTGCAGGACAAAAAGACCGAGCGCGAGCGTGGCCCTGATGGCGACGCGGCCTGGGGCCATCGGCATGCGTGTTTGCTCCCTGGAAATTCGACCTTCTGGAGCAGACACTTTGTACTGCAAAGCATGGCAAGGTCAAGCGCGCGGCGCGACCGACGAAGTCGTATCGGTACGGCAGGCCGCGAGCACACGCAACAGCTCCTGCGAGACGCGCTGCTGTACCTCGGCGGCCTGGTGTAGAGGCACGGGATAGCGGATGACCGCCTCGACTCCGCCCGAGCGGATCTGCAGTTGAACCTGTGGGGTCGGCGTGCCGACAGAAGTCGAGGCCGTGGCCGTTTCAATTGCCTTGGTTTGATTAAGAATGTCGGTTTGGTATTCCGCAACGATATCGCTCACCGAGGCCAATAGTTTTCCTTGCAGTGCCATGTAGTCGCCAGCGGGAGGCAGTTGCAGGGTAATCTCAGCCCAAGAAAGGTTCACTCCGGCGATCTGTTTGAAAAGGCCTCCGGCTGATTGAAAGACGATGGAATTGGCAAAATCGACCACTCGTCCGGTCGGTCCCAATGGCCCCTGGGAATTGAGTTCCATGAGATGCATGCGAACCAGACCCAAATCGATCACCTCGCCAGTCACCGCACCAATCTGCACGCGGTCGCCAACGCGAATTCCATATTTTCCGATCAGAAAGAAATAGCCGACGACTGATACCAATACACTTTGCAGGGCGACCGCCGCGCCGGCGGTAAGCAAGCCGGCGAAGGTGGCAAAGGTACTGAGATGAGTGATCAGCGTGAGCCCGGTGATCATGAGCACCAGCGTCCATATGGTGACTCTCTGCAACAGCAGCAGCTGGTAGCGACGGTGCCCATCCTTGGCATAGCGAATCACGGCACGTCGCCAGACTTCGCCACCCGCAAAGACCATTGCGAGCACGGCTGCCAATAATCCCAGCCGGACAGCGAGGGCGGCCAGAGCGTCCTGACGCTCGCGCTGGATCGCGTCGCGCCAGTTGCTCAAATTGTGGCGGTACTGACTCAGGAGCACCCCTTCCTGACTCAGGGGGATGAGGATGTTCGAGGTTTGCTTGAACAGCCACGCCAGCGTATCAAGCTGATCCCGCAAGCCCTTCAGGGCAGTGCCGCTTGCATGGTCTGCTTCGGCGGCGAGCGCGTCGCTTTGTGCCGAATACCCCCTGAGTTGCTCGATCGAGGGACTCTGAAGGCTGCGAAAGGTCTGCTCCAACGAGGCCGTGCGCCGATCAATCGCGTCGATATCGGCGTGCCTCTTCGAGAGATCGTAGGCGTCGACCGCGAGGTCCCAGATGCCCGAACGGTCCGGCACACCCGGCGGAATCGAGGCAACGCTTTGCGTGGCCGTGCCCACGTTTGCGGCCGCGGGGAGCGCGGCGGCGCCTGGACGCAAATCGGCCGGGGTGTTCGCCGACGGAATCGACTCGGCAATTGCTTCGATATGGGCCTTCAACGCGCTGACGCGGGCCACCGCCGCGTCGCTGTCGTTGACGAACCCGGTCATCGTATCGAGCAGATTCCTGCGTGCGTTGACCATGTCGAGCTCTGCATGCAATTCGTCAGATTTCGCCGTTCCGCGGGAGTTTGCGCCCCTACCCGCGGCGGCCGGCACCCGCCCGGCGGAGTCGATTGCCGTTTGCAGCCGCGCACGTTGGGTCTCCAAGCTTTGTTGCTGCGCGTTGAGAGTCTGCCGTGAGGTGGCGGTATTGCCAGCGATGGACGCATTGCTCGCCGCGCTGCTCAACAGCTCCGCATTGGCTCGAGCGATATCGAGGGCGATGTTGACGACTTTGTCGGCCGTCTGACGGTTCGCGTAGAGAATGATTACATCGCTTGGCTGGCTTACCGATTGCTGTTGGATTCCGAGCGTACGATACCAGTCCACTGTTTCGTCCAAAACCTGAACAACTTGGTCATCGGTCAGGACGGCAACCTGAGGGGTCCCGACGGTTTCACGCGCAGGAGCGGGCTGCTCCGCCTGGAGGGTGGCGAACAGGGCGAGACTTAGAGTGAAGCTCGTCACGAGGGGATAGGGATTACGCATCGCGCAATCCTACCGTAGGACGCGACGTTCCCGCCGTTTGCTATGCCACTCGACCTCGACGTCGCGGTAGAATGAACCCCCTGAAAATCGCCTATAAGATCGCCGCCGGCCCCGGCCTAGGCGGCTATTGCAAAAGCGTTGGCAGAGTAGGGCGCGCCCACGCCAAATGACAGGTGAGGGCGGCACATCGGGCGCTCAGTGCGGGTTCACGCGCCGCAGTCGCGCTGTGATCAGTTGCATCATGTGAAGTGCAAAGTACGGCGTCAATTCCACCAATCGGAGAAACCTCTGCTGGTCTACCACGGCGAGGCTGCAGTCGCTGGCCGCGCGAGCGGTGGCGCTGCGGGGCAGCGCGTCGATGAGCGCCATTTCGCCGAACACGGTAACCGGCAGCACGCGCTCGATCACGGCGCCTTCCAGTTCAATGTCGATCGCGCCCTCGACTACGGCGAACATGCAATCCGCCGCATCTCCTTGCTTGAAGATTGTCTCGCCCTGCCGGTATTTGCGAATGTCCGGCTCGCGCCGCAGTAAATCGAATGTAATCATGGCATTGATCCCGGAAAACTCCGACGGTAGTTGTATACCATTAAAAATTTGTGACTGCCCCAGAACCTCCAGCCAGACCGGTGGGTGTTGTTTTGGGACGGCCCAGATCCGCCAGCAGGTGGCTCTCTGCATTGCAAAGCGTCTGCACTTGACCCGAGAATGCCGGTTTTCGCTGCTCAAGGACGCTTCCGGCCGAGGCGCCGACACAAGCAGTGCCAGCGAAGGACGGAAATGCTCATGGCCAATCAATGAAACGCTTACGATCGGCCCGGCTTGCGGCGGCGGCACTCTATGGGGGATTCACCGGTACGGCGGCCGCTCAAACCGACGAGATTCAAGTCTATGACGCGGCGATCGCAGCCCCCGGCGTGTTCAACCTGACCTGGCACAACAATTACACGACCAACGGCAGTCAGACACCGGCGTATCCGGGCGCCATCGTCCCGGACAAGTCCCTGAACGGCGTAACGGAGTGGGCCTACGGCGTCGCCCCCTGGTTCGAAGCCGGGCTGTACTTTCCGCTATACTCGCTGACTCGCGACAACGGTCTGCTGTACAACGGGTTCAAACTCCGGAGCCTGTTCGTCTCGCCGCATGCAGACGAACGCACCGTGTTCTACGGCGTCAATTTCGAGTTCAGCTTCAATACGGCGCACTGGAACGAGCGCCGCTATACCTCCGAGGTCCGGCCGATCATCGGCACCCACCTCGGGAGGTTCGATATCATCTTCAATCCGATCGTCGATAATTCATGGAACGGCGTCGGGAATCTTGAATTCGTTCCCGAATCGCGTATTGCCATGGGATTCGGCAAGACCAGAAAGGTGGCGCTCGAGGAATACGACGACTTCGGCACCGTGACCCATTTCCTGCCGGCGGCGAAGCAGTCCCATCAGCTGTTGTTGGTGCTCGACCAGCACACGCGCTGGGTCGATATCGAGCTCGGCTTCGGTGCTGGGCTCACCGAGGCTTCGGATCACCGCTTATTGAAACTAATCCTCGCGAAGGATTTATAGATAGCGCATCGGCGACGGTGTGACGCGCGACCGGTCATCGCATCAAGGAACTGTTTCGCGTCCGGCGAGTCAGGTGCTGCGTTTGCTCGAGACGCGGCGCGTCGAAGTGATGGGTTGGCTTGCCGGCCGCGAATTCCGTACACTGCCGCTCCATACGATCTGTCCAACAATATTATCGTGCCCATTGCGCCTGCGAACACCAGTATCTCTGCCCCATCTTGAGGACGGCCCATTGAAACTCGCCGTTGCGTTCATCGCCACCATCCTGTTGGCCGGTGCCACGTTCGAGATCAGCAGGGCCGCCGAGCCGAAGCCAGCGGAACGAGCGGCGGCGGAAGCTGCGGCCCAGACCTGGCTTGGGCTCGTCGATGCCGGCGATGTCGCGGCGAGTTGGGCGTCGGCGTCCTCGTTGTTCCGTGCGCGCGTCTCCGAGGCGCAATGGACGAACGCGGTGACCGGCGTACGGGATTCACTCGGTCCCTTGAAGTCGCGAACTTTGCAGTCCGTCAGCCTGCAGAAAGGCCTGCCCGGATCACCCGACGGCAGGTATATCGCAATCGTTTACGCATCGGTTTTTGCAAACAAGGCGAGCGCGACGGAAACGGTGGTTCCGATCCAGGAAGCGGACGGCTCCTGGCACGTGTCCGACTATTACGTCCGGTGAGCGGCGCCACACCAACGACCGGGCTAGGCCCGCGCATCGCCCTGGCGGCCGCCTTCGGCCTCTGCCTCACCGTCGCAGCGCCCACGCCGGCATTCACGGCTGCGCCGCAGCGGCTGGTCCATCGGTATCTCCAAGTGGCGATCGCGCCGGGCGGGACTTATGTGGCCTCGGTCGAGGGCGATTCGCCGCCGGGCGGCTATTATCCGGAATTTCGCGACCTGATGATCCGGCGCGTCGCGGACGGCGCCGAGGTTCGCGTCGAGCTCCCGTGCGGGGGCGTGCCGCAATGCTGGCCGAGTTCGCCCGCCTGGAGCCCGGACGGCGGGCACCTGAGTTTCGCTCTGCGCACACCGGGCAGCCACGCCTATGCGCTCTACGAGGTCGGGCCGCGCGCCACGAAGCCGACGCGTGTGCTCTCCTTCAGCGGCACGATCACCGATTTGAAGTACGGTGCCGATGGCAGGCTTGCGGTGCTCGCGATCGAGAACGCGCGCAAGGAGGTCGGAGCGACGGAGGCGGGGGCGGCAATCGCCGGCGATCTGGACGCGGCGCCGGCCGAACAAAGGATCGCCACGCTTGCGCATGGCAAGCTGGAATGGGCCTCGCCCGCGAACTTGTTCGTTTATGAATACGACTGGCGGCCGAACGGCGGCGGCTTCGTCGGCACGGCAGCGCCCGGCGATGGCGATAGCAACTGGTGGGTTGCGAAGCTGTACGCGTTCACCGCACACGGCGAAGCGCAGCTGCTCTACACGCCCGTCGATGCGCGTCAACAACTCGCCGATCCCCGGGTCTCACCCGACGGCAAGACCGTCGCCTTCATCGCCGGCATCATGAGCGATTTCGGCTCGACCGGCGGTGATGTTCATACGATCGCTCTCGACAGCGCTGCGGCACTCGACGTTGCGGCACTCGACGTGGCGCCGGGGCTTGCGGCCTCGGCGACATCGCTGGCTTGGAGTTGCGGCGGGACCCTGCGCGCCGCCTTGCTTGCGGGTGACCAGCAGCAAGTCGTCGACTTCGGCAATGGCAGTGCCGTGGCCGTGCCCCGAGTTCTCTGGAGCGGCACAGAGACACTGCGCGGCGGCGTGAGCTCGCCTCCGGCCTGTCCGGCCGATACCTTGGCGGTGGCATCTGAAAGTTTCACGACGCCGCCGGAGATCCACGTAGGCTCGGTCGGCCAGTGGCACGACCTTACCCATGCCAATGCCGGTCTGAGCGCGCCCTTCGAGGTTCGCAGTGTCTCCTGGCATAGCGACGGCTTCGATGTGCAGGGCTGGTTGCTGCTGCCCCGGCAGGTCAGCGGGAAGATCCCGATGATCACCGTCGTACACGGGGGACCCGCAGCGGCCTCGACACCGTCATTCGCGGGACCCAGTCTGCGTCATGCGATGATCGAGCGCGGCTGGGCCGTGTTTTATCCCAACCCCCGCGGCAGCTTCGGCCAGGGCGAGCGTTTCGCCGCCGCCAACGTCCGGGATTTCGGCCACGGCGACCTGCGCGACATCCTGGCCGGCATCGATGCCGCCGAACAGACGGCGCCGATCGATGCGGCGCGGCTCGGTTTGACCGGCGGCAGCTACGGCGGCTTCATGAGCATGTGGGCTGTCACGCAAACGAACCGATTCAAGGCGGCGGTCGCGGCCGCAGGAATCAGCGACTGGCTGTCGTATTACGGCGAGAACGGCATCGACGCCTGGATGCAACCCTATTTCGGCGCTTCGGTGTACGACGATCCGGCGGTCTATGCGCGCTCCTCGCCGGTCAACTTCATCAAGAATGTGCGCACCCCGACGTTCGCCTATGTCGGGGAGCGCGACATCGAGTGCCCTGCGCCGCAGACCCAGGAGTTTTGGCATGCGCTGAAGGCCTTGGGTGTGCCGACTGCCATCATGATCTACCCCGGCGAGGGGCATGGCCTGCGCGATCCCAAGAATGCCCAGGATGCGCTGGAGCGCACGCTCGCGTGGTTCGACAAATACCTGTGATCGGGCTCACATCCAGCGCGCGAGCCAGATGAGCAGCCGATCGATCGAGGCCTCGTACGGAGGCCGCACGAGTCCCGTGCCGGCGAAGCGTGATTGAATGAATACCGGCTTTTCCTTCGAGAAACGCACGAAGCCGAACTCGCCGTGATAGTGCCCCTGCCCGGAGGAACCTATTCCGCCGAACGGCAGTCCCTCCTGCGCAATGTGCAGCAGGGTATCGTTGATCGACACGCCGCCGGCGAGCGTGCCGTCGAGCACCTGGTCGCGTGCCGCAGGCCGCTCTGCAGAATCAGCGTCTCGGTGATGCGAATCTCGGTCGCGGAGCGGGTCCCGAAGTCTGCCGAGATCGCCGCGGAAAACTGCTCCGCATGGCCCGCGATCAAACGGCCGAGCCGGCGCAACCGATCCTGCCGCAGCGTCCGCGAGGGCGACACGTCCTGCCGGGCCGCCGTTTGCATGCGCTGCAGCTGCGTATTCATGGCGCCGATGGTAGCGCAGTAACCGCCCCTGGTTTGGGGAGTCTCGATCTTACCTCAGGCCGCTGCTCTCATCTCCAATAGTTGCGCCTTGCGCTCCGCCAGTTGTACGCCTAGCGCGCGCAGGTCCATTTTCGACTTCTTCGCTTCGGCGAACATCCCATCCGGCTTTTCCTCTTCCTTGACGTGATGTTTGATCATCTCCGACAAGACGTGAACCTTGGCGTCGTAGAAATCGTCGGACGGGTCGGACTGCTCGATCTCTGCGATGAGTTTTTTCGCACCGTCGTGCTCGACGATGGCTTCATGATGCATGTCCTTGTCCTTGGTCGCCTGCAGGAAGGCGGGATAAAAAATCTCTTCTTCGATCTCTGTGTGCACGGTCAACGCCTGGCAAATGTTCGCGGCGAGCTTGCGCTTCACGCCGGCGGATCGGGCCTTCTCGAATTCTGCGAACCACTGCTCCACTTGGCGATGATCCGCCTTCAGTAAGGCGACAGCGTCCTGCGGTTTGCTTGCGGTTTTCTTGCTTGCTCTCGTTGCCATGAAGAATCTCCCCTCGTTTGATCAATTGAATTTGATGCAGTTGAAGAAGCGATGAGTTTAGGACCGCAGTCCGGCACGAAAGTCGGCGGCGCACGCGAGCGCGTGTCAGTCTCCGCCGCAGCCCCGGGTCCGCGGAGTCGGGTAGGACGGAGCTGACACGGAAAGCGCCGCGACGACGATTGCAGCGGGCTGGGAGTTCGATCAACCTCGGCTGTCGGAAAGTCGTGTTGTCATTCCCAAGAAAAGGATTACATATGGGTCGCGGAATTCTGCTGTGGTTGTTGGGCGTACCTCTTCCGGTGATCTTGCTGCTCGCCATGTGCTCGCATCGTTGAGGGCTGCGGACATGAGTGACGCGATCTTTCCGTCGCCCGTCGACGCCATCGTGGCAGCAGCGCCGGCGCGAGCCGCCGCCTCGTGGTCCGCGATTTTCGCAGGCGCGTTCGTCGCGGTCTCTGCATCGTTGATCATATTCGCAGTCGGTAGTGGCATCGGCTTCGCGTCCTGGTCCGCCTGGTCCGGCATCGGCGCGACCGCCAAGTCGCTGACGATCAACGCAGCCATCTGGCTCATCGTGAGCCAATGGCTGTCGGCCGCGCTGGGCGGCTACATCGCCGGCCGGCTGCGAGCGCGCTGGGTGGGGACCCACTCGCACGAGGTATTTTTCCGCGATACGGCGCATGGCTTGATCACCTGGTCGGTGGCCACGGTGTTCGTCGCCGCCATATTCTCAGCGGCGTTGTGGAGCGCCGCCAGCGCGGGTCTGCAGGCCGGCTCGAACCTCACCGGCGCCATGGCGCCAAAGGCGGAGGAAACTTACTACGCCGATGTCCTGTTCCGACCCGCTGCCGATGCGCCGCCGTCACCCCAGCCGGTGCCGCGCGGCGAGTTGCACAACATCGTGGCCAATGCGGCGGTTACGGGCCAGTTCCCGGATAGCGACCGCGCCTATCTGGCCGGCCTCGTGGTGCAGCGAACGGGCGTGCCGCCGGCAGACGCCCAAAAGCGAGTCGATCTCTTCATCGCGAGCGTGCAGGACGAAGAGAACAAGGCCCGGGCGGCCGCTGAGGCGGCACGCAAGGACGGCGAGCTGGCCTCGCTCTATGTCGCCTTGTCATTGCTCGTGGGCGCCTTCATCGCCAGCGTCTCGGCGGCGCTGGGGGGACGCCTGCGCGACTTGCATCCCTAGCGCTTTCCCGTTCTGGGATCACAGCACGACGTTTGTTGCGCAGGTAAATCAATTCACCGACGACCGCGGTCGCGAGCAGCGCCACGTTGGAGAATACATAGACCCAATTGCGCAGCAGCAGGCTGTAGATCGTGAAGCCCGTGGAGGCCGTGAGCTGACCGACGAACAGCCAGCGCGAGACGCCGACGTCGGACTTGGTCTTCCACTGCGTATAGACTTGCCGAGCTATCGTCGCGAGCAATACGAACGAACTGGCCCAGCCGATCCATTCCGGTGATTTCATTGCCATCCTCGGGATTCACCCTGTCGCGCAGGCTAGGCGTTCCGAGCGAGTCCGGCTGTAGGACGCCACCTCCTGTCGCATCGGCGCCTCGCGATCTTGAGCCTTGCACTGGCTGACCGACGAGGAGACGCCGCGGCCGACCGACGCGATCCGCGACGACGGCTCCGCACCGGGTCACGAGCAACGCTTCGCGTCGACTTTTGGTGCTCACATCGTGCTCGCCGACGACCATGCGGACATGCGCAGGTACGTGGGCGGTCTGCTTGCGCCGCGTTATGACGTGGCATCCGTCGCCGACGGCGAGCAAGCGCTGTCCGCGATCCGGCGCCGGCGGCCGGAGTTGGTCTTGAGCGACGTCATGATGCCGCGTCTCGACGGCTTCGGTCTGCTCCTGCGCGCCGAGAGCGAGCAGCGGCTGCGGCTCGCTCTCAGTAGCATCCAGGACCATTTCTTCTTGTTGGACGAGCAATGGCGCTCACGCTGGTCAATCCGCAGGTCACCGAATTGACGGGACTGACGGAGCAGAGCCTGCTCGGAAAATCGCTGTTCGAAGTCGTTCCCGGATTGCGCGCCACTCCGTTCGAGGCGGAATTGGCGGTGGCCGCAGCCCAGCAGGTCAGATCCGGCTCGAGACGCGCGTCGAAGCGGGCAATGCGGTGATCGCTGTCGTCGATTCGGGTGTCGGCATGTCCGCGGAACTGCTGCCGCGGTTGCGCAGACCAAACCGGCCAAGCCGGCACCTCGACGGGTATTCATCGTCGACGACAATGCCGATGCCGCAGACACTCTCGCGCTGCTGCTCGAGCTCGAAGGTCATGCCGTGCACGCGGTTCACAGTGCCGGGGATGCAATCGACACGATCGAGAGCTTCGGGCCGGATGTCGCTCTGGTCGACATCGGCCTCCCGGACATCGACGGTTATGAACTGGTGCAGCGCCTGCGCAAACATCCGCGCATGGCCGCGGTAAAATTCGTCGCCGTCACCGGCTATGGTCAGCTCGAGGATCGGCGTCGCGTCCGAGACGCCGGCTTCGACGACCATCTGGTCAAACCGGTCAGCCTGCAGGCCCTCGAGCGCGCCTTGATCTGACGATGAGCTTGCTGCCGCGGACTTACTGCCCCGTCTGCCCCACGACGGGTGCCTCGATCTTGCGAAACCCGGCCGGTACCTCGAACATGGAACTCGGAATCGCGTCGCTGCGCACCGCGACGGTTTCGGTGCTCATCCGAAAAATCTGCGTCATTCCCGGCGGCAGCGCCGGGTCCGGCTGATTCTTGCTGTCATCCGATTTGTGCAACTTGCCGAACAGACCCATCGCGAGGTTCGACACGACCCCGCCGGACGTGGTGGGGGGCGGCGCCGAGGAGTCCGCGGTCGTGCCGTAGGTATTGTCATTCGAAGTGCACTGCGGGCCGCCGACCTGCATCGAGATCACGGTCCGCACCGGAAATCCCTTCAATCGGCTCGCCGCTTTCATCGCTTCACCCCAGCCATTTTGATAGCGGTTGAAGACGGCGCGCGCGTTGTTCTGCATGTCGGCTGCGACGTGGCCCTCGATGTTCAGCTTCTTGGCGTAGTTGCGCCAGAACTCACTCGTCTCCGCCGCGCCCGGCGCCTCAGGGGCCAGCCACTCGTCGAGTACGAACACGAAGTCGCAGCTCGTGCCTTTGGTCTTGTCGGCGCAGGTGGTCGTGACACTGACCGTGGCCCGCGCGGCGTCCGCGCCCGCGATCGTCGCGTGGTCGCCGGTCTGGTCGATGTTCGCGCGCGCAGGAGACCACTGACATTGGCTCTCGTCGACCGGCGCGCCGGAGGCTGCCTGCTGCTGCTGCGTCTTGTCGCCCTGCGCGTTGGAGAGACTTTGTAGCGCCTTTGCCATTTCGTCGCGCATCTGTTGAAAGCTGCGCTCCGTATATTGCTTGTTCGCGACGTCGATTTCGTCGATCCGTTCCGCATCCAAGCGGATGATCTGTACGCTGTTGCTCGACGAACCCTTGACGAGCGCGCGCAACAGCTTGGACTTCATCTGCGTCTGGTGCTCGGTGCGCGCGGCGTCCTTGGATATCGCCGTGACGTTCTTGCCTTCCATCGCTCCAATTTTCATGGGGCCGAAGCCGTCGACGCTGATCTGCTGCTCGATCGTGATGTCGGCCGATGCGAGCTGCGCGGCCGACAGCGCCGCGAGCACGATGCTCCAGCCCCTTGCCGCTTTGAGAATCGCCATGCTTGATTCCTTTCCGGTGAGTCCTCCAGTAGATACGTAAATATCGGCCGAATTGGCCCAGACCAAGGAAACTTCCAAGCTTGCGGGTTTCTTGAGCCATTCCCGTGCCCGAACACGTATTAGGATGAGGGTGCACGCGTCGGAAACGCCTCACGGCAGTGACAACTGCAAGTATGTCGCTACGACTTCGAATGCACGGGGACGAAGAAGAAATCCCCGAACTCGTTGCCGGCGCCGTTGATGGATTTGAATTCCGGCGTTTCCGCAAATTTGTTCGGGGTCGCGCCGTCCTTCATGTGCTGCAAAAGAAGGCGGAACAGTTGCGGCGTCGGCAAAATGCCGTCGTTCGTTTCCAGTGCGCTGAGGAACGCGTTTGCGAAAATGGAATCCGTGCCGCCCCCGCTGTCGAGGACAGGATCATCGCCTCCCGAGGAAATCAATAAGCGCGATCGCTTCGGCAGCTTGTAGGCCATGTATTCCTTCGAATAGCCGATATCACCGCCGGTGAACAGATAGCTGGGATCCGTCGAAAGCAAGCCCCCATAACAGGAATCGGCCACGACGAGGATACGCTTCGCGGCGAGCAGGGCGATGTGGGCGGTGATCTGTTCGTTTGGGATCCAATATAAGTCGCTCGGCGGTGCTTGAGCGTTGATCGGCAGCCAATAGCCTACCTGAGCAAACGTTGTGCGCTGTCTCGCGCCGTGGCCAGCGTAGTAAATGAGCAAATTATCTTCCGGTTTCAGCACGTTCTTCAGGTCGATGAGCGCCTGGAGCATGCCAACGTCATCGGCATCTCGAAGTACCTGCACCGTGAAGCCGTATTTTTGCCGCAGGACGTCCGCGATGCGCGTGGCATCGTTCAACGGCGTTTGCAGGCTGTCGATCAGCCGATAATGCTCGTTGCCGATGATCAACGCGTAGTAACGTCCGAAACTCATCCCGGCGGCAAAGCGCTCGGCGGCAGTCGGATCGATCGGTCCCGGGGGTGCACCGGCCGCCGGCGTACGCAGGCGCGGCAATGCTGCGAGCCGCCCGTCAGTGCTCTTGCGTTCGTCCTCGAGCCGCGCAATCCACTGTTTCAGTTCGTTGACTTGTTGTGCGGCCTCGGTGCCGTGCGTCGCCTGGCTGGTCAATTGTTCCTGCAGACTTTTCAGCTGCATTTGCAAGAGCTTGAGTTGCTTGTCCTTTTCCGCAACCTGCTGCTCGAGCTCGGTGCGCAGCGCCTCGATCTCGGCGTTCGCCGCTGACTGATAAATGACGCTGTCGCTCGGCAGACCGCCGGCTTCCCGGTACAGATTGAGCGCCTTGAGCTTGTCCTGCGGCACCCCGAGTCCTTGTTCGTAGAGCGAGCCGAGAGCGAATAGCGCGCGCGCATAATTTTGACCGGCTGCCTTTTGATACCACGTGGCGGCCTGCTGATAATCCGGAGCCTGCCCGAGACCGCGTTGATAGATTTCCGCGACATTCGTCTCGGCCTCTGGATCTCCAGCCTGGGCCGCGGCCATCCAAACAGCGAGAGCGGACTTGAGGTCCGCGCGATCGAAGGCCACGTACTCGCCGCCGCGAACGCGGCAATCACCTGCGGTCGTATGGATCGGTCGCCGCGCCGTCACATATTCCGAATTTCCGAGTTGGCGCACCTGGCCCGGCAATAGACAGTCGACGACTTCGAGGTCGGAGAGGCGCACCATCCCTTTGGTCGCAGCGGCGACATCGTCGGCCGGCGTGGACACGCACGAGGAGAGCAACGCTGCCCCGAACGCCGTCGCCAGCATTGCCAACTCCCTCGGTCCGGGCCGCATGCTTGCCTGTTTTCTCATCATTGGCTAGCGCAATCCATGGCCAGACACGTGATACGAAAAGTAGACTGCCGATTTAGTACCCTGTCAAGGAGCGGCCAATGTTGAAACGCAGCGCGGTGCCCGCAGCGAGCCGTCTTGTCGGAACCGTAATCGCCCGATGCCTCCGCATCGCGCCCTGGGTGCTGGTCGCGGCCTGCCAGACTCCCGTCGAGCACGCAACGGAAGATGCGCGGCGCGCCGGCCTGGTCGCGTCTGTGGTCCCGGGTGCCGGCTTCCGGCACACGGTATTCTTCAGACAGTCGCGGCCCGATGATAGTCTGTACGTATTCATCGAAGGCGACGGATCGCCGTGGAGCGCCGACGGGCGGCGGGTCGCCAACGACCCCACGCCCCATCATGCGTTGGCGCTGCGCCTGGCCGAGCGCACCTCCCATGCGGTCTTGTACCTGGGACGCCCATGCTACTTCGGTCTTGGGTCCGATGGCTCCTGCGACCCGAGCCTCTGGACCTCGGGGCGCTACTCCGAGCCGGTGGTGGACAGCCTGGTCGCCGCCCTCAACGGGTTTGCCGAACGGCATGCGTATCGCGAAGTCGTGTTGGTGGGCTACAGCGGCGGCGGCACTTTGGCGGTCTTGATGGCTCCTCGGATACCGTCCGTCGGAGCGGTGGTGACCATCGCAGCGAACCTGGACGTCGCGGCGTGGGCACGATGGCATGGCTATCTGCCGCTCGAGGGCAGTCTCAATCCGGCCGACCGGCCGCCACTGGATTCCTCGATACGCGAGTGGAACTTGCTCGGCGGCCACGATGCAAACGTGCCTGAGCATGTCAGTAGCCGCTATCTCGAGCGTCTCGGCCCCGACCACATTTGGCGGTTCCCGGACTTCGATCACGTCTGCTGCTGGGTTGAAGCATGGTCGGGGATCGAGGCGCGCATCGATGCATCGCTCACCGGGCCATCGCATCCATGACGGGGGGATAGGTCTTGAGGAACTCGCTGTGCTGCGCCAGATTCCGCGCCAATTCACGCCGGATTTCAGGGTCGCCGCCAACATGTTCCAGCGTTTCGCGCGCCACGGTCTCGAGGCCTTTCACGGCTTCGCGATTTCCTTTCTGCCGGTTGTAGGCGTCGGCGAAATGGTCCAAGGCGTCGTTGAGCGCCTCGGCAATGCCCTGCTGCTGGTAGAACGCGAGCTCACGATTGCCGTCCGCAAGATCTGCTTGTATCCGATGCTGCTCGGCGGGCACGAGATGATCGAACGCGACGGTCGGGCCGGACTGCTCGAAATTGCGATACGAAAGATACGCGGCCGTGGTCACCAGGATCGCGACTGCGGTGAGCAGCGCATTGCGCATACGCGCGCTGTGGAAAAATAGCCGGTAGAACTCCGCTGCGTCGCGCGGCCGCGCACTGCGTTGAAAGGCGAGCGTACAAGACAGGGCCCTCCACTCGCGTCGCTGCAGAGAGCGAATCGGCACCGCCTTGAGTGCGCCCTGGCGTGCCTCGAGAAGATTCTTGCCGCCAAATGGATGCTTACCCGTCAGCAACTCATAGCTGATGATGCCGAGCGCGTAAAGATCATCGGCTGGCGCGGGCTCGGCACCGCCCTCGATCATCTCCGCGGTCGCATACATCTCCGTGTAGCCGCCGAGACGACCGGCATCGAACTGGTCGGGCTGGCCGCCCGCAGCCGCCGATGGCACCGCCCGCGCGATGCCGAAGTCGAGTATCTTCGGCGTGCCGTCCTCGAGGACAAATACGTTCGCCGGCTTGAGATCCGAGTGCACGATGCCTTTACGATGGGCGTGGGCGAGCCCCTCGGTCACTCCCCGAATGATGGGCAATGCCGCCGCCCGGCTGTTCCCGACGCCCCAGCGCGCGTCGATCAGGTCTTCGAGCGACTGCCCGCGCAGCAACTCCATCGTGAAGAAAACCGCTTCGCCGTCGCGGTCGAAGTCGAACACCGTGACAATGTTGGGATGCGCGAGTGACTGGGCCTTGCTCGATTCCCTTTGCAGCGCAATGAAGGCATCGGGGTGCTGCGCAAAGCTGGGGTTCAAGATCTTGAGCGCGACGCGGGGGTTGGGATCCTGCGCCTCGACCTTGCGCCGATCAATCGCACAGAAGACCATGCCCATACCGCCGCTGCCGAGCAACCGCTCGAGTTCGAAGCGATCCTTGATCAGCGCACCCGGTACGAATCTTGCGACGCGAGGTGCCGCGTCAGGCACGATGACCGCATCGGCTCCATGGGTAACGGTGCCGCGATGTTTGGTCGGCTCGCCGGCGCTTGTCGTAAGCTGCGGCCGTACGCGCGTCTCCGATGGCAAGGGCCTCTGGGTGGTTTCCCGGTGTGTCTTAGTCGTAAGCGTCCCCTATTGAATTTTGACATAGAGTCTGACGACTCCCTTCCATGCCTCGCCCATGGGACTCTCCGTGATGCTGATCAGGTAGTCGCCATCGGCGGGCAGGACTTCCTCCAAGTGATCGATTGGGCCGTCGAAGTCACCGTCCGGATTCGTGATCTGCGCCCGCATCGGCCCGGCGGCGTCGATGTCCAGGACCAGGTGCTGGCCAGCCTTCGCTTTGAGCACGAACTGCAGTTCGTCGCGGATACCGGATAGCGGACCCTCGACGCGAGCATCCACGGCACCCGGTGCGAATACGATGCGACGTTCCATGGTTCCCGACGCCATGCTGGCGGCGCCGGCTGCAATTCCGAAGAGCACGAAGAACGCGCCGAGTGAGCCTCTCGCTTCCGCCGGTAAAAATGTCTCGCGCATCCCTTTGGTCCCCGGATTGGTCCATACCGTAATACGTGCTTCGCCGAAAAAACGGCTCAAGAAACCTGCGGACTTGGACGTGTCGGCAGGTGCGCACAAGAAACCATCTGCTTGTCTGGGCCAATTTGATCGGTATTTACGTATCTCCTGGAGGACTAACCGGTTTTGACCACCGGTATCGCTCGGGATGACGTGTCGCGCAACCGTGCAATAACGAACATGAAGGAAACGACGCAATGAGTCGCCGCAAAGAACCTGGAGAGCTGGATTCATGAGCGAGCAGACGCTCAGGGAGTGGGCCGGACCGGGAGGTCGGCACAACTGCAGCCTGCATCGCTATTTGCAGCTGCTCAAAACCACGATGGTTTGCTTCGTGGGCAGCGCATTGCTTGGCTTGCACCAGAAGGTCGGTGCCCAAACCGCCGTTCCACCCGGACAATCGCCGAGTCTGCTGCTCCTGGTCACGACCTTTACCGAGGACGGTCAGTACGCCTATAACGCGCTAGATTTCGCGGCCGCCAGGGCAAACGATGCGGCCTACGCGAACTTGCTGCCAATCTGCGGTGGGGCGGGCACGGGAAGCGCTGCATGCACGGGAGCCACCCTGACGCTATTCAACCAGTTGCGGGCACTCGAGGACAACGCGAATGAGCTGCTCGGTCGCGGCGAGACGCAATACAGCTTGCGCTTGAGCGCCAACGGTCTGGCCAATGCATTGCAGTGGACGGCGCCTGAGGAATACGCAGCTCAAGGGTCGATGACCACGCAGTTCGCCAACAGTCAGGCGACCGTGCTCGCCAATCGGTTTGCGGCGCTGCATTTCGCAGCCATGGCGACGCAACTTGCGGACGATATCGACGATCCTACCGCGACCCGTTGGGCGAGCGTCTACCACGCCCTCGGTGGCGGTGCGAGCGCGGATTCTTCGATCTTCTCGTTCGGTCGATTCAGCGTCTTTGTCGACGGGGGCTTCGGCTCGGGGCAGAAGGCTCCGACGGTCGAGGAGGATGCCTTTGCGTTCGACAGCACAGAAGCCTCCGCGGGTCTGGATTATCGGCTCACGGACCGCTGGGTCTTGGGACTGCTCGCGGGGCATTCCGAACGCCGCGTGAACTTCAATTCCCAGGAAAGCATCGTCGACGGTGAAATTCGCGGCAATGGGCAGAGCGCCACCCTGTATACGCAATACGAAGCCAAGGAGGCTTACCTCAGCGCATCGGTCGGTTTCCAGCATTTGAGCCTGAGCACGATCCGCAAGATCACCTATCCCTCGAATAACCCCCTGATTCCGTCCGTGGACCAGACCGCGGTCAGCGATACGGGGGCGAATTCCCTGACCGCGTCCCTGTCGACGGGCTATGTGCTGCACTACCGATCGGCATCGATAGAGCCTTATGTCAATGCGCTCTATACGCACACGCTGATCCGCGCGTTCGTCGAAAACAACACCGACGGCTTCGACGTGAGCGTCGGATCTCAGTCGATCGTTTCCACACAGGCCAATGCCGGTCTCAAGCTTCAGTACGCATTCTTGCCCCATTGGGGCGTCATCGTGCCTTACGTGTATGGAGAGTATCGTCACGAGTTCGAGGGAAACTCCCGCACTGTCGAATCGAAATACGCCGCGGATCCCGGTGCGAGCGTGGGATTCGATATTCCGACCGACGATTTTCCCAATCACTACTACGTCGTCGGGGCGGGCGGCTCCATCGTGCTTCCCCACGGGCTGCAAGCGTTCGCTCAATATGTCGCCGTTTTGGACTATACCAATTACACGGACCACGTCTTTTCGGGCGGCATTCGTTGGGAGTTTCGCTGATGGCCCCGGCAGTGCCTGGCCGGATCCGGCGGCGCCGTTGCGCGATCCGTGCTTTGGCGATCGTTGCCGCGCTGGCCGTATCGGTGGGATGCTCGACCAAGGTCGACGAGATCAACAACGGCAATCCCGCGCCTGCTGCGGTGATCACGCCGATCGGATCCAAGGCCACGGCAGGGGCCGGAACCAGTGCGGTATCGATCACCGTGCGCTCCGGCTCGGTCGTCATCCTGTCCGGCAAGGACAGCGACGGCTCGGGGGTGGCGCTCGCCTCATTCCATTTTGTCCAGACCGCGGGCCCACCCCTGCCGGCCGCGCCCGACGTGGGGGCCATGCTGTATCAGACCGCGAATACGGTTGAATTCACCGCGCCGCAGGTCGCGTCGGATACGGTCCTCACGTTTCAGCTGACGGTGACGAATGCGCTCAACGTGTCATCCACGGCGACCGCAACGGTCACGGTCATGGCCGCCAATGACCCCGGCCACTTTCTCGTTCCAGACGTCGTCGACAATGCATCGCCACCGCGGCGATTCGTGGTCGCCTTGGCGCCCAGCCAACAGTTGACGTTGAGCTCCGATGACACGGTCTGTGTTGCGGTCAATCGTCTCCTCAGCTACAAGAGCCGCGACGGGCACGTCCATGACGGCGTGCAATACCCGATGTTGGCGCTGCCCACGCTCGCCAATCTGCAGGCAAATGCCACCTGGCGCCAAGCGGCAGGGTCCACGGCGCCGCTTTCGAACTCGACGACCGACGTCGCTGCCGCCCTCCAGTCGACGGCGAATCCGCGCGTGGTGTTCGATGTCCCGGCGTTCAATGACGTCGAACTCGCGGCGATGTTCAATCAGCCCAGTTTCGACGCGGCTGGCAATTCCCTCGGGATCTCCGCCGGAAACTTCAACGACCAACTCGTCGCCTCCGACCTCGACAGCGTGCAGCTGTATCTATCGATCAGCGCGACTGCCGGCTCGTGCGACGGCAAAGCGGGAGCCCCCGACTTCAATTTGGCCAATGCTCCGCCGGTGCTCGGTGTTTTTTCACCGGGTGCGACGACCCCGGCGTTGACCCACAGTGGAGCATCCGCCTGGCAACTGACGGCGGATTCACTTGCCCAGGCGACATCACCGAAGCCCTTGACGACGGAAACGCTCGTGGGCGCTCAGGCCTATTACGCGGCGATCGATCCGGCCTGGCAAGGCGTATCGCAAGGCGCGACCAAGAGCGATTTGAACACCTGGCTCGACGATAATTGCTTCGATCACACGCAATCCGACTACGGTACGGGTGCGGCGGGCGCCAATGGCGCTCACGCCGTTTACTTGAACAATTTCGACCTGGGCTTCGGCCGCGACATGTATTTCATCAAATGCACCGCCAATCACACGGATGCCAACGGCAACATCACGGCGCACGCCGGCGACATGGCGGCCGTCGTGATCAACTATGGCTCTCTCGAACAAACGGCGTTGAAACAGGCACCCATCATCGCCGTCGCCATGGAATATCAAGGCCCCGGGCACTCGAATGGGAATTGCGGCAGTACCGATCCCGCGGTCAACCAATGCTTCACCAAGTTCTACGTCTTCGCACCGGATGATCGCACCGGCGCATTCCAGCGCGTCGCCAGCGCCAATTTCGATCGGCGCGGGGAGAAATATGTTCCTGGGGCATGTATCTCCTGTCACGGAGGCAAAATAACAAATGCCAGCTTCGCGAATCCCGTGCAACAGACCAGTCCGCCCACCTACCTCGAAAACGTCGATGCGGCGTTCATGCCATGGGATCTAGGCTCCCTGCTGTATTCGGATACGGACCCCGCGTTCAACAAAACCTTGACCGACGGCCAGCCGACCATCGTCGACCCGGCGGGTTATACCCGCGCCGTGCAGGAGCCCAATCTGCTCAAATTGAACGCGCTCGCCTGGCAGACGTATCAGACGCCGGAGCTGATTCCGGCCGGCGCACCGGGCTGCGCATCCCCGCCCACTGCGAGTGCGACCTGTGTCGACCGATTCGCAGCGCCACGGGCCCTCCTTTCGAAGTGGTACGGTTGGTGCGCCGACGCGGGAGCGGCCGGCACGTCCTGCGCCAGCGCGCATGGGTATACCGATACGGCGGCGCCCACGGTGACCGCGGGCGGCAAGGCTTGGCCCGCCGCTGCGCTGGCGTCGGCGCCCGCGAATGCGGACGGCGCGCCGAACGATCTCTATCACGACGTCTACGCACACCACTGCCGTTCGTGCCACACCATGAGCACCGTGTTCGCGGATCAGTTCAACGATTTCGGGGACTTCGAGAGCTACCTCAATCCCGCATCCCACCAGCCGCTCAGCAGCAATAGTTTGCAGCGCCTGCTGTATCTGAATGCGCAGATGCCCCTGGCCCGGATGACCATGGATCGCTTCTGGGTGGACTTCAACGGTGGCGCGACCAGCGCGGCACAACTCCTCGGCGCCTACGTCAACAGCAATTCTGACAACATGGACAACACGCCGGTGGGCACCGGCACCGGCGCGTCGACGGTGACTCCGCCCGGCTCGCCGGTCCTGATTGCAAGCGTCGATTCGTTTGTCAATTCGAATCCGTTCGCAGGGATCTCGAGCGCGACGCTTGCGCCCGCGAACGCGCAAAGCGTGGCGCGGTTCTACGGGGCGCGTGTGGACCTTTCATCGAGCCTGTTCGTTGCCAGCTATCAGACCAATCTTTGCCTGGGTCCGACTGCCGATCCGAGCACGTGCACACCGGCCGCCGATCAGCCGGTGCTGATTGGTGCGGATAACGCGAGTCCCGCATTCGACACGTCGAGTCCGGGCTATTACAACCTCACGGTCAACGCCCTGAGTCCTTCCGGCAAGACCGCCGCTGCGGCATCGTCGGTTTTCGTGGTGCAGGTCCCGCAAACACTTGCCGACGTGTCGAGTTGCGCGAACACGCGCGGCAGCGTCGTGGCGGCACCGAGCGGCCAAGTCAGCACTGGTAAGGTCATCGACCTGAGTAACTGTCCTGCCACGAAATTGGGGGACAGTCCGTTTCTCCAAGTGCAGATCACGGATCCGAGCGGTACCGGCAGTTGGTTCCCCGCCGCACCCACGCCGCCCGTCGCCAATGTCGCTGCCCCACAGAGTTACAGTGTCAGTGGACCGGCGGCGGCCCATTACTATACCGTCACCGTGACGAGCTGCAGCGTCGTACCCCCATCTGCGGGCCAGTCGCAGTCGACCCTGCAGGGGTGTAACGTTCAGATTGCGTTTGCCCCGGGCGTGACCTCCTCCCAAACGGTCACGATCAGCTACCGGATTCTCGATCAGGTCGACACGACCTCGAGCCCGGCCGCGGCGCCCCTCGCAGTCAACGTCTCGGCCGATTACACGGCGCAGTCCTATGTCCTGCCGATCACGCTCGTCCCGAATTACAGCGGCTCGGCGCCGTTGCCGACCGCGATCTGCATCCCGCTCGCGGGTGCGGCACCCCCGGCGGCACCGGCGACGCCGACTTGTGTCGGCAGTGGCTTCCTGGATGGGGAGATTTCGCCGCCGAGCGATACCTTCACGCTCACGGTCGATACGCCGACCGCCTTCGGCAATGCGTTGCCGAACGGCGCCATCACCGGCTACGGTGGCACCACATTGCCCTTCACGACGTCGCTCGCGGGCAATCAAGCGCTGGTGTTTACGGTACCGTCGCAAGGATTTTCCCTCGGTGGGCAGCCGACGTTCGTTACCTGCGACATCAACGGCAAGGATCTTCAGACCGGCTCGACGACCTGTGCCGGCGTGAGCGTTCCGTACACCGCGCAGTCGACGTCTCTGACGGGCGCGCCGTCCTGCGGCGCAGATCTGCCGAATTACCTTTGCAATCAGTTCACGGTCACGGTGAATGCCACCACCTCGTTCACGACGACGAAGGGTTCGGGGATCGGCGGGACCTCGATTTACACGCTGCTCAGTTCCAACTGCAGCAGTTGCCATTATCCTGCAAGTGGCGGCAATCCAGCGGGTGCTGGCGCCCTCGCTTGGGTCGTGACGAGCGATATGACGGCGACCTTCGACTCGCTCACCGGCGCTTCCTGCCCGACGTACACGAGCGGGGGCATCGCGCGTGCCTGTATCAAGGCGGGCGACCCCAGCTCGAGCCAGGCTTATTGGAACGCCTGCGGCGGCGCCGGTACGCCGCATGACGCCGCAAATCATACCGCCTCCGCTGTCATTTCCTCGTCGACATCTTGCAACGCGCTGAGTCAATGGATTGCGGAAGGCGCCAACTTAGACTGAACGAGGTTTCCATGGTCCGGTTCACAGGGTTGATCCGCTTGCTCTCGAGCGTCATGGTGCTCGGGCTTCTGAGCGCATGCGGCAGCGGCAGCGGCAGCGACAATGCTCCGGCGCTCGCCTCCATTGAGGTGACGCCCAACACGGCGGGCGGAGCCGCCGGCACGAGCACGCAAATGACGGCTACCGGCATCTATAGCGACGGCAGCCACAAAACCATCACCTCGCAAGTCACCTGGTCCTCCTCGAATACGGCGATTGCCACGATTTCCAGCGCGGGTTTGGCAACCGCCCTCGCGCCGGGCAGCGCAACGCTGTCCGCGGCGCTGCAAGGCGTCACCGGCACCGCAGGTTTTGCGGTGACCGGAGCATTTCTCGTCTCCATCGAAGTCAGCACCGCGAAGCCGACGATCGCCAAGGGTCTGACCTCGCAATTCGTCGCGACCGGCATATTCTCGGACAATTCGAAGCACGATCTGACCACGCAAGTGTCTTGGTCGGCCGCGAGTTCTGCCGTCGCATCGGTGAACTCCACCGGGTTGGTCACCGGCGCGGGCGTCGGCTCGGCAACGATCTCGGCCAGCAGCGGCACCAGCACCGGCTCCGCCACGCTGGCCGTCACGCCGGCGATCCTGGTATCGATCGTGCTCTCGCCGGCGGCACCGAGCATTGCCAAGGGCGTCGACGAGCAGTTCACCGCAACCGGTGTCTTTTCGGATCAGTCGCTCGAAAATCTGACGGATCAGGTCACCTGGTCCTCGAGCAACGGTGCCGCCGCGACGATCAGCAACGGCGAGGTTGCAACGGTCGGGAGTGCATCGGGTACCGTGGGTGTGGTGAAAACGGCGGGGGTGGGCAGCACGACGATCTCTGCCACGCTGGGCGGCGTCTCCGCCAACGTCCTGTTGACGGTGACCCCGGCGACCCTCGTTTCGATCCAGGTGACGCCGCCGAACCCGAGTATTGCCAAGGGGCTGACGCAGCAATTCGCCGCCACGGGAATCTACACCGATCAGACGACGCAGGACCTGACCGCAACGGCCACCTGGTCCTCGGGCGCAACGAACATCGTGACGATCAGCAATGCCACCGGCTCATCGGGGCTTGCGAGCGCCGCGGGCGTGGGTTCGACCAACGTCAAAGCCTCTCTCGGCGCCGTGTCGGGTAGCGCGCAGTTCACGGTGACGCCCGCCGAGCTGGTGCGGATCCAGGTAACACCGGTCAATCCGACCGTACCAAAAGGCTTGACCACGCAGCTGACCGCGAACGGCATCTACACGGATCAGTCGATGCAGAACTTGACCGCGGTGGCGACTTGGTTGCCGGCCGATGGGACGGTCGCAACCGTCAGCAACGGCCCCGGCCAGGAAGGCATTGCGACTGCGGTCGGCCACTCGACGACCAGCACGTCGACGAGCATCACCGCGACTTACGGCGGCGTGGCGGGAACGACGACTCTCACGGTGGCGCCGGCGGTACTCGAGTCCATCGCGGTCAGCCCCTCACCCGCAAGCACGCCAAGCGGCACGACCCAGCAGTTCGCCGCCACAGGCACGTTCTCCGACAAGACCACTCAAACCCTGACCTCGACGGTCACGTGGAGTTCCTCAGATCTCACCGTCGCGACTTTCAGCGCGTCCGGACCACCCGGTCTGGCGTCGGCTCTGTTGACCGGGACCGCCACCACGTCGAATATCACCGCGTCATTGAACGGCGTCACCTCGCCGCCGGTCGTTCTGAGCGTGACGCCGGCCGTGCTCGTCTCGATCGCCATCACGCCGGTCAGTCCGCAGGTTCCCAATGGCCGCACCCAGCAATTCACCGCGATCGGCACATTTACCGGCGATTCAACCCGGGACATCACATCGCAAGTGGCGTGGATCTCCTCGGATCACACGGTCGCCACGTTCAGCACCACGCAGTTGGGCCTTGCGACCGCGCTGAAGACTGGCAGCGCCACCGCGGCTTCGATTACGGCCTCCATGAATGGCATCGTTTCCAATCAGGCCACCTTGACCATCACCGCGGCAACCTTGAGCTATATTCTGGTCACTCCCGACCCGGCGAGCATCCCGAACGGCGAATCGATCCAGTTCACCGCGACCGGATATTTCTCCGACCTGACCCATCAGGACATCACTAACCAATCCACGTTCGCTTCTTCGGACACCACGGTTGCGACCTTCAGCACCATGAATCCCGCATCAGGCATCGCAACGGCGCTCTTGACGGGTACGGCAACCACGACGCAGATCACGGCCACGAGCGGCGGGAAGACCTCCGCGCCGGTGACGCTCACCGTGACCGCGGCTGTGCTCAAAGCGCTCGCGATCTGCCCGGCCAACGGCTCCTCGCCGCCGAGCTGTCCGGCGAGTTCATCAGTCACGCTCGTGGGCGTTGGAGCGCAGCAGCAGTACCTGGCCGTCGGCATCTACAGCGCCGGACCACCTCAAGATGAGACCGCGAATCAGAAGTTGACGTGGTCGACGACTGATCCTTCGGGTGCAACAGTCACCGCGATCTCGGCGGGCGGCCTCGTAACAGCGCAAAGCCCGAGTCCGCTCAGCACGAGCTCGACCCCCGCGCCTCTGCCGAGCACCGTCGGCGCGTCGCTCGACGGCTTCTCGGCCAGCGCTTCGCTGACGGTCGACGCCGCGTTCGACACCGGGACCAGCGATACGATCTACGCCTTGCTGTCGACTTCGTTTACGATTGCCGGCACGAGTTACTCCTGCGCGGGCTGCCATTCCGCTCCGACCCCTGGCAGCACCGCGAACTTCTACGCCACCGGCGGCACAGCATCGGCCGACGCCAGCGATACCCTGGCGAATTTGCAGACAATCGGCTCCAACGGGACGGGCGAGACTCTCTACAAAAATACCTGCGTCGTCAACACTACCAATCCTCCCACTACTCCCCCTTCGGGAATGCCGAGTTTCGAGGGGACCACACTATGCACGATCCTCGAGGAATGGGTCGTTGAGGGAGGAACGAACTGAGCACGGCCTGGTGTCGAAAATTCGCTGATGGCGGTTTACGT
>Ga0116228_10000165_pt1 | contig 45013 bp, 51 predicted proteins | sample S1TSphfallax_2_FD_89694 | JGI IMG/M metagenome (GOLD analysis project Ga0116228, IMG submission 89694) | Host-associated microbial communities from peat moss isolated from Minnesota, USA - S1T2_Fc - Sphagnum fallax MG | ecosystem: Host-associated > Plants > Peat moss > Unclassified | place...
TTGCCGATTTACGGCGGTCAGAGTTATCAGCCGCAGTTGAATGCGCTCAAGCGCGGTGTGCATGTCGTCGTCGGTACGCCGGGACGGGTGATCGATCACATGAACCGGGGAACGCTCAAGCTCGGCAGCCTGTCGTTGTTGGTGCTGGACGAAGCCGACGAAATGCTGGCGATGGGTTTCGTCGATGCGGTCGAAAGCATCCTCGAACAGACCCCCAAGGAGCGTCAGGTTGCGTTGTTCTCCGCCACCATGGCCGCGCCGATCCGGCGTATCGCCGCCAAGCATCTACATTCGCCGGTGGAAGTCACGATCAAGAGCAAGACCAGCACCGCCACCAACATCCGGCAGCGCTACTGGATGGTCAGCGGCATGCACAAGCTGGATGCGTTGACGCGGATTCTCGAGGCCGAACCCTTCGATGGGATGCTGATTTTCACCCGCACCAAGCAATCGACCGTGGAACTTGCCGAAAAATTGGAGGCTCGCGGTTTTGCCGCAGCGCCGCTCAACGGCGACATCCCACAGCCGCAGCGCGAACGGACGGTGGCGCGGCTGAAGGCGGGGCAAATCGACATCGTCGTCGCCACCGACGTGGCGGCGCGCGGCTTGGATGTGGAACGGATCGGCCATGTCGTCAACTACGACGTGCCGTACGACACCGAATCCTACGTCCACCGTATCGGTCGTACCGGACGGGCGGGCCGCAAGGGTGAGGCCATCCTTTTCATCGCGCCGCGCGAGCGAAATATGCTGCGGGCGATCGAACGGGCCACCCGGCAAGTGATCGATCCCATGAATCTCCCGACGGTTGACGCGGTCAATGCGCTGCGCATCTCCAAGTTCAAACAGCGGGTGATCGAAACGGCCAATCTGCCGGACGCCAAGGCGTTACGACCGGTGGTGGAAAGGCTGGAGGCCGAGACCGGATTGCCGCTCATCGACATCGCCGCAGCCCTGGCGAGTTTGTCGCAAGGTGGGTCACCGCTGCTTCTCGGGGGCAGCTTCGAACCGACTACGCGCGCGCCGGAGCCGCCGCGAGCCCACGAGCCGCAGCGAGCCCAGGAGCAGCCGCAGCGAGTGCCGGCGCCCCCGCGAGTGGCGGAGCCGCAGCTCGTCGCGAAGGCCCCGCGTCCGCCCGAGACCCATGGCGCCGATGCGCCGCCGCGCAAGGTGCGCCCCCGGGTCGCCGGCAGCTCGATGGAAACTTTTCGCATCGAAGTCGGGTCTACCCACGGCATCAAACCCAGCAACGTGGTCGGCGCCATCGCCAACGAGTCGGGGATCGAAGGCGTCCACATCGGGAGAATCGATATCCGTGAGGATCACAGTTTCGTCGATTTGCCCGAGGGCATGCCGAAATCGATATTCAAACTGCTGCAAAAGGTCTTGGTGGCCGGGCGGGAGCTGCGCATAAGCCGAGTCGCCGAGGAGCCTTCAACCGGACGGCGACCCGAGGCTCCTTCCCCGCGGCACGCGACTGCTCGAAAGCCGGTGGAACGCGCGCCCGTGGAACGTAAAATGCTGAGCCGGCGGACGACAACTGCGCGCGGCAAGAAGGTGTGAGGTTCGCCGTTCGATCGATTTTTTCCACACTAAGGAGTCATCATGGGCAAGGGCATGGATCGGAAGAAAGAGGACAAGAAGAAACCGACCAAGACGTTGGAGGAAAAGCGCGCCGCCAAGCGCGAGAAGAAGCAGTCCAAGGGCTGAGGGTTAGAATGAGGGGGTGAAGCACGCCCGCGCCGTCAAGGGACTCATCATCGCCAACGTGGTGGTGTTCCTGCTGCAAAATGTCGCCACGGACAGCCTGGAGACTGCCTTCGCTCTATGGCCGCTCGCGCCCGTGGACGGGCGTTCGTATTTCGAAGTTTGGCAGATCGTCACGTATGCGTTCTTGCACGATCCGCATAGCCTTGGCCATCTGGGCTTCAATATGTTGGGGCTTTGGATGTTCGGCACCGAGATCGAACGCTACGTGGGAGCCTGGCGGCTGCTGACCTGCTACTTCGCCTCGGTGGTGACCGCCGCTTTGACGCAGTTGGTGGTGCCGGGATTGCTCGGTGCGCCCCCCGCGCCGACGATCGGTGCCTCCGGTGGTGTGTTTGGCCTGCTGTTGGCCTACGCGCTGATGTTTCCGCATCGGAAGGTCGTGCCGCTGATTCCGCCCATCCCGATGCCGGCCTGGGTTTTCGCGACGATCTATGCGGCGGTGGAGTTGTTCCTGGGCGTGACCGGTACGCTCTCGGGCATCGCCCATTTCGCGCACTTGGGCGGCATGATCGGCAGTGCGGTGACGGTGCTGCAATGGCGCTGGACACGACGTGCGCGCTGAGGTTTGTCACTCGTGAAGTCGGCAATTCTGTGGAAAAGGGCCAAGATGAAAAACTATCCGTCGGTGCTCGGTCTGGTGGTTGCCCTCATTGCCTTGTCGCCGCCCGCGCATGCGGAATGGGTGCGCCGCGTTGTTGACGGCATCATGGGTACGCGCATCATCGTCGAGTTGTGGTCCGAAGACCCGGCCAAGGGTGAAGCGGCCATTGAAGCGGTGCTCGACGAGATGCGGCACATCGACACGACCATGAGCACGTACAAGCCGGCGAGCGAGGTGTCCCAGGTCAACGACCGGGCGGCCTCGGGCCCCATGCCCATCAGCCAAGAGTTGTTCGATCTGCTGACCACGGCGAAGAACTACTCCGAAATCACCGACGGAGCCTTCGACATTACCTACGCGAGCGTCGGCTACCTGTATGACTTTCGCAAACACGTACGGCCGACGGAGGGGCAGATCGACAAGGCGCTGCCCGCCATCAATTATCGTCATGTAATGCTCGACCCGGCGAACCACACGGTGCAGTTTTCCCAGGCAGGTGTGCGCATCGATCTGGGCGGAATAGCCAAGGGGTATGCCGTGGATCGGGGTATCGACGTCCTCAAGTCCTTGAACATCACGCGCGCCTTCGTCTCCGCCGGTGGCGACAGCCGCATCATCGGCGACCGCTTCGGCAAGCCCTGGATCGTCGGCATTCGCGACCCTAGCAAGGGCGAGGATGCGGTGATCGCGCGCATTCCGCTGGTCAATGCGGCGATCTCCACCTCCGGCGACTACGAGCGTTACTTCGATGAGGATGGGGTGCGATATCACCACATCATCGACCCGCATACCGGGCATTCGGCGAGCAAGGTGCGCAGCGCCACCGTCATCGGTCCCTACGCGACCCGCACGGATGGCCTATCGAAGACCGCCTTCGTCCTCGGACCGGATAAGGCCATGGAAATCTACAATCGCCTCGATGACATCGACGCCATCATCGTCAAGCTCGACGGCAGCGTGATCCATTCGAAAGGCATGCAGTCAGCGCAAGGCATGCCGTCAGCGAATTGAGCACAGCAACCCGATGCTTGCCGCCGATGTCGAACGCTCGCCCGCCGTAGATCTAAAGCCGTTGGTCGTCTTCGGGGTTCTGGCACTCGCGCTGGCGCTGCGCATCATGCATTGGTCGAGTGCCTTGCACAGTCCCTTGAGTTACCAGCCGGGGCCCGACGAAGATTATTATCAACGTTTCGGTGCGGCGGTGGCCGGCGGTCAAGGCGCCGATGCGCCGGAATTCACTTTCATGGACCCGGGCTACGGTTACCTGGTCGGTGCCGTGTTCAAGATTTTCGGCACCAACGCCTTTCTTGTGTACCTGCTGCAGGCTTTTCTTGATACGTCGACGGCATTTGGAATTCTGCTGGCCGGCCGCCTGTTGGGAAGATCCCGGGAGGGACTGATCGGTGCGCTGCTCTACGGTCTGACCTCGACCGCCATCCTGTTCACGGCCGCGCTGCTGAAGGAAACTTGCGTCGCCAGTTTCTTGATCTGGTGGGTGGTGTCGGCCCTGGCGTTGATCCGCGGTCAGCGCAAGCTGGCCTGGGCGGCATTCGGAGTGTACTGCGGCGTGGGGATCGCGCTGCGTTCGACGCTGTTGCTGATGGCGTGCCTGGCGCTGTTGTTGCCTGGTTTCGAACCGCTTGCATCAGGGCGGGCGGTCGGCCTCGCTCGCGAGTGGTCATCCAAGTCGGCACTCCTGGCAATCGGCATGGTATTGGCGCTGCTACCCTGGTCGATTCGCAATCTGCATGCCTATGGCGGCATCTCGCCCCTGCCGCTGAACGGCGGCATCGTCCTGCATCAGGCCTATAATATCGGCAATCCGCCCTCGGCCATCTGGATCCCGGAATGGGTCAGCTATTCCCACCCGAGTGAAATTTGGCGTGGCTACGCAGCCGAAGCGGAACGGCGGACCGGTCATGCGCTGACGCCGCCGGAGACGGACCACTATTGGCGCAGCGTGGCCGTGGATTTCATCCGCCAGCATCCGGCTGTCGTGCTGGCTGATATTGGCCGCAAAGCGCTGGCATTTCTCGCCGCCAGCGAGATTCCGAATAATCGGTCGCCGGCCGAGGAGCGGTTGTTCTCGCCGGTGCTCGCATGGCTGCCGCCGCCAATGGCCTGGTTGATCGCGATGGGACTCGCCGGAATGGTGTTGCTCGCCCAGCGGGATCGTCGCTGGCTGATCCTCGCCGCTCCGGTGCTGTTGGCGTGGCTGACCATGGCCTTGTTTTGGGCCGAGGATCGGTTCCGCTTCCATGCCGCACCGGAGCTCGCGCTGTTATCCGGGGTTTGGGTGGGCGGCGTGGCGCAAAGCCTGCGCGGCCGGGCCTATGTCCGAAGCCTCGCGTTAGTGGCGCTCGCGGGGTCGATCGGCGCGTCGGCGGCGTACCTCGCTACGCGGTTCCCGGCGCCTCCCGTGCGCTGGGATCACATCGTCTGGGGTTACGTCAAAATGGGCAAGACCGAGGATGCGCGGGTTCTCGGCGAACGCATCGCAGAGCAGCAGCCGGATAACGCGCCGATCCTCGAGGCGTTGGGCTATCTGGCGGCAACGGCCGGCCAATACGATCGGGCGGTGACCTATTATGCACGCGCCGTGTCCTTGCGACCCCGGTCCTATCTCGCGCATTACAATCTCGCCAAGGCTTATCTCGCCCTGGGTGAGCTGCAGAACGCAGCGGCGGAGGCCCGAGTTGCCGCGAGCTTGAATCCGTCGGCGGAGACCGCAGCGTTGCTGCACGAGGCGGAAGCGCCGCCTTAGGAAGCGCCGCCGTAAGAGTCGGGCGGTCAGTCGCGGAAATTCGTGAATTGCAGCGGAACCTCGAACTCTCCCTTGCGGAGGACTGCGATGGCTTCCTGCAGGTCGTCGCGTTTCTTGCCGGTGACGCGAACCTTGTCGCCGGCAACTTGGGCCTGCACCTTGAGTTTCGAATCCTTGAGCAGTCGGATCACCTTCCTGCCGGTATCGGCGTCGATTCCGTGACGCAGTATCACCGCCTGCTTGGCCGTCGCCAAATTGACCACCGGGTCTTTGACTTCCAGGCAGGCGACGTCGATGCCGCGCTTGGCGATTCGCAGCTTCAGGATCTCGAGCATCTGTTTGAGCTGGAAATCCGCGGGCGCGCTCATGGTCACGGTGGTGTCGTCCAATTCGAAATTGGCTTTCGTCCCCTTGAAGTCGAAGCGCTGGGAAAGTTCGCGGATGGCCTGATCCACCGCATTGGTCAATTCGTGCGTATCGATTTCCGAGACCACGTCGAATGAAGGCATTCAAGTTCCCACCGCGATGTGCCGGGCGCCGGCCACATCAACGATACCCGCGTGCCTGCAGGGTGAAAAGGCTCGCATAACGGCCATCGGCCTGCATCAAGGACTCGTGGCTGCCGTGCTCGACGATGCGACCTTGTTCCAGCACCAGGATTTGGTCGGTCATACGAACCGTGGAAAAACGGTGGGAAATGACGATGGCGATGCGGTTGCGGGTCAATTCCCGGAAATGTTCGAAGACCTCGGCCTCGGCACCGGCATCGATGGCGGCAGTGGGCTCATCCAGCACGAGAATGTCCGCCTGGTCGCGCATGAAAGCCCGGGCCAGGGCAATTTTCTGCCATTGACCGCCCGACAACTCGCGGCCGTCCTTGAACCACTTGCCGAGCTGCGTGTGATAGCCCAAAGGCAGCTTGTCGATGAACGGCGCCGCTAGGCCCTGTTCGGCGGCACTGCGCCACCGGGTCTCGTCCTCGAAGGCGCGCACATCACCTGCACCGATGTTCTCTCCCACCCGCATTTGATAGCGCGCGAAATCTTGAAAGATCACGCCGATTCTCTGGCGCAGCACCGTCTCGTCCCACTCGGCGAGATCTCTGCCGTCGAGCAGGATCCTGCCGGCCGTGGGTTGATAGAGCCGCGTGAGCAGCTTGATGAGCGTGGTTTTGCCGGAACCGTTTTGACCCACCAATGCCAGGCTCTCGCCCGGCTTGACGTGCAAATCGATACCCGACAAGGCGGCCGTGGTCGCACCCGGATACATGAAATCGACCCCCTCGAAGCGGATGCCGTCGCCGGGACGGGTTCCCGCGATCGCGGTGCCGGTGGCCGAGGGCACGGCTTGCCCCAGGTATTCGAACAGATTCGAGACGTAGAGATTGTCCTCATAAAGGCCGCTGATCGCCGAGAGGGCTGAGCTCACCGCGCTCTGGCCCTGGCGGAACAGCATCATGTACATCGTCATCTGGCCCACCGTCATCGCGGCGAGCACCGTTTCCGCTGCGATCCAAGCGTAGCCGCCGTAGAGTGTGGCCGTGCCGATCATCCCCAGCCCTAGGCCCCAGGCATCCCGACGGATGGACAGGTCGCGGTCCTCGCGATTCAGTCGCGTATAAATCTCGCGATAGCGATCGAGCAGTCGGGGCCCGAGTTGAAAGAGCTTGACCTCCTTGGCACTGTCTTCGCGCGCCAAGACCGACTCGAGATAGATCTGCATGCGCGACTCCGGCGCGCGCCAGCGCGATAGCTTGAATGCTTCGCCGGAGAACCTCGCCTCAGCGAGAAACGCCGGCAGCCCCGCCGCGACCAGGAGCAGCACGGCCCAGGGCGAAAAGCGCACCAGCAAGCCGCCGAAGGAGATCAGCGAGATGAGGTTCTGCAAGAGTCCGAAAATCCGCATGACCAGACTCAACGGCCGGCTGGAGGCTTCGCGCCGTGCGCGGGTGAGTTTGTCGTAGAACTCGGAATCCTCGAATTGCGTCAGGTGCAAAGTGAGCGCCTTCTCGAGAATCATGACGTTCACCCGTTCTCCCAGCTGCGCGCGCAGCAGGGACTGGGTGAGCGAGATGCCGCGTTGGGCCATCGACGTTGCGGCGACGAGCAGCGCCTCCGCCGAGACGAACTCCAGCACGCGCGCGAGCGGCGTCACGCCGGCGCGACGATGCAGATCCGCCGCGTGAATCACGGCATCGACGATCAGCGATCCCAGATAGGCGATCCCGGCCGGCAACACGCCCGCGACCACGGTGAGCAATGCCAGCGTGATGCACAGGGCTTTGTTGGTCGTCCAGACCAGCAGCATGGCGCGGTGCCCGTAATCGAAGACGTCGAGAAGACCGCGTGGAAGTTTGATTCGCATCCCCTTCTGACCGGCGTTGCGCGGCGTATAATGCCCGCGCTGGCACTGGTATGGCGGAGTAGACGTGAAATTCAAGGCCCTGCTCGAGCGTTGGAAAAAAGAGTCCGTCCCGGCGCGAACCGCGGACAGTTATGCGGTGCGTTTGAACTTGGACGACGCGGCGCGCCTGCAGGCGTTGGCGGCATTGTTTCCGGGTCGCGATGTCGAAGATCTCATCACCGATCTGCTCGGTGCGGCGCTCGATGAAGTGGCCGCGGCAATACCCTATGAGCCCGGGCCCACTATCGTCTCGAGCGACGAGCAAGGGGATCCGGTCTATGAGGATGTCGGCCTGACGCCCCGATTCGCTGCGCTCACGCGCGACTTCAAGAAGCGTCTCGCACGGAATCCCCAGGAGCCGGGCTAGTTAGGTTTCGCGGGCTACTTGACGCTTCGCGTCTACCGCGGTGATACTCACCGGCATGTCTGACAGGATCATTCAGAATTCGAGCCGTTGGTGGTGGCGTCCCACTGCCGAGGATGGGCGCTGGCCGCTTTAAGTTAATCTAATTTTCGTTGATCCCAGAACCCATCTCCGCCAACCCGGTGATGGGTTTTTTATTGTCTGTGAGTTTTTGATCGAGAGTCATGAAACCACCATTCGATATCGCCGCCGACCTTGACACACCGGTGTCGGCCTATCTGAAGCTCGCACCGTTCAAGCCGCGCTTCTTGCTGGAGAGCGTCGAGGGCGGCGAGCGGCTGGCCCGCTACTCGTTCATCGGTTTCGGTGAGTGCTTGGAGGTGCGCCTCGACCCCGCGGGTCTCACCATCGGCGGCATTCACTCGCCGCGGCCACGCTCCCGGGATGAATTGCTGGCGGCCCTTCGCGGCGCGCTGCTGAAGGCTCCGCAGCCGCTGCCGGACATACCGGGAGTGCCGCTGATCGGCGGACTGGTGGGCTATACAGCCTACGATACCGTGCGCTACTTCGAGCGCATTCCCGGGCGCAGCCTCGATGCCACCGATACGCCGCATGCGCACTACGTCGCGCCGCAGTCCTTGCTGGTGTTCGATCATCTGACGCGCGGTGTGGCCTTGTTGCATGATGGCACCGAAGAGGAGCGTCAGAGCCTCCGCCGAGACGTGATCCAGGCGCTGCGCGGCGCCGTGCCGCGGATAGAGCGCGTGACGTCGCCCTCCGCGCATGGCTTCTCGCCGGGAGTGCCCTCGCTGCCCGCGGCGGCACATGCGGCGGGCGTGCGCCGCGCACAGGATTACATCGCCGCCGGGGATGTGTACCAATTGGTGCTGGCGTCGCGCTTCGAGGGCCGTCACAGCCTCGCACCGTTCGAGGTGTATCGCGCGCTGCGTCTGATCAACCCATCGCCGTACATGTATTTCTGCGAGTTGGGGGACATCACCGTGGTGGGCTCATCGCCGGAAGCCTTGGTCAAATCGCATGCCGGTCACGCGCAACTCCGCCCCATCGCGGGGTCGCGGCCGCGAGGCGCGGAGCCGGTCGCGGACGCTGAATTCGAGGCCCAATTGCTGGCGGACCCGAAGGAGAACGCAGAGCATGTGATGCTCGTCGATCTGGCGCGCAATGATCTCGGCAGGGTTGCCGCAGCCGGCAGCGTGAAAGTGGCGCCATTCCGCATCATCGAGCGTTACAGTCACATCATGCACATGGTGAGCGGCGTCAGCGGCACGCTGGCGCCCGGTCGCGATGCCTTCGACCTGTTCGCCGCGACATTCCCCGCGGGCACGTTGGTCGGCGCGCCCAAGGTGCGGGCCATGGAGATCATCGATGAGCTGGAGCCGGTGGGCCGTCGGTTGTACGGCGGCACCGTCGGTTATTTCGGCCGCCGCGGCGACATGGATCAAGCCATCACCATTCGCACTCTGGTTTTCCGCGGTGATGACTACAGCTATCAGGCGGGCGGCGGCATCGTCGCCGACAGCTCACCCGGCGCCGAATACGAGGAAGTCATGGCGAAGAGCGCCGTGCTGCGGCGGGCGCTCGCCATCGCTGCCGAAGGACTTTAGCAGGCTCCCGCCATGCACCCTAAGATCCTGCTCATCGACAACTACGACTCCTTCACCTACAACCTCGTGCAGGCGTTCCTCATGCTGGGCGCCGACGTCGACGTGCGACGGAATGACTGCATCAGCGTCGATGAGGCGCTCGGCCTCGATCATTCACATCTCGTGATCTCCCCCGGACCGGGCACTCCACAAAATGCCGGCGTGTCGATGCGCATGATCGAGGCCTTCGCCGGCCGGCTGCCGATCTTTGGCGTCTGTCTGGGCCACCAATCCCTGGTCGAGGTGTTCGGCGGCAAGGTGGTGCGTGCCGATCGGCTGATGCACGGCAAGACATCGCCCGTCACTCATGACGGCCAGGGAGTGTTCAGGGGCCTGTCCCAGCCGTTTCAGGCGGGCCGTTATCATTCGTTGATCGCCGAATCGCACTCTCTGCCCGAGACGCTCGAGATCACGGCCCGTACCGCCGAGGGCGAGATCATGGGAGTGCGGCACAAGTTGCTGCCCATCGAGGGCGTGCAATTCCATCCCGAGAGCGTGCTTACACCCGAGGGCCCGGTTTTGATGGGTAATTTTCTTCGGCAAGCGGCTTCCTAGCATGCATCCGACACGTCGCCTTCTCGAGGAACTATTGCAGGGCCACGACCTGTCTGAGGCCGAGGCCGGGTTGCTGCTGCAGCAGCTCGTGCAACCCGATTGTGCGCCTGCCATGGCCGGTGCCCTGCTCGCGGCGCTGCGCGCCAAAGGCGTCACGGCGGCTGAACTCTCGGGTCTCGCCGGTGCGATGCGTGATCTGGCGCGCAAGCCCGAACTGCCCGTCGGGGCCGAGGCGATCGACCTCGTCGGCACGGGCGGCGACGGGTCGCACAGTTTCAACCTGTCCACCGGCGCGGCGCTGCTCACGGCGGCGTGCGGTTTGCCGGTAATGAAACATGGCAACCGCTCCATCTCGAGTCGCAGCGGCAGTGCCGATCTGATCGAGGCGCTCGGCTTCACGTTGCCGCTCGATGAATCCCGGGCCGCGGCCTGTTTCGCAGCCACGGGGTTTACTTTTTTCTTCGCACCCTACTTTCATCCGGCGATGAAATCCTTGAGCGCGGTACGGGCTGCCCTCGGCGTGCGCACGGTTTTCAATCTGTTGGGTCCGCTCACGAATCCCGGTGGGCCGCGGTTCCACCTGATCGGCGCATTCGATGCCACAGCGGCCGAACTGCTTGCGCACTCGCTCGCCGGGTCGCTCGGCGGAGTGCCGCCCGGACGGGCCTGGGTGGTACATGGTGCCGAGGGATGGGACGAGGCAACGCCGGTCGGGCGGTTCATCGCCTTCGATGTGACGGCCGGTGCGGTGCGCCGCCTCGTTATCGATCCCCGCGACTTGGGACTGGAGCGCTGCACTGCGAAAGAACTTACCGGCGGTGATGCGGCGGCCAACGTTCAAGCGCTGCACGATGTGTTTGCCGGGCGCGATCGAGGTGCGCACCGCGCCGCGTTGATTTTGCAGGCAGGCCTGGCGCTGCACATTGCCGGCCGGGCCGATTCGGCGGTCGCCGGAATCGAGCGCGCCGCGCGCGTGCTCGACAGCGGCGCCGCGCTCTGCTGGCTCAAGGAGCTGCAGCGATTTGCGACGACCCTGGCGCCTGCCGCCTTCGTGTCATGAGTCATTTTCTCGACGAGATGGCCCGATCGAGCGCCGCACGGGTGGTTGCAGCGAAGCGCCTGGAATCGCTCGCCAACCTCGAGCGCCGAGCGGCGGCGGCGGCGCCGGCCGCGCCGCTCTCTCTGTCCCCTGCCGGCTTCGACGTCATCGCCGAATTGAAGCTGCGCTCGCCCGCGGCCGGGCAGCTGGGAGAGCACACCGATGATTGGCGCGCCCGCGTCGCGGCGTATGCGCGTGGTGGAGCGGCCGCGGTGTCGGTGCTGACCGAGCCCTCGCGGTTCGATGGCACGCTCGAGCATTTGCGCGAGGTGGCCCGAGTGCTGGCGCCGCTCGGCGTGCCGGCCATGCGCAAGGATTTCTTGGTCGACCCTTATCAAGTGGTCGAAGCACGCGCCGCCGGCGCGGGTGGCGTGCTGGTCATCGTGCGAATGCTCAGCCGGGCGCAGATCACCGATTTGCTGGATCAGGCGGCGGCGCTTGGTTTGTTCGTGTTGCTCGAAGCCTTCGATGCCGCGGATCTCGAGTCGGCGCGCGAGGTACTCGGCCGCCGTTCGGCCGAGGAGCGGATTCTGGTCGGCATCAACAGCCGTGATTTGCAGTCCTTGAAGGTGGTTCAACGCCGCTTCACCGAGTTGGCGCCACTCCTGCCGCGGCAGCTACCCTGCGTGGCGGAAAGCGGGGTCTCGAGCGCGGCCGATGCGCGGACGATGCGAGCGCTCGGCTACCGGTTGGCCTTGATCGGCACGGCGCTGATGGGCAGAGACGATCCCGGCGTGCTGCTGGCGGAAATCCTCGATGCCGCGCGGACACCTCCAACCTAAATGGCTACACTCGGCGCCATGTGGATCAAGATCTGCGGCATGACCGGTGCCGATGCGATCGCCGCGGCTGCCGAGGCCGAGGTGGATGCGATCGGCTTCGTGTTTGCGCCCAGCCCGCGTCAGGTCACGCCCGGCCAGGCTGCACAGCTCGCGGCGTTGGCGCCGCGCGGCATTTTGCGCGTCGCCGTGGCTCAGCATCCGCTGCAGATGAAGGTGGATGAAATTTGTCGGATTCTGAAGCCGGACTATTTCCAGACCGATGTCGAGGATCTCCGCGAGCTCAAAATTCCGGCCCACATCAAGGTGCTGCCGGTGGTGCGCTTCGGCCGGAAGACGCCGAACCCATTGCCCGCCCGCATGCTCTTCGAGGGCCCCTCGAGCGGCATCGGCGAAGTCGCGGATTGGGGTCGGGCCGCCGAACTCGCCGGTCAGACGGAACTCATTCTCGCCGGCGGTTTGTCGCCGCAGAACGTCGCTGAAGCCATTCGCGCGGTGCGCCCGTTCGGCGTCGATGTGAGCAGCGGCGTCGAAGAGGTTCCGGGTGTCAAAGATCCGGCCAAGATTGTCGAATTCGTCCGGGCGGCCCGTGCCGCCAGCCTCTGAGGAGCAAGATTTCATGAACTCACCGCTGCGCGCGGGTGCCGCGCCCGTCATCGGCTATCCGGACGCGAAGGGGCGCTATGGCGCTTTCGGCGGCCGCTATGTCCCCGAAACCTTGGTGCCGGCCTTGGACCGCTTGCAGGCGGGTGTCGATCGGCATCTGTTCAGCGCCGCGTTCCAAGCGGAATTCCAGCACGAGCTGAAAACCTGGGTGGGTCGGCCGACGGCGCTGTCCTTCGCGGCGACCTTGAGCAAGCGCTGGGGAGCGGAAGTCTGGCTCAAACGAGAGGACCTGGCGCACACCGGCGCGCACAAGATCAACAACGCCGTCGGCCAGACGCTGCTGGCCAAGCTCCTGGGCGCAAAACGGATCATCGCTGAGACCGGTGCCGGTCAGCACGGTGTCGCCAGCGCCGCGGCCGCCGCACGCCTTGGGATGCCCTGCACCGTGTACATGGGTGCGGTGGACGTAGAGCGTCAGGCGCCGAATGTCGGTCGCATGCAATTGATGGGCGCAACGGTGGTGCCGGTGACCAGCGGCGACCAGACGCTGCGTGCGGCCATTGATGAGGCCTTGCGCGATTGGGTTGCCGATCCCGATGGTACCTATTACTCGCTGGGATCCGCCGTTGGCCCGCATCCCTATCCGTACCTGGTCCGTGAGCTGCAAGCGGTCATCGGCCGGGAGGCGCGCGCGCAGATGTTGGAACTCGCCGGTGCACTCCCGGACGTGGCCATCGCCTGCGTGGGTGGAGGTTCGAATGCCATCGGTTTGTTTCATCCCTTCTTGGGCGACACCGCCGTGCGGCTTCTCGGGATCGAAGCGGGTGGCCGTGGACCCGGCCTTGGCGACAACGCGGCGTCGCTGACCTTCGGTACGCCGGGGGTGTTGCAGGGCAGCTATACCCTGATCCTGCAAGATGCCTTCGGTCAGGTGCGGGAGACCCATTCCGTGTCCGCCGGCCTCGATTACTCGGGTGTCGGCCCCGAACACGCGCATCTCTTCCAAAGCGGCCGTGTGGGCTACGAGTCGGCGACCGACGAGGAGGCCTTGGATGCGCTGTCCGAGTGCGCGCGGTATGAGGGAATTTTGCCCGCCATCGAGACCGCGCATGCCGTGTTCGGCGCCCGCCGTTACGCTTTGGCGCATCCCGGGTCGAGGATCTTGATCGGTTGCTCCGGCCGTGGTGACAAGGATATGCCCATCTTGCAACGAACCGTGCTCAAGGACCGGGCGCGATCATGAGCCCGACCCCCGGTGACACCATAGCCGCCGCGATCAGGGCCGCCCGAACCGCGGGTCGACCGGCGTTGGTCGGTTTTTTGACCGCGGGATTTCCCAGCCGCGCACGCTTCAAGGACGATGTCGCCGCCGTGCTGCAGGAGTGCGACGTGGTGGAGATCGGCGTGCCGTTCAGCGATCCCATGGCGGACGGCACCACCATCCAGCGCGCCAGTTTCAAAGCGCTCGCCGACGGCGTGACGCTGCCTTGGATCATCGGCGAGCTCGCCGCGATGCCGCAGCCGCCGCCGGCGCCTGTCTTGTTGATGAGTTATTTGAATCCGCTGCTGCAGTACGGGTTCGCCAATCTGGCGCGCGATGCCGGAGCGGCCGGAGTGAGCGGATTCATCGTGCCCGATCTGCCTTTCGAGGAGAGCGACGAGCTCAAAGCGGCGCTGGCGCCCCTTGGCTTGGCGTTGGTGCAGATGGTCACCCCCGTGACACCGGCAGACCGCTTGGCAATGCTTTGTCGATCCGCTCAAGGGTTTGTCTACGCGGTGACCATGACGGGGACAACCGGCAAATCCGCCGTGGTGCCGGACGAGGTGCTCGACTACATGGATCGGGTCAGGTGCTCTGCGACTATCCCGGTTTGCGCGGGTTTCGGTATCCGCTCGAAGGAGCAGGTCGACCTGTTCGCCCCGCACGTGGACGGTGTCGTCGTCGGCTCCGCCTTGGTGGAAGCACTGGAGCGCGGTGTCGATGTAGGGGGGTTCTTGAGAGAGCTGCGCTGAAACGAGTGTACCGAGCGGCCTCGCTGTTACAGGTGGCGCATGCCCGCAATGTGCTCATCACCGCCGGCATCCGCTGTGAGTTGCGCAATCAATACCTGGCCGGGGCGATGGGCGACTTGCCGATGATGGAGACTTGGCCGCAATTGTACGTCGATGACGAGGACGAGCGGTTTGCGTTGAGCGCGCTGGCGCGCGCGGCGGCGACGCCCACGGGGAGCGCCTGGACGTGCACCGGTTGCGGCGAGCAACTCGAACCTCAGTTCACGCAGTGCTGGCGCTGCGGTGCCGAGGCGGGTCCTTGAGCCGTTGCATCGGCTGTGCCAGTGGCGCGGCGGCTCGGCGAAGCCCCCTCTGCATCGTCTGACCCGCGCCGAGTCACTCAACTAAATCAGACACTTAAAGGCGCATGTCGGATAAACACCGACAGCAAAAAACGCGAAGTCCGAGCCTAGCTTCAGCGGCCCCCTCTGGTTCTGTCAGGCGGCGCGGGTTACAAATCGTTCCCGGACTGAGTGTAACCATTACACGAGTGCGACCAGAGGAGCGACTTATGGATTTGGCGAGAAGCACTGTCACGCAGATCACGGCGCCGTTCGTGGCCGCAGGCCCGCTGCTTGGCGAGTCCGATGCGATGCAGGAAATCATCCGGCTGATTGAGCGGGTCGGTCCGACCGACGCGGGCATCTTGCTCACCGGCGAGAGCGGGTCGGGCAAGGAACTTGCGGCGCAGTCCATCCACTCGCGCAGTGCGCGTCGCGACGGACCCTTCGTCGCCTTCAATTGCGGCGCGATCCCGGACGGATTGATCGAGGCTCAGCTCTTCGGTTTGGAATCGGGCAACGTCACGGCTGCGGTGCGAACCACTGCCGGTGCATTCGAGCGAGCCCAAGGCGGGACGCTGCTGCTCGATGAAGTCACCGAAATGCCGCTGGATATGCAAACCCGGCTGCTCCGGGTTTTGGAAAGCCGGAAATTCTACCGGGTGGGCGCCAGCAGGGAATTGCCTGCCGATGTGCGGGTGATCGCGTCCACCAATCGCTGTCCGTTGCAGGCGGTTCGCGATGGTCGGCTGCGTGAGGATCTGCTGTACCGTTTGGCGGTATTTCCCATCGAGCTGCCGCCGCTGCGCGAAAGGGGGCCGGATGTGGAATTACTGGCCGAGCACTTCCTGGCGGAACTCAACAGCCAGAACCGTACGCAGAAGCGGCTTTCCGCTCTCGCCCGCATGACCCTGAAACAGCATTCCTGGCCGGGCAATGTGCGTGAGCTCAAGAATTGCATCGAGCGCGCATTCATCGTCGCCGATTCGACCCTCGAGGTGCTACCGTTGACCCAGAGTTCGGGCGCTCGCGCGGTGTCGACCACGCCGGACAGTCAGCGGCTGGAAATCCGCGTCGGCGCGAAAATTTACGATATGGAGCGATCTTTGATCGAAGCGACCTTGGACTATTTCAAGGGCAACAAGCGGCGCGCCGCCGATGCCTTGGGTTGCAGTCTGAAGACGCTGTATAACAAACTGAACGGGTATTCTCAGAGCCAAGAGTGCGCAAGTCCTTGAGCGCCGGTCACGGGAGAGAGTGAAGTGTCACGAGTATTGATCGCCGACGATCACGCGGTCGTTCGCGCCGGGTTCAAACAGTTTCTGGAAGCGGATTTGAGCATCAATGCGGTGGGCGAGGCCGCCAGCGGCAACGAAACACTCGATTTGTTGCGCAAGGAAGAATGGGACTTGGTGCTGCTGGACATTCATATGCCGGACCGCAGCGGTCTCGACATCCTGCGGCACATTCAGACCGGCCACCCGACCGTTCGTGTGCTCGTGATGAGCGGTTTGCCGGAGCAGCAGTATGCCGTGAATGTGCTGCGTGCCGGTGCCAGTGGTTATCTGTCCAAGGATAGTGCGCCGGAGGAGCTCATGAAGGCGGTCCGCACCGTGCTGTCCGGGCGGCGCTACGTGAGTGCGGCGTTGGCCGAAATCTTGGTCGCCGATCTCGATGGCGATCCGGACAAGCCGTTGCACGCGCGTTTGTCGACCCGCGAATTCCAGATATTTTGCAAGCTGGCCGCCGGTCGGGGAGTATCCGATATCGCCAATGAACTTAGCCTCAGCGTCAAGACGGTGAGCACCTACCGCAGCCGGATCTTGGAGAAAATGAGCTTCAGCGCCAATGCGGACATCACATCCTATGCGCTGCGTAATGGGCTGATCCAGTAAGCGATGAACAGTGCGACACCTGCCACTCGACAGTCCCTGCGGCTGCGGCCGCGTTGCGCGAATCAACGGGGCTGAACCCGCGTGCATACCTACTCAGCCGTGGATGCCATGGTGATGGCACAGAGCCTGCGGGTCTTGTTGGTCGAAGACTCCAAAGTGCTCACAGAAAGGTTGACCGAGGCCATCCGGCAGATTCCGGAGGTCGAACTCGTCGGCACCGCCGACACCGAGGCCGGCGCGCTTGCCGCCGTCAACCGTGATTCGGTGGATGTGATCATTCTCGACCTGCACCTCAAGCAGGGAACAGGCTTCGGTGTGATGCGGGCGTTGGCCACCACGCAATTGAAGCCACAGATCATCGTCCTGACCAACTACGATCTACCCGAGTACAAGAACGCCGCCATCGCCTTGGGCGCAACTCATTTCTTGGACAAAGCGCGGGATTACGGGCGTTTGCCGGAAGTTCTCCACGAAATTTGCGAGGCTTATTCGGCCCGACATTGATCGGCTGGAAGCCGGTCCGGGCGCGTCTCGCGGGCAAACCTGGGTCGCCATCAGCCGCTGGTGTACCATGTGGGTTCCTTCCTACATGAAGCCCTGGGGTGTGGAGGATGGGTTTGATGAATCCCAGCCGGTAGTGTCCTATCCAGAAGGAGAGCATCTATGGAACCATTAGGGACGACCGACGGCGTGCGCGCCTCGGCCCACCGGATTGCCGACGACGGCGCGAAGGGGGCCGGCAGAGTGCAGAATGTTGCGTCGGCAGAATTGAAGAATTTGATTGCGGACGTCGAAGATTTGGTGGCGCGCATCGCGGATTTGAAAGAAGCCGATGTGGCTCAGGTACGCGGTCAGGTGCTGCGAGCAATCGATTCCGCCAAGGAGAGTCTCGCCGACACGGCCGACTCGCTGCGACGCCAGGCTCGCCAGGTGGTGACTACCGCCGACGATTATGTGCATGACCGACCGTGGCAAGCCGTTGGCGTTGCCGCGGTGATCGGCGCGTTGGTCGGCATTCTCGCGAGCCGCCGTTCCTGATTTCCGCGATGCGGTTGCTGTGGTCTTTGCCGAAGGCAGCGCCGGCGCTGCTACGGCATCTACTAGGTTATGCGGAACTGACTGTCCAGGACTTGGAAGATTGGCAGCGCTCGCTGGGCACGCAGTTGGTGGCGTCTGCGGTGCTCGGAGTCAGCCTGTTCTTTTTGATCCTTTGCATATGCCTCTTGGTCGTTGCCTTGACGTGGGATACGCCGCGACGGGTTCAGGCAATCGGTTGGATGATCGGTGCGTTCGCCGTGATCGCCGCGATCGCCGCCGCCTATCGTGCCAACGTCGCTCGCGACCGCGCTCCGCTGCTGTCCACGGTAGGCAAGGAATGGCGTGAAGATCGGGTCATTCTCGACCGGATTCTGGCGCCGGACGAGGAATGATGATGAGTTCGATGGACGATGCGCGGCGCGAGACCCTGGCGAGAATGGCGCAGTCGCGTGCGCAGATCCGTCAGCTGCTCGATCCACCGTCGCCGACAGCGGATTCGGAAGGCGACGAGGCGGGCGGGGCAGGTGCGGCCGAGGACCGTACTTTTCCGCGCAGCCGCACCATGCGTGCATTGTTGAGCGGCCGCGGCATCGGTACCGCCGGAGCGGTGCTCACCGGTTTGTTGGTGGCGCGACCCGCGCTCCTCGTAAGGGCACTCAGACTCATTCCCACGGGAGCGGTGGCGCGCCTGTTGCTGGTGAAGGGCATCTCCTGGATCAAAGCGCGGCGTTGAACCGCCAGATGCTGAAGTTCAGCCTCGATTGGGGATTCTCATGGGCCGCCGAGTCCCCGGGAACGATAGCGCACCGCCAAGGCGCAGGCCGCGCCAATCTGAAGCCAACCGATCCAAGGATAGCGGACCGACAGCGCCAGCCACAGAAGACCGCCGATCCATAGGACGGCGGCGCCGATGGCGGCATCGGTGCGGTCGCTCACGCGACGCAACTCGTCCTGTAATTCATCGAGTGCGGGGGCGTCGACCTTCAGTCTGAAGCGGCCCTCGGCGGCCTCGCGGACTGCGGTCTGAAACAGCTGCGGCACCTGCTTGAGCGCCTCGACGGTGTCGGGTAGTTGGATTCGCAGCCGGCGCAGCACTGCCCGTGGGCTCATCCGCTCGCGCATCCACGTTCGCAGAATGGGCTGCGCGGTCTTCCACAGGTCGAGCTCTGGGTAGAGCTCTCGTCCCAGACCCTCGATGTTGAGCAGGGTCTTCTGCAGCAGCACGAGTTGCGGCTGGATGGTCATGTCGAAGCGGCGAGCGGTTTCGAACAGGCGCAGCAGCACCTGGGCAAAAGAGATCTCTTTCAGCGGTTTGTTGAAGATCGGTTCGCACACAGTGCGCACTGCCGACTCAAGTTCATCGACGCGGGTGCCGGGGGGAACCCAGCCCGACTCGACATGCAGGGCCGCAACGCGCGCGTAATCCCGATCGAAGAAGGCAAGGAAATTCGCCGCCAAGTAATGCTGATCGCGGGGCTGAAGCGTGCCGACGATACCGAAGTCCACCGCCGCATAGCGCGGATTATCGGGGTCATCGACGAGCACGAAGATGTTGCCGGGATGCATGTCGGCATGAAAAAAATTGTGACGGAAAACTTGAGTAAAGAAGATCTCCACGCCGATTTCGGCCAACTTCGCGATATTCGTGCCGCGGGCGTGCAACTCGTCCAGGTGGTTGACGATCACTCCGTGGATGCGCTCCATGACCATCACGTTGGTCCGGCAATAGTCCCAATAGACGATGGGCACGTAGAGCAGGTTGGAACCCGTGAAGTTGCGCTTCAGCTGGGCCGCATTGGCAGCCTCGCGCATCAGATCCAGTTCATCGAGGATCGTCTTGCGATATTCCGCGACGATCTCGATCGGCCGGAGCCGGCGCGCCTCGACCCAATATTCATTGGTGAGCGCCGCCAGCAGTTCCATGACTGCAAGGTCCAGATCGATGACCTCGTGCATGCCGGGCCGCAGAATCTTGATGACCACGTCCTCGCCTGTGCGAAGCGTCGCGCCGTGCACCTGCGCGATGGACGCGGCGGCCAGCGCCTGGGTTTCGAAATGCGCGAAGACGTCGTCGAGCTTGGCGCCGAGAGCGTTTTCGATGGTGATGACGGCGAGTTCGCTGCTGAACGGCGGAACGCGATCCTGCAGCTTCGCCAGTTCATCGGCGATGTCGGCGGGAAGCAAGTCCCGCCGCGTCGACAGCGCCTGACCAAACTTGATGAAAATGGGCCCCAGTTCTTCGAGTGCGAGACGCAGCCTCGCCCCCCGGCTGGCGCCGGCGCTGCGTTGGAACCAGGTCCATGGCGACAGGTAAAACAGGAATCGGAACGGCCGGTATAGATGGGTCGCGCGGATGAAATCATCCAGGCCATGCCTCACCAACGCGCGTTGTATCGTCAGCAGCCGCCCGAGTACCCGCAGGCGCATCAGGGAGCGCTCTTCCACCGCTGCTCGAGCAGCGCAATGCGTGCTTCGATGCGAGCAGCCACTTCGCGAAGGTCATCGACGCCCTGCAAGAACTCGTCGAGTTCGGTTTTGGTTACCAGCAAGCCGCTTTCTTCCTGGAGATATTCCGCGATATTGTCCGCCGCCGTGGTGCGGGTTCGGCGTAGCCAGTCGAACGCACCGGTGGCCAGCCGTGACAGGCGCCGGGCCGCCATGTCGCCGACGACCCGCGACAACTCCTCTTCCCAGTCCGGACGAGCGCAATTCAAGAGTTGTCGGTAGAGGTTGGCGATCTCCGCATCGCCCTGGACCTGCGCAGCCGGGGTTACGACGCGTTGTCCATCACGAGCCCCGGCACCCGTGCCGCCGGCGAGGCGGAGGAGTGCGCCCAACGATCCCGTGATGGTGGCGCTGGCAATTTCCGCCCCAGCTTCATCGGACTCCGCCACTCGGGACAGCAATAGGCGGGAGCCGATCACCGTCGCACGGATGGAAAGCATATTCGGCACGTTCACCCGCAGCGAAGTGGCCGTCAGTCGGCGCGTCAGTGCGACGGCCTCCGGGGACGACTGAATGCCTCGATTCAACAGTGACTCGATGGCCGCAGCCCAAGCCGGGGTTGCGGCCATGTCAGATCTTGTAGCCGCGGTGCAGGGCGACGATACCACCGCTCAGATTGTGGTATCGGACTTCGGCAAAACCGGCCGTGCGCAGCATGCCGGCCAAGGTTTCCTGGTTTGGATGCATGCGGATGGATTCGGCGAGATAGCGGTAGCTATCCGCATCCTGCGCCACCACCCGGCCCAAGAGCGGCAACACGTTGAAGGAATAGCCGTCGTAAATCCGCTTCAGCGCAGGCAACACCGGGGTCGAGAATTCGAGCACCAGCAGCTGGCCTCCCGGACGCAGCACGCGCAGCATCGAGCGCAAGGCGGCCGGCTTGTCGGTGACGTTGCGCAGCCCGAAACCGATGGTGACGCAGTCGAAGGAGTTGGTTTCGAACGGCAGATTTTCCGCATCCGCAACCAGGCATTCGACATTGCCGACCCAACCTGCATCGAGCAGCCGATCGCGGCCCACGGCCAACATCCGGGCGTTGACGTCCGACAGGACGACGCGACCATCCCTGCCCACCTGGCGCAGCATTCCGAGCGCCAGGTCGCCGGTGCCGCCGGCGACATCGAGCGCGCTTTGGCCGGGTGTCAAGCCCGTCAGCGAGAGCGTGAATTGCTTCCACAGCCGATGCACGCCGAACGACATCAGGTCGTTCATCACGTCGTACTTGCCGGCAACCGACTCGAACACGGAACGAACTCGTTTGGCCTTCTCGGCCCAGGCAACCTTCTCGAAACCAAAATCGACTTTTGTGTCCGGATTTTTCATGACGCTCCTTGTGGCCCGGCCATTGTAGCCGACTGCGGGGGTCCATCCGCATGCGGGTCAGAAGCCGGCCGCGGTGCAGCGCTCGATATAACGTGCCCAATTTGCCGCGGCATCGCGCCCCAGCTGGTACAGCAGGTCCCACGAAAAAAGCCCCGTGCTATGGCCGTCGTCGAACAGCAGGCGCACGGCATAGTTGCCGATCGGTTCGACGCCGACGATGCGCACGTCCTGTTTGCCCGTTTGCAGCGTCCCCTCGCCGCCGCCATGGCCGCGGACCTCGGCCGAAGGGCTGAATACCCGCAGGTATTCGAAGGACAGCCGGTAGCTGGAACCGTCATCGAACAACACCTCGAGGAGGCGCGATTCGGTGCGCAGCTTGATCTCCGTGGGTCGCGGCAAGGGCGGAAACGGAGCCTAGAGGATGTAGCGCGACAGGTCCTGATCGCGCGCGAGCTCGCCGAGATTACCCTCGACATAGGCCCGATCGACCAGCACCCGCGTGCCGTTGCGGTCAGCTGCGTCGAACGAGACTCCTTCCAGCAGCCGTTCCATCACCGTATGCAGGCGGCGTGCGCCGATGTTCTCGGTGCGCTCGTTGACCTCGAAGGCAACCTCGGCCAGCCGCTCCACCCCGGAGGCATCGAAATCCAGAGCCACTCCCTCAGTGGCGAGCAGCGCCGAGTACTGTCGGCATAACGAGGCATCGGGCTCGGTGAGAATGCGGACGAAGTCCTGGACCAGCAGCGGTTCGAGTTCCACGCGGATCGGCAAGCGCCCCTGCAGCTCCGGAATAAGGTCCGAAGGTTTGGACATGTGGAAGGCGCCGGAAGCGATGAACAGCACATGATCGGTTTTCACGGTGCCGTACTTGGTGTTGACGGTACAGCCCTCGACCAAGGGGAGGAGGTCGCGCTGCACGCCTTCGCGCGACACGTCCGCGCCGGCGGTCTCCTGGCGACGCGCAATTTTGTCGATCTCATCGATGAAGACGATGCCGTTCTGCTCGGCGTTTTCCACCGCCCGTGCCTTGAGTTCTTCCTCGTTGATGAGTTTGCCCGCCTCCTCGTCGAGCAGCAGTTTCACCGCGTCCTTGATCTTGAGCTTGCGCTGACGGCTGCGCCCACCGCCCAAGTTCTGAAACATGCTCTGCAATTGCTGAGTCATTTCCTCCATGCCGGGGGGCGCCATGATCTCGACGCCCACCGGTACGGCGCGCACATCGATCTCGATTTCCCGCTCATCCAGCTCGCCTTCGCGCAACATTTTCCGAAATCGCTGACGCGTGTCGCCGTCGCGTGGCGCGGCCTCGGCGGTGAAACCGGCGCTGGCGCGTGGCAGAAGCGCGTCGAGCACCCGTTCCTCGGCGGCATCGGCGGCTCTGTGACGAACCTTCGCCATCTCTTCTTCTCGCGTCATTTTAACGGAGATGTCGACGAGATCCCGTACGATCGAGTCAACTTCTCGTCCGACATAACCAACCTCGGTAAATTTGGTGGCTTCCACCTTGATGAACGGTGCCTTCGCAAGCCGCGCCAGGCGTCGGGCGATCTCGGTCTTGCCTACGCCGGTCGGGCCGATCATCAAAATGTTCTTCGGGGTGATTTCCGGACGCAGTTGAGCCGCCACCTGTTGACGGCGCCATCGATTGCGCAGGGCGATCGCGACCGCCCGCTTCGCGGCTCGTTGGCCGACGATGTGCTTGTCCAATTCCTCGACGATTTCCCGTGGTGTCATCTGCGACATATGTCTTCAGAGCTCCTCGATCGTCAGGTTGCGGTTGGTATAGATGCAAATATCGGCGGCGATATAGAGAGATCGTTCGACGATTTCGCGCGCCGACAGTTCGCTCGCCTGCACCAAGGCCTGAGCCGCCGCCTGCGCATAGCCGCCGCCGGAGCCGATGGCGATCAGCTCGTGTTCCGGTTCGATCACATCGCCGGTGCCCGAAATCACGTAGGTGCTGGCGAGGTCGGCGACGCAGAGCAGCGCTTCGAGCCGCCGCAGGCTTCGATCACTGCGCCAATCCTTGGCCAGTTCGATGGCGGCGCGGGTGAGATTGCCGAACTTCTCGAGTTTGCCTTCGAAGCGCTCGAACAGCGTGAACGCGTCGGCTGTTCCGCCGGCAAATCCGGCCAGCACCTTGTCGCCGTACAGCCGACGCACCTTGCGCGCGTTGCCTTTCATGACAGTCTGGCCGAGGGTGACCTGGCCGTCGCCGCCCACAGCAACCTTGCCATTGCGCCGAACGGCGAGAATGGTGGTTCCGTAGATGCGCTCTGGATCGTGATTCATCAGCCCGGTAATGGTGGGGCCGATGCGGCCCCTTTCAAGCTCGAGCGTGGCGGCTTGGGCTTTAGCGGCGCCGCGCACGCGGGTGCGCGGCGTCGTAAACCTTGGCCAAATGCTGGAAGTCCAAGTGAGTGTAAATTTGCGTGGTGCGGATGTCGGCATGCCCGAGCAGCTCTTGAACTCCGCGCAAATCCGCACTCGATTCGAGCAAATGGGACGCAAATGAATGGCGAAACATGTGCGGATGCAGGTGCACCGGCAGCGCCATGCGCTGCGCCCAGGCTGAGACCCGGCGTTGCACCGCCCGCGCGCTGAGACGCCGACCCGTCCGGCCAATGAACACCGCATCTTCTTGGACCGATCGGGGCAGGGCGGCGCGCTCGTCCAGCCAGTGCTTCAGGGCGGCCACCGCCTGCCTGCCGACGGGGACAATCCTCGTCTTCGCGCCCTTGCCATCGACCCGCACCGTCCGGTCCTTGAGATCGAGCGAGGCCAGCCGCAAACCCACGAGCTCGCTCAAGCGCAGTCCGGAGGAATAAAAAAGCTCCATGATGGCCTTGTCGCGCACCGACAAGACATCATCGCCGCGTCCGTCCAGAAGCCGGCCCATCTGGTCCGCATCGAGCGTGGTGGGTAAGCGCTTGCGTGTTTTTGGCGCACCGACCTCTGCAGCCGGGCTCTGTTTGGCGTAGCCCTCGCGCAACAGGTAGCCGAAGAAAGTGCGCACCGCTGACAGCCGCCGCTGAATGCTGCGGGGTGCGAGACCGTCGGCGTGTTCGCCGGCGGCGAAACTGCGCATCTGTCGGTGGTCGATCGCGCGCCATTCCGCGATTCCGCAGCGTGCGCAGTACGCTGCCAAGCGGGCGAGATCGCGGCGGTAGGCGGCGACCGTATGGGGGCTGACGCGCCGCTCGAACTCGAGATGCGCGAGAAAGCGTTCGGCCCACGTGCGCTGCTCGGCGGTCACACGTGCAAATCAACGTTGCCCGTCACGGCCATCAGCGAATCAGCGCATAGGTCACGAGCTCGCCGATTCGTGACAGGAACTCGGTGCTCATCGCCGGATGGAAGCGATCGGCGTCGCTCGCGCCGATGGCGAGAATTCCGAAGGCTCCCTTGGGGCCGAGCGGCGTCAACGCGACGGAACCGATTTCGATGGAATCCTTGCCGAACAAATAATCGCGCTGGCTGTCGCGCACCTGGCCGCATCGCGGCTTGCCGGCGTGCAACAGCGATTCGAAGGTCTTGATGTTGGCGCTGTCGACGTCGTCGGTGCGCACGAAGCGGCCCGGTGCAAGCAGCTTGGCTTCGTCCAAGAACAAGACCAGCACCGAATGCATCGCACCGAAGTCTTCGCGCAGCGAGGTCTCGACCGCGTCGATCGTCGCCTCGAGGCTGCGGGCTCTGATCAAGCGTTGACTCAACCGATGGATCCGGTCTGCCAGCGCGTCGTTCGCGCGCGCGACATCCACCAGCTCCTTGAGCTTACGCTCGAGCGCTTGGTTGCGCTCGCGGAGCACATCGACCTGTCGTTCGACCAAGCTCACCGTGGTCCCGGCGTCGCGCAGGTGCGGCAGGCGCAGTTTAGCCAGCAGCGGGCCGTTGCGTTCGAAGAAGTCGGGAAAGGTCTGCAGGTATTCGCCGACAGTCAGGTCGTTCAGAGAATCGTGTTTCATATCGCGTGCGTGACTCGTTGTCATTGATCTACACTCCATGCATCCCGTTAAATGTCGATTGATCCGGAAAATACCGTCGTCGCGGGCCCGGTCAGCCAGATCGGCTCGCCCGGCCCGGTCCAGCTCACCAGCGCCGTTCCGCCCGGCAAGTGTACGCGCACATTGGGACCCAGCAGTCCCCGCATGCGACCGATCGCCACGGCGGCGCAAGCGCCGGTGCCGCAGGCCAAGGTTTCGCCGACGCCGCGCTCGTACACACGCAGCGCGATTTGCGCGCTGTCGATGATCTGCATGAAACCGACGTTGGTGCGCCTGGCAAAGCGAGGATGGCCTTCGATGGCGGGCCCCAACCGGGTCACCGGCGCGGTGGTCACATCGGCGACGAGCAGCACGGCGTGGGGATTGCCCATCGATACGGCGCCGAATTCGACGGGTGCGGCATCCACCTCGAGCACATAGCAGGCCTCCACCCGATCGCCTTCCATGGGCAGAGAGCGTGGTTCGAAGTTGGGAATTCCCATGTCGACGGCCACGGAGCCGTCGCCGTGGACGCGGGCGTGCACCACGCCGCCCTTGCTGTCCAACGCCAGATCATTCCCTAGTTCAGGGTATCGTGCGACCATGAACGCAGCCACACAGCGCGCGCCGTTACCGCATTGTTCCACCTCGCCGCCATCAGCATTGAAGATGCGGTAGGACGCCCGGCTCTGCGATCGCCGCGGCGGCTCCAACATGAGTGCTTGATCAAAGCCGATGCCGGTGTGGCGGTCGGCGAGCGCCCGCACGGTATCGGCGGTGATGACCGCAGCGCCCGCGGCTTGGGGGGCATCGAAAACGATGAAGTCATTGCCCAGCCCATGCATCTTCGTGAACTCGATGCGCATGGTTGGCAAGGATAGCATCAAGGCACCCCGATGATTTGATTCAGGGGGGTTGCGCATTCGGCGGGTGCATTTTACCTTACGGGCTTGTAAGGGAATGGGTGCGTATGCGCCATGTAATGGTCTTGAACGCCAAGGGTGGATGCGGCAAAACTACCTTATCAACGAACTGCGCCGTCTACTTTGCCAGGGAAGGTTACACGGTTTGCATCGCCGATTACGATCCGCAACGCTCCAGTCTCGATTGGTTGAAGCATCGACCCGCGGCGCTGCCTCCGATCAGCGGCGTCGCCGCCTACGAAGACGGCCTGCGACACGTGCCGCACTCCACCGATGTCCTCATCATCGATGCGCCGGCGCGTGTGCACGGTCTGGAGCTCAATGAACTCGTACGCCGCGCGGAAACCATCCTGATCCCGGTGCTGCCCTCAAGCATCGACATGAGGGCCTGTGCGCATTTCATGAGTGAACTGCTCGAGATCGGCAAGGTCTCCCGCAAGCAGGCGCGGCTGGGGTTGATCGCCAATCGAGTGCGGGAGAATACGCTGGTCTTCGAGGAACTCGATGATTATCTCGCCAAGCTGAAGGTCCCCTATCTCGGGAGTTTGCGCGAGGCACAGAACTATGTTCGCGCCTACGCGCGCGGCATGGGCGTCCTCGAGCTGCCGGAATATCTGGCAACACCGGACTGGGCGCAGTGGAAGCCCATCGGTGATTGGCTGTTGAGCAAACGCAGCCAACCTTGAGGCATGCAGCCAACCTTGAGGCAGGCGGCCAGGCGTGAGGCACTACAGGCTCGCTCGAATCCCAGCATCCAAGTCGGTGTAGGCGAGTGTGATCCCGAGTTCCTCCAGCATGCGACGGTTGCGCACGCGGCGGGATTCACTCAAGAAAGACCAAGCCATCGGCGAGGCAATGCGCTCGGCCTCGCTGCGGTTGACGAGCGGCGGCGCCGGCAGGCACGTGATGCGCGCGACTCGCTGCAGAAACGCGGTCTGGCTGTCATCGCTGCCGTCGGTGACGTTATAGATTCGTCGATCGGCGCGGGGCGATATGCCGGCGGCAACGCATACCGTCACGAGGTCATCGACGTGGATTCGATTGCTCGGGGTCGACTCAGCGGGGTTGATTGCCGGCTCGCCGCGCTTGAGGCGCTCCACGGGCAGTCGTCCGGGACCGTAAATACCGGGCACGCGCAGGATGCACCAGGAGACGGATCGCGACTCCGCCCACTGCCGTAGGCTGGTCTCGGCGGCTAGCCTTCGCTGTGCCCTCGCCGATCCGGGGGCAGGCGGCGTGTCTTCGTCCACCACGGCGCCACCGCGGTCGCCGTATACGCCGGTGGTGCTGAAATAGACGACGCGCCGTGGCTTGCCGTCCAAGTGGCCGAGAAAACGTTCCATGCGCGTATCGTGAGTCCCGGCGGATTGCGGTGGAACGGCGTAGTAGACGAGCTCCGTCTCGACGTTCAGGAAGCTGGGGTCGGAGTCCAGGTTGAGGCGCTCGGCGTCGGCGCCGACCGCAGTGATGTCGGCGAGGCTCTCGGGCCGGCTCGCGAAGCCGCGGACGGACTGCCCGCATTGCCTCAAGCGTGCGGCGAGTTTCCGACCGGTATAGCCGCAACCGATGATGGCAACCGAGTGCATGCTAAGGTAGTGGCCTGCGAGGGATTATTGTGCGTGTCAGTGTAGCCAACTCCGGTCACGGTTTCAGTGTTGCGGCGGGACAATCCGTGCTCGAAGCGGCCCTCGAAGCGCGGCTCAATCTCCCCCATGGATGCAAGGGCGGCAATTGCGGTGCCTGCCGCAGCCGGTTGCTCGGTGGCGAGGTGAGCTATCCGCGCGGCGCGCCGCTGGGGTTGTCCGCCGCGCAAATCGCGGCGGGCTACGTGCTGCTCTGTCAGGCTCGGGCCGTCACGGACCTGTTAATCGATGACACCCTGCTCTGGCCCGCCGGGCAGACGACGCTGAAACGCAGCCCAAGCCGTGTCGAGCGGGTCGAGCGCTGGTCGGACGATGTGCTCGGGATATTTCTGCGCCTGCCCGCGGTGGAAACCTTCACCTTCGAGGCCGGCCAGTACCTCGATATCCTGCTCCCGGGAGGGCGCCGACGCAGTTTCTCGATCGCGTCCCCGCCGCACGATGCGCGGCCGCTCGAACTGCATATCCGGCGGGTGGCTGGAGGCGCGTTCACGGATGAACTGTTCACGACCGATCCGCTCCATGCTCTTTTCAACATCGAAGGGCCGCTGGGCCATTTCGCCTATCGTGACGGCGGTTCGGCGCCGATGCTTTTGGTCGGCGGCGGGACCGGCCTCGCGCCATTAAAAAGCATCATCCGGCATGTGCTAGAGAACGGTTTGCGGCGGCAGGTGACGTTGTATTGGGGCGCGCGCACCCGGCGCGATTTGTACGCGCACGGTGAACTCGAGGCACTCGCGCGCCGTCATCCGAATTTTTGCTATCGACCGGTGCTGTCAGCGCCGGATGCTGCCTGGAGCGGACGAACCGGCTGGGTGCACGAGGCGGTGCTGAACGACCTGCGACAGGGCGCCGCGCCCAAGCTCGATATGCCGGATATTTATGCGAGTGGCCCGCCGGCGATGATCGCTGCCTTGCATCGCGACTTCGTTTGCGCCGGCGCGGATCCGGCGCGCTTGTATGTCGATCCCTTCGACTATGCGGAGGATCCGCCGTTCTGGAAGCGGACGACGGCCTCGACCAAATCGTGATCGTCGGCCGAGCGGGCCGGCACGATGGGGGCATGCACCCCTTGATCGCGCAAGGCGGCGGCGACACGCGCTCCGGGCACCAACCAGTGCAGACGGTCAAAGGCGCTGCGCAGCTTGGGCGTCGCGCCCGCCAGCAGACCGGCGGCAATGTCGGCGCTCGTGGCGGTGATGAATTGGAGTTCACCACGTGTCGCCCGCGCCGCCACCGCGTCGCTTTCGCTGGTCTCGTGAACCGCCCAATCGCGCCGGTACACATCCCACTGGGTGAGCTCGGCGCCGCGGCGAGCGAGTTCGGCGGCCAATAATTCGCGGCCGTGCAGTCCCTTGACGATCAACACTCGCTTGCCGGCGAGCTCTGCGAGCCGCGGATGGCGTAGCAGGCTCTCCGAGTCGAATCCGCCCTCCGGCACCACGGTAACCCGGTGACCGTGTGCCTCGAGGGATCGTGCGGTGGCCGGACCGATGGCGGCCAAGGTCGCCTCGGCTGCGAGGCTACCGCCTAAGATCGCATGGCCGAAGCGGACGGCGTTCGCGCTGGTGAAGACGATGAGATCGAAGCGGGTGTCCGGCCCGGTCCGCTGGGCCAACTCGAGCGGCTCGGCACAGGGTTTGATGTCGATCGCAGGATAACGGACCGTCGTGGCGCCGACAGCCTCGAACAGCCGGCAAAGGGTCAGGGCTTGGGGCTCGGGGCGGGTGACGAGAACGCCGACGCCTGACAATGCGCCCACGATCAAGCGGTGCGCAATCGCTCGAGCAGAGGGCCGGCGCCGGCGGTCAGGAGGCGATCGGCCAGTGATTCGCCGAGGGCCTGCGCATCGCCGGATCGACCGGTCACGGTGTCGCGAAACAGCCGTGAGCCGTCTGGTTCCGCCACCAGACCATCGAGCTTCAGCGTCTCGCCATCGAGCAGCGCATGCGCCGCGATCGGTGATTGGCAGCTGCCGTCGAGACGCAGGGCGAAGGCGCGCTCCGCATCCATCGCCACCCGCGTCGAGGGATGATTGAGTACCTCGAGGAGCGCGTGGACGTCCGTCGCCGCCTCACGGCATTCGATGCCAATGATGCCCTGGCTCACCGCCGGCAGGCAGGCTGCGGGGTCCAGGCGGGCCGTGATGCGAGATTCCCACCCCATCCGAATCAGGCCGGCGCAGGCCAGCAGGATGGCGTCCAGGTCGCCGTCATCGAGGCGCCGCAGGCGCGTGTCGACGTTGCCGCGCAAGGCGGAGATTTTAAGGTCGGGCCGGCTCGCGAGGAGCTGCGCCTGGCGCCGCAGGCTCGACGTGCCGACGTGCGCACCGGTCGGCAGCTCGCGGATGCTCGCGGCTTTGGCGGACAGCAGGGCGTCGCGCGGATCTGCGCGCGGCAGAACCGCGGCGATCTGGAACCCCGGCGGCAGCGCACTCGGCACATCCTTCATCGAATGCACGGCGAGGTCGGCGCGGCCCTCCTCGAGGGCGACTTCGAGTTCCTTGATGAACAGCCCCTTCCCGCCGATGGCGGCCAAACTCCGGTCTTGGATTCGATCTCCTTTGGTGGAGATCGGCACCAGTTCGACCAGGAGATCGGCATGGGCCTCACGCAGCAGCGTGGCGACATGTTCGGCCTGCCAGAGCGCCAGTGGACTCTTGCGCGTGGCAATGCGTAGCGGCGCCGCTGTGGGGCCCGTCATGTCGACTCCGGAAACAAGGCCGATTTCAACCGGTAAATCGCCGAAATGTCCTCATCCGCGAAACCGCGTTCGATGAGCTTGTCGTATTCCTCCAGTGTGGACTCGACGACAGGCAGCACGGCACCATGCTTGGCCGCCATATCGCGGCAGATCCTGAGGTCCTTGGCATGTAGCCGGACGCGAAAACCGGCGGGAAATTCGTTTCTTGCCATGAACGGCGCGCGGTTCACGAAGTACCAGCTGGAGCCCGCCCCCTTGCCCAAGGTGTCGATCAGGCGATCGAGCGGCAAGCCCTCGGAATGGGCAAAGGCCATGGCTTCGCCCACGGCCTGAATGATGCCCGCACACATGATTTGATTGGTTGCCTTGGCGGCCTGCCCTGAGCCGCTCGGACCGAAATAAGTGATGGTCTTGCCGAGCTTGTCGAGAATCGCAGCGGCGCGTTCGAACACCTCCGGATCACCGCCGGCCATGATCGCCAGCGTGCCGAGCCGTGCTCCCTCGACGCCGCCGCTCACCGGGCAGTCGAGGAAGCCGACGTTGAGTTCGGCCAGATGTGCATGCATTTCGCGCGCGGTGTCCGCGCCGACGGTGGAACAGTCGATGACGATCATGTTAGGGCTCAAAGCTGGATCGAGGCCCGCCACCACCGCCCGTAAGTCATCGTCCGCGGACACGCAAATCACGACCGCTTCGCAGTTGCCGGCGAGTTCGGCCAAGTCCTTGAAGGCGTGGCAGCCGAGTTCAGCGGCCAACGCGCTGGCCTTGGCGGCGCTGCGGTTCCAAACGCCGGTGAGCAGTCCGGCCTTGTGGAGATTGCGAGCCATGTGCGCACCCATGGCGCCAAGTCCGACAAAGCCCGTTTGCATACGCGTTCCTATACCGTGAGGTTCAAAGAGCGCGGAATCTTAAGGCTTTGCACCGCGAGCGGCAAAGAACAGTTTTTCGGCGGCGCTTATGAGGCGTTGTTGCACAGCGTATCGATGTCGCTTTTCGCGGCGAGCCGTGCGGCGTCGATTTGCTCGGAACTCAGATATTGTCGTTGCCCATCATCGCCGGTCGTATAGAGCTTGCGGCCGTCGAGCAATTTCTGGTAGCGCTGCTGGGCGTCGGCACACTGCTTCTCGCGGGCCGCCGCGGCATCCGCATCGACCGCCTGCTTGGCACGCGGGTCTTGCGCTGCCGTGGCGGCAGGCTTGGGCGGCGCAGCGGAGCTGGGGGCGGGCGGCGGCGAGGCCTGGGCATGGACTCCCAAACCCTCCACGATCTCGGCGTTCACCCCATCGGGTGGGTGATCGCCGTAATGCACTGCGCCTTGTGCGTCGACCCACTTGTAAATCACCGCCGAAGAGATCCCCGACCACGCGATCAACAGAGCGAATACCACAACGCGTTTCATGAGCGGATCCTCGAATCGAAGACTACAAAGCGCGGGAGCCGGCTTCGCCGGTGCGAATTCTCACTGCATGACCGAGTTCTGAGACAAAGATCTTGCCGTCACCGATTTTTCCCGTCCGCGCCGTCTCAATGATGGCCTCCACCACTCGATCCACCTGATCGTCGTCGACCGCCAGTTCGAGTTTGACCTTGGGCAAGAAGTCGACCACATATTCGGCCCCACGATAAAGCTCAGTGTGGCCCTTCTGCCGCCCGAAACCCTTGACCTCGGTCACGGTAATGCCTTGAATGCCGACCTCCGCCAATGCCGATCTGACGTCATCGAGTTTGAAGGGTTTGATGATGGCGACGACCATTTTCATGCGGGCAACTCCTAGGGTGAACGATAATTTAGCAGTGTCTTGCGGCTTAACCTAATATTGCTGCTTCGCAGCATGGAGATTTCGAGGGATCTCGTGGTATAAACCGCTAGCGTCTTGCGTCGGGCGCGCGATATAAAAAACGGCGCGGGCAACCTCTAGGGGCCCGCGCCGCCGGGATATCGCACCGACGGGGGAGTTGGCTGGCTTGCCGGCGCGAGATGCTCCTAAATCGTCAGAAGTTTTGGCCTCGCTCAACCATGGGCGAGGCCTCTGCAATCCTCGACCATCGTCTCTAGTTCGCGGAATCGATTCATAGCGCTTCCTGTCAAATCGCGTCCGGTCCCGTCTCGCCGGTCCGCACCCGTAAAGCCTGTTCCAATTCCAGTATCCACACCTTACCGTCACCCGCCTTTCCGGTTCGCGCGACGTTGCAAACCGCCTCCATCACCTGCTCCGCGATCGAGTCGTCCACCGCCAGCTCGATTTTCGCCTTGGGCAGAAAATCGACGCTGAACTCGGTCCCCCGATAGCCGTCCGTGGGGCCGGGTTGCAGTCCATAGCCTTGCACTTCGGTCACCGTTACACCCTGGATGCCGATGTCAGCCACTGCTTGGCGCACCTCGTCCACTTTGAACGGTTTGATCACCGCGGTGATGAGCTTCATGCATTTATCCCCGCTTGCACCGTTTAATCGAGCCGCGTTCGACCCCACATACGCGTACGATCAATTTGTAAATGCAGAATCCATGCCAGGATGAGTTGCAAGCCGATCAATGACTTGCGAGAGCGGGTGGATTCGGTGTGCACTATATTGGTGCTAAATGACCGGTTAAGTGCCTTGTCGGAGTGCGATCCGATCGGGTCCGGCGGTGGGTTAACGAGTTGTGGAGGTGTCCCATGAGTTTTCTGAATCCTAATGCCTTGGATGACCTGGCGCGGCGGCTCGCCGAGACCGTTCCTGAGTCCGTGCGCAGCATCGGACGCGACGTCGAAGGTAATTTAAAAGCCGTTTTGCAGACACAACTGGCCAAGCTCGATCTGGTGAGCCGACAGGAGTTCGATGTCCAAGCGGCATTGTTGTCCCGCACTCAAGCGTCATTGGCGCTTCTCGAGGCGCGCATCAAGGAATTGGAGGCCAGGAGTACCCGCGCGACAACGGCACAGCCCGACGCGCCTCGGGCCGACGCGCCGTAGTCGAGAGCCCCTGGCGCGCCCCTAGCGCACGGCATGGATCCAGCGTCGTGGCGGAATCAGAGGTCAGCACCGTACTCAGTCGGGCGCCCATCGGCCTGGCCGCTCCCCTGGTCCGGGTGGAGGTCCATCTAGGCAACGGACTGCCGGCGTTTCATATGGTGGGGCTGCCCGAGGCCGTGGTGCGGGAGAGCCGCGAACGGGTTAGGGCGGCCTTGCTGACAGCCGGCTTCGTTTTTCCAGCGGGTCGCATTACCGTCAACTTGTCACCGGCCGATTTGCCGAAGGATGGGGGTCGTTTCGACCTACCGATCGCCATCGGCATCCTGGCGGCCAGCGGCCAGATCGCCGCGCAGGCGGTGTTGGGGCGCGAGTTCTACGGCGAGTTGGCGCTGGGCGGTGAGCTACGCGAAACCTCCAAGCTTCTGCCCGCGTTGCTCGCGGGCTCACGAACGGGAGCCGAGCTGATTCTGCCCGCAGCCAACGCACTGGAGGCAAGCTTGGTCGCCAGCCCGAAGATCAGGCTCGCGGGTCGATTGATCGATGTTCATGCGGCGCTCTGCGGGCGTCGGCCGCTGCCTGCCGCTGCTCCGCCCGGCACCAGTGCCCGGCCGCACCCTCCGGACCTTGCCGAGGTACGCGGTCAGGAGGGCGCCAAACGAGCCCTGGAAATTGCCGCTGCGGGCGGGCACGGGCTGTTGATGATCGGACCGCCCGGCGCAGGTAAGACGCTGCTCGCCCAGCGGCTGCCCGGCCTCCTGCCGCCGCTCGACCGGGCCGAGGCCATCGAAGTGGCGAGCCTCGAATCGGCGGCGGGCCGACGACCCAGCTTGAATTGCCAGCGGCCCTTTCGCAGCCCGCAGCACACGGCGTCCGTGGCCGCTCTGATCGGCGGCGCCAACATGCGGCCCGGAGAGCTGTCGCTCGCGCATCGAGGCGTGCTCTTTTTGGATGAATTGCCGGAATTCGCCCGCAATGTACTCGAGGTGCTGCGTGAGCCGATGCAAAGCGGCGTGGTGGCCCTGTCGCGCGCCAAGTTCAGCCTGGAGTTTCCGGCGCAATTTCAGCTCATTGCCGCGATGAATCCGTGTCCGTGTGGTTACATTGGCGATGACAGCGGCCGCTGCCGCTGCTCGGGCGGCAGGGTCGCTCGCTATCGTGGCCGCGTCTCCGGTCCGCTGCTCGATCGGATTGACATGCACATCGAGCTCCGCGCCGTGCAACCGGATCAGCTGCTCAAGTGGAGCACACCGGTCGCGGAATCCTCAGCGGTGGTCGCGGCCCGGGTGGCTGCCGTTCGGCGCCGACAACTCGAGCGTCAGGGGAAGCTGAATGTTCGATTGATGCCGACGGAGATCGAGCAGCATTGCGCGCTGGAACGCGAGGCGCTGGCGCTGCTGCGAACCGCGATCCGCCGCTGGCGACTGTCCGCGAGGGCTTTTCACGCCGTCCTGAAATTGGCGAGGACCTGCGCCGATCTTGCCGGGGAGTCGACCATTCGCGCCTGCCATGTGGGTGAGGCGGTGAACTTTCGCGTATTGGACCGCCAGCCCACCGATGCCCAGGGCACTACTTGCTGAGCGACACCATGTAGTCGACGGCCTGACGGATGGTGGCGTCCGGCCAGGTCGAACCGCCGCGTGCCGGCATGGCGTTGTAGCCGTTGATCGCATGTGAGTACAACGTCTCCTTGCCCTCGGCAATTCGTGCCGCCCAAGCCGCATGATCGCCCGCCTTCGGGGCCCCGTTGATACCGGCGCCATGACATGCGGAACACACTTTGGTGAAGGCCTGTTCACCCGAGGCTGGAACGTCCGCCGCCGTGGCTTCCGCTTTCGGCGCAGTCGCCGCAATCAACGCCGAATTGTCCTGGCCGGCGATGGCCTCGTGCGAAAAGGGCTCGACGTTTTTCTCGACCTCTTTGATGTGCAGCGGCTCGACCAATACTTCCTCGAGCTGGGTGTTCGCACCAATCGACCGCGCCAAGGCGAAGAGGCAGATCGCGATGAATATGAGAACACCGAGTACCAAGCTGAAAGTATTGAAGAACTGGGAGTCGGAAGAGTCGGATTTAGCCACGGCAACTCGCTGAAAAACTGTGAGAAAATTCCCAAAGCGGCGGCAGTATAGCGAGCGGCGACGATTCCCGAAAGCAGTGTGGGTCTACTGAATTACAAGCGGCATTTGCTGTTGCTGGCAGGCGTGGCGAGCGCCTTGGCAATGACCAACGGCTGGACCTCCGTACTGGGACCGATCGGTGCCGGGGGTGTGTACGGAGCGCTGCATGCGGCGGCCGTCGTGCTCACTTTGCGGAGCGCTCCGCCTGCGTGGCTCAAGGGCGTGTTCATGCTCGTCGCCGCGGTGCAGAGCATGGTGGTCGTGTCACTCGCCTTGGGTTTGAGCCGCTTGAGCGGCCTTTGGCTGGGCGCGCAGCACCCGGCAATGCTGCTGGCGATCAGTGCGGGCTTGGGGGCCTTCGCCTATGTCATGTTCATACGCGCAGCGTTTGAGCTTGCCTTGTCGCCGGCGGCAGTATCGTCCATCGCGCTTGGCTGCGTCGCTCTCGACCTGCTGGTCCTGTCGTCGCGGCTTTATTTGCACGGCGGCGTCACGTGGTTCGCGATCGCGTGGTGGTTCGCGCTGTCATTCGGTCTCTGGTTTCAGGACGCCCGAACGAGGCCTCGCGCAAAGCGGGCAATCCTTTAACATGCGCGGATGGTTTTTCGGCCCCCACGTCATCTGTCGTTGTACCGGGCGTCGGCCGCCGTCATAGCCGCCGGCGGACTGGCCCTGCAGTGCTATCTTTCGCTCACTCGTTCCCTCTCGGAAGGGCAGTCGCTGTCGCAGGGATTGCTGATGTTTCTCGGCTACTTCACGATTCTTACCAATCTGCTGGTGAGCGCGGCCCTGACGATTCCGCTGCTGGCAAGCAAATCGAAGCCAGCGAAGGTCTTGACGGAGCCGTTCATCGTCGCCGGCATTGCCGCGAGCATCTTATTCGTCTCATTGGCCTATCACGTGCTGCTGCGCAATCTGTGGAATCCGCAGGGAGTGCATCTCGTGGCGGACGATATCCTCCATTACATCACTCCCGCCCTGTTCTTGATTTATTGGTTCGCCTACATGCGGATGGGGCCGCTCCGCTGGTCGGACCCATTGGTCTGGGGCATCTACCCCACGGTGTATTTCATCTACGTGCTGGTACGCGGCGAAGTCATCGGTAGCTATCCATACGGCTTCATCGACGTGAATTCGATCGGCTATCCGAAGACGCTCATCAATGCGCTCGGACTCTTGCTGATCTTCGTGATTTTGGGGCTGGGAATAGTCGTCATCGATCGTGTCAGCCGGCGAGCTGCGGCGTGAGTGAGCCTCATGTGCTGCCCGACGTGCTGGGCCAAGAGCTCGATATCGTTTTCTGTGGGACTGCGCCCGGAACCGTATCGGCGGCGCGTCGCGCCTACTATGCGGGACCCGGTAACGCCTTTTGGCCCACCCTGTTCGCGGTGGGACTCACGCCGCAACGGCTGCTACCGGATGATTTCCGGAGCGTGATCCGCTGGAAGCTGGGTCTTACGGATTTGGCGAAAAGAGTGTCCGGCAGTGACAGTGATTTGTGCTCTGCGCATTTCGATGCGCAGCGGCTGCGGGGCGTTATCCGGCGGTACCAGCCCCGGCTGCTCGCCTTTACCAGCAAGCGGGCGGCGGTGGAGTTCCTGGGTCGCCCGGTGGGTTATGGGGAGATCCCCGAGAACGAGGGCACCACCCGCCTATTCGTGCTGCCCTCGCCCTCCGGCGCCGCGCGGCGCTACTGGAATCAGGCATATTGGCAAGAACTTGCGGATATGCGGCATCGGCCGGTTGAAATGTCTGCACGCACGTTGCCGCTGAAAGGTGAATAAGTAAAATCCGGCAGGCTGGACTTCCGCTCAGCGCAGAATCCACAGTCGCCGTGTAGGGCAGACCTTTCAAAGTGGACGGTTGTTGAGAGGGCGGATACTATCGGCGCCCCGCCAACAGACGCGCCTGTAGCTCAGCTGGATAGAGTATCGGCCTCCGAAGCCGAGGGTCGTGGGTTCGAATCCCGCCGGGCGCACCAAATTCACAAAAAATGGGCCTATCGCTGCCGGGACCGATGCCGTCAGCCGGTCGAACCCACGACATGAACAAGCCGGGTTCGACAAGTTGGCCGCAGGCCAACTTGAGCGCCCGTAGGGCGACCCCGGAGGGGCGAGGCGCGCAGCGCCGAGTAATCCCGCCGGGCGCACCAAATATTGATATCCGTAATACGACGAAATATCTTCTACAGCATTACAGATCACCCCACCCCACTGAAACTGGTCTTGCCCCACCATCGATCGCCCAGCCGACATCGAGCGTCGCTGACGCTGCGGAGGACTGCGCGCGGCGCATCATGCGGGTATCCATAGCCCTCGCGACCTACAACGGCTCGACATATCTCGATGAACAGCTTGCCAGCATCGCAGCACAGTCCCTTCCGCCGTACGAAGTCGTCCTTTGCGACGATGGGTCCAGCGACAATACCGTGGAGATTGCCCGGCGGTTCGCGCGCTCTGCGCCCTTTCCCGTGCAGGTTGTCCGTAATGATGTCCGCTTGAATTACCGCGCCAACTTCATGAAGGCGGCGGAGCTTTGCGGCGGGGATTTGATCGCCTTTTGCGATCAGGACGATCGCTGGAGAGCGGACAAATTGGCCCTCGTTACGGCCGAATTCACGGATGCGGATGTATTACTAGTGCATCACAACGCCCGCATCTTCAGCGCAACCCGGGGAGTCACGGGTTGTATCGTCGATGAGCAGAGGCCATCCACCGTCTATGCAAGCCTGTCCCGAACGCCATTCGACATGCCGCCCGGCTTTACGCAGACCTTCAGGCGCTCCCTGCTTCCCCTCGGCCCCCTGCGGGAGGCGACACTGGACTACTGGCCCCCGGCGGCGGTTCCGCCGGGTCCCCGCGCACAACAGCCGATGGCGCACGATCAATGGATGTTCTTGCTCGCAAGCTGCCTCGGCAAGGTTTCGTATCTATCCGCGACCCTCGCCGACTACCGGCAACACGACGCCAATCTCTATGGCATGGAAGCCGGCAAGCCATCGCGCCGTCAGCGCGTGATGCGACAGATCAAGGAGTTCAGCGATTACGCGCATCTGGAATTGGCGTTCGCGCGCATTGCTCGCGCGCTGGCGGCGGCGCAGTCCTATCCCGTCGCTGAGGAGCTGGCATGCCGCGCCGGCGAGGCCGCCGCCGTTTACCAGGCGATGGCGCAAGCCTACGGCGAGCGCAAGACCGCGTATTGCGCGGCATCGCCGCGCGCCCGCGCCCGCGCTTGGTTGAGGCTGGTTCGGCAGCGTCGATATCGGCCGGGGGGAGGGTTTTACTTCACGAACCAAGGGTTGCTGCGCGACTTCGTGCACGGCGTATGCCGTGCAAAACTACGCCATCCCCCCGCAGGCCTGTCAGCCAATGATCCGTCCTTGCGGCTGGCCGGGCCGCGGCTCCAGCGCCCATTGAGCGACGTCCCTCGCCGATGATTCACATCCGCTTCATCGGAAATCTGGGTAATCAGATGTTTCAATACGCGGCGGCGCGTTTGGCCGCTGAACGCCTCGGCTGCCGGTTCATCCTATCGCAAGGCTGGTTCTCGTGGCGCCATGCCCTGACGCGGCGTCCCTCCATGGCCTTGTTCAACATGTTCCCGCAACTGCACCCGGGGCTCGCGCCCGGCGCGATCGACTGGTGTGAGCGTTACGGAGGACGATTCGCCGAGCGACTCGAGCAACGGATTTTCCCGACTCGATTCAGGCCCTGGTCCGCAGCTGCCGCACCTTGGGAAGGCTTGGAGGGCTACGATCCTCGTTATCTCGATGTGTGTAAATTCACGCGCCTGGTGGGTTATTTTCAGTCGCCGCGGTATATGCAGGGTCACGAAGCTAGAGTGCGGCAATGGTTCACTGAGTCGAGCGCTGAGCGCATAGCCATCGAGCGGCGCTGGTCTGATATAGGCATCGATCCTGCCGCCGCCGTCGCGGTGCACGTCAGGCTCGGCGATTATCGCATTCAGACGCCGCTCGGCGAGAGTCCGGAAGGCGGCTGGCTGTTGCCGCGCAATTATTACAGGACCGCACTGGAGCGTGTCGGACGCAACCGGAAAATCGTGGTCTTCTCCGACGAACCTGAACTGGCCGAGGACTACATCGGTCGCAAAGCCGAGCATGTGTCCCGAACCGGCGATCCCGGAATCGACTTCCGCATGATGGCCTCATGCGCGCACCTGATCATCGCTAACAGCACCTTCTCTTGGTGGGCTGCATGGCTGAATAGAGTGCCCTCGCCGACGATCGTCGCACCCCGGTTTTTCCTGGGGCACAGCGCGGGAACCTGGTATCCGCGGGACATCCAGGTCGAGGGCTGGCACTATGTATGACGGCATAAAACGGGCCGTCCCTGGCGGCGTTTGCTAAGCGATCCCGTTGCGGTAGCGTGGCCGCGTCAGGCGTCCCGTGCAATTCGCGATTGCACGACATACTGGCATGCCATCAGACCGGGCAACCACCGTAGGAGGATCAGGACGCACCGCGCGAGCAAGCGACGCGGGATGACCCGCAGCGCGCCGGCCTGGTATTCAGGCATCCACAATCCGGCACTGACGGCGGTGCGCTCCACCTCGAACCCGGCGTTGCGAATCACGGACAGCAATGTCCGGCGTGTGAACCAGCGGACGTGGGTGGCATCCATGATCCCGCCGTCGGCGTAATCGAACCGGCCAATCAGCAAGCTCATTCTCACGGTCCAGTGCGCCACATTCGGCACGGATACGATGACGCTGCCGCCGGGGTTGAGGCAGCGTCGCGCCCGCGTCAACATGGAGCCCGGGTCGGCGACGTGCTCCAGAACGTCTGTGAAGATGATCCTATCGAACGTGCCACAGGAGTCGGCAAACTGATCGTCGAAAAAGCCGGTGTACACGTTGAGTCCCTTCTCCCTCGCGGCAGAGGAACGCAGCGGATCCGGTTCCACGCACACCACGTCGTTGTCCTTCCCCGCATTGCTCTCTGCGGTTTGGCCGCCCGCGCCGCAACCCACATCGAGCACGCGAACACGGTCCGGCATCCACGAACGGATGATTCCCGGAACTTCATAGGGCGACGATGCCGCGGTATCGCCGTAGCGCAGCGCAGGAGGATCCCGCCCGAGAATGCCCGGCGCGCTCGAATCCGGACTCGGCGGGCCGTCAGCCATGTACGACACTCTGCGTCAGCCGCCGCAGTTCCGTCGCCAAGGGATGGTTGCAGATCTTTAGGGCCATGACCCAGGCGAGCATGCCGCCCGCCACGGCGATAATCAGCGGCCGTAGCGGCGTGGTCGCCGCGCCATGATGAATGAGCATCACCGCCGCCAATGGCGCCACGGCCACGACCGCCAACATGAGCGATCGCATATAAACTGGACGGTAATCGGAAAATCGGGTGGCCGTCATGCCGTCGATCGGCCCCCGGTAGATGAAGGTGGAGAACAAGGCGTCGCCGAGTCGCCCGGCTGCAGCGCCCGGCAGACCGGCCAGCGCGGCGCCTGAGGCGAATAGGCCGGTGCCAACCGTTGTCCGCACCAGCTCCAGCTTGGCTTGCTTGCCGGTTTCGCCGCAGGCCACAAACAGTTCCCAGCTCATGGTGACGGAGACTTGCACCGCGGACGCCAACGCTAGGAAGATCAAGGGAAAGGAGGCAGCCACCCACTTCTCGCCGTAGACCGTCAGAATGAAGGGCCCCGACACCATGGCCAAGCCCAAAAAAGCAGGCCAAAGCAACGCAGTCATCACTTCGACCACGTGCAGGTAATAGGCCCTTAAAGATACTCCGGACTTCTGCAGTGCTGATAGCCGCACGAACAACACCCGGCCCAGCACCAGATGAATGTTCTCCCAGGCGAGGTTATTGAGGCCCGACGCCCGGGAATACAGGCCCAAGGCATCGAGACCGGCGAAGCGAACGAGCAGGATTTCTGCCAACCGAGAGGCCGCCGCATTGGCGCCGTTGATGGCCAGCATCTGTGCACCGAACGAGCCGACCCGCCGCCAATCGGCGAACCGCGGTCGCAACAGAATCTCGCCTCGCCCGCAGCAGCCGTAGGCCGCCATGCTGAACACTGCTCCGGCCAATTGGCCGTAAGCAAAGCTTGCGGAACTGAAGCCTCGCCAGGCGAGTGCCACGGTCAGAGCCTGCGCAATCATGTTACGGCCGCTGCTAATCAGCGCGATGACCTTGAAATTCGCCGCCCGCTCGGTCATCGAGGCCGGCAGAAATTCAAAGACGCCCAGGAGCGGTACCACGGCAAGCACGAGCAGAACGCCGGCGATGCTCGATTGATGGAAGAGGCTACGGCAGGCGAGCCCGCCCAAAGCTATGCCGGCGGACAGCACGAGGTTCAGCAGCAAATTGATCGTGAACGTCGTCTCTCTCAGTTCGCGCGACAAATGGGGTTCCCGGACGATGAACGCGGTCAGCCCGAGACTCTGAAGCAGCCCGAGAATACTCGTGATCGACAGGGCTAGAACGTAGACTCCAACCTCCGTCGGCGTCAACAGTCGCGCAATCATCACCGAGGCGATGAATTGCACGAGCACCAAGAATCCCTGGGAAATGCCCATCCAGGCGAGATGATGGCGGATTGACAATCGGAATCCCTACCAAGACGGCATCGGGCATTCTCCCCTAGAGAGCCTGGGCGAAGATCATGCGACCGATGAGCCCCGCTGCAGTCTCCGTTCCCTAAGCCTGAACCTCAAAGACCATACGGCCGAATGCACTGTCGACGGCAGGCAGACCGCGATGGAATGCGCCGCGAACCTCGCGCCGGTTTCCACCAGGATACCGACGCTCAGCAATGCGATGGTCGAGCGCAGCCGGCCCTTGATGAGGAGCCGCGCCGACGACTTGGCGCGCAACCGCCGGATAGAGGTCCGATTCGCCTGGGACAATTCCTTCTCCAGAGGAATCAGCACTGCGCCGATGAAGCGGCAATCCTCCAGATCCGGTTCGTAGGGCTTGTAGCTTGCCAGTTCGAGAAACTTCGCGGCGAACGCCGCCTTGAGGTACCGGCTCTCGGGCTGGTCGAGTCCGAGCGTGACGACCTCGAACATGCCGGCCATCGTGGCTGCTGCGCACATCTGGTCGATCGCCGTCTTCGTGAACTGCAAGTCCGGCTTATCGCCACGCCGGCGCATGACCGAAACCGCCGCCAACTGAGAGTTGAGGGCAGACAGCCTGCCGTTCAGGGCTGAGCGGCCGGTGACGCTCAACGTATGCACGCGGTAGTCGCCCAGGAACTGCGGAATGATATGCAGCTTGCCGACATCCTGAAGTCGCCAGCACAAGTCCGCGTCCTCTGCGTGATAGGCATGTCGGTAGCCGTCGATCGTCATCAGGGCAGCGCGCCGTACCATCATGAAAGGATGCAGCAGGTACGGCTCCTTGCACGGTATCCACGCCGGGTCGGACCACTCCGGTGGCGGGAAGACGGCCAGACCGCTTGGCCGACCATCCTTGTCGACCTCTCGGGCAAAGCTGGACACAGCGACACAATCCGGATGCGCGTCCAGATAGGCCAGCTGAACTGCGAATCGATGCGGGTAGGCAATGTCATCTGCGTCGTGCCGCGCAATGAATTCCGCAGTACACAGCCCCAATCCCGCATTCAGGGCGTCGACCAGCCCACCGTTGCATTTCGAGAGTACGGTGATGCGTGTGTCGGCGCGTGCCAAGTCCGCCAGGATGACGGGCGTCGCGTCCGTCGAGCCGTCATCGACGACGACGATGCGAATGTCCTCGAGGGTCTGGGTCCGTATGCTATCGATGGCGGCCGCAATCGTCGGCGCCCCATTATGAACCGGGATGAGAACGTCGATGCGACTGTTCACCGTACGCATGGGTCAGTCGCGAGCGGAGGTCGCATTGATGCATGTCATTTGGTTCGACATTAAAGGATGGGTATTGCCTATGCAACGACGCTGGAATATGCGAATTAACATAAGCTTATGAGTGTCGGAAGGACGGCGCCTGCGGGACAAAAATAATTCTTTCACCAAGACTCGCGCCGGCGTCGTTAGGTGAGTAAGGACGGCTGCTTAAGGCCGCCGGTAACCACCAACGACCCGACCGGAGATCATCATGAACAAGTCCATCAAGAATTTCGCGATCAGCACCCTCGCCCTGACTGCCTTGGCCGCCGCGACCCAGAGCAGCGCCAATGCAGGCGTCATTTTCTACCGCACCCGCGTGTTCGTGGCCCCAGTTGTCGCGCCGGTGGTGGTGGCTCCGGCGGTGGTGGCGGCCCCGGTTGTCGTCGCGCCGGTGTACGTGCCGACCTGCCGCTTCGTCGCGGTGCCGGTGGTCAACGCGTTCACGGGCTTCACTTACATGGTCACCCGTCGGGTGTGCAACTGACAGCGGCGAGCGGAAAGGACGCGCCGTAGAGGTCAAGACTCAATGCTCGGCGGCGCGTCTCTTTTAAACCACGCATTGATGCTCCCGGTCAGTGCATACCGGATTGACCGCGGCCCTCCGTTTGCTCGATTGGCAGCGCGCGTGAACTTCTTATAAAACAGTTCGGGACACGCACCGCGACGGTGCCATGACATTACACGTTTGCATCAAAATAGATCGTCGGGTCGTTTCATCCAAGGCGATTCGATGAGCATCGATGAGTTCGCGTTGGCATGCGAAAGACAATCCCGTGTCGTTTTTTTATCTCCATTGTTTCTCGGTATTCCCCCTGCTTGACACGATGACGTTGCCTGATAGCATCAAGCCACATCGAGATAACTGGGATGAGGTGATTCGTGACGCTGCGAAATGATGTTTCGGTTGTCTTATCGTGTCTGTTGATCACCGTGAGTCCCGCCGTTCTTGCGCAGCAAAACACGACCAGTGCGACGACTCCGACCGCCACTGGCGGGTCCGACAATCTCGATGAGATCGTGGTGAACGGCATCAAGCGCGGCGAACTCATCATGCCGACCGAGACGTCCTCGACATCGGCCTACGGTCTGGATCTCGCCGTGATGGACACACCGCGCAACAACTCGCTCATTTCCAA
>Ga0116228_10000166_pt1 | contig 44862 bp, 24 predicted proteins | sample S1TSphfallax_2_FD_89694 | JGI IMG/M metagenome (GOLD analysis project Ga0116228, IMG submission 89694) | Host-associated microbial communities from peat moss isolated from Minnesota, USA - S1T2_Fc - Sphagnum fallax MG | ecosystem: Host-associated > Plants > Peat moss > Unclassified | place...
CACAACACCCATGGGACCTTTTTTTTTCCTTGACGTTTTTTTCCACCCCTAAGGACCCATCCATTGTGGTGAAAACCACTACCTAATAATGCCCTTAATTTTGTAAGCGATTGAGGAGGGAGTAACAACAAAGGATTGAGTTTGAAGTAAGGTAATGAAATAATAAGAACAATAGCAAAGAAAACCTTGCCTTGAAGTACACATGTAACAAAGGTGAAAGAACGACAACAAAGGATTCAACTCGAATTGGGCATGTAATAAAAGAAAGAGGGATATCACAAAGTACCCAACTTGAAGTAGGCAAGTGACAACAAGAAGAATTTATTCAAAGAAATAGGGAAAATGAGAAAGAATGGAGAAGGAAGGAATGAAAAAAAGGAAATTTTTGATAGAATGGTGAAGAGCAAAGGTTAAAGACAAACAAAAATGCCACCCACACATGTATACAAAGGTTCACCAAACAAAAGCTATAAATTAAAAACAAACAATACTTGTAAGGTTCAACATACATCATATTGAAAATTGGTGTTAATGTAAAAGTTTTGGGTGAACATGTGGACACATAAGTCAAGGTGTGTGGTTGGCTAGTTACGCAACGTGCTATTCATGAAAATTAAATTGCTGAAGGTCCTTTCATCTTCCATTGTACCCAATACCATCACCATTGCTATTTCAACAACCTTCATTTATTCACTTAACTTCTGGATTAGAAGGGTAGAAGATTGGTTCTTCAACCATACATGAGTAACAAGGTTCACATCTTTGGATTCCTACATCATTGCCTCAACATTGTGATTCATGGTGAGCTTGAAATGAGAAGCTTGGACATCAAGTTGCCTTGAATCTAAAAGTGCAGGAACTATAGATCCTGCTTTCAACTTCTTGTTAACACATAATGCATATTTAATTAGATCTAGATTGGGGAGGAAATCGCTAATAGTTGTTTCTTCACATATCCAATATTACGAGTACACCATGCCAAGAATGGCCATGAATTTTACATGAAGAAACCTATGAGACAACCCATAACACAAGTTTGAGGTAGCCTTCGAGCATGTAGCCTTAACTATCTCAAACATCGTTAACTAAATGCACATGAACACACTATGGAAAATCACGTCCGTGAAACCACGCTACCCTACAATTACAACTCAAAAAAACTCATATATAATTATTTTACAACTATCCCTCGAGTATTACAATTGTTGTGCAACTATCCTTTTAGAAATACAGTGTATTAATAAATAAATTGTAATGTCAAAAAATTAAATAATTATATTATAGTTGCAAGTGAGTTGAAAATGGGTCTTCTATATGATGATTTATACACATCATACGTACATATAGTCAACCATGTTTGATTGTTTTAAGAGTTGCATTGTAATTGCATGTGGCAATTACTTTAGAACTATTACAAATGTGTCACTAAAACAACTATTTTGCAACTAATGTACAATGTACATACATGCGATTATGCCATGTGTCCACATTTCCACCACCCATTATGGGATACATTTGCAACTAGTTTCAATTATGATTCCCATTGATACAATTAGTATGGCCACTAATGCGCCATTACTAAAGTACTATTGTTCAATCATGTTATGATTATAAAAGAACTGTTTATAATTTAATAAGGATACATATTCATTAGTTATTTATATCTTCATTATATGTGTTTCGTTTTGAGTGATTTAAAATGTTATGGGAATGCTATTTCAAGTTCTAAAAATCATCTTTAAAGTGCAAAGGAAAATGAGTTATGAAAAATAACAAGAAGAGAAATAAACTTTCCAAATTACAAAACAAGTTTTTTTTTTGGACCCCTCCTACTTTCAAACTTCATAACTTTTTAAATTTCTTATTCATTTTAAACAATTTAAAGTGCTATAGGAGATAGAACCAATTCTAAATCACACAAAAGATCCAAATTATTTTGAACATGCTTGCTTTTGGATGCTTCCATGTACATCTTGATAATCAAGGACTTGTACTCTGCTAACAATCGCTTCAAAGTTTAAACATGGATATCTAATGGGTTTTGATGTTGCCCATCAACTTCAAGCCTTTGGTCTCCAATATCTCGGTAAGGGTTAAAAATTCTAACACTTTTTTTGGACTATGAGAAAAAAAAATGTAAAAAGCTTGTAACATACCTTTAATGTGCACAACCAAGGACATTGTATTCAACACCATAACATCGAGATTGGTTCAATGTGTTACACAATGGACATTGATGAAATAAGGGGCAATTTGTTTTTGTGTTTATGTAATCACCCCAGTTCAAATGCCATGGAACACATAATCACCATTGCATCCAAGGCATACCCACTTGGAGGCCATGGCTTCATCAATAAGACCCCCATACTCACCCATGGCATTCAAAATGACAGCTTTAATGTTGTTTGAAGTTGTTCCCATTTCAACCTTTTCAAGGGTTAACAAAATTGGAACTTGTTTCCAATTTTTCATCACATATGCATGGATGTTGATCCATTATTGAACATCAATAGTGGTCACTTCATTTGCACTAACAACAACATAATTAACATTTGAAATAATAGATATTGCTTTCAAGAGGACAACATCATGCATGGTTTTTGTGATCTACCAACCACTATTGTTAGATTAGTGCTTCAATGGGCATGCTTTTGACCTTCAACAACAAATTTTTTTCCCATAAACACTCATATTCTAGCATGGGCCTTCCATGCATGAATATGTGTAAAACAATAGCAAATTGAATGAATTTCTTTCAAGCACCAAAATGAATCCATGACTTTATTAAAGTCATAATAGTATTAGAATTCCGCCCAATGAATGCCCTTTCATTCTTGTAGTGTGTAGCATTGTTGTAGTAGTACTAGTCACCAACAACCACACCCAAACTAGGTACAATTGCCTTTTAATGACTAACGTGCGTATGTAACATATGAAGTTTAGGAACCAACAACTTTGGTTTTCCTGAAAATTTGCGGCAAACAGTGCATCAAACTTGAGAAACCAAACCATCATCCCTAATGACAGCTTCTGCCCATGGAAAACAACAAGCCGATGTATCTTGAAACACACGAGTTTTTTCATAAGATTTCATAGGTTTTTTCTCAATAGTAGTTCAAGAAAATCTAAGGGTTCCATTCCATAACTTTTGGTGCTTTCAAAATTAGTACTTGAACGTGAACAAGCTTTTGTTTTGACTCTTATGTTTTTAGGAATGTTATTATAAGCTTTTTGGCAGGAGCTAGGTCCAACATGGTCCATTAATTTAGTGTTAGGATTTGGCTCAACATTGAAAAACAACTTGAATTTGAAATGTTTTAGCACTTGAATAGGAGGAGCCATTGTTTTACTAAACCCTACATTGTTTGTGGAACCCTAATTCAGCAGAAACATTCAACAAACATGAAAAAAACAAAAGGGAGAAAGGAAGTGTAAAACATGATTGAAGTTTTTCGACTATCTTTACATTGATCATGAAGAACCCCAATGTAACACAAATGTTCAACAAACATAAAAAAACCAAGAATGATAGAAGAAGTGTAGAGCTTGATTGAAGTGTTGGTCATGTCCAGTGCATATTCATTTAAATTCATCCACCACAAGCCATTACGCGCAAACTTCAAATGCCCAATGAACAAAGTGAAGAGTACACTAGTTGTGTTTTGACTTGTTACACTCCCCATTATGATCAAATTGCCATTGAACACCAAAGTAGTTTAACCTTAAACCAATGCTGCCAAGAACAAAAGAAACATTGAAAATCTTTGCACACAAAACATGATGAACATAAACCTTAGTTGAACATGTAGAAATGATGGTTGACCCCATTTAAGAACACATGCAACTTGTGTAACATAATGAAATTGATCAGTGTATGAACCCTTGGGGCAATCTCATGTTTGTTCACCAATGAGGATTTGCGATTGTTGTCTCATCGATGGTGGAGGTATGGCGATTTTCAATTTGTTCAACAACAAGATTGACACTCTGATCCTTCTTTGGGCGGTGGAATTGGTGCATCCAAAGGTGGAACGTTTGTGCACATGGCAATGTCAAACTTTGCCTTTTGTGTAGATGGCGATGGCACAAAGTAGTGGCTCCTAGTTGCAAGCATTTAGGGTTAATGATGAGAGTTAATAAGGCCACAACAAGTGGCAATAGGGGGCTTTTGGGCGATTTTTTAATTAAAAAATCTGAAAAAGACAATGAGCATATCGCAAGACACTTTTACAATCGCCTTCTGACGACAAATCGCCAGAAAAAATTCACTGCTCAGGACACAAGTTCAAGAGTGTTTCAGGAAAGTGGGACCCAACCTGTCACTTTGGGCCCTTTATTCTTGGGGAGGCAGTGGTTGCGCAAGACATCTCTTGCAAGCGTGTGGGCACCCCTAGGAAACAAAAACCTCTACTTTGGATGCTTCTAGAAACCCTAGACTTAGACTATACCTAGTACTCTAGACTGTAGACCCTAGCTACCTAGACTCTAGCCTGAGAATCAGGTCCAATTCTGACTACACTCTTTCTACCTCATCCGGGTGTAACCATTTTGGAGGGTATGGAGCTGGTTCTCCATTGCCGATTCTCACACATGAGTGAAAACTGGCAGGCCATATATAACCGGGTATCATGTATTAACATACCCGTTTTTTGAATGTGAGATCCGGAATGATACCCGGTACTTCTTGTGATACCCGCCAAACACTGGTTACTACATAGCTAACCATCGAGGTTAGCTGTGGGACGGGGGTAAGCGTTTCTTGTTCGCACGCCATCCATCTGACTGGTGCGCTGGTGGATGTCGATTTCCTGTTCTGGTTGTGTCGTTGCACTAAAGGGGTCAGGTGTTGCTAATGAGCAGATTGTTCAAATTGTCTGCGAGTCGGATGTCTCTGTGGGAAGCAGCCTTGTGGACACACTTGCAAGACGATACTGGGTCAAAATGTTGGCGCTATTTTCCAGAATGCTAGATATTACCAGCTTGAAGAAACAGCAAGAGTTGGAACCCTTCTTGGGCCATAGTCGAACATAGTTAGGTCATTCTGATTCTTCATAGAAATGGAATGCTCTCTTTCATTTTTTGGTCATTTTTAATGTGTCCACAAAATACATATGGGGTTCTATGTGATTGTTGTTTGAAATTTCTGGATTGAAATCCCAGAATTTCATGATTCACTGTTTATTTATTTCAGTCTGGCTGAGATATTTTTCTTCTTTTTTGTATTTGGACAAATTGGTGCAGTGATGGAGGCATCAATGGAGTTTGTTGTATGTAGGGACATGAATGCAGTTTTGCCTGCACTGATAAGCCACCACCTTGGCTTGGGAATTCACACCAGTTTCCACATTTCTAGTGTCCATCTTGAGGACAAGGTACTGAAATTTTTCGAAGTGATTAATGAGATAAAATTATCCCAACAATACCATATTATAGTCACTAGTTTTAAGGATTATCTCCAATTTTTTTGAGACCAATTAGCTTTTAGGTTCGCTTTAGACCTGGTCATTTGATACTTTTGCAGTAGGACCATTTAGAGGTCATTTGATTGTGTTCCTGCTTATTTCTCTTATTTGCATTTACTGTTATCCTGCACCATGCTGGTTCTGGTTGTATTACAATTATAGCTGGGAGTGAAAATTTTGAATGCATGCCCTTGTTATTGGCATGAACTACACTGCCATTCTAGCAATTGACATCCTGAACTGGCTTCAATGAACTATGTGGATGTCACCAAGTTTCCAGGTATTGCTTAATGGCCAGTACACTTGCTGGCTTGCAAAGTCCCTGTGTCCTGCAAGATTGAAAACTCACTAAGTGAAAAGAGTTGTTCTTTGAGACTAGAATACAAGAGCATGATAAGCTTGCAGTTGTTGCAAATTCTTGCATATCAGAGAGATACCACATACCTAACAGTGGCTACAGTGCTGGCAATGCAAACGCCCTGCTTCTGATCAGTTATGATAGCCCTTTATCTTGCCACCTCTGTTGGTGTTGGCATACTTTGCATGTAAGTATACCAGGATTGAGAATTGAGCCCCAAGACCTGATGCCTCAATTTTTGTAATGTTGAGACTTTAGTTCTGTGGTTTATTCCTGGCAGCAGATGCACCCAGCCAATGATTGCCAAACCACAGATGATACATCTGTGAGAATGCAGAGCAAACAGCAAAACATGACTTTGAAGTTAACTGTTATGTCAGTTCTGGCCAAACCAAAACAACATAAACTAGATAGTGTCATTCACAAATTAACAGGCCAGCACCTTCATCAAGAATAGCATCATCTGACCTAGCTGTCTTCATCAGCTCCCAACAGGGAGTGAATAGTATCTTAATCCTTGCAGAAGGGTTGCAACAATCACTTGCCTACCAAAGTTACAGAAGATCAGCACTGAAACCTGCTTGCTTTCCAATGACAAACATCTATTATTCCTGCCTCAAGCTCTTGGAATGATATCCTCATTGCATTGCTTCTCAAAGATGTTACAAAGCGACTCAAGAAAACAGAAACTTTTGACTTGCTGAAGGCACCTTGTGCTGAAAATCCCATTTCAATGAATTTTCACTACATATGCACACTTGTTTTTTCCAAGCCCTGACTGTTCTCATGAATAGCTTTTAATGTTTTCATGTTGTCAATAGAAGGGGAGGACAATGGCTCTTGGGGATTAATCTCAATCTCAATCTGGATGCTGTCTTCCTGAGGTTCTTGGTCTTCAGCATTGGACATGGGCAGAGAGGGTGACTCTCCTTCCTGTGCCTGTATACCTGTTGCTCTGGCTATATCCACCCATTGCTGCATTCATCCACGATCTCATAAATCCATTTTTGGTTCAATTTGAAGCTCAAACTATGAATAAGAAACTTAAACAATGGGGAAAGTAGAAAAGGATTTAGCAATGAGGTTACCTGGGCACCCCAATAGGAATTCCCAATCCGTGCCACAAATGATAATAGACTGCCCACAAGGGGTTCAGAAGCTAATAAATAGTCTGCTATCCAATGCTCAACAATTCCAGCTATAGCCTGCAGTTGAACCCCCTAATTTATCAGCTCAGTGTGTAGGATTAAATATTGACAAAGGCCCTTCCATTTCAGAAAATAGGGTATGAGATGAAAAGGTTGCTGATTGGGACCTGATCAAATGATGTGAGACAACAACAACAGTTTAGCTCTCCCAAACAATAGCTTCTATTCCCAGCAAACCATCTTAAATCGCACCTGGTAACGTAAATTTGAAGATATCCCAAGGAAAGATGCATAAACAAAAGCAGTCTTCATAACTGGCGACCGTATGGTGGTGGGCTTCTGGATGATATCCGGTTTAAGAACTTTCCGAATAGCCCACACTCCATTTGAGACAGAAAGGGTGGCAATGCTTGACACTATACCAACGCCAAAAAGCTTCATACCTCCCACTACAACTGCCCAAACTCTAGTAAATAGGTCAAAATTTTCTCCGGGCCGAGCTCTTTGGAAGGCATTGTCAGGGAGTAATTCTAGGAAGCCCCTTAAGCCATCCAGGGCACCAATTCCGGTAGCCTGACAAAACAAAAAAGAATTGCAGTTGACAATACTCAGAAAACAATACAATCTCACAACAAGACAAGGTCCAAAGGTCACGATTACTTAAGGAGTGACCAGTCTGAAAGCATCACTTTGAAGCCTAATCATTGACTGACCAAGTAACCAAGCACAAACTGGGTTGATCAATTGACTAGATGGCAACATATATGGTTAGAGTAACACTTTCCTAAGTACACTACATCCAGATTTGCATATAAATTGAACTCCTAAAACTCAATAGTATCAATTGCTAGTTTGCCCTGAACTTAGTTGATGCCAAAAGAGGGAAAGTTACAACTAATTTAACCATTGAACCATAAATTGCAGGTCACCTGAGAGTCTAAGGAACGGAATGATAGAGTGGGTGCTGGCAGCCACACAGTGAAGAAGTCAACACCTACTGCTCGAACTGTATCTGTAATGACATATTCAATTTCAGACCAAAATCGGGTTCCCCGCCGCTCATATTGGGCTATTAGAGTTGTAGTAATTGAAATGGTTTCCTCAATTCCCAGTCGTTGCAAGAACCGTGGATCTGCAAGCCATCTCTCCCTCAACCCCTGCGACAAAAAAATTGCAAGCTTGTTGATAGTGTCTTGCACATTTTGTCTCAAATATTTTGCAGCCAAATGAAGATGCACAGTTCTTTTGCAGCCCAAATAACCTTTCATCTTGAATCCTAGAAAGAGTGCTTCGATAGCAACCTGAAAATGGTGAGAAAGTTCTGCAATATATGGGTGCTTGTCAAGCTCAAAAAAGGTTTGAAGAACCTTTGGTGATATCAAGCCCCTCTCAAGACCTGCCTGCATATCCTGCTTGTCAGACACAAACTTCTTCAGGAAGATTGGAAATATAGAATTCCATAGCTTAAGCTGACATGAGGCAGATGTCCAGCTAAGCCACTGTTCTAAACCCAAAAAACAGATTCTTCATTTCTGACATACACTAAAACTAGGTGAAAGGGAAATGTTGTAGGTTGCTATATCATGTTCTGACAAAGTTAAAAAACTACAAACCTGAGGCAATGCATCACGAGTACTCCCAGCAGCATCCATGATGCGGGCCACTTCAGCTCGATCAAAGCAGTTTCGCTTGCATGGTTTTTCTGCAGAGTACCACAAAAAGTCTGCCTGCAGGGTGGTGTTCAGACCTCTTATTACAACACAGACAATAAAATCTTTGTCAAGAAATGCTAAGTTGTACTGCCTAAGTTGTTCAGTAGCTGCATCATAAGGTTATGACTTTCTTTTCCTACAAATCCTTCCAAGATTTTCATGAATAAACAGGAGATTGACACATCATAGCATTGTTTTACCTCTGGCACATTACCCTCCATTCTGATTCTCTGCCGCTCTGGGTTCAGCAGAACTACAATCTGGGTCTTCTTTTGCAACTTTTTGGAGATTCTAGCAGGCAGTCCAACACCTCTTGACCCAAATAGCAAATGAGAAGCCCCAGTCACTACAATTAGTAGCCCAACTGATCCACCGTCTACCATTCCTTGTGTCACCACCTGAACAAAAAACCAAACACCGCAAATCACATATTCAATTTTCAGGAACCTGTGCAAATCCTCAACCTTGAGCAACTGCAACATTACTCTAAAACTTCAGATTTGCAAGATTTCCAATTTCACCTATTCATTGCTGGTGTACCCAGCCATGACTAGTTCAACCCCAAATCTCACTTTTGCTGGTTGCTGTCAAACTTCTAAGTCCACCCGGAGTAATTGACCAGATTCTAGTCATCAGGTTCTCTGAGTGCACATCGATGAGTATCTCCATCCATATGAAAGACTTATTCAATGATAGTGATGAGACCTCAATATTGACATTTGCCATGTGAAGTCAAGCAATGGGAAGAAGATGAGTTGTCCTGATTTCACCTGTGCCATTGTGTGTTCAGACACTACACGAGCTTCTGCAAGTTGATAGGGTCCTTGCCCATATGGCACTGAAGATCTTGGCAAGATATCAGCCAGGGGTAATTGCTGCACCATTGGAATTAAAGTTGCTCCAAAACCCCCCCCAATTGGTGGCACATATTTCTGCCTATCTGCATTCTTCAAGTGTTGTATTCCTTCAGCTTGAATAGTGCGCAAAACCTAGATAAAGGTTTTGATGTCAAAAAGCTTCATCACCTATAACCACATTCAATATCTAGGCAAGTGGCAAGATTTACTGATTGTCGCTAAAAGCTCACAAAAAATTAGCCCTTCACTGCCTACACTGCAAACACCACACGTATGCTGGAGTTCTTTAAGCTCCACTCTCCTCTGCATAGGTGTGAATCAACTGCATCTTCTGAAGGCACTTTCTTGTCTTCAACAATTGATATCACTATGTTACACCAATTATGCAAACATTTTAGTGTGGCCATATTGTAGTGATGACCTGCATGTATTACACCCAAGTCTTGCTCCATTCAAAGAGAGAAATCTGTGCTTGAGAGATGATTACAGAGTTGATAGAATGCTGGAATATGAAACACAAACTGGGTGCAACTCACTGACATAGAACAACTATTACTGAACAAACTTTTTGTTGGCAGGGAAGCATGGCATTGAGCAACATGGATTGAGCAGGAAACAGAAGATGCATTGAGGAGTTTTGTCACAGACATACCTCAGGTGGTACCCCACAGGCCATGAGTCGTACACCACTCACACGACAGTAATGCAAAAGTGGTAAATATGCTTGCCACTGACTATCAGGCCAAAATTCTACAGTAGCCCTCAGTTCATCATCACTCAATCTGTCAGACAAACAGGTCATAACCAACATGAGTGGTGACCCAACAAGAGCAAAGATAGATTGGAAATTAGATCATCTCAAAGGACATACGATGGATGAACCTGGCTGTAGTCCATAGTTGAATCCCCTAGAATCTGATGCTATACTATATACATTGATGAGCATCAATGTACTCAGACTGGCAATATTTTGCGAAGTAGGATTAGTGTACTCAAGATGTTTACAAAATCAAGAGATTCTATTTGGTTTCATGCATGCCAAGGATGAAAATGTGGTCAAATTATGCTGTTCTTGTGCACGGATTCTGCAGGTTTACTCCATAAATCATAACTCAATGTGAGCAAGCTCCAGAGCATATGAATCACATTACATTAAGACTCTTGAAATGAGAACCCTGCGTCTTCACTTGGACAAATGGCATTGCAAACCTATGTATTTTGGGGGAGCCGGAACCAGGATTGGCAAGAAAAAAACGAGTTTCAACATATGGCCATTTATTGGGCACAAATTTGAAGAGCTAAAGCCAAAGATCAGTGTTCCACTTTTTACTCATGTATTTGTCGAGTTGATGTTGCAGGGAGACTGGGAAGGCGTCGAGTGCTAGTGATACTGGCCTTTGCTGTTCAAAGCATTTGTTGCGCAGGGTGCGTACTATTTCCAGTTCAAGTACCTGACATTCCCTTCCGCATCCCATTTATATCTCAAAAAGCAAGCAAAGAAGCTGGTCCTTTCTTTGTCTCACATCGAAAATTTCTTCCAAGAACCGCAATCTAGTTATCCTCCGTAATGCGTTTTGGAATTTTTGTGTCCTAACAGGCACGTTATTAAAGATAAGATGTTGGAAGTGAAGACAAGATTGCACCTTGTCATCAGGATCTGGAACACGCTCTGCTTCTCCCAGATAAACAACGCGTGCTGCGAGAAGCTTCCGCCACACACGGCCCTTCTCACCTCCCACAGGCACCGGCTCCCCCAACACTGTCGCGTCATACACCCTTGACGCTCTTATATTTTTCCGATTGTCCAATTCCACATTTGATCCTTTCCCCTTCTCACCGACTGCGGCTTCAGACCTATTAGTTCCATTTTCTGCCATAGATGTGGTGGTCTTTGGTTCAACTTGTGCCACACCCGGAGTGTTGCAAGAACAGAATGCCATGGAGGTGCAAAATGCTGCAAGAAGCATTCTTCGGCCAACATGAAAATCGTCTAAATAGCGGCCTCTCAGACTCTTGGGCACGTTCCCCTCCTCATGTTCAATTCTTCTATCTTCTCTCTGGTCTATCCTAAGTATTGAACCCTCACCTTCTCTTTGCGAAATTCCTACGTGAGAATGTTCGAAAATATTTTCTATCAATTGTGGATCTCGAGCTTGACAGTCTACTATTATGCATATTTCATAAGAATTTGCACGGCCTTTGCTACCAGACATGCCATTTGCCCGACTCAGATCTTTTCTAGCACCATTCATGAGAGAACCTCCAAAATCTATTCTTTGGAAGCCCAATGGGGCATCTCTCCAATCACCTTCGCCTGGTTTACAGCTTCTACTTCGTCTTCGTCTATTACTACCTGCAAAATCCCCTCGGCCTGGACACGCCTTCACCTCTAACCAAGACTCATTGCTTTTACGCAAGGAACAGCAATTAACAACGTTGACACAAAACTGTGCCATTACCCCTCCCGAAAATTCCAATACAAGACGACCACGACAACACCAACAAAAGCAGGTAATTACAGTCCCTTAAATCCCATACTTTCTTTCTTACTCCCAAAGGATATGCTCCTCCTCCTCATCCTCCTCCTCCCAGAGAGCTACTTACCACTTCACCAACCACTGCTAAATGTCTTCTCTAACGTTCTTTTTCTTTAGTCAGATTACCTCCAGACAACCAAACCACATTCCGTCCGTATCTCCCGTGACCACTCTCGACCATTTCAGTATGCAGCAGCACAAAGTTGAGGACCTCAACGAGAGTTAGGAGAAGTAAGCGTCGCCAGCGCTGGTATGTTTATCTCTTTCGTACTCGAATGTGCCGTATATTGCGCAGTGGATTGGGAAAAAACGCGGCGTCCAGTCCAATACACGCACTATACCTATGTATCCTGGAGATAAACATGGTGCCGAGTACGCAATATACCTATGTATTTGTCGGTTGTGAAATAAAGTTTGGCAGGTTTGCTACAGGGTGAAAAGCATCCAGAGAAATTCGCTAGTGTCTTTGGAGGGCACCTTATACTCGTCAATGTCCCTCTTAGAAAATGAGGAGAGAAGAGCATCGGGAAGGATCCTATGTGAATCTATCGTGGCCAGGATGAAGCTTCGCTGGAACTAAGTGGAAGTCTGAATCTACTGATGTTGGAAAATCAATGAATACCTTCTGCTTAGGGGTGAAATGGCACTCCAACACGGATAAGAAGCCTCCACTCCAAGGCCTCATGGGTTACTTTTCATTTCACTCTATCACTAATAAAAAGTTGAAGTTTCAGTTGGGTACTTTTATGAGTTTACCTACTTCTTTTGTAACGAGTTAGTTGCCATTAAGCATTTCAATGTGCACACAGTTTTATTAAATGTATTTCACATGGCAAGTTACAAACTTTTGACCTTTAATACAAATGTGAACATCAAAGCATATCAAATTAACAAAATAAAAATAAAAATCCAAACTAAGATTTTTTTGATTTTGCATGTTGCATCACATTTCAAGCACATATGTTCTTCAAATTTAATGTAACATAGTGATATCAAAATAACCAAAGTTTTCAACTTCAATGAAACTTGCAAGAGATTTTTAGTAATATTTTGTTGGAGTTCGATGAATTGAAGAAACATTGTTTATCTTAGTTCACAACTTGTTTATAACTTATTAAAAATTATCTTAGTAGCATCATTTAGGCTTTGGGTGTGTTGAAAATTGATAATGGGTCAATGAAATAATAAAGATGATAAAAATATTGATTTCATCATAAATTTTTCCACCTAATGTTAGTAATGTGTCCCAAAACATCTGGGTTTTAGGTGGGTTTTTCCACCATAGCCTCTTCAATTGGCTTATGATTTTTCTTAGGTGCCATTGAATTGCACATTTAGTGGATAAGTTCTATTAAAGCTTTGATACCAAGTGACATGTTCCCAAACTCTTTAAGAGATCCAAAAGTGGGTTCCAAAGTGAAACATTAGAAGAAAAAAAATCAATGTTCACTCCTTAATTTATAGCACTTTTGGAATAGAAAGGTGTGATGGAGCTTTGGGATGGGATTAAAACGAACTCACAAATAAGAGTTCAAAATGAAATCAACTTGCACAATCAAAGAAAAAGGGCGATTAGTGCAAATTGAACACAAATGGTGTGGTTAACTTAATAAGAATAACCTCAAGCACAAGCTTTACATGACCCACAACTTTTGGGAGGAAACACCACTCCTCTCCCTATAATATACTTTGTGACTTTTCGTGAAGGTTACATTCAAATGACATTTTTTCCCAAGACTCTAAATGGGTCCCAAAATTGGGACTTTTGTTGTCTTGAAATTTTGGACATTCATATCTTGCTCAAATAAGAATTGTTTTGAACATGTAAAGGCAGTATCTTATAGCCTTCAAAAAGATCTTTTCAACGATGTATTACACGCCTTAATCGGAGATCATTTGACCTTGTTCTAAAGGGATTTGTGGTTGAGAGCCAAATTCTCAATTTGACTCCTGACCCTTCTTTTGATCATAATTCATGCATTTCAGGTCTAAATGAACAATGTGAGAACATTTTAAGCATCTACACTTCGGGACCTTCCTATGGTATCCAATTGGCCCAATTTGGTGTTTGTTTGGTTTTTCAACTAAGGCTTTGAATATTTGGAACTTTCGCATGAGTACATTTAAGTCACAAAGTAAAAGTGCATTTGGGAATCATTGGGCTCAATCTTTTACACTCTACCCCACTTGTGAACAATTTCATTCACATGCCTTTGCACTCCACACTTAATTACAAACGTGATGTTAGAGGTTGTGACAATTAGCATAAAACAAATGTTGTTACATATTTGATCATTAATAATTATAAATATTAACTAATTATTCATTTAACATTAATAAACTAATAAATAGTTGAAACTTATTATCAACTTAGTTTAATTCAATATTTATAATTAATCATTGATCAATTAGTTAATCATTAGATAAATAATATTTAATACTTGATCATTAATAGTAATTAATTGATATTGATTATTGATTAATGTTTACTCTTGATTAATTATTTATTATTAACAATTAATAAATCTCATTTGATGCCATTACTACCTATTATATTTAATAAGTGGATAGGTAATAAATAGGTTGTAATTAGGTAATAGGTACATAGTAAGTAAATTGGTTGTAGGTAAATAAGAAGTTTGTTAATTATTAGTTAATTAGTGAATTAGCTAATTGATTAGTGAGTTATTTACCTATGCAGTTAACACAATTGAAAGGGGAAGCAAATTGTATGGGTTAAAAAATTTAATTACAATTCAGTTGTAAACTATTTGCAACTAGGTTGTAATTACATTTTTTATCCTATATTGTTTTCCTTCCCTTTGAAGTGTGTCAATTATATAACTATATGCATTATAAATACTTGAATCCTAATTAAAAGGGAAATGCTAGTTTAGTACAACTTTAATATAAATTTGAACCTTATTTCAAATGTAAGAAATAGCTTTAATACAAATTTAATTTAAGGTTAAACCTAAATTTAGATGTACATTAACCCTAAATTATGACAATTAAACATAATTTATTGCACATGCATTTATTCATTGTTATGTTAGTGCAAGCCTAGATTTATGATTCTATAGTAAACACCTACGATTTGACTTTCTATGTAATTTGATGTCTAGTGTTGTCTTGTGCATTTGTGTGTATTGAACAATTTTGTGCATTTAGGTTTTTTTGCTAAAAAGACTTTCAATTTAAACATTGTATCTTCATATTGTTGTCTTTTGCAAGGCTTGGATGGGTTGTGCCTAGTGTTTTTTTAAAAAATTCCTCAAGTAGGTGCACTAGCTAAGATCTTGAACATTAATTAACAACAAATAACAAATGTTCTGGTGGACTAGTAGATCCTTTTTGGAATCTTGCCTAGTTCTAATGACCTACACGAAAACAGTATTTAAATCTGGCAACTTTTAAGGTTTTTTGTCAAGATATGGCGATTTTTTTTTTAAGTTTCAAAAATCCCTTTGTTGGATTCGCCAACCTTTTTTTTTGTCGCCAAGTTGCGAAAATTTGCCCAAAAAAAAAAAAATTGATTGTGTCACTAGTTTAGGAACCTTTGTTTTAACTTTTCTTTTGAAGGACTTATTGATTGCATCTTCATGCCAACCATGGAAGTGAATTCAAGCAAGAAAAGGTCAGTTCCTATGACTATTTGGGGAGTGTTAGATATTTAGTAGAGAATGTTGGGGGGTTGTTTTGAGGAATACATTGTAAGTAGATTTAGATCATATGATGTGGCAAGTAATGGGCATATATACATTATGATCTAACATATGAGGTTGGTTTTTTGACTTTGTCACTAATTGTTGGGTGATACTTTGTCACAACCTTTTCCCCTCATCTTAATGTTGGGTGCTTTTTGTTCATCATTAATTTTGAAGGAACTTTTCGAAACAAGTTTGAGAAAGGGGATTGGGGTTTTGTAATCAAAGTTGGTGCGTACACTATCATAGATAACATTGATGTTTATCCTTCATTCATACAATTTGTTCCAACACATATTGCATGTCTAAGAGTTCATTCATAGAAAAAATCTATGAGATTTAAGGACATTTGAGTTGTTGCTACTTGGATCTATGGGAGGTCAACATAATCATTTGTACTTTGTCATGTTAAATGGGTTAGAGGTGGATGACACCCGAGCTTTGTCGTTTTCCCCTAAGTTCTATGTTCATTATGTTCAACTTATGGCATATTTGCAGTACATGGCAACTTGCCATATTTCTCATAAAAAATCTTGGCAATGTTGTTTATGGTGAATAACAATTACTCACAAAATTTTCATCTATATTTATCATTTTTGTGCCTCTTTTGATTGATGATGCAAGAACAATTGAACCATTCATATGTAATGCATGCAACAAAAATAGGAAACCAATACTTCAAAACAATTGTTAAAGTATGCATTTATGACTTTTGTTGATTTCAATAAGGTATTTGTTGGTGTGAAATTATTTACTTAAATTATTTTTGCATACAGATTATGGGGAAGCTAATGATCATGATTAGAACATCCTATTTTGAATCGGTTTGTCAAAATGCCATCTGCCCTCCTTGGCTGATAAAGACATTAGCCATTATTGTTATTTTTGTAAATACATGGTTGCATTTGACAATCAAACTAGTTGGATGCCACAAGAAAATGTGTTAACATCATTCATAGGTATCCAAATCTAAATATCACATCAACACAAGTTAAATGACATTTAAAATATCTTGAAACTAAAAAAAATAAGGTTGATAAAAGAATTATGTTGATTAATGATATAAACAATGTTTTTCAAAACATAATTTATTCAAGTTGTATTGTTTTCAACAAAGAAATTTTAGGTTCATCTAAGATGATGAAAAGAATGACAAAAAAAATTCCATCAAATTAGAAACCATAAAAAAAAAAAAAAGTTGGGTTTTGTATTTCTTAAAAAAAATGTTTTAAAACCATTCAAAATGCTGGGAAGAAATGAAGAACATGTTGATAAGTTTGTCCAATCAATGCAATAACTTCTAGTTTCAACAACTAAAAGAAAGAAAAACCTTGACTAAAAAAATGATGACAAAAATATTATTAAGTATGAAAAAGATATAAAAGATATTGTTAAACATGCATGTTATTATTATAAAACATCATGTTTTGCATTCCAAATTTGTCTTATTTCTAAATTATATTTTAACAATTTGTGTAATGATTTTAAAAATGGAAAAATGGAAAATCCCATATTTATATGTAATTCTTGTCAAAAAATTATTGTAGCAAACAATTGAACATGGTTTTACATGAACATGTTACAAAATAATCAATTAAACTTTAAGATTATTTTTATATCATGTCACTTGTGCACGTTATTATGAACATAGAATAAATAGTTTTCATAAACTTATTCAAAATACTAATATTATATTTGGTAAGGTGAAAGATTATTTTTTCATCACTAAATTTCAATTATAATGTTTGTTTCATGATCATGGATCATTGTGGTTAGAAAATGCTTCTAGATTTGGTGTTTCAAAAATTTAAGAAATTGAATATTATGTGGATAAATATCTAACAATGCTTTCAAACAAAATTTGTAGTTTGCAAATACATCAACATAAAAGAACACATGGAAAAACAAATTCAACCAATTTGTCAATTTTAATATCCAAAACCACCAATGAAACATACAAAAATGTTATTGCTTTTAGATGAACATGATTGTATGCCAAACCATGGTGAAATTAGTATTCAAATTTATAAAAAACTTGTTGACATGGGATTAAATGAAGATATTTATTTTGTACAAATTTTATTAGATTTAAATTATGGTACACGATACAAAAACTAGTCTTATTTTTTAAATGAAAACCAATGATATACATATAAATGTATTTGGTATGTACATATAGGACCCTTGTGGAAAGCAAATATAGACACACAATATATTTTAGATCCATATGCAGCAACATTATATTGTACTTTTTATTTAACAAAAATAGATAAATTTATAATTGAAGAAATGAAAATCATATTAAACAAGTGTAAACATGAACAAACAAATGCATTAAAAAGTTACAAAATACATTTGAAATGCACAACGAATGTTTATACAACAAGTTTTACACATTACATTATCCATACCATTATACCATTCAACAAAATCAATTCAATTTATAAACACATGTCAACAACAAGATAGATCATTTGCATTATCATCATAAAATATATTACAAGGCTTATTTCCGAAATTTATAGAAATCCATTGTATATCGTTAATCAATAAATATATGAATTGATGTTAAAGCCCCCAAGTAAATAACTTAAGGGTTTGGGTTTAAAAAGAGTCTTAAGCAATTAGTAACATCTATTGCTACAACTTGGATACTAGTTTTTAATCATCTCAAAATACTAATGTATGAAGCAAGAACTTCAACATCTGAAGGAAAACAATGATGTTAATCCAAAAGACACACAAAGGCAATATTCCACAAAGAAAAACTTGATTCAAAGACAAAATCTCCGTCCATTCACAAAAAAAAGGTTCCAACAAGCATCTTATTCCTCCTCGAATTCCTTTCCAAAAAACAGTGGAACTCCAAAAAAATCTCAGAAATATTTCCTAATCAATCAAGGTAAAACCTAACTAGTGTTAAATTAATCTTCTAAAATTTTGTTTCTAAATATAAACATTTAAACTAATTCGGTATTAAAAATCAATAGTGGGAAATCAATAATTAGGAATTGGTAATGGGATTCAATAGTCAAAAATCAGTAGTAAAAAACCTAAGTTTTTACAAGATGAGTTTTTGGTTGTTAACAATCAAAATGAGGGATTAAATTTTTTTTGTTTAGAAAAATGTGTACTTAAAATATGATACAAACATAAATAAAAGATGCATTAAAAGTAAAATAATTTGTTGGGTTTCATTCAATTGATATAAAAATTCAAAAAAATATTATACAAAATTGTTGATTTTATTTAAATCCTTTCAAAAATCAGAACTCAATTTGAAAAATAATTATGCGTCATGGAAAGATGATTATATTGAACAAAAAGATGATTAAAAAATGAAAAAAATGTATATAATTTAAACCCATCCAATATTTGATATTGAATGGGATAACTTAGAATCACATTAAGGAATACACAAAAATTCATTAAACAAATGAATGGGAAATTTTATTTTCAAATGAAATAATTGATAATGTAAATAATCCACATAAAAAATATAGTATTCATTAATATGAAAAAAATTGAACCATATGATGTATCATATGAAAATTTTGCACAAGCAAAAAATTAAAATGTTAACACATTAGGTTTTTCAATGAAGAGACAAATTCATGACATACAAAGAGTTTTCCTCACATATGAAACAATTAACTAATGAAAAAGGAGCTATTGTTGGTGATTTTTAATACTAAAAAACCAAAAAACCTTATAAAACCATTCCTTATTTTTTAATAGGTGGGGTAGGGATAGGGAAAACTTTCACCCTCATGTGTGTATACAAAACATGTTAAGATATTATATTAAGCAAATTAAAAAGGGTGAAAGCACAATATTGTGACCCCCCTTTGGGACACTTTTCCATCCTTTACTAAAGGTATATTTGTATAATTCCACAAAATGTAGTCCATTTAATTTTGAATTAAAATTTTGGTGTTTTGGTTTATAAATTTTGATTTTCATAAAACTAATGCTATCTAATATTATTTGAAAAAATAGAATAAATCTAATAATGTAAATGAAAGGAACCATGGGTATATTTCTCTATACACAATGTAACAAAATTCCTTTTGTCATTTTTATTGTCCTAATATTTAATTCCATTAATAATAATAAATATATTTAAAAAATATAAAAATAAGCCCACCTCAAAACATTTTTCAAATTCCATTTGCAAGTGATTATTTATAAAAATGTCAATTTACCACATACTTATGATCAAACTCATAAAAAAACCCATTTATGACAAGAAAATTATCAAACTTTTCAAATGGTTCAAAAAATTGGTTTAAATCATGTGAAATGACATGTGAAATAACTATTATAAATTTCATGAAAGCTAAAAATCATTTCAATCATTTTTGGAATATATTTGTATTTTTTAGTATGTTGTGACATGCATTTTTTCATGCAAATATACTCCAAGCCACCATAATACAAAGAAAAAATGATTTTTTTGGGTTATGCTTTACCATAATATGCAAAAAAATTATGAAAATATTTTGTAGTTTTGACACGGTTTAGGTTCAAAAATGACCACTAGAAAAACAATGCAATGTGATTACATGAAGGGGGTCATTGTAATGTGCTTTCACCCAAATGCTGATCCTTTAAAACCAAAAGTCATGAAATTAACATACACATGGAAAGTAACATTTAACATTAATGGCACAACAATACATTTTACAATTGCAATTCCATTAAATAAAAATCAATCATAACTTAATGCATTAAATGATGAAAGATGTGACACATTTATAAAAACATATGATCAACTTTGTTTGCTTGTTATAGATGAAGTATCTTTCGTTAACAATTGAATGTTAACTTTCATTAATTGTATATTACATGTCATAAAACAAGTCCATAATGGATTTACATATGGATTAGATGTAATAAAGACCAATGATTTTTATCAAACATCCCTTGTTTGAAATCCATGAATTTTCAAATTGATAACCAACACTTTCAATAATTACAATTATTGGTTAGAATATGTACAATGTTATGAATTACAAGAAGTGATGTGATAAGATGATATACATTTCATTAAAGTATGAAATAAGTTAATAACAACTTCAAAAAATAATTGAAGACATAAAACTTACAAATGATACTTCTTCAAGAACCCCACTTATGGACAACACTTTACCATGGTTACTTTACAAAAATGTCAACTATGCATAACAAAAATGTATTTCAAATCACATTAGGTGAAATATTCGCATTCTTAGCACGTGATGCTCATGGTGAAACATGCCTTTTTCATTTTAATTTATCAAATTTACCATTTCAAATGGTTGGTTTACATTAAAAAGTTTGTAATTAAGAAAAAATGTCAATGGAATTATGTGTAGGGAATTATGAAACATTAGATGGTTTTATGAATTGTGCTAATGGGATTTTTGAAGATTTTACAAAAAACACTTCAAAATTGATAATATGGATACATTTTTTTAATCCTCAAATTGGACATAATACATGAATTAAAAATTTACAAATCTATGAAAATTCTTGAAGCTAGACAAAAAATGGATGCCAAATGAATGTAAAATTGTCAAAATATAGATAGGAAGTAATCCTTTTCACATTTTCAGGAGAATCCAATTCCCAATTTAATTAATTATAACATGCACTATACATCATTCACAAGGCTTAACTTTTGATCATTTGACATTTGATCCAAATAATGTGACAAAACATGGTTTAACATATAATGCATTATCAAGGGTTCATTCAAAAGAACATTTGTATTTACTTTTTTCATTATTGAACAATTTTTAAAAAGTAAATCATCTTGTTCAAGAAGAAATGTTTTGATTAAGAACAAATGCACAATACAAACTTGTTATTGGTTATTTAAAGTCCTACCATTTAGAAATTTTAAATTGTACAATCTCTTAATACTCATTCTCTAATAATAAATTTTGAAGATATTCTTATACATCCAAATCTATTAGCATTTCATTTTCTTTCTTTGAATGAAATAAGAATTCAAAATATTCATTTGAACTTAGAAATTTACAATGTTTTATCACAAAAGTTCCATGTATTATCATGTTATGATACACATGGCACTATGGTACTTTATGATGACATTGTGTCATTGATAGAAAACACAACAATCACAAATTCTAGTGTTGAATTGATCACCACACTGTTTAATGATAACACACAAGAAACATTATATATAACTATAATACATAAACCACCAAAAATGCAAGTGTCACATTTTCAAATTTATATTAAAAACATTATACAAAAATACCTTCCCATTGTTTGATTATAATAATTGAAAACTTCAATATATATTTCTTAACAAAAACAACTCAATCATCAATATTATATGCACTTTTGAATAAATATAACTTTAAATTCATTTTTTTAGAAAACACCATTGTTAATGATACAAATAGATCATATATGGACAAATGCAACAATACAACAATGTCATTCTAGATCAACACAAGCATATTGGACACATCATAAACCCATTTATTTGCTTTCAAATTACCTGATTATGATCCCCAATTTGTATTAGCACACAATACCGCAAAATGACTTGATACGTTGTTAAAATGAAATATGCTAGAAAAACAACTTGAAGATCATAACAAGAAGGCTTTTGGAAAAACATTAAACTTGAATTTGTACAATTCAAGTTAGTAATCCAAGTGTTATGACAAGTGGACTTTACTTGTCCATGTTGCTTATATAATTAAAAATTGTCCTTTTATGGTTAACTCATAACTATCTTGATTTCATTTGTAACAATGTTTTGTAATTAAACATCTAACTTGTCTAATTCACAACTATTGTTATATTTATGAAAAATATATTTCATGAAGGCAACACTTTATACCTCAATTAAGTAAGAGATTGAGGCTTTTGTAAAATTATTGTCATATAAAAAGTAATTATCTTATTTAAAATTTGAATACGTGGGTCCAATTAATTGTAATCAAAGTGAAAAAAATAAATACAATATAGAATAGCGCATGCCCAAACCTCTTAACTTTCTTCTTTTTGTATTTAAATGTGATACATACATCATGATAAAACTTTACATAATGATAAAACCTTTATAAGAACTTTGTCAAACTTCATTACATAAAAATGCAAAAATTTCAATTAGACCAAACTAGCAAGATTTAGTGGAATTAGCAAATTATAAATGTGATAACTTAGTTGGATGAAACTTTTTAATCATGATCACAAATGCAAAATTGTTGCACACATCAATGACAACAAAATGTGTGCAACCATTTTTTTGTTAATTATAATATTTCACAATGTTTGTTCATAGAAAATATTCACATTCAATCATCTTTTGCATCTAAATGTTTTCCATTTTAACGATGACAAATGGTAATCTTATCAAATTTTTAAAAAAATTAAACAAAGGAAGAATGAAAAATAATTATTTAATTTTCATCAGATGAATGTTCATTTTGTGCATTGGTCATTCAATTACTTCACTTTCATAATCAGCATGCATTAGTATTTTCAATTGCAAAATCTGTTGTGTGACTGTAATAAATTACAATCACTTAAGTGGTTCAATATTGTAACGATAATAAATTTAAAGCGCACAACTTCATCTTTCAAAATTTCCCTGTTCATTAGCTAGTCTAACTACTGTAGTGCAAATAACACATGAATCATTATGTTCATATTCCTTTACATATTTGAACTTCTATTTATCACTTTGCATAGTTTGCATTGTGTGACTTGATTTTCTTCATTGTTTTCCTGTGCCATGTCTTACATTACTATTTGCACCTTATATGGCATGCAACAAAACCATCTGATTTTCAAGTAGAATGGACGGTGAGAATCTCAGCCCAGGTTTTGGACGAAATTAACGTCCAAAACTAAGTCCGGGAGGGGTCACCCTGTTTCAGGGGGGCAGGATCCAAGGGCGATGTTTACAACACAAAAGTGTACTCTAAATTTTAGGGGGGCTTGCTAAGTCAAAAAAGGGCAGGATCAGAGACTAAAGAATTCCAAAAAGGCCATGAAAGTGAGGGTCGATGGCATCAAAATTTTGGCTTGGGTAAAAATTAGAATATTTTATGTCCTTGACTCCAGGGTCGGAGTAAGAATTAGAATATTTCATGTCACAGAACCTCAAACAATCTAGGGTCTACGTTGTCCTAGGCCCCAGATGGCCCCTGGTCATTTGGTCATGGTGACCTGGGCTTCATGCCACCATGTTCGAGACCCTAAGCCAATTTGTCCTGGTCCTTGGGTAGTTCAAGGTCAAATTGCACAAAATTGACGTTTCTAAATATTGCCTGTGAATGCATAAGATTCATTCTTGTGCTACCCAAACATTTTTCTTTTGATTTTTTTCTTTGTGGTTTTTATTACTTACCAATCTACCTAGTGTACTTAGTTACATATGTAGGCTACATACTCAGTGACCTATTTGCCTACCAAAGCTACTTCCCCATTCACTTAGTTACCAACTTACTCACCCACATAGAAGGCCTACCTACATACCTATTCATTTACCTAATGTACCTACCTATTTAGATAGGAAGATTTTTTGTTTTGTTTTTTTAGGTAGGTACGTTAGGTAGTGAAAAGGTATGTAGGTAGGCAATCTATGTGAGTGTAAGGTGGTATATTAAATAAGCGGGGAAGTAGCTTAGATAGACAAATAGATGAGAGGGAAGGTAGCCTATGTAAGTGGGTGCACTAGAAAGGTTGCTAGGTAATCAAAACCCCCAACCTGCTTCTTCCTCCCCCCCCAACTCCAAAAAACAAAAAAAATTGTTTGGGCAAAGAGAGAATGAATCTTAGGCATTCATGGGCAGCATTAAAGTTTTAATTCTAGGCACTCTGACCTTTGACTACCCAGGCGTCAGGACAAGGTGGCGTGGAGTTTTGGACATGATGGCCTAAGGCCCAAAACAGCAGGACAAAATGACCATAGACTCTTACAACAAAATTGAAAAATGGAATGGTGAGGTTGTAAGACAAAATGGACCCAGTATGGCTCTTTTTGTTTTCCATACCTTACACTGTCTGAGGTCCCAAGACATAGAATTCTCTAATTCTTACCCCAGGCCAAAGCCGATATATCATGTCCTGGAGTCTCAGGACATAAAATATTCTAGTTTCTACCCAAGCCAAAATATTGATGGCTCTCCCACTTTCAGCCCCTTTTGGAATTCCGTATAAGATGCATAAATTGGTGTTTGGCCAATTTTGCAGTCACTTCAGAGCCACTCCGGGGAATGGATAAAAGTGAGGTCCACATCTGAGGGGGCTGAATCGCCCGTGCTTGAACAATTCTTGGGTGGCGCACATTCTTAGGAAAACCTTGGCTTCTGCCTGCTCCTTGAAATTCGCTGGCAGAAAAGGAGGCAGGCAGACAGAATGCGCACATGCACACATAGTCTGCCCACCTTTTTAGCTGCTCCAAGTAATTTTCTCTCCCTGCCCTCTACGCAATTCCTTAAAAACAAATTTTTGTGGACGCTTACCGTCCATCCCCGGCTTCTTGCAAGCTGCTGACCTCGGCGTGGGTGGAGTCTTACTGACTTGACTTGAGAAGAGTTGCCTGCAAATGGAAGAACCTGTCTGCCTGGAGGAGGAGGAGCATCATGTTCGTCAGTATCCTCCAGGTTCATAGGCTCCTACGCAGATCCACCCACCGAATCGGTTGGAATACCATTGTCCATGCCTCCAGCAGTGCCACAAGCCTTAGCAGTCTTGCCCCAAATCATTAGACATGACTGAAACCATGGCCATTTGCATTGACCTGCGACGGATTTTCCATGCTCCTGTTTCAACTAATTAAATTTCTTCAACATTTTGTGTACTTTGGATTGAGCTTGAGCCTAAGTGCGTGGAGGGGTCAATGGAAATGCCTCCTCAATCTTCAATAAAATTTCTTGCCACTGCCGCTGTGTCAAGCTGTTCATGCTATTGGCAAGAAATTTCTCCCCAAACAAATCCATCAACAATGCTGTAGAATCATTTTTCCAATCTCTCTTGGATTGGGTGGAGCTGGAAGTGCTGTGTGAGGCACAATGAACACGGGAAGTGAAGAGCTTGAACCCATCATCATCAGGGACAGGAAAGTTGGCTCTTGAGACGGTTCCATGGTGAGAAAGATAGAAGAAATTGTGATTCAAAGAAAAAGTTTGAGAAACACAGTGCCTGTATTGTGTGCAGTGAGAAAATAGCTATGGAATGCAGGCAGGTGAGCACGGGTGAGAATGAAGGTGAACAGTGATACTCGTGAGAGATACGGGCAGAGTGCTAAATAGAGCGCCGCAGTTCGTGGGCAGGCCGGAACCGAGCCGAGTGCGACCGAGCCGAACCGGGTGCGGCCGAGCTGAACGTCGGGATTTTCTGCCTGCCAGGTTTTGTGGCCGATCGCGGGCCGATCGGCTTCTCGAGCGGCAGTCTGCCGCGCTTCTTCCCTCACTTAAGCCGTCCAGCGTGAGAGGGTTGAAAGTTAAATCCAGATTTGGGGTTTTGTTCCTTGCCTCTCCTTGCGCCCCCTTCTCCATAAGTAGCGTGACTGTGGCGTGCGGCATTGAGCACCGGGCTTCGTGGGTGCGATGGCTGCAGCGACAATGACTTCTGCGGGAGTCGCGCACAGGCTGCAGGGATGTGCTGTGTCCATGCCCCCGAGTTCGAAGAGGATAATTAGTGCGCGCTTTGGAGGCTTGGCATCTCCGTCATATGGATTGCGGAAACAGAACAGTTTCGGGACTTCCAGCCTAAGTAGCCTCGAAAGCTTTTCTTCGATTTCTCGCTTACGGTACAGAGGGCCAGGGCAACGAGAAGAAGCCTATGGGTTGCCGCATCTGGGGTGCCCTCCAGTTCGGGCAGGTTCGGCGGACGCTGCTGTTTTGCCACAAGTGCCACCACCAAAGCCTGCGGAGCCGTGGCAGGGAGCGGCGTTGAAACCCTTGGCGGCGTCGCTTGCGGTGGGCATTATTTTGTGGTTAGTGCCGGCTCCTGCCGGTGTGGCAAAGAATGCATGGCAGCTGCTGGCCATCTTCCTGGCGACCATCGTGGGCATCATTACACAGCCGTTGCCCCTCGGAGCCGTGGCGTTGATGGGATTGGGGGCGGCTGTTCTCACAAAGACGCTCACGTTCGCTGCAGCTTTCAGCGCGTTTGGGGATCCGATACCGTGGCTCATCGCACTTGCATTCTTCTTTGCCAAGGGCTTCATCAAGACCGGGCTTGGAAATCGCGTGGCATACCAGTTCGTGGCGCTGTTCGGGAAGACCTCGCTCGGACTGGGCTACAGTCTGGTTTTCAGTGAAGCGCTTCTTGCGCCGGCGATCCCGTCCGTTTCTGCGCGAGCAGGCGGTATCTTCTTGCCTTTGGTGAAAGCTCTGTGCCTGGCTTGTGGAAGTAAGGCCGGTGACGGAACGGAGGACAGGCTGGGATCCTGGTTGATGCTTACCTGTTTTCAGACTTCTGTAATATCTTCAGCCATGTTTTTGACGGCCATGGCGGCCAATCCACTGAGTGTCAATCTTGCTGCAGGAGCAATCGGTCAAACAATAGGGTGGACTGACTGGGCCGTGGCAGCACTAGTGCCCGGGTTAGTATCGCTGTTGGTTATTCCTTTGCTTCTGTATGTGATCTATCCTCCTACTGTGAAAAGCAGCCCTGATGCTCCCAAGTTAGCGAAGGAGAATCTGGCAAAGATGGGCCCCATGTCCAAGAATGAGAAGATCATGGCTGGCACACTTCTTGTCACTGTAAGTAAAACACACGTCTCTCTTGCTGCCCTTGTACTCTTCCCTTCCATCTTCCTTACTATGTCACTAGGTTGACAGGGATCCCCTTCAAACTGGTTCATTCTCCACTTTATGCTTCCTGCTGCAGCAACAGGAAAGTGCTGTCTCTTCCACTTTTAGGATTGTCATCATAAATTTTAGATTGTCTCTGCTGGTTTCTCATAATTGGGAGTCACATATAAAGCAGATTACAATGTTATTCTGTTATTTTTGCAGGTGGGACTGTGGATATTTGGAGCAATGCTGAAGGTGGATGCAGTCAGTGCTGCAATTCTGGGCCTTTCAGTGCTGCTGACAACAGGAGTAGTGACATGGAAGGAGTGTCTGGGTGAGGCAGTAGCATGGGATACCCTCACATGGTTTGCTGCCCTCATTGCCATGGCCAGCTATCTCAATAAATTTGGGCTCATTTCCTGGTTCAGCCAGACTGTTGTCAAGGTAAGCAGACTTGTCTTTATTGTTGTCCAACTGATCTTTTGGCTGAATTAACTTGCTAGAGATTGAAATATCTTGCTATCTAGTACATGGACACAAGTTTAGCATGCCAGTAGACTCACTATCATGTGTCATATTAGAGTAGTTGCCATCTTTTTAGATTATTTTCAAGTAGAATGAGAGTTTTGATTTGGTCAAGTCATGTGCAATGCAATTTGTAGCTTGCCTGTTCCAACATAACTTTTGACACTTATTCGTGTTATGTTGGCTCTGTCTACATCAAGCAAACGCAAGTTTGTGCATGATTCTGTTAAATGTTGGATCATCCTTTTTACAGCCGTAACAGGCCATCAGTTTTGGTGAAGGTGCAGATAAATAGGAACAATGGTTGATTAACTGTGTGGTCATGGATGCAGGTTGTTGGTGGGCTGGGGCTCTCATGGCAAGCTTCCTTTGGCATTCTGGTACTTTTATACTTCTATTCTCACTACTTTTTTGCCAGTGGTGCTGCTCACATAGGGGCAATGTTTACAGCATTTCTGTCAGTGTCGACAGCCCTTGGAACACCACCTTTGTTTGGAGCATTGGTCCTTGCTTTCCTCTCCAACCTCATGGGTGGTCTCACGCACTATGGAATTGGATCAGCTCCTGTCTTCTATGGTGCGAATTACGTCCCACTGTCCAAATGGTGGGGTTATGGATTTATCTGCAGTGTGGTCAATATTATCATCTGGCTTGGTGTTGGAGGTGTTTGGTGGAAATATTTGGGGCTGTGGTGATACCTCCATCTGGGCATAGGACAGTTTCATTAGGTTGCAGTCCTTCCAGGCAGATTGTTGTTTCAGAAGCTTATGTTCTCATAGATTGCTGCTGAATCCTAACTATTTTACCAACATTCCTTTCATAGATAAGCCTGATTGATCTGCGGAAATTCAATTATGAATCCTTGCTCTCTTTTACTGTGGGGCATCAAACCATCAGAGCCATATGTCATTCTGGGATTGGGAAATTAGAGCATAGGAATTTGCTGATAATAAATTGCTTCTGTTTGGAAACCATGTAACAAGGTCACATTTTTTTTTCTATCAGAGTGACATGTTTGAATTTTTGCAACTAATCAATATTGGGAATTCCAGCATTGGTGTCCATGGAATGTCAATTGGCCCACTGTCCCCATCGCCTAAGCTTTCAAGACAGAAACAAGGGTTGTAGCTAGTAGGATTCAAGCTGTAGGAGATTAAGTTTGATGTGAGAGAGAGGGTTAGAGATGAAGGGATATGCCTGGCTATGTGTAATGGAATAGAAGAGAGTTTGAGAGGAATTCAAAACTCTTTGATTTGCCCTAATTTTGTGATCACAGCAATCCTTTCCTGGGCAAGAGCAAGCTGTTTGGACAGTGCTGGCTCCAAAGCTTCGTAATCATGAGAAGGGACTTGGAGTCCAGCACCCTCCAGACCCAGCAGGAATACCCAGAAAGCCAAGTGTAAGCAAAAGCTATCATTTGGAGTTCTGAAAGAAGTTTCTTTTCCAGTCTTCTACCATTTTTATTAAGAAACCATGGAGCTGGAGAACACAACAGCAAATGTCATTCAGGGAGACCCTGCTCTAAGCAAAGGCTGCCTCTAAAGGGACTTGGTGTTACAAACAAAATACTCCATGGAGGAAGACATGCAGAATGACCCAAATCTGAAACCTATCATGCACCACCATCATGTCTTCACTTTTGGTGTCCTATCCCTGTATGGTCCAGATCAACACTAAGGCATAGGGTGTGGAAATTGAAGATTCCAGGCAACAAGACAGTAATGTGAGGATTATGCAGTTTAGTTGCATGTCTTGCTTTGTACTTCATGCAGCTGATTGAAAGTTTGGCTCCATTAGTGAGGTCACCAAGAGAGTAGGAATTTGGAGACTTTTCCCCTTCTTCATGGCAGTCAGAGTTGATTCTTCTCCATCTGGACCAAGCCATTTATGGCAAACCCTTCCCTGCAAGGCAACAGGCCCATGGACACAGACCCTGGTGTCCTTGGGTCGTTCCCAACAATAGAAAATTCTATTAGAGAATCCTATTATAATCCTCATCTGCTCAAAGAGAACGAGCAGAAACAGATTTGAACATACCAGACAGGTATGAAGGTGATGTTGGTGTGTAAGGATATGGTTGGTCTCTCACCGAAACATAAGGGCAATGCCAAATAAACAACCACCAGATAGCCAACAACAAACTTCTATGAAATTTCTAATAACAAGTTACAACAAGTCATATAATGAACTGAACAGTAGCTATGAAACAGAAACTATGGAACATGAAGAATCACAAATGCCACAATCCAACCGCTCTTGAAACCCCTTGTCTGTTCATCATCTTCTTCAATTGTTCCCTATTCTATATAACAATCTTCAGTCCATACAAAAGAGACCCCTTGTATGTTCATCATCTTCTTCGATTGTTCCCTATTCTATAAAACAATCTTCAATCCATACAAAAGAGAGGGAAATGGCACAACTCCTCTACTCAAAGAACTTCTTGGAGTTTAGGGCATTTTTCTCTCACAAACCTCCATTGTCTAAACACCACCATCAAAACCATCAACCTTTGTGAAATCACAGACCAAAACCCCAATCAAGTAACCCAGTCCTTCACTCAAATCTAAGAACTTAGTTTTTCATTAGCTAGGAACTTGCTCATGTACTGCCATGCTCACACTCCTTCCATCACCAACTTCACACAACGCAAGATTTCCGTTAGATCAACACCGAACACCGTCACCAACATGAAGAAAGAAAAAGAAACCTCCTACAAATAACAAATCACAAAAAAAACAGAAAACACAACAAATGTAGAACGATGACACCCTTCACTCCTCATGATGCTCAATTGTCTCTTGTTTTGGCACTTTCCATGAGTCCAAAACCTTGAGGCTCTTCATCCACTAGGCCACTCCTTCATCCAAATTTCCATTTGGACCTTGTTCACACCAACAACACCAAACACATCTTTAAGTCACATGTGTCACCACTCCCTTCTTAAAAATCTTGATGTCATAGATCATGTTGCTAACCTACATAATGGTATATTTGTAGGTCTTTTCTTGCCCTTTTCCCATTGCTTTTCGTCCAAATCTTTTATGATATAGGTCCTGCCACATTCATCTTGGTCTTGAGAACCCTTCCCATCCTTATACATGACAAAAACATAAGGCACAAGGATAATTCAATGGTCTTGGAGGCCACTACTAGAAAACTTGGTCTTAATCCACAATGCCCTTCCACCCAAATTAGGCAGGAGCTCATCCAAACCACTAGCCTTGGTTGTTCGGTGGACCATTTCCACTTGAATGTGTGCATAATGGATTATTAGTGGATTTCATATTAAACTTTTAGTGGATTCATAGTGGAATTTTAATGAAAACTAGACTTTAGTGGATGGGAGTGGTGCATGGTGGAGTCATATTGGACACCTTGTCACGCATTCTCAATCACTCATGATTTCCACTTTGAATGCACATGGGTGAATTGGGTCTTTCCCATTCAATGTTGGGTGGAATGTTAAGGGAATTAGCACTAGGTTTTCTAGTAATGAGGTTTACCAACTTGTGTAGTGGCTTCAGCAGTAGCTACAATAGATTCCTCCTTTTTGCTTCTGCACATTTCCACATTATGGTTTGTCTGATGGTAGTTTGTACAATACATGCTCGACTTTACAACTACCTAGTTTCCCATATCTACACTCCATTTTCCTATAATTTATGGTATAGATAATGTATTCTATGCTTGTACAAAAATATGTTCAAGTCACATGTTAGTGCCAGTTCTTTGTGCTCTTGTAGAGTGTCACTTCATTCTTGCCATGGCAATGTGTAGGCATGATTATAGTCTAAATCATAATACTATTGTCAAAAAATTGTCCATAGTAGGTGTCTACAAATTATTGGCTAGTTTTTATAGTCTTTCATATTACCCCTCTACTCTTTTTGTTAGCTCTTGCTTTAGATTTTTCAACTATAGATACACATGTTCATCATTATGCACAATCTTATAGTGTCTGCACAAAGCTTGTTTTAAATCAAAGATATAGTTGGGATGATCTCGCATGTAATTGTTGCACCAGTTTGATGCATTATCTTTCAAGGTAAAGTTGAAGGGTGAAAGCATGGTAAAGTATACCAAATGGTGATCCCTACTAATAAGTAAAAATAGACTTGGAATCTTTGCATTTTAAGCATTTTAGTCATGCCATAAATGTTGGGGTGTACTTATCATATTAAATAAACCACATATGAACATTCTTAATTTTATTATTCTAGCTCATATTGCACATTCTGCAAATCAAACAACTCAAATGATGTGTTACTAATGTTTGAGCCATTATGCACCTTGATACACATTTTTTGGAATTTGAATTTTTGGATTATGATAATGCGAAGCCCTAAAAAAAATGTTTTCCATAAACTCAAATTTGGCATCCAAAACATGTTTTTTGATGATACTAAAGTGCATTGCATGTGTTTGATTCATTAAATCATGCCCCAAACCCTTTTTAAATGCAACATATGACTAAAATTTCCAAATAAATGTTTTTGACCTACTTTCATTCTACTTTCTCACAACACGACAAACTAGCAAATTTTGCAAAGTAGACTGAAAGTAGGCTTTTAAAAAGGTTGATACAACTTTTGAAACTTTCAAAAACTTTAACATATCACATTTGATGCCCTCGCATAATTCAAAAGGACAATTTCTTAATGCATCACCTACATTATAATCTATTTGTCACAAATTTTTGTTTTTTTACCTTTGAAGATTTTTTAAAAAATATACTTTAGCATGCTTTCACCTTGAAATAATTAGTTATTTCCTCATGGAATCTCAGAAATTATCATTTATTGGTAGAATGATGAAGTGACCCAATATCTAAATGAAACTATCGATGAAGGCAAAACCTCCAAATGTTGAACCAAAAGGATGGGCAAACAATGCAAACAAGATCTACGATGAAGGGTACAAGAAAAAAAAGATGATTAGGCTATCAACACAAAGACATGGTATAGATTTAAAAAGATACCACATGTTGATCAAGAAATACAAGGAAGATTGGAGACAATATCCACATAGAAAGGTTCTACTTATCAATTTACTTCATCCAATATTATCAAATTCATGAAGATGGGATGAAGACCTAGACCAAAATGAAATCAAACAAGTAATATCGCAATATGCTGAAATTATACTATAGGCTCAAAATGTGGAGGAACAAGCTTTTGCAATTGAAATAATTTATTAAACAAGATTGGAAAACAAAGTTGAATGTAACATTCCACCAATGATAATGATCAATACAAAAATGAGGACAACATCCAATGTTGACGTGTTGGAGACTAGTGAATCCATGACCAGGCACAATCAACAACACGTATTACTACATGAAGAATAGGTGTGGTGTAAATCTAGTCAAAACATAGATCAAGAACCCAAAACCATAACAAATTGTTATAGTTTTTACAAACAGGAACACCATGTTCTTACAAATTGTCCTTTCATTGAAAAACATGTATAGATGGGGTCAACTATCTCCATACCAAAACACAAACTAATTAGAATTTGAAGGATGAACACAACTTGTTGACCATTCAAGATAACATTATACAAGCAAGACAACCATAAAATTATAGAAATGCAAACAACATAACAAAGAGAGGTGATGTATGGAGGACTCCTTTTCATGTCAAAATACCCCAAACCACCAAACAATTCCATTATTGTCGTGACCCTAACCTTGGGATTACGACCATGGTAAGGGCTTGCAAGGTTGCGGGCCAAGAGGGAAGCCCGGGAGTCACACCTCATGCTCCCAAGAGTGTAGGAAAGTGTGAGGGAATGAACCTTCACACTCCCAAGGGAGCTTCCATTTTGGGAGTTGGAGTCCTGATGGACTCCCAAATTTTCAAAAAGCAATTGCAAGCATCAAAACTCAATGGATTGAAGATTTTTTTATATCATTGAAAAGGTCTTGGAATGTAGATGTCTAAAATGGACTTGCATGACCCATTTGGACACTTTAAACACAAGTTATGGCCAAAAGAAAGGTCAGGAGTCAAATTAGTAGTTTGATTCCCGACTCCCAACCACTAAAAGTCCATAATCGCCCCGATTTCCTCATGTGAAGGTGATGTGCAACATACCATCAAAAAGCTCTTGACAAAGGCTACAACTTTGCTTCAGACCTTATCTCAATCGAAGGTTTTCACGTAAAATTATGGGTCCCCAAAGTTATAGGAGTCTCAACTATGGGAATTTCCAGACTCCCACTTGGGAGTCCCAGGACAAAATGACATTTGGGTGATGGTACCATGGCTAAGCACAAAATATATTATAAGGGGGAAGGTGGTGGCTTCCCCCAAGTCCAGGCCGTGGTGAGTCTTATGAGTCCAAGTTTGCTCGTGGCTCGTCTTAGCACCAAAAGTGCTCCAGCTATGCACTAACCAACTTGTTTTTGGGTTTGTGCAGGTCTGTGTGAGTTAGTGATTGCTTGTCATTCTTCCTAGTCCCATCCTGGAGCTCCAGCACACCCTTCTACCCCTAAAGTGTTGCGAATCAAAGAGCGTGCCCCAATTTCTTACTTTTCTATTATTTTCACCTCAGACTCACATTTGAATCTATCAAGGAACTTGGGAGCACGTCAATTCTCCTTCGAAGAATGTTATAATGATTATAACCCATCCTATTTTGAACAATGCAAAACTTCAATTTCCAGAAGTGCATAATTTATGTTTGAATAAGAAAGAAAGGATTTTCAAATACCATAGCTAAAAAATGTATGGTAATACATCATTTCACGGAAGAATGACTAAAACAATTCCATAGTTTTAAAAAATAACCAATGACAACATACCCAACTAGATCTATGCCTATTATTAAGGCAAGATATTCAATATCTATGAAAATTTATGGAATTTATATATTACTATTGAGAATAGTCCTTTGTACAATTTGGTACATATATAATTTGTTGTGACTAGATACAAGGAAGCCATCCCATGGTCTTAAAGTAGTACCCATGAGCTTTAGTGTAAGAAAATGTGTAGTAATTGAACTTGATGTAGAAATGCCAATGTGTTTAACCACATCAATACTTTTCCATACTGGAATTACTATTATATCAATACCACCAAATTTAAGACATGATATTAATTAAGAACCCCCATGCCAAGAAGTGTTACAATAGCATCTCTACAACTTGTAATACCCTATTATAGGCCTTTCAAGAGACCACTAAATTATATTCAATACAAAAAAGATTCTAATCCAAATGCTCATTTACAAATATTCAAAGTTGTTGTCAAAGCTAATGATGAAATGATAAACAAGGAAATAATTCATTTGTCTAACTTTACGTTGAAAGATAATGCATTAGATTGGTGCAACAATTACATGCGAGATCATCCCAACTATAAATATCGTAAATCTAGAATGAGCTTTCTATAGATGTTATAAGATTGTGCAAAATGATGAACATGTGTCTCTATAGTTGAAAAGTTTAAAGCAAGAGCAAACAAAAATAGTAGAGCCTAGTAATATGAAAGACTATTAAAACTAGCCAATAATTTGTAAAGACTTATTATTGATAATTTTTTGACAACAATATACTGATCTAGACCACAATCATACCTACACATTACCATGGCAGGAATGAAACATGATACTCTACAAGAGCACAATTAGGAATCGACATTGACATTTGAAGAAGGTAATTTTATACCAAAAACACATGGCACATTATCTATACCATAGACTACGAAAATGAGGAGTGTAGCTATGGGAAACCAAGTAGCTACAAAATTGAACATGTATTTGTATAAATTACCATTAGAAAAACCATAATGTGGAAACATGTATAAGCAAAAAGAAAGAGGAATGTATTATATAGTTGTTGTTGAAGTCATTGCACAAGTTGGTAAACCCCCAAAACCATTGAACTATCCTTGTCACATTTGTGGGATAGTGGGACACAAACTTATGAACTTTCCAAGATTTGGTGAAATGGAAATCGTGTTCAAAGATAAAGGAGGTAAACTACAAAAGCCAAGCAAACAGTCGAGGTAAAAGTTGATGCTACCTTAGTTAACATGGTGGATGTTAATGTGACCACTCAAAACAAGGCAAGTGAAAAACATGTGTTTAAAAACTAAGAACCAAAAATAAATAAATCTATAACTATCACAACCCTACCCTTGCGCTCGCAATTAAGGCAAGGGCTTGTAAAGGTGCAGGCCAAGAGTGAAGCCCAAGAGTCACATTTCATGTTCTTGGGAATGTAGGAAAGTGTGAGGGAATGAACCCACACACTCCCAAGTGGGCTCCCACTTTGGGAGTTGGAATTTCGATGGACTTTCGAATATTTAGAAGGCAATTGTAGGGGGTCAAAACTCATTGGATTGAAGATTTCCTTACACCATTATAAAGCTCTTGGAATGTGTATTTCTAAAATGGGCTTGCATGACCCATTTGGGTACTTTAAAACATAAATTATGGCCAAAAGAAGGGTCGGAAGTCAAAGTGCTAATTTGACTCCTTACCGTTAAAAGTCAGGAATTACCCTAATTTACCTGCATGCAGGTGGCATGCCACATATTGTTGGAAAGCTTTAAACGAAGGATACAACTTTGCTTTAAACCTCACTTCAATCGGAGGTTTGCAGAAGAAGTTATGAACCTCCAAAGTTGCGAAAGTCCAATTTTGGGAATATCAGGACTCCTAGGACAAAATGACATTTGGGTGTAGTCCCTGTGGCCATGCACAGAGAATACTATAAACGAGAAGGTGGTGGCTTCCCCCAAGTTTGGGCAATGGTGAGTCTTATGAATCCATATTTATCCATGGATTGTCCGTGAACCAAAAGTGTTCCAACTATGCACTAACCAACTTGTTGTTTGGTTTGTGCAAGTCCATGTGAATAATTAACTTGCTTGTCATTCGTCCTAGTCCCCATCCCGGAGCTCCAACACGCCCCTCTACCCTCAAAGTGTTGCGAGCCATGGAACATACCCTAACTCATATCCTTTCATTGTTTTCACCTTTGGATTCGCATTTGAGTCTATCAAAAAGTTTGGGGGTGTGTTGATAACTAACTAAAAAGTTGAAGAGAAGTTGAAGAAATCTATGGTGGAAATCATACAATAGACGTATGTATAGCTAGTTTGCCATCTAATCTACCTACCATTGTTGCAAGAAAATGGACTACCAATTAGGTTGGGATGTCGAGCTTAGCAAAACCTAAGGAACCAACTACACTTTAGGAAGTACTTTTTACCTCTTCAAACAAAATCATTTATGTTGAAAATATCATTTTCCAAGATATCAGTAAGCAGATGCTAGAAACCAACTATACATTGAACCTTAGATAATTGCTCAAAATAACATCAAACTTGAAGAAATACTTATGATAGAAATTAAAGGCAAATAAACCACAAATCAATCTTTGGCTAGTGAATGAGAAAACAACCCCATTTGTAGTTCTTAACATTAGCAATGCAACAATTATTATTAACAATCATACAATTATTATCCAAGTACAAATAGGAAAAACACAACCAATGATGTGTTCTTGGATGGAGGATTAAGTGTAAATATTATCACAAAACAACTAAGAATTAGGTTAGGATTACCAAAGCCAAAACTTGCACCTTATAATTTACGAATGGCAAACCAAACAACAACAAAACCAATAGGATTGATAAAAGATTTGAGGATGTATTGCATAGTATACCATATGTAGCTACATTTACACTCCTACTTAACATTGTCATAGATTCAAATTATTTTATGTTGCTTGATAGACCATGGCTCAAAAATGCCAAAGTAACACATGATTAGGGGAATAACATGATCATGATACAAGGAAATGGTACAATGTAAACCAGAATAATGACTAAATATCTAGGCACTAACCTAAAAAGACCAAAAAAAATATTATATGCTTTGACTATCAAAATGGCATTACAAATGAGGAAGAAGATTTATTATTTGCTAATGAACCTAAAGTGTTCTTTATTAAAACAATCAATTTACTTTTAGACAATCTAGATATAGTTGTAATTAACATAGTGTAGCTTGAAATAACTATAGAATTTATAGAATCTATCATATAACATATTTTATTTACTAAAGGTAGTGGAGAAACCACTTTCAATAAAAAATCAGAGGTTAGTCCAAAATATAAGGTGTATCCTAAAACGTATTATCACCACAAATTAGGTTGAGTATAAATTAATGAGACATTAGTTAAAGTTAAAATACAATAATTGCAAATTACAAGATGGACTTTAATTGAAGAACAATAATTACTATGGATTAACTTGGGAACTAAAGACAATCTTCAAACCATCAAGGTTAATGCTCAATTATTTAAGGAAAACATGAGTTTTCTAAAGAAATTATTAGAATACAAGGGTGAAAATCCTTTAAGGTGTACCCCACATGATGAAAAGGGCCTAGTCTTTATTGTAGTCCTTTTTTACCCTATATTTTGATCCCCATAAAAAATAACAAATCAAAAGTTGTCAAAATTTTCAAAAGGACTATACTTCAAACCATTACAATTATAGATTCCATCATAATCATCCATAAATGCATCTTTACATGGTAAAAAAGAAAAGAAAAAAGTGATGATGTGACAAGATTTTTGTACACCTTAAAAAAATTGGACTCACAAGGATAGTTTGTAGGGATAGGTGCAAGACAAAAAAAAAGGAGATTTCCAAACTCAAGGAAGAGATTTAAATTGTTGTGCACTAAAGAAATGAAGCTATTTGAGAAAAGGACAAGAATTAGGCTACATGTAATAGGTTAATCCAAAAGTTATAACATGGTGCCAAGAAGATAAAAATAGTTGTGGACAAACTTACAACCATGGAACCATATTTGTCTAAGCATAGGTTGAAAGAATATGATAATATTCTATTACAAAACAAAATCATGAGGACCAAACAAAAGTCACTATAATTGCAAGCCTTTAACGTTGATGAGTGGTGGAACTTAGTCCAAGATCTTTTATAGAAGGAGATACAAAATTTGTTTAGTGAACATATAACACACTACTAGAAAATTTGGTGTTTTTTTAATGGAAAATATAATAAAAATTACCCAATTTGAATAGGCATTAAAAAGACCACTTAGTCATTTTGGACAAGTCATTCAACATGTCAGTTGCAACTGGGGTGGTTTTTTTTATTAATAGAATGTGGACCATTTGACTAGTCATTTTGACTAATCGAATTTTTGCATGTAAAAAATATTTTGTGGTAGGTAGGTAGGTTGTAAAAAGACAAATAGGTGGGTAGGTCATAAAAAGGCAAATAGGTCAGTGCTAACTTACCTTATCATATTTGACCTACCTTAACATAACCTAATATATTTTATTTAGCTTACCCTACCTACCTTAGCCCCTTAAGCATGTACATAGGTTATAATGTTAAAAATTGAACCCTTGTCCTCCTCAATGATAAACCAAGTCCTTAACTAATGGACCACATCATCATAAGGTGTCAATTTTTATCAATTTTTTTATTTCACATTCTTATTTCAACACTTCACTACAAGACCATGAGGTATGAAGGTAGATAGGTATATAATAGGCATAAGATGTCCCATTTGAATAAAAAACATTTGTCATTTTGACTAATGATGTCAATTTCTTATGTTCAATTTGACGAAATGTCCCATTTGACCAAAACCCATTTGCCATTTTGACTAAGGTTTTCATTAAAAGAAATTTGAAAATCAAAGACTAGATTTATGACTCATTTATAGTTGTAATGGACACATGCAACTAAAAATAGTTTAGTCGCCTAAAACAAATGCCAAAAATTAATTAGTTGCAAAAGACACGACATGGCCATGAAGTTGAAAAGTGTAGTCATAAACCTTACAACTAAACTATAATTTCTTATCCATTGCCATGGATGATCCTTAGTATGACGTGAAACCCCAATTTCAAAATACATTTACAACTACATTTGGGATAGTCACATGCTACCAAATGTGCCATTGATGGGTGGTTAAGATTTAACCACATGGTAGTTTCAAGAACCAGTGGCCATAAAACAAGTGGCAATTTTCCATTTGTTCAAAAAATATATATTATAATTATAGTAATTAAATGTTATGATTACAAAAAAATAATAATTATAGTTACTATAATCAAATATTATAATTACAACAATTTATTATTTTAATTAGATATTTATAATTTATCCTAGGCTAAATTATAAGTAACCTATTATAAGTTAGGGTAGAATAGGCTAACTAGCATAGGCTAAGTAGGTAGATAGGACCCTTACTACCTACTATTTACAAATTAACCTACCATATTAAATCAATTAATATGAAAACATTTTGACATATCCACACAATAAAATACCTACTATTTAACTTAACTTAACTACTTACTACCTATTACCTATCCTACTTAGTACATATTACCTTGGCTATATACCTACTATCTATTACCTAACCTACAATTGATAAATTAATTACCTAACCTACTTACTATTTACTACTACCTATCATATTTATCACATACTACCTAGTCTACATACTTATTATCTACTACCTAGTCTACCTAATAAATTAATATCTTAGCCTACATTTAATATTAATTGTTTAACATAGCTAATCAATTAATCAATTAATACAAAAATATTATGACATATTCACAAAATAAAATACCTTTTGTTTAACTTATAACCTACCTACCCACTACCTACTAGTAATCATCCTACTTATTACATATTACCTAGGTTACATACCTACTATCTACTACCTAGCCTACCTAATAAATTAATTACATAGCCTACATTTAATAAATAATATTTTTAGCAAACCTAATTAATTAATCAATTAATACAAAAACATTATGACATATCCACAAGATAAATACCTTTTACTTAACTTACCTACCTACCTACTACCTACTAGCACCTATCCTGCTTATACCTAGCCTAACTAATTAGTTGATTAAGTACCTAGCCTAATTAATTAATTAATTAACATAAAAACATGATCACATATTCCCACAATAAACTAAATAAACCTACCTACTACCTATCCTACTTACTACCTACTACCTATTTTACCAATTAATGAATGACCTAGCCTACCAACTACTTACCTAACTTACTTAACCTAACTAGGTCTAACCTTGATAGCCTAGCTTATTAGCTACACCTAATAAACTAGCCTATTATTACCAATATATAACTAAGGCCAATTAATTAAATATGCAAGTTAAGCTAGGCTACCAATGTACATAAGCTTACTTAGTTTAACATAACTTGTTAATTAAGCTTAGTTAGCTTAGTTTACCAACTAAGTTATAATAGCCTTTTCTAGCAAACTATTAGCTATTAGATATTATATCATGGAAGACCCATGGATAATTGCAAAGAAAACCCATGAATGGTTACATTGAAGGGATAATAATCCAATTGAAATAACAAAATTTGTTGTATGTGGTGTATGTTTCTTTGTTCATGTGGTAGAATATACTATTACAATTGAAAAAAAATTCATTTGTGGTTATAAAAATAACTACGTTATCATCCATTGATGAATACAATCAAAATTGGATGATATTGTTCACTTTTCATTTACATTTTCAATGAAAATCATATTAATTGTAAGTTGTAGTCACATCTACAACTAGAATTTGGTTCAACCCTTCTCATAGTTGCATATGCGACTACAACAAATTGCAACTACATGGACACATAGGACTAACACATTGCTAGTCGTAAAATCAGTTGGTTTGGGACATTAGTCGCATAGTAGTCACAAAAATATGGTCAAAATGGACAACATTTCTTCTAATATGTCTAACTTGACTAAATGTATTGATAAAAAAATACATGTTTTAGGCCTCTGGTCAAAATGGACATGTCGTAGTAAAAAATGACTAGTTAGTCAACTTGAACCATTTGAAAAACCACGTTTTTTAGTAGTGGCAAATGAAATTAACTATAGGAGGAAGTTGAAAGCATACCAAAAAACATATCTAGAATTTCGATATGATTCACCTTTTGTGATTCCTATGGATAATTTTGATATATTAGATTTTAATCAATATGATGCATGTGTAAGTTGAAAAATATAAAAGTTCAGTCAACTGCACATGCAAAGTTGAAGGGAATAGATACTACAAAAGAGGAATGGAAGAACAAAAAATGACTCAACAAAGGAGCAAGCCATAGAAGAAGTTGCAACAAAACAAGAGATACAACATGTGTCTTCCCACATAAAGTCAATTGAATATGCCACAACAACTGTAATTTCTCCATCAATAGAATTTGTTACAACAACTATAACAAGGACAACATCACAAGATGAGGGAAATAATGACCATACACATACCACTACAAATACTCAACAACAAATGCAACCACATAACCCATTTTAACCTAAGGAAGGCATTGTAATAAAAGGGCAACAATTTATAGTACAAGGAATCCCAATTGCAAAACAAACAATTGCAAAAGTGAATAATGAAGACATGGTAGTCCATCCTAAAAAGTAGTTTCAAACTATAATTGTTCTTTCAATATAGTTACATAACATGATTTCAAGGACAAAATCTACAGTACAAGGGGGGTAATGTTAAAAGTAGAATTGTATTGTCTTTGTTGGACAAATTGGATGGGAATGTTGAATAGGAGTTGTGTTGTCCCTATTGGACAAGCTAGGCAGAAGTGGTTTCATTAAATGATAGCGTGGACAAAAGTTGAGGATGATTAAGTAGGATGAAAATTACTGAAATTAAATTCAAATTGGTTTATGGTGGGAGAATTGAGTTGATCTAAGAGGCATTATGAAGATGAGGAGGATTATGACTAATAATTTTTTAGGGGATAGGAAAGGAGTTCAAGGAGATTAGAAAATGGTTTTTGATGAAGAAAAATTGTATTGATATAGTATGTGTTTTGATTTTATTTTTTCCCATAATTTATTGTTTTTTCTTTCCATTGATATGAGAATTTGAATCTATTCAAAATTACTATTAGAGTTAGGGTTGTGCAAATTTGTATGTTGTGATGGAATTTTGGTAGAATCTTAATTTAATTCCTATAATTGTTTCAAGAAAAAAAAATTATTCGCAAAATAACATGATAAAAAACAAAAATTAGATTTAATACAATGTTGGAACATTAGTATCTACCAATCATAATACATGTTCGTTAACATAATTTTAGAATGAGTTTTAACATTTTAGAAAGAAACCATGAAGACAAAACAAGGATGTTATTTGGTGTGAACATGAACATGAATAAGTGAACATGAGCAAATGAGCAGGACCAAATCTTTTTTAGAATCTTTTTTGACACATGGCATAAAATATATCATGATGTGAAAGAATATTCTGCCATGTGTACATGGGTGAATGATAGTTATGGATGAAACATAATAATGGATGAAAAAAATATAAAAGATGAAAAAAAAATGGAAAAGCAAAAAAAAATTGGATGAATTATTAAATTGGATGAACACCACTTATTCACAACCAAATGTTATGTGCCAATGTAAACTTAACCTCTTCACAACTAAGAGGTTTGTGTCAACCAAAACACTACATGTTCATTTCTAAGAGGTATGTTCCCAATGGGAATTGAAACAATATGAGGCTACACATTCTTAATACCATTTCACATTTTTAACATTTGAATTTAGTCTATCAAACCTCTTGCGTCTAAAATCACTCTTGCATTTAAAGTCATTCTTGCCACTTGAAGAAAAAACCTACATTCTCCACCCATACTTACTAGCTCCATCTTTTTTATGGCTATTATCCATTTGCAATTGCTACACGTCTATTGTATAATGGCAAGACAAAAATTTATAGGAATGTTCACACTAAACACCTTAAAAATAATGATTGAACACACATTAATCTCAAGCATACTAAATAGAATATGCAAAATGACAACAAAACCTTTGCAATATCGAAGAGATCTAACTTTGTTAGACCCCCTAAAGAATTTGTTAGAAATTATAACATGGGGAACAAAATGGATAAGGTAAATTGACAAAACAACTAAATGGGTGGCATGGCAATGGGTGAATGTGAAATTTGACAAAGAAAGTCTTGCATTGCTCAAAGAAACTAACATTTTGAAGAAGGATATGGAAGACTACTATTGGGTGATGTTTACACATGCCATGGAATTCTTTCAAGAATGTGCAAGTTTGAAAAAATCAATTGAAGAACATTTCTTCACAAGTTTATTGTAGGATTTGTCGACATAGGACTTGGTTTCCCTTGGCAACCTCCTATCAATAGAATTTATGAAACCCAATAGACAACTATATGCAACTCCAAGCAAGTGAGCCTAGGTGACACAAGATTTAAAGAACAAAGTGTTAAAACAACATGTGAATCGTCTAATGATAGGTTTCGCTGTGAACCATGGATTATAGCTCAACAAATAGTTAAGCTTTAGTTCCTTAAATTTCCTTAGTACTAATGATTTGAATGCTTATAAACCTTCAAGTAGTGATTATTAATAGTTAAATTAGCTTTTGTGATATTTCTAGGCATAGAATATTTCTTTATTTCAGTTGATGTAACGCTTAATTAGTTTAGGACCTAGTAAACCTTTAAAAGTGCATTATCCTTTTTATGTTGTAGAGAAGGGAAAAGGGGTGTAGAATTAGATGGGATTTATTGATATATTGGGAATACAAGCTCATAATTAACAATAATATTTCACCATGACAATGTTAAGTTAGTTTGTAGAATGATCCTCAAGCACTAATGGTGTACTTGTAAGATTTTAGGATGTAGTCCTATTACATCTTTATTTAGTTCTCACTCTATCA
>Ga0116228_10000167_pt1 | contig 44828 bp, 34 predicted proteins | sample S1TSphfallax_2_FD_89694 | JGI IMG/M metagenome (GOLD analysis project Ga0116228, IMG submission 89694) | Host-associated microbial communities from peat moss isolated from Minnesota, USA - S1T2_Fc - Sphagnum fallax MG | ecosystem: Host-associated > Plants > Peat moss > Unclassified | place...
CTTATTTTTAAATGCTTACATTTAAAGTTTATTTATAATATAGAAAAATTACAATTGTAATAGTCCAAATTGTTTGCCTAATTATATTTTCACTCACATCATTAATATATAACACAAGCTAAATGATATTAACCCATTTATACCATTAAAAGCATATTTTTAATGACATGGATATTCATCTTTCAAAAAAGAAGAAAATAAATAAATACTTAAAGCCTATTTATTTATCAAATTACTTAAACAAGATGAAAAAAAGATTAAAAAATTTGAAAATTTGAAAATCCAAAATAAAATTGATTAAATAAGGGTTAAAGAGGTATTTTAAAAATAATATTATCTTTGAAAGTCTTTGGTTTAATAAAATCACTGAAGGAAATCCTATTATTTACAACCACCTAGGTGCAAACAAGATCAAATGAGCTAACGATGTTACTTTCAAAAAAGATTGCATGTTTTTTTGCCTAAAAATAGCTTTTCAATAGAAATGAATTTTTGAACAATTATTTTTTCAATTTTTTAAAATAATTTTTTATAGTTGTCCAAGTACATGAAATGTTTTTTTCTTTATAAAATTTGAATAAATATGAATTTTTTAAAGTGTGTTGATTCTTTGTAAATTTAATATTTTGTCTTTAAAAATGATAAGAAATTCAAATTAGAACCAAAAACTGATTTTTAAATTTATTATGTTTTCTTCTATAATGAACTACAACATTTCTTAACACATCATGTACATTATACCCCATTTATATGTGGTTAAAGACTTTTGAAGTTCTAAAATTTTAGATCAATTTAGGAAAGTTTTTTGAGTTTTTAAAGTTTTGGAATTCGCATATTTTAGGGTATGGATGCTTTTGAATCTGGTTAGTAGGTATTTATTTTCTTATTTTTCCCCATCAATTTTATTTTATTATATGAGTCCTTTTGACAATCCTTTGCAAATTTCTTATGCAATAGGTGTTCATTTTCAAAGGTCCTAAATCAAAAGTTAAACTTAATTTTTTTTCAAATGGATTTTTTATTTGAATTCCTTAACATTCATATGAATGAAAAAAGTAACAACTTACCATGATTGCCATGATTTTAAATAATAAAAATAAATGTTTTTTCAATTTTGACTATTTTCTTTATCATCAGACGCCCTTTTCGATTCATTTGATTATGATTGCACCCACCTCCTTTATAATTAAATACAACTAAATGTCGCCTATAATTTTAAATAGTTGTTAATTCAACTATTTTAAAGTTTGGATGAATTTATGTTGCTTTTGCAATTAGGCTATGATTATGATTAATTCCATCCTTCTTTTAAGCTAATTTCTCAAAGTGTTTTTATATTTTTTACAACACCATATATATGTTTAATTGCACACACAACCAAAATAATCACATTACAATTGCATTTGGTATTTAAGTTATTTACATACCTATCTATTACGTATTAGATACTAGGTAGGTATTTAGTAGGTTGGTGAAAACATGGTAAAAAAAATTAAGGGCGCCAAGGTAAAAGTCATTTCCCAAGGAATGCACATGTCACGTGTCACTTTTGTGTTGGTTTATAACTTAAAAATTTGTATTTCAAATACCTAGTTTAACACTCATGTTAAATATAATTATGTTTTGATCACAAATTGATTTTATATCATATATATTATGCATTCATGCCTTCTATCACATAAATATGAACCATTTTTGTTAAGGCCACATTTTCAAAATCCATAATTTTTGAAAACATATTTGAACCAAATGTGTTTAAATTGGTTATAAAAACAATTTTCATTGGTTCAAGTCAATTTTCCCTTCTTATCATCAATGTTAAAATCTTTTCCAATTTTCAAAAGGAATGATGCACATTTGGTAAAAAAAACATGTTTGAAAAAAATAGGGACTATCCATTCTTAAGGTTTGAATGCTTTGAACATGCAAAAAACATTTTTGATTTGTGTCAAGCTTTGAGCATGTAAACTTTGCAATTAATGGAAAATTTTCCAAAAACTTTTATGACAATCCAAAATATTATGCTTCCTTTGTGATCTTTAAAAAATAAAAAAATGTAGTTTTAAGGAGTGTCCATTCACTTGGGTGGCTCCTTTGATTGTGTTTTTACCCAAGTAGGTATTACATACTAGATACCTAATAGTGCACCTAGTAGGTAGGTACCTACCTATAGTTATTAGTAGGTAACTAGGTATTAGGTACTTAATTCTATCATTAGATACTTAATTAACTAACTAGTAACTTATTACCTATTTGTACCTAATCAATTACTAGGTACTAGATACCTAATATTATTACTAGGTACTTAACTAACTAACTAGTAACTAAATACCTATTCATATTTTACTAATTATTAACTACTAGATACCTAGTATTAATGGTAAGTATTAACTTTTATTCCTATGGAAATACACTCAAAGCAAGTATCGTAATAATGTTTAAATCTACTAGATTTTAGATCTATTAACAATTCTTTTACTAGTATTCCTAGTCCAAGTCCTTTACTTACAGGTACTGACCATATTTTGTTATGAAAATCCTTAATCCTTTTAATTTTCTTCCATTTACCCTTTACATGTTTTGCCACACACAAATAGTGTTTTAAAAAAATCCAACTTGCAAAGAAAAATGACACACAACAAAAACATGGAGGAGAGGAAATGTTCCCCCATTTCCTTCCAAAACCTTACTTGAATAACAAGAATTCAAGAATCTACTTCATGTCCAATTCTAAACTAGTTTAGAGATTGTCCACCTCTCCAATCTTACTCTATTTGCCTATTTACTGTTATTTTGCCTACTTACCTAATTTTGTTTTTGCTCACTTGACTAATTCTTACTTTGCTTATATGTCCAGTTCTTATTTTGCCTACTTGTGTAGTTCTTATTCTACCTAAATTACCCCCCTTATATTTTGTATTTGGTCTTTGAAATCCTTACTACACGAAAGAAAAGTAATTATTACAAGTTTAAACATCTACTTTTGTTTAGGAAGTTATGCAACATCCTATAAAACCTCGATTTTGACCTCTTGTCCTTCATTTGTTGCCATTTTACGTATTGTTTGGGAATCAAGAATGTGTATTTCTTGCTTTGATGCAACAAGGATTAGTGGTAATTGAAATGGAAACAATACAAGTTTTGTGGCTTGTTCCTACTCCATCTCCTATGTAGACTATCCTAGTTCCCACAAGGTCCGCAATGAAATAATGAACTTTGTTGATTGAGATGACATTTGAACTAACCTTCCAAATACTCTTATTGTTGAACTGGTTCTATTTTAGGAAAAATGCCATCACCTTTGAGGTCAGTATAGTAATAAGTACTAGTGTATGTTGCGCTTGCTTGTTTAGTTCAAGGGTAATTACAAGCTAAAGTGGACCGAAAACAAAATTTGAAGATTCCATAACAGCACATATTTTTAGCGCATTTTGATTGTGACAAATGTGACATTGTTGTCCATGCTTAAGCCACATCTGATTCTTTAAAATAGACCTAGGACCATTATTTTGCTTATGTATATATAATCATTGTTCGTATTTTAAAAAAATAAAAAGTTTCATTTTAATATCAAAATGAACTTTACAAAATTGGTACATTTTGTGATTTTCAAAATTCCATTAATGTACATTTCATGTTATAAAATGGCATGGAAACTTCCATTTATGGTTCATCAACATGTCATTAAAATTTGAGAAAAATATAAATGTTCATCGATAAATTTTTTATATAAGTGAGATATATATATATCCTTTAATACCTATAGTTATTCAATGTATTGACATTGAATATTTTTTTAGTGTGTATGTACAAATTTATCATCTAAGCATTTGAACTTAAAGGGGTGTAAAAAAAACTACGCTTGTACATGATTTTATGGACACTTAAGTTGCAATTACCTAGAGGTGAATTTGATTTAATACCATTAAGACTTGCCTAAAAAGTAAGGACTACCTGGTAGTGATTCCAGGCTCAATACTAGTGGAATGTATTAAAAGTTAGGAAAGGTAGTCTTGTATGCTTGTAATTAATCTTATCATTACTCATACCTATCATAACACTTGTTGTAGATCCTCCTTAAACATATCTTGTACCTCCTCCCACCATTTTGTAAATTCACCTACTTGAATAGCCAATGTTTCACATCGTAGGTTAAATAATGCATTTTTTACCTTAAATTTTTCATATTTTATAACCTATAGTTTGCAAAATATGGCTCTTGAGTCTTCAACTTGGTAATAATACCTATCAATGTGGTGATCTCCATTTGTAGGTCCTATACCTTTTGTTGCGACTCATATTCATATCATTGATTTGCAACTTAAGAGCCACACACTTATTGACTTCTTTGGCTTTTGTGATTTGTAAATCTTTTACACGTGCATGTATGCTATGTATGTTTTGGTCCACAACCTTGCTATTACATTGCCAACCCTCTTATTGAACAACCAAGTCATCCATCTGTTATTTCACCTACCAATACTCCTTGTTCCTATTGTCATACACCTATTACAAGTGAAGTTTCTCTTTCTTGACCCATTCAACTTCTTTCACATGCTCTTCATTGTTGGTCTACTTTTATTTGAGTAATAATAAGTCTTGATGCATACCAACAACTAGTTTAATCATGTCTTGTACTTCATGTGACAATTTTTGGATTCGTGTTTTTTCTTGTTCTAGAGAATTCTAAACCTATAGCTTTTCTTCTACCACCTACTGGTTGACTAGATGTAGCCTTGACATTTTTAACAATACAACAAACATATGTTGGTTGTATTCAACCACTTGTTGGAACATACCTACTTTTTGTTTATGTGGATTAGCACCTCATTCCATTGGCACATTGTAAATGGCGTATGGAAACTGAATGTAACATCTTTTGAACTAATGTTAAAAGACATATTGAATGGGCAGTAAGTAAACATGTCTATTGTGGAAGTACTTAAAGTACCTATAGTATAATTCAATTTGTCTTTAATACCTGGGTGCATCATTTGTGATTAAGTTTAATGTACCTATTGAATTAGTTATGGGTAAGGTGTGGTTTATTGCCGAATTGGTTTAGGTTGTTCTTGTGCCTTTTGTTGATGTACAGGTTCTTACTATTGGAAATAATCAAAGTCCTCATCCATTGTAGGTGTAGGAAATTGATGCTACTTGAATTCTTGTGCACTTTGACTTTGACCCATAGGTGAAATTGGAGTTTGACTTCACTATCATGTGTCTTTTGTAGTCAAGTGATGGTTGTGGCTCTTTTTGTTCCCATTTTTTTTTTTGTTGTTGAAAAAGGGGACCTTCATTTCCAAGTTCATTTGATTGCATAACAAATTGGGGCTAAGTACACATATGCTTTTGCTCCACCAACGTTGCCTACCTAGGTGATTGACTATCTATTCAAAGTGGTCAATGGGTATTATGCAAGTGTTGCTAGATTTGTTTTGTTGTATGCCCACCTACACCAAGTTGGATGATGATGGGGGTACCTATTTTGTTGTTTTTTCCTTTGGAAACTAGTATTGCATGTGAATACTTCAATTAAGGGAGTAGAGTTGCAAATATCCTTATTCTCCACCACCTTGTTGGTTCATTTCAACATTGTTATCTAAGTTATAGTCCAACATTGCAACCTTTTTTTCATGTGGTTCATCTTGATGCCAACCTAGTTAATCGGATTTCTTGAATTTGTAGTTATGAACATAATAACATTTTGGTTGTGGAAATAACTTACTTGCTCATGTTGCTAAATAATTTACAATAATGTTGCAAATTGAATGTTGTATGGATGCATCATCTTGTAAAGACTCCATTACATTCCTTTTCAACATGCATTTGAGGTCCCATTGTAATATTTGCAAGTGTTTATGGCATGCTCTTTTATGCATATTGCTAATTCTTAGTCACTTGTATTAAAAATCTTGACATTAGTAGAAATATTGTCATTTCCAATTATCATATGTAACTATTAGACCCCCTAATTACATAAGATAAATTGCACATGACATGCACTTGCAACAATATGTATGGGATAATATATACAATATGGATTCATATTTCATCCATTCATATATTTTATAAGGGTTGCACATGTAATTAAGGTGCAACTACCATGATCACCATTTGAATTTTTAATAACCAATTATGTGGTGACATGTGGAATTCGATCCATATTTCAATATTGAATATTATTTATAAATTAAAAATATTTAAACCATTGAATAAACTATGAATTAGATTTCGACATGTGTCCATATGTTGAAATGAGTTATACTATGACACATGGCAATTTAAAAAACCCCATGATTATTTATTTATTAGGTAGGTAGGAAGGTAAGCCTAGGTAGCTAGGCTTAAATAGGTTTATGGGATAAAAAATTCAATTGTAAACACAACCAACCTAGTTGTATGGTACATGCAACTACTATATTGCACCTATGCAATATTAACCTAATTTACCAACTACCTAGATTATTTATTTTATAGATAATGATAATATTATTAACAACTAATGGTACTAATAAAATAATACTTAATAAGATAAATTATTCATATTAATTATTATTATTTATTAACAATTATGTTAAAAGTTAAATATTATTTTGGTAGTTGTAATTACTTATAATGATTAACAATGAATACTATTATAATATTATCAATTTTAAGCTAGAAGCTAGCTTAGGTTAGAATATTTATAGGCTAGGTAATGGTCTATTAGCCATAAGTATCTAAACATAATTAATAATAATAATACAAGTAATGATATTAATTGTGGTTAAATCGATTTTGGTTAAACTAACCATGTTTAAACTAATTTTGGCTAAAGTAATCATAGCTAAATCAATTAAAAGGTTAATTAAATTAACCATGGATAAATTAATTAGAACATTAAATTAATGATGGTTAAATTAATCATGATTAAATTATGCATGGCTTAACTAATTAGAAGGTTAAATTAGTTAGTTTAACTATGTGTATTTTAGTAATTTGTTAATTTAGCCATGGTTAATTAATTAATTTAGTTAGTGTAGCCATGGTTACTTTAATATCCTCATTGATTAAGCCATGGTTAGTTTAACCAAGGTTTAGCTTAGGTTTAACTTTGATTAGTGCGAGTTTAGTTTCTAGGTTTAAAAAATGTTTTGCCTTGGGTGACATTAGTTAGCATGGGTTTGACTTTAGTACTAAAGGTATTATAAATATATTATACATAACCTAAATAGATATATTATGTGTACTAACGTAGGTATGTATTAGGTTATGTCATGATTTTTATGACACGTGTCCATTTTGTACATTACTAGTTGCATGTTAGTTGCACAAACATATGACCAAAAATTATACAATACCAATTTTGTAGTTGTAGGCATAACTAATTTAGTTGCAAATGACACCTAGTTGCACGTAGTTGCATAATGATTAGTTGCAAATGACATGATTTCTACTAATGTGAATTTTTTTGTGATAGCAGGTTTGTCAATACATACCATTTTATTCTACACCCTTACAAAAATCTAATCATTAGTGGTGATCTTCCATATATTTAGAAATTGCACAAGAAAGGCATGGTGTAGAGTCTTCCATTCGACGAAAAAAACCCTACTAAACTAGCAACATTTGGTCAAACACATTCTTATCCTTTCATGCTTACCCATGTCTATATGTGTTCAAGCTTTGTCATATATTTTTGTGGTGCTAGTGTGAACTAACTACACGTCCACTTCTTTTGGAAGTATGGGTTTGGACATCATTTTTTCCTTCTTTTTGATAGTATGTGAATTTGAAGGTGTAGGTTACCTTGTTGTATTTAGTTGAATAACATGTTGCGCAGAACAAGTAATGTGAGGTTTCGGCATCAATGCAGTTAGTGTTGGAGTTCTATAAGTGTTGTCATTTTTTCCTCCACCTATTCCTTAGCCACATGTATTTTTATTGAGTTTTTAAGCATTGTTTCAATCTATTACCTTTGTTGTTATTATCTATGATGTTTCTTCAACATGTGCTCAAGCTCTTGTTCATTCGTTGTTGGGAATCTGCATTGTTTTGCAATTTTCTCCAAATCACCTTCGTCTTTCTACTTTTTGTAAATAAAAAAAGGGGAATAAGGATGTCTTCCTGGAGATAGTACCTTCAAAGGTGTAGCATTGAATGACAATCCATTCCTTTCGCTTGTTTTTCCTCGTCTTTTGTCATCTATTCTTTTGCTATGCATGCCAACCTTTCCAAAAAGCTTTCTACATTCATTTTGTAGTATGTTTGTAATGGGTGTGCCAAGAAAAGATTCAATTTGTTGTTTATAAACAAAAACCAATGTACTCCTCACTTAGGGTAATCCATTTTGAATGACAAATTTTTTTAGTGATCTTATTTTTTGGCAACATAATAATGGCTCCCACATGGGCCACCAACGTACAATTGTTCAAAAGTTTGTCAATGTGGCTTACTAACAACTTTTGGGTGAATGTGGATGCATCCAAAATGTCATCCTCAACATCACCATTGATAGGCACTTTGTGTATGAACTTGTTTCTTTGGGCTTGTTTTTCAAATAACCCACTTGACATTTAAGTTGATTCCCACTATTAATATCCATACAACTTGTTAAGTTATTGGTACTAGTACCCATATTATCAATTGGAGTACCAATGATTTTGACCTTCTACAACTCAATGGCATCACCCACATTTCGACTACCTATTGTTAATGATACAAATCATGATGTTTATGTATGGGTGGGTCAAAGCACGGTAAAGTGAACCAAAAAGTACATCCACCTAGATCCAAATTTTAAATATGTAGTTTTTCAACATAAACATAAGAAAGTAGGTTCAATTTTTTTTTAAATCTCATTATGGAAGCCTCCATGCTTCCATTGAGCTTTGATGAGTTGAATATAAAAATTGAAAAACTTTAGTATAATAAAATACATAACAAGTAGGAATGAATCCAATAAGTTAATATTGTGTTAAAATTCTTATTTCTACATTAGACATTAAATATATTTTGATTCTACTCTAGAAAATTTCAAAATCCATTAGTGTATTTGACTTTTAAATAAAATAGATCCAACATTTGATCTACTTGTATTTGAATTTTAAACTACTTTGCAAGTTGTGACATCTATTTGAGAATATATACAAACCTACTCTAAACATGTGGGTGTGATCACAATCAAATGAGACAATGATGATGAAGGACTATAGTCCTTTTTGTTGTCATTTTCACTTTTTCATAAAAAGGATTTTTGGGATGAAATCTTTGCAATGTATTACTAAAAATACATATAATGTTTTCAATACATCACATTTTTGGTACTAACTTTTCATGAATAACTAAGAATTTTTAAAAGTGTACAAATTCTACCAAATTCTGTGTTTCATTTGAAAAATTATCTTAATTTCAAATTGTATGAAAATATTTTAATTATTTTGTGGTTTATTTAATTGTTTCCTAAACTACAAGTTTGTTTAGATGTCATGTACATTACACCCCATTTACATGTGGTAATGGACTCTTGAATTTTAAAATTTTTGTTCAATAGATTTAAATTTCACAAATTGTGAGTGTTTTTTGAGTGTGGATAATCACTTAACATCATCTCAATTTTTTTCTCATCAAAATTCCTTTATAAAGAGAGTCTTTAGCTTAATAATTTTGTAATATTGATTACTTTTGATGGAACTGTTCAAGTTCAAAGGTCCTTTATTAAAACCAAAACCCAATTTTTTTTTGAATTGTTTTTTGAATTCTTCAGCATTCATATTAATCATTTAGCACTACATTCCATGATTAATATGGCATTAAAGTGGCACCACAAAAATATATCTAACAAAATTACAGTTTGTATAAAGTTTTGGTAGTCGTTTGATGTGCTTTTTGGTTCGTTTGATTGTGATTGCACCCATGTGGTTTTAAAATATAGTTGTAGCAAAGTCAAAAAGATTCATAAAATTAAAAATTAAAGTAAATAATATTTTAAAATTCAATATACCAAGGCTTATTTGATGGCCATTTTCCATTTATGCCACAAGGTAATTTTTTGGTTTATTTTACGATATGTGCGAATGGTGAAACAAAAGATGAAGACATGGTTAATTTGTTCATATCCACTTTATGTAATAAAATCTCAAAATGGAGTTAAAATTTTCTTGTAAAACATCCAATTGCCCTTTTACAAAGTTGGAACATGCATTTTACAAAAGGTTCCAATCCAACCAATGGCTACTCCATAATTTATATCGATGGATTTGTTGGGTACGTTTCAATATTAAGAACATGCACCTTTGGCATTTCTACCACCATCTCCACATCATCCAGTTCATCTTCATTCACAAAGTACCATTGAACATGTGGTTCACATTGAAAATATTCTAGATTAGTAGCAAGTAGAGAAAAACCCTTTATCCTCTTTTTTTTAAAAATGTTTTGGTAAGGCTTCCAAATCAACAAATACCTTTCTTATGATAAAGGCAGGATTTTGATGAAACACCTATAAAATTGAGCCATACCATTAAAGACCTAAATTTGTTGTGGGTTTTGTAGGTACTAGCTTATTCATTATTGCTTGAACCTTTTTAGGGTTTGGTATTTTTCCTTGGAAACTATGAACCCTAAAATCAGTCTTGCAAATACCATAAAAGCACATTTTTCTAGATTGAAATTGATTTTATATTTTTCTGCATTTCTGAAAGCAAAGTCTGAGCTTCATTAAATGACTTTCTAGATTATGAAGTTATCCAAAAATATCTTCATGAATTGATTTAAGTACTCTTTGAAACCCTTGCTAATTACTCTCTGGAAAGTTGGTGGCCCATTTTTAACACCAAATGGCATCATGATCTAAACAAAAGCTCCCCAATCTGTTCCAAAAGTTGTTTTGTACCTATCTGATGGTATCCTATATATCCATCTAAAAACAAATAAGTTTCATACCCTACTATATTGTTTAGTACCTCATCAAAAAATGGCAAAAGATAAGGATTTTTTTTTGGTTGCCTTATTCAATTTTTTGAAATCCACACAAGTTCTCAATTTTCCATTCTTCTTAAGCACTACCACTATGGGTGATAACCATGTAGCATCCTTTATTGGTTGAATGAATTTGGCTATTAATAATTTGTCAATGTCTTATTTAATAGCTACAACATAATTAGGGTTTAATCTGTACCTTGCTTGATGTGCTAATAGTATTGAGGTATCTAACTCAATTATGTGTTGAACTAATTTTGGAGGTATGCCTTTCAAATCTTTGTAAGTCCAAGCAAACACATATTGAACTCCTTAAGTAACATCTAAAACTTCTTAATTTTCTCCTTTGTTAATTGTGAATTAACTTTGATGTATTGTGGATTTGCTTATACCAAGATTCAACTTAACAAGTTGTTGTTGTTTGATCAAAGTCCAATGTGCTATCTACAGATTTTGTACCTGTATTTTTGCTAGCATCTCATCCACTTAATATCGTCCTAACTATGATGGTAATAGGTTCTTGGATAAACCTTGTCTTCCAATGAAACCTTTGGTTTGCCACAAAAGTCTTCTTATTTCACTATTGAAGGCACCACTTTTGTAGTTGTTTGATTTAATGTCCTTTGCTTTGAATCATATTCCTCAATGCTTCTGATTTCTGATACTCTAACATTCAATAATGAAACTATTTCTTCTAAGAATGTAATTGTGCCAATTGAGAATAATTTTGGTTCTGTTTCAAAGATTGGATCCTCCTCTTCATCTATTAACCCTTGCATCAAGTCATAACAAATAAGTACTCGGGGCCTTCTAGTTTCTGCTCCCAATCTCCTGTTAACTATTAACAAATATTATTCTGATTGTTCCATTACCTTGAACAGTAATGACATTGTTACCCTAGTCATGTGTAACCTTTGTGTCTTTGAGCTAAGGTTTTCTTAGTAACATAGAATAGCAAGAATCTACCACACTTTTTAAAAAATAGTAAATGTGGCTATATATGGAATACCATGTATGTGAATCTTCAAATTCTTGATGATTCCTAAAGGCCTAATCATACTCTATTTGCCATTTTAAGGTGGTATGGAGTTGGTCCTAATTTAAGTAAACCTAACTTTGTTATGAGGTTTTTTGTTATAATGTTCACACTTGCGCTTCCATCTATCAAAACATCTTCAACAATGTTCTTCCCCACTTGTACTTGGATAACTGCCATTTGGTTATCTACCTCTATGGTTGTTGTGTCTAGTTCAGAATGTGTCTCAACCACTATGGCTACACTAGGTTTTGATATTTGCTTAATATCTATAATTGGGTTTTTTGGCTTCAATTTCTACCACATATACTTTTTAAGATTTGGTGTTATCTTCAGTAATTGACTTAGCCCTCAAAGTATAGGTCGTCTCCAACATCTATTTACTGATATCTTGGAATATTTGTTCCACAAAAATAACTTTGTTGATAGGACTAGTAGACAAACTTTGTGACATAATGGGTTTTGTAGAAACCTCAAATTCTGGCAATCCCACCCAACTTATATTCCATTATGTTTTTCCCTTTGGAATCATATTTTGTAATGGGTCCTTTGCTTACATCTCTTGAATAGTCTTGACAAAAGATTGTTGTAGTCTTTGTTCCTCTTCACAGTTAGCAGCAAAGTTCTTCTTTATTGGTTTTTTGTCCTTAAACACATGTTCTTCAATATCCTAACTCTTGGTGATGGCCATATTCAGATCCACCATATGGATTAAAGGTTTTGAAACCTTGGGTTCTACCACAGCTTGTTTATTTATAAACTTCACTCCTTTATTCTTAAACATATTCTTCATATCATTATACTTAAAAAAATCTATGATCTTATGTCCTGTATCACCACAAATATGACAAGAATATCTCACATGCCTTTGTACTTTAATTTGTTGAGTTGTAACCTTAGAAATTGTAGGAACATGGTTTTTGACTCTATAGGTTTCAACATTATGATTTATCTTGTGACAATTTGTACATTACAAATTTATTTTATTTAGAACTATCTGAGGTTTGTGAATTGATATTATTCTACTACTCTGTGGTATTGATACACTGCTTCTGGCGTCTATTTAAAAATTCTTTCTTCACAAACCAAAGTTGTTTCCTTATGTTGTTGAAGAGTTTCTCTTTTCATACATGTTGTTGTTACATACATATATGGTTGTAATCTAGATCTAAAAACAATAGCTAAAAAATTATTTGTTGTATTGTGTTGAAGACAATTAGCCAACTTCAGTAATATCTCATAATAGATTTCCACTCTTTCATTCTTCTCATGCTTCATGTTTTTCAACTATAGGTAAACTTGTTCATCATTTTGAACTATTCTATACCTTTTACAAAAGGTTAATTACAATTTTACAAAAGTACAAATTTGGATAATCTCCAAGATAATTATTACACCAGTCAGACACAATATCTTTGAGGTAAAAATGAACAGATTAACAATTTTTGGATCATCCGTTTCACTATTTATTCTAATGGAAACTTTAAATACTCTAACATGAACATCTGGGTCAGAATACTTGACATACTCAAGATATTTAAGTGGCCAATGATAAGATGTACTTGGTGGTTATGGTGGCTTGCTTAGATGCACATTGGCAATCCGAAATATCCTGGAGGTCTTGGTGGATTTGAGTTGCCTCTTCCTTGATTTGATGGTTAACTAACAAAAATTTTGTTCACCTTTTTAGGAAAAATCTTCATGCAAATTCTCAAATTATGTTCCCCTTGGAGTGTGGTTTGGATTTGATACTACCAACAGTAGTAACTAGTGCTGACACAAATGGAGCTTCAATAATTGTAATTATAGACTGGGGCATGGCCACATAATACATTGCCATAGATCTTACTTGTTCTATTCTGAAATTTGAAATTCCTGGCATAGGTAACTCTAATATTTTTCTATTATAACAAAATTTATATAGGAGCTACAGAAATAGGTACTACATTTACCCCAGTTTGAGCTCTCATTTTTACTTTTGTTATTTCTCCATATTTGTTCTCTTAGTTTATTTAGAATTTTGACCCTCTCATGGTATAGATCCTCTAACTCAATAGGTCCATGATTTCCTACTCTTACAAGTTGTGGATTTAGATTCTGGAAATGTTCAACAAATCCTTGCCTCACATTATCTTCAATAAATGGACATTCATTGATATGACGTTTAATTTGATGGCAGTATGTGCAACGTGGAGAATTTGGTCTTGGAACTCTATTGACACTATGGATTCCTCTACTCCAATCCCTTGGAACTCCACTATTAATGCTACCATTCTACTGCTTAATTTTGGGTTCACTATACTTCACTTTTACAACCATAGGAACACCTTTTGCTATTGTTGGTTTTGTTCTTGGTAAGATTATAGTTTCTTGTTTAGTTATAAGTACCGGCTCAATTCTTTTGGATATTCTGATACCTTGAGTTGTGGCTTCTTGTTCAACAACATAATGATTCGGAGGTTCAAAATTGTGAGGTCTTTGTTCAAACTCTTCATTCTCTTGGCCTTCTCGATAATAAAGAGGTGAAACAAATTTGTATTTTAGTACCACTTCCTCCTTTTCTAACTTGTTGAGTCTTTATTGTTCTTGAATCAAAGCATTAAAGTTATGTTGTTACATTAGATTTGATGATTTTAACTAACTTTTTGTCAAAGTTTAGATTCCTGACTCTTTTGTATAAACTCAACTTGTGATTTTGCATTTTCAATCTAACACTCTTTTCTCTTGGAGTTTTGTTGCAGACTATTGGTGTGCCTTTGTGCTTCACTAGTTTGCACTTCACAAGGAATAATCAATGTTACCTGAGGCGTTTTGTGCCTGGTCTTTCTTTTGTCCATGGATGTTTCTGTTTTATTCAAGAAACTCTTCTAAGTGTTTCAGATGGTTATTCTACTTAATCTGCACTCAAATTGTTGTTAATGGTAGCACCATTTTCCACTTGTTCATGTAATACAACTTGATGTAATTGTTTCCTCAAACTTCTAGTTACAATTTTATTTTCCATTTCTCCACATCCTAATTCAAATTTAAATAAACTTTTGCATTAGAACAAAATCCTCATAGTTAGCTACTTTACTTAAATATGTTTCTTAAACAAAAAAATTATGATCAAGATTTGAAAAAAATGCAGAAAACAAAATTGAAGTTCATTATCTATCTATAGAAACAAAAATTTCAACAACAAGACATAAACAACATTTTGAAATTCTCTTTGAATTCAAACCCTAGGATGGTCACCAAATGGTAATACAAAATCTCTAATCTTATATTCTAGTTTAAAATTTGGACTAAAATTTAATAAAGCTAATATTAACATAATCTGCTCATTTGGGTCTATTGAAAACTAGTTTCAAAATTAAAATCCAGTAATGAAAGTATGATAAAAAAAATCAAAATAACAACTCTAACTAATGAAACAAAGCTTTTCCAAAGATCAAAACATATTTCTCTCATACTCCATTAAAGTTCCATGTTCTAGAATGATACAATGGTCTCCCATCTCTTTTTCTTCCCCAAAATATATACTTAATAAAAAACAACCCTATGTTTTATTCAATTTCAAATGGTGATAAAAACTATGTAATCTAGCTAGTAATTCCTAAAACAGTAACTACGTAAATAAAAATATATTAACTAATAATTACCACAAGTAACTACTCCCTTAACAAGATAACAAAACATGACATTTAAGTAAACTTTCAATTGTTGCATAAACATTATCTTTTACATAACCTGAATTCACAAAGATACAAAAATGATGAAAAGAGCTATATGAAGCAGTAGGTTCACGTACAATTTGGAAGTTAAGTTGCACCAACAATAGAGTAACTTAGGTTAACATTGGAACATGAACAACTACCATTACTTTAGCAAAAGTTGTTGTAGGTATTGGAAATGTATTTATTGTGCACCTTGCCAAAGCGTGTTTAGATTAATGAAGGTTAACAAACTATCGTATGGGCAATCTTCTAACCTATAGCGAAAACAGACCGTAAGGAACCATAACATGGGGTCTAGTCGAGTTTTTGTACAATTATCATGAGTGCATCAAGGTCAAGGGTTACTTCTTTTAACAAAGGGTGGCTTGAAAAGCTCCAAGTCCCAACTAAAACCTTGGTGCGAACAACCTTCCGAGGGCAATTGCAAAGAACATAGAAAAACGCTCATCAACCTAAACAACAAGCAAACACCCAAACATAAAAACAAGGGATCACCTTAATAAGCTCCCCCCAAAAGGATTAACACCTAGGTGCAAAAAACCAAGGGATCAAAGTATAATTAAAAAGGAAATGGGTAACATATCAACCATAAGTATTGTTAAAGGTACATTGGGCAAACCAAGTCGTGCATACGATGATGCTCGTAATGTGAAAATCTATAAAGGAAGGGTTGTAGATGGTAGGTAATGGGCTACCCCCCCGTTCTAAATGTAGTGTGTCTATGGCTAGAAAGGGTAGTAAAATCAACAAAAACAACTAGTGAAATTAACGCCAATAAAAGTAAATCTAGACCGGTGATGGCTCTTGCGCTCAATTGTGTATTTTACAAGGACATTTAAAACATAGATAACTTTAAAGCTACAAGAGATTGAAAGGTAATTTTGCCCTAGAAAACAACAATAAAAGCAAAGTAGAAATGATTGATAAAGGCCTTGAAGAACTATCTAAAGAATTGATAAAACAAACTCCTTGAAAACCAATTAAGCAAATATTCATTTTTGAATTGAATGGTGGGAGCAGGCCTTTTTTTCTTGTTTTGACAATTGACAAAGTTGTGCAATTTACTTTAGAAAAGACAAGTTGAAGTTTTATTTGAGTTTTTTTTCAAAAAATCAAGCCACAAGTTTTTTCTTGAGAAAATCGATCACAAAGCCCTTTGAAACCTTTGATATTTGTAGATGGTAATGCCTTGGTTTATACAAATCAATATTGACAATTGTTGATTTCATCTTAATTTGTTTATTAAGGAAATCAAACTAGTATTATGGTCCAAAACATTATAGGACCTTATGCAAAAGCTACTTAGCACATGTTATGTCAATATATACAACCTTATAAATCAAATGTAGTACAACATAGGGGCTTTAAAGGATTCTATAATATCTCTACCTTATGCCAATATTTTCTTATATAAATTAGATTGTTATATTGAAAACACATTAATACCCTAATACATTGTAGGGGATATGCACCTTGTGTTAGCAAAATATAAGAAGAGACTTCATCTTAATCCATAGAACAATGCCTTTTGTAAGGATCCATAATTAGAACTACCTAGTTTTGCCTTCAGACATCGTAAGTAAATTGAAACAAATAAATTTGATTACAAACCAAATCCTAAAGGAGTTCGAAAACTTAAGTATTTTTTATATGTAGATAACATCATGTCAAGTGTTATAGGTAGCAAACAAGATGCCTTGGAGATCCAAAGGGCCATGCAAAACTTTATCAAGGAGGAACGGAAGTTAGACATGAAGGAATGAAAAGGTTTGATATTAAATGCAATGTCTGAAATGGCAAAATACTTAGGCACATTAACAACATATTATGATATTGGAAGTGTTATGGAAACTTTAAGCACTAACAAGGTCGCATCAAAACAACCAAAGTTCAATTGATAAAATGTTTACAATCAATTGTTTTTATTAAAGACTTAATGACTAGAACCTTGGAATGTCAATGTGCAAAATAAAACGCCAAAAGATCAGCCTAAGCAACCTCCAATCAATGATTGGCGGCCCTAGGAGACAAAAACATTGTAACTTATTTTTCATTGATAATACACGACATTGTTAACTATTAGTTTTTTGTGAAAAAATGTTCTTCCCTATGGAAAGTCATGTCCATCTAGTCTTGTGCTTTGACTTTAGCCCAAAAAAGTGGCCTATACTCAACTAAGGTTGCTTTCCATGAAATCCAAACTTGCAAATCATAGTAAAAGACTAGAGGAGGGGGAGTCCCTTTGATATACTACTTTATTTTTCCAAAAACTTTAGGATTTCACACAAGAGAAAAGACTTTCTTAGTTAGTGAAGTAGTTATACTCTATAAACCTTATAAGGGAATGAAGTGTAGATAAAGCAAACAAATTACTCACAACTTAAGGATGAATGCAAATTGTGCAATAATAAAACAACTTAAATATCTCACTTGAGACCTTTTCAATATATCTTAAAAGAGGCCAAAGATTCTTTTGAGGCAGCCATAGTCAAATTTAAGGAATAAATTACATTACACCATAAATGCCATAGTTTCAAAGAGCATAGGGGAAAATTGCATTTATACGGCAGAGATTTGTAAAAGCCAAAAAAATTTCCATGGATAAGCCACATGCAAGGAGACTTGCACGTGTGGTTATGACTTAAGGGGAGGATAAGAACCCTATTGGGATTTTTCAACATGCAGAGCTTTGCATATGAAACTTGATGATGCTTTGTGTCCTATAGAAGCCTTGGGTAGTAATCCAATTCTCACCAACTCCTCAAGGGAGGCAATGCCACCAAGTCAAGAAAGTGATTTGTTTAAGTGTAGGTAAACGAATCTTGATAATGGATGCTTTTATAAACTAGGGGATATTATTTTCATCATAGGTTGCCACCCCTACTCAATTGATGGTAGAATTGATGGTAGAAGAGAAGCCCTAGGGGGGATGAATGATTTGTGGTCATCGACTTATGTTGGTTAGGCTTAAAGGACACCAAACAAGTTGGGTAGGTTGACAAGTTTGACAACTACAAGGATGATAATCTTGGTGACAAAAACATACATTCGGGGATGGATGGAAAACCTCCCACAAAAAAGGCCACAAGTCTTTATTTGTTCTCTAGTGAGGATTGTAGTTTCAGCTTTTTCCTAGAAAAAAAAACAATTTTTTTTTTTAATGTTGCTTGCCCGACGAAAGAAAGCAATCTTGTGTGTAGACCTAATGGGAAGTATAAGAACCTAATGGAGATAATATCAGACTTAAATGTATTGATAGTGACTTACAATAAGTTGAAATCAAATTCGGGTAATATAAAAGGGATGGGACTTGACAATGAAAACACTAGAAGTTATTAGCCCATAATTATTAGATGGGTAGTTATATAGTAGACAGTCCATTTAATGGACAAATAGGGGCGGTTTTTATGGGGGTACCTTGAAGTTTGGTATAATATGTGTTCTCATTGAAACTTTTGAAAAGGATTCATTTAATTAGACTATAACACTTGATGAATCAAATTTTAAAAATTAAAAATAAAATGCCATCATTTCATTATAAGGTGGACTTTTCAAGTGATACAAGATGTGATGATCATAGTCCATAAAAAGTGTTATGGACTTTTATTACAAAGTAAACATTTTTTAATTGTTGATTTTTTTTCCCTAATATGATTGTGAGGTTACTATAATCCTAAAATAAAGGTTTCCAATCAAATCTAATATTTTAATTTATTAGGATTTTGCAAGATTACCAATAGTTTAGAAAGTTCATAACTTATTGAAATGGAAAATTTGATAAATGTTGTTTTATAAAAAGTGACATTACTACCCAACATAACATTTGCCGATTATAAAATTTCAAAAAAATATGTTTTTGCTTCCAAATTTTCCCCTAGTTGATCAAATTGGAGCACATGTCATAATTTTGAAAACTTGTAAGTTTAGGGTTTAGGTATTCTTCTTGCCTCCTACCTTCAAATGGACTAATTTGCATTCCCAAAACATCAAATACTTGCATTAGAAATTATGAAAAAGGAAAATTGGACGCCAAAATTTGCCACTTTTGGTCCACCTTAGTGTGCAATCACCTTTCTATAAAACCCAAGAGAACCGAGATTGATTATTCCAAAATGTTGTGCAAATTTTTATTTATTTTTTACTTGTGTTTAGAATAGCAAAAGGATGCCATCAAGATTTTAGCTTTTTGTGTATTATAATACTTGTTATACACCACTTTCTGAACAAAAATGGTTCACCCCTAGTGTGTTTTCACCTTGTAGTTGGGGGTTATGGTAAAAAGGTTTGAATTCTAGTAGGAGGTCAAGTTCAATTTGGTATTAATGATAATATGAGGTCCATAAATTGTAATGCCAATGGGTTAGGTTCCTTAGAACATTTGATTTGCCCACAACCCAAAATGGATTAATATTATTGGCCAGTTGGTGTTCAATGTTAGTCAATTAGAGGATTTTGGTAGAATTTTGGTCCATTTCCCAATCCATAAAATACATGTTTTGGGTGAAAGCACATTAAGCCCCTTGAAAATTGTAATCACAAGTATTTTTTTTTGCAATTAAATTTTTTGGTAACTTATGGACATCACATCTTGGATTATTTTTGTTTGTTTTAAGTACATTTGATTGGCTTTAGACTTAATTTAATCCATCATTTTGAAAAATTTAGCAAACAATGAGTAATTTGAACATATGGAGTATATTTGTGACAAAATAATATTCATCACAAAGTTTGAAAATTTGAATATATATTTCAAAATTAAGGTTGTGGATGGAATTCTTAAGTGAAATTTTTAATGATGTATGATATTGATATACAACAATTAAATTAAAGAAAAAATTGAAAATTTCAAATGCTCTAGATGAAATTCCATTTAAAACATGTGTTTTTTTGCATTTGTTTAACAATGAATGCATAATAATAACCTTATTTTTAGGAAAACCACTACCATATCAAAGAGGAGGAGATTTTAAAGATGGGCATTGCATTAATTGTTTCATTTTTAATTTATTTTTGGTAATGTTTCATGAATAAAAAACATTAGGCCCTATGGCCGTTGAAAAATTGTAAGTTATATACTCTATGTACATTGATTTTATCCAATCTTCCTCATCTAAATTTTGAGTTCCAAAATGTTGTTATGCAAATTTTTAAGTTTTTTGCTTAGATAGCCAAAGGATGCCATCAAGATTTTAGCTTACTACATACAATAATATTTGTTATACATCATTTGTTTTGAACAAAAGTGGCTCACCCTTAGTGTGCTTTCACCCTTTTGCACAATTGGGAGATTGAAACTTGAACCAAGCTACTAGAACAAGAAACTAGTTGCCCACATATGTTATGTAAGTTTTGATTTTTTGAGCTAGGAAGTAATATTTTTTGTGGTTTTTAGATAACCATGTCTTATTTCCCAAAAAGGTCTCATGAAAGTATTAAGTTATATTTGTTGATTTGGCTTGTTTGATTGGTTGTTAAAAACAAGCTTAAGCAAGTAGAATTGAACTTAATATTTAGTATTTACATTGAATGTGATTTTGATTTCTTGAAGAATTGAAAGTCTAAAGTTTAAGATTGTGAAGAACTTGATTCAAAACTCAATTGGAGGTTTCAAAATTAGTTGGAACCATAATTGGTATCATAAAACAATAATATATATAGATAATTTACCATTGGAGGACAAAAATTGAAACCATTTTTATTCCCCTTTGACCCAATAAAAGTAATAATATATTTAAAACTTTCCCATTGTTTTCAATGTTAGTTTTCTTTTCGGCATAGAGTTATGACTAGAGAATTGAAGCAATCTTTAAGACAATTGACATTTTTCAAAAAATCATAATCAAATTAAGAAACCCAATTATGGGTGCATTGAAAAAACTTGCATTCAAATATGACGCACCCCCAATTCTTTTGATGGATTCAACTGTGAATCGAAAGGGTGAAAATAGTAGAAGGACAAGGAGTTGGGGTACACTTCTTGGTTCGTAGCACTTTGGGGGTAGAGGGGCGTGCTAGAGTTCTAAGATAGGGATCATGAAAAGTGATAAGCAAGTCAATTACTCACACAAACCTATACAAACTAAACAACAAGTTGGTTAGTGTGTAGTTGGAGCACTTTTGCTACATGGACAAATTAGGGGCAAACATAACAAGACTCACCATGGCCTGAGCTTGGGGGAAGCCACCACCTTTCCCTTATAGTATTATTTTTGCTTGGTCACAGGGCTAGCACTCAAATGTCATTTTGTCTTGGGACTCCCAAGTTGGGAGTCTCGAAATTCTCAAAATTGGGACTTTTGCGACTTTTGAATCCCATAACTTCTTCTACAAACCTCTGATTGAGATGAGGTCTAAAGCAAAGTTGTAGCCCTTGTCAAGAAATTTTTAACAGTATGTGGCATGCACTTGCATGCAAATAAATCGGGGCGATTATCGACTTTTAGTGGTCAAGAGTCAAATTGGTAGTTTGACTCCCAACCCTTCTATGAACACCTTAGAGGTTTTTTTCTTAGAACATGTGAAATGTGCACCCTCGGTAAGTGCAACTTCTAAAAGTGCAAGTACAACATCATTGAAGTAGCCATCTTGGATAGAGTCACACTCGGTTTTTTGTTTTTCTATGTTTGCCTTTAGATCCTAAAGGCATAATAACAATTTTGACAAAGAATCCTTTGCCACTAGCAAATGGTATTGCATGTCATCTAACTATGTTTTATGACACATGAGGTCCTTGTTAACCTCAAGCTGCATTTGTAGCAATTTATTTGATTCACATTCTGCTTTTGGCAATTAACTTTAGATTGAAATGCAATATTCCAACAATTGATTGATGTTCATTATTGGCTCAGGTTCTATTAGAGCAACTGCAACCTTAATGTCATCCATTGGCTCCCCTTCAACATTTAAATTTCCTTCCTCCTCATCAAGCCTAAAGTTTTTTTGTTCTAAACTTAAAGAATTTGTTTTCATTAACAATCTATGAATGTGTTTTTTCCTCGTCCAGGTTGCAAACAAGGCTTAGTTCAAGACATGACTTCCCTTCTTCTTGCAAACTATACCTCTAGCCATGGCAATGACTTGGTAGCCATGTTTTCTGATGAAGAACCATCCATAGGTTTGTTATACGAGCGATCAACTCAGGATCACCACATTGCATGTACTTGTAACCATTCTTATTAACAAACCCACCAAAAAGGGCTTCAACCTCCAATTTTTAAAAATCTTTTGAAACCTTCAAAGTTTTTGGGCACCACCCCTGATGATTAAGGTTGTAGACCTTAGCAAAGTGACTTAAATTGATAAACTCAACACCTTGTGCAATAATAGGGGGAACATAAGATTGACATTTACAGAACCTTTAAATTTGTTCCCTTCCTATTTGACCTTAAACCTCTTGCCATTGCTTGGTTTATTAAAACCCTAACCTTGCAATTGTTCTCTCAATTTGCTTCCATTTGTTTGAGACATTTTAGCTAGGACAATAATCATAATGCAAGTTGGCTTTGCATGTTTCAACACAAATGGTATAGAAAGAGGTCAAGAACATCATGTCCAAATCAAGAAAGAAAGAGATTCTTGACAAAAAAAATGTTAGGTTGAGTCTCTGTGTAAACTCTATGTGTGCATAGGCTAAAATTTGAAAAAGAAACCCGTGTTGCATTTACATGTGACCTTGACAAAGTGGTCAAATTGACATGTTGATTGTCTTGTTTAAGGCACTTTATTTAAAAAAAATACATTAGTCCATCTAAATGGTGAACTCCCAAATGCCACATTTGGGCCACCTAAGTGTGTTTCTAACCTACTATTTCAAATTTTTCATGTTTCTAATGAAGGTTTCACATTCTAGGGTCTTGTGTGAGTGGTCTTAATGAAAGGTTTTGACCATCGATGACATCAATTGACACTGGTATGTTCTTTTCCATTAGAGCCAATTTGTATTGTCACATCAACTCCTTGTTAATGAAACATGTTAATGCGCCATAATCAAGAAGTGTTCGGGCCTCCATTATTACAAACGTACTACATTTGACAATAAACATGGTGTTGGATCTAAAAATAGGCTAGGACCATTTTCATTACATGATGCATCAAGGTCTAGCTTTGTAGTCCCTACAAAGAGTAGACATGTTCGTTTTTCAACTCATCTAGTTGTGGATTAATAATAGAGATGACATGTGCTACATGTGGACCATGTTTCTTTGGACATTTGTGGACAACATGACCTAGTTTTCCATAATACAAACAAAGATTATTTGTACATTGATGTCTTTTCTCTTGTTTCATGAAGGGCTTGAATTTTATCTTATCAATCTAGATGGGGTCATCCTTTTGCAAGGTTGCCGAGGGTTAGGTTGGCATTGTAGGTGGAAAGCTCTTTTGTGTTGCTGATGGTGCAAAATTCTTTTGTGTTGCTGATGGTGCAAAATTCTTTTGTGTTGTTGATGTTGGTTCATGACACCTCTTTTGTCGATCTTCAAAGAACCTATTGTCACATCGAACAACTTGTGCAATGACTTGACTTAATGTTGAAAGGTCTAGAAGGGTGAATATCAAGTCCTTCACATCACCTCATAACCCAAATTGGAATTGATTTATGAATGTTGTTTCATCCCATGAAATATCACAAACCAACTCTCTAAATTTTGATGCATATATTGTAGTTGAATGCAATCCTTCATGAAGAGATCATGTTTTGATGCTAGATGTGCATTCTTTGTCCAAATTTCCAAAAGTGACATTGAATTTTTCAAGAAATGTTTCAAAGTTGATGAACAAGGGTGATTAATGATCCAACAAAGGTGTGAACCAAGCAAAGGTCATGCTTGACAACAAAGTGTTAATGAGTTCAACTTGGGTTGGGCTAGTTGGATACCAATGAGGATGAAGTTGAGTGACCAAATGCACTTGGTTGACAAAACCTTGAAACTTTGAACCTATGTTATCAAACTTGTTAGGTAGGTTGATCCATGGCATTTTTGGTCAGGGTTGTGTTGTAGATATGCATCCCAAAGAAGTTGAAGCTTGATTGGTTTGCAAATGAGTAATATATTCACAAAGTGTTTGATTTTCCAATTAAACTAAAAGTTAATTGAAAGTGAATTAAAAGTGAACTAAGAATTAACTGGAAATGAACTCAAAATGAATCAAGAGTTAAGTTGAAGTGAACTCAAAGTTAACTAGAAGTGAATTAGGATTGAACTAAAAATCAATTAAAAATCAACTAAGAATTAACTGGAAGTGAATTAAAATTGAACTAAAATTTAATTCGAAGCTAACTAAAAGGGAATTAAAATTAAATTAAAAGTTAGGTACAAGTTTATTACAAATCATGGGTGAACATTCAAATGAATGAACTTTATGGCATTGGCATCTATGACAAAGCCATAGCTAGGGTTCTGAAAGGAACATGAAGGCTAAACACATTTTAACAACAATGTAAACCATAGCTAGGGCTAGGTACATTTTGAAAGAAATGTAAATTGGAGCCAAGGTTTCAATAGGAACATGAGGGGCTAGATACATTCCAAAAGGGACATTTATCATAACCAAAAAAATAATGGAAACAATATGGGCCAAATGCATTCTAAAAGGAATGTTTACCAAAGCTAATGTCCGAATATTAGGGATTATGATATAGTTTATGGAAGCACACAAATGTGTACCTATTGTGTAGATTGGGTTGGTAATATGGATGAACATAAATCCACATCATGTTATGTTTTCTTATTTTGAAATGGTGCTATAAATTGGAATAATAAGAAGCAAACATTTATTGTTATGTCATCAATATAAGCTAAATATATGGCAGCTTCACAAGCAACAATGCAAACAATGTGGCTTTCATAACTTTTTGGGAGCATTGGTGTTCCATAGATGAAACCCATTGTCATATATGATGAAAATCAAAGTTGTATATATTTATCAAAGAACTTAGTATTTCATGTTCGCACAAAACATATCAAGATTCATCATCATTTGGTGTAAGAAAAAATAGAAAAATGCTTAAGTTGGTGTATTGCAACACGAAAATATGGTTGTAAATATTTTGACCAAGGGACTTTTTGTTGACAAGCATGAGGGAAAAAACACAGTCAAAGGGCCACTCAAATGACTGGACATTTAAAAAAAAATTCATTTTTGTATGTTTGAAAAATGACAAAGGAAACATAATAATTTGGATTGTCATAAAAAAAATTGGAATATTTTCCATTAATTGAAAATTTTATATGCTCAAAGTTTGACACAAATGAAAAATGTTTTTGCATGTTCAAAGCATTTAAACCTTGGGAGTGGATAGTCCTTATTTTTTTCAAACGTCATTTTTCCTACCAAATGTGCACCATTCCTTTTCAAAATTGGGGAGGCTTTTAACATTGATAATTAAAAGGGCAAAAGGACTTGAACTAATGAATTTTTTTATATAACCGATTTGAACACATTTGATTCAAATGTGCTTTCAACCTTGAAAATTATGGATTTTGAAAATGTGGCCTTAACAAAAGTTGTTCATATTTATGCAATAAAAGGCATGAATGCATAATATATATGATATAAAATCAATTTTTAGTCAAAACATATTTATATATAACATGAAATGTTAAACTGAGTATCCAAAATATTAAATTATAATTTATAAGCCAACACAAAATTGACACGTGTCATGTGTAGTCTTTGAAAAAGGACTTTTACTTTGGCACCCTTAGCTCCTTTGATTATGTTTTCACCCATGAATATTTGTGACATTTGATGATTGTGATTAAGTGCACAACTTGATAGTTTGTTAAGTGGAGGTGTTGGATATCAACTACCTACCAAGTTATTTAAGTTACTTTAACCAAGTTATAGTTACTTGAGATGTTTGTGTTACATGCACCTACTTTTGGGACTATGAGAGATGTTAAGTAAGTTTACTTGAATATCTATAGCTAAGTTTAATGTGAAATATTTCAATGTATGAGGTGATGGTCTTGTCCATGTGCTTTCTAAGGTAGGTAACATGTGTATGGGGTGTTCACCTCCTACTTAGATTAGGCAACTCAAGGGCGAATTGCAAGTTTGTAGCAACATATCTATGATCCTAACATTGGGTGGAGGCGTATAATAAAAATTAGTGTTTTTATCATCTCTATTCTCTCATCAATTCGCTGTCAATTGCCAACACTCCTCACATTGAAATAATGCAAAATTTGCCAAATTAGAAAAAACCATGCTCCATAGTGAAACCTTCAAAGTTTCAAACCCCTATACTACAGGGGTGGTGGCTCAGTGGTATAGCCCCTGTTTGGGACTTTGAGACCTCAAAATAGGTTCTGGGATCAAACCCAATGGTGTGAGGTGTGAAAGCCCTGCCAGCTGTTACCAATGAGCTTGAGTTGGAATTGACAACAGCTTGTCGGTTGGGGCCGCTGTTATGCTTCCCCAAAAAAAAAGAAAAATATTCAAACTCCTATCATGAATATATTCTCCTCACCATGGGTCAGGTACCAAAGGTGTTTTAGGATATTCCACACCATGGGTCATTGCTAGAGGTAATGGGCCATGGCCTTTTCCTAGAATAAAAGATGAGGGGCTGCCATGATGACTTCCAAGAAGCGAAAAGCTCAAAAGCATAGAGGGGTTGGGGGAAGGTCAGGCCAGGGGGGCTTCTACGGTTGAGGACTCTGGAAGGAAACAAACAAAAAATCCAGCATTCTGCCAATGCATGACCAACAAAGGAAATGGTCATATATAGCTTTGCAATGAGAACTAGAAAATAGGATTTCACTGGACAGGAGAAATCACAAATTGGAAGTGGGGTCCAGACACAAGAAATTCCTGAATGGAACGAAATGACAAAATACGAGCAAGCACGAAGAGGAGGCCCCAGCAAGCACAAAAAAAGGATCGAACTCTTCTCTTTACACTTGCGAAATCCAAATGTAGCACTCAATTTATGCGGCACAAGTCTCAAACTTTCTGGATGTGTGGGGCCAAGTGGCGTGAGCATTTGGCACGAGACAAAAATGCCTCGACAAAAGAATTCATTCATCCTGAGGTTGTAGGATGGATCATGGGGCAGGAGGTTGAGAGGGGTGTGTGAAAATGCAAGCACCTAAAGAGCTTGTTGTAAAACTTTTGCATCCATTTGCTTTCTTGGAGGGGTGAACTTCATATTGTGAAATTGTTGTGGGGCAAATCTAACCTTCAATATGAGCTATCAGTTGCAACAAAAACAAAAATAAAATAAAATAAATATCAAACTAATACATCAGTGTTTCTTTTTCCAAATTTTCCCCCTTAAAAAAAAAAGCAAAAAAACAAAAGTGGCAAATTTTTGCTGAAGAATACATTTCACACACTGGCAAAGTGTTTGCTCAGATTGACCACAATGTCCACAATTTCCACAATGGTCCAAACTATTCAATATCTTACAAAATCTATGCCAAATTTCATTTAAATTAGATTTGATCAAAGTTAAATATATTCCTAAATTTGTAGATTTGGATTAGGTTCATTTTCATATGTAGAAATATTTCAAGCTTTAATTAGATATCCATTGATTTAACACTTCTTTGACATAGGTTACAGGTCCTACCTCCTTTCAGTTATCGGTACTTCCAGTCCGAATTAAATTGGATTGAACTTCAGGAATTATTATATTTCTTTCTGGATATATTATCCCATCTTTCAGTTGTGTTTTCAAATATTATATTTCAACCAACAACATTTTAAGATGCCTTAATTGGTTGTCATCTTAAACTAAAAGTTAAGTTATCCTGAGCAAAGGGATCCTAGTTTTGAAATCACAACTTCAGCCATATTGTGTGGCTTTTACAATATTCCTAAACCACTCATTACTATAGTTTCGAATTTCCAAAAAAATTGAACAATTATCGAGTGCAAAAGTAAGGTGTGATCTAGGATGCACTGATGTTATTAGGTAGGTAACTCTACCTTAAAAGGTGTTGAACATATTAAGCAAATTTGGGCAATGATACTCCAAAGCCAAAAATTGTACAAACTTCAAAACATGAACTTAATGTTTGAACACCAAACATGCTTTGTCATTTTGGAGTCTCTTCTTAGTTTGAAAATTGAAATTCTGGTTAAAAGTCACCATGTTATTTTAGCACAAGTGCTATTGGTAGCTCATTCTCTAGCTTGAACCCCCTTGGCAGACATCCTTTCATCTTCTAACATTCAACATTTTAATAGTGCCCACCACACCAAACCTTATTTTATATTCTCACATCCAACTCATGATACCATGCCTGCATTGCCAAAAAATAGCTGGTAACAAGTATTGGAAGTAATCTACCACATCTCGATATTGACTAGTCTAGTAAATAATATTACCATTGAACTTTGATATTTGCCTAGTCCAAGTATAGACTTCAAATTTTGATAATCAGATGCTAGTTTAGTATGATCCTTAAAAACATTTTTTATTCCATGTTATGTCAATGGTTCACATAATGACTCCAATATCTTGAGCCTCAAAATTGAGGCACTAGATTAGTATGATACTTGGGGGGTTACTTATACATTACATAAGGGACTATTTAAAGATTATTTAGGGGGTTATTTAAGGGATACTTAAGGACTATTGAAGGACTAACCTTGGTTAGGGAATGTCTAGAGACTATTTAAAGGACTACCTAGGGCTTATTTAAGAAACTATATGAACTTCATAAGTTAGGGGATACATAGGGAGTTATTTAAAAGCTACTTGGGGGCATACTTAAGGATTAAGTAAGGCCTTACCAAAATTAGAGGATAATTAATTGTTATTTACAAGGTTATTTAGATGATGGGCTATCTAAGGTGCTACATAATGCTTACTTAGTTGTATATAAGGGCTACCAAAACTTTAATCCAAAATCATAATCCAAATGATCTAGTAATTAAAAATATATATAATTCTGATTTTTTACATCATTTCAACCTGAAAAGTATTATTTCAACCCATGCAAAGGTTTTTTTGTGGTAGAAATGGGTCTAATTCATCAATTTTCAATTTTTTTTAATTGCTAGATTTCTGTGACATTTTCCAATAGGTAGCCAAAAATATAATTTAGGGATGCTTTCTTTTTAAAATATTCATATTTTTACAGCCAAATTTGGCTATATAAACTAGATATGAAAGAAAAAGGATAATTTTATGTCTTGAGTCCCTATTGGGTCATTTAATGTAGAATTTGGAAATTTTAAAATTTTGATAAGAAATTCAAAATTTGGCAATTTTATTTTGTTTAAAAACATTATTTTTTTAAAGGTCTAGGCAAGGTGGCATTAACCACATGGGTAAGACCAACCAATAGGTTGCATTAACATTTTCTGCATGATCTTATGGCTATTACAAGCTGAAGCATGTGAGTGCAAGGTGGCTATTGTCATTTTTGTAGGATGTGATTAGGTGGTTGCTTTAATAAGGTGAAAATTTTATTACACAATATTGATTATGGATGGAAAATTAGCAACTTGAATGCCTTCAAGGGGCTATTTGAACCCCATTTATGATTATGTTATGCCTTATTGCAATTGAAGGTTGATGGGTGCAAGTATGTAGATAGGAGCCAATGGGATTACTTTACAAAAGGATTGTGAGTCCTTTTTAATCATTTTTCACTTTTTCATATGAAAGAATTTTTAAATGAAATCTTTTGCAACTTGTTATTAAAAATATATATAGTTGCCCCAATAGACCACATGTTTTGTGTTAATCATTGTTGAATAAATATGAAAATTTCAAAGTATGTAAATTTTGCCAGATTTTACATTTCAAATTGAAAATTTATCATAATTTTGAATCATACCAAAATATGTTAATTATTTTAGGATTTTGTTTTTTATATTATAAACTACAACTTTGTTTTCTATGTCATGCACATTACACCACATTTACATGCGGTAAAGGACTTTTGAAAATTTAAAACTGAAAAAATATTTTGAATTAAAAAAAAATTTAATTCCTTGTGTTATTACAATAGTCCTTTGTAAAATTAACCACAATTTGATGCGACACCTATTCAAGTTCAAATGTCCTTTTTTAAAACCAAAACCCAAAATTTAATTGAATGAATTTTTAATTTGGATTCCTCAACATTCATATTAGTCATATAGCACAACTTGGAATGATTAACATAATTTTAAAATATCATGAAGAAAACATACGTAAAAAAGTTCACAATTTTCTTCACTATCCAACATGGTTTTTGGCTCTTAGGTGAAGTCACAATAAAACGAGCCAAAAATGATGTTAGATGGGCCCTAAAAATAGTTAAGATTGAAGAAATATTTATGTTTTACCATTTAAAACCATGGCAATCATGGCAAGTTGGTCATTATTCATATGAATGTTAAAAAATTCAAACCAAAAATTCATTTGATAAAATTTTAAGTTTAAATTTTGATTTAAGACCTTTGAAAATGAACACTTATTGTGTCAGATTGAATCAATTTTGTGAAGGACTATCACAAGGATTCATATAATAAAACAAAATTGATGGGAAAAAACTTAAGAAGATAAAGACCTATTAGCCACATTTAGAAAACACTCATACCATAAAATATGTGAAATTTTAAAACTTTAAAAATTCAAAGAACTTTCCAAAATTGACCCAAAATTTTAGAACTTGAATTTTTTTTTACCACATATAAATAGTGTATAATGTACATGATGCTTTAAGAAGAGTTGTAGTTTATTGTACAAGAAAACATAAAAATTCATAAAATCAAATTTTGGTTATGATTTGAAATTGTTATCATTTAAAACGATGAAACATAAAATTTATAAGGAATCAACACATTTTCAAAAAAATCATATTTATTCAAAAAAAATTAAAAATCATCTACCTAAGCAATTATATGAATTTTTCATAACAATTTGTAAGAAAAATCATTCAAAAATTCATTTTGTATGAAAAAAAAATTGGGCAAAAAAAATACATAGTCATTTTTTAAAGTAACACCGTTGGTTTGTTTTATCTTGTTTATGCCCTCCTATCTCTGTACTCGCACCTTGATATGTATTTTGTAAAACCACTACAATTTCAAAAGATGTAAATAAATCAAAGTTATATAATAAGATGCATGCATTCAAGGCGGATTGAACATTGAACCCCAATCTGTAATTAGATTTTACTCAATTGTAATTGAAGGTTATTTATAAGCCAAAGAAACCATACATCTTTCAAAAGTACCATAAAAATGAAAACAAACATAATTTTAGTATAAACATGCAAAAACAACAAGATGGGTTAAGGGATGTGGAATGGAAATGTGTCAAGAGAATAAAACTTTTGAACATACATCCTAATGACTATATCCAAGTGAATTATGAAATGATTTCTCAACTGAATCTTGATATAAGTCAAGGTTGAAACGGTCCATTCAAACCATTACACCATGTGCAATATAATTTATTTTGCTACAATGTAAAATGGACTTTTAATTTAACACTAGTATGGACTCCCCATATGTCGAAAAATACTCCACCTTAGTGTGCTTTCACCCCACAATAAAATATTTTTTATTTTTCCTAGTTACTTACTACCTATTACCTATCTTGTTTATTTATTTATTTAAAATTACAAAATTATCACATATGGGTGAAAGCATGGTAATGTAGACAAAAACAAATGTTGTGCCCAAAATGTAATTTGAAAATGACAGAATTTTTGATATAAACACATGAAAGTAGGTTAAAAAATTGTGATAGTAAAAATATGAAAAAAATGGCCCTCCATTTAATTTATAGTAAGTTGAATATAAAATTTGAATATGTGAAATTTTGAACTTGATAGGGTCAATTTGGTGTTCAAACCTACTTTCACACTAGAATTTTTATGTATTATGATTATAGCATGCATAATTTGATAATACACAAGTATTTTGAAGGCTCCATTAACTTGAAAGTAAAAAAAGTTCAATATTTCATCTATTTGCAACCCATTTTGTAAGATTGGAAACTTCTTGTAAGTAGATCCAATTTTTGTAAAATCTATTTAAATCTACATGAAGATATTGATTTTTCAAAACTATAATACTAAATTGAAAGATTATCTTCATATTAATCATTGAATAAAATAAAATAAAATATATATTTTCAATGCATCAAATATCTTTTTGTGTTTATTTGTAATTTTTTGTGACAAGGTACAAAGGCTATATACTTGACCATGCTTTCACCCATATCCACACAATAAAATATCAACAATTTAACCAAACTACTACTTATCCTACTTATTACTTACTATTTAACCTGATAATTAATTAATGACCTAACCTACCAACTACTTACCTAGTTTACTTAACCTAATTAAATCTAACCTTCATAACTTAATTTACTAATTAGGCTTACTAAATTAGCCTACTACTACCTACAAATAACTTAGGCCACATGGGTGTGTATCATAGTTAAACAAGCCAAAAACCATGTTAGATGATAGAAAATTTGTGAATTTTGTCAAATGTATTTATATAATGCCACTTTAATGTCGTGTTGACTAAAAATATTTGTGCTAAATGATTTATATGAATGTTATAATTTAACAAATTAAGTTTTGGTTTTAGTAAAGGACTTTTGAACTTTCACACCAAAAAATCAATTTTATAAAACACTAGGTTAAGGACGCTTTTAATAAAAAAACTTAGATGGGAAAAAGAAAATGATGAGTAACCTACCATCCACATTTGAAAAACATTCATAATTTTAATATTGTGGTACTTGGAATTTTTTGAAATTTGAACTTAAAATGTTCAAATTTCAAAAGTCATTAGCCATGTGTAAATGGGTCATAATGTGTATGACATATGAACAAAGTTGTGGCTTAAATACAAAAAACTAAAGCTTAAAGTAGTTAGCATATTTTAGTATGATTTGAAATTATGATCATTTTTCAAAATGAAATGTAAAATTGATAGAAACTAACACTTCTAACAATTCATATATGTTAAAACATAGTTAAACAAATCATATAATTTATCGGGGGGAATTGTAAATATTTTAAAAAACATGTTGCAAAAAAAATCTTTCAAAAAATCCTTTCTATGAAAAAAATCCCATTTGTGACTCTCTTTTGTCACTGTTGGTGCATTTGATTGTGATTGCAACCAATGGACTAAATATGTAAGCTAATTTAAGCTACCAATGCACGTAAGCTTACGTAGTTTAAGTTAACCTATTAGGCTTACTTAGCCTAATTTACTTACTAAATTATAATAGTTTTTTAAACAACCTATTCGCCAATAAATTAATTTGTACACTTTGAATTGCTATAGCAAAAATTTCATGTGTTATTTATTTATTTATGTATAGTTGTAGAAGTAATGTAGTGGCCAATCATCAATGGATGCCACCCATAATGGACGACATATGTTCAATTTTCATCAATATTTTCATCTAAACTTATGGTAGTCACACATTATAATCTCATGTTTGACTAAAATTTGGATTTGTGAAAGTTTAATCATATATCATGTGACTACATGAACACTTATAACTAAAGTACCGCATATGATTAGTACAAGTTTAGTCACAAATTGGGTTGCTTTGGACACTAGTTGCACATTAGTAACAAAAATATGGTTGGAATGGATAAGATTTCTTTTAATGTCCAACAAGGCCAACTTGTTGAACATGTCACACCATCATCACCAGTTGTCTTTCAGTGACAATATTATGGCTTGAACAAGGCAAGGTGCCCAAGAAATGTCTATTCAACATTAGGTATAACCAATAATATAGGTAGATTAGTCATGTAACCTTTTGTCTCCATGACTTTAGCCACTTCTATCTTTCCAAATTCCTCTTTAGAGAATGATTAAGATATGCATACACACTCACCAACAATGCTTTCAATCTTCCCAAATATGGGTAGACTAAAGAAGGTGAAGGCTACTAAGTTGGTCGTGTGAACTATGTAATGCATATGAATACAACAAAATGAAGACTTTTTATTAGGTGGGTTGCAACCTCAATTTTGATGCCTTGGAAGGTGGCATCACCATTTGCACTGAAATAAACAACCTTAGTAGGTAATTAGTCATGGTAATATATCCCCTAAAAGCCTTCACAAAATTTTAGATCATGTTCGTGAGGTTTGTTTATGCAACCTTTTGTGATTGGTTTTAGATTCTCCAAGATTAATTGGCATCCATTTGGAATCTTCAACAACATGAACATGCATTGAAAAAAGGTAGTGAATTGAATTTTTTTCCTTTCAACCTTATTGTGTTTCACAATGTGGAGCTAAATGCCATCATGTCCAATTGTGGTGTAAATCTTTTCAATCCAAACATTATCATGTGTTGAAAATGGGAAAGCAAAGCAAAGTTCTTTTATGCATTGTTAAACGGCAAGAATGTGTGATGAAAAAACTTGGAAACACACAAGTTTAGTTAACACAAGAATGAAAAGTAAAGCATTGTTAATTGCAAGAATTCACACTGGAAGAACTTGAAAACACATGGATTCAAACAAGAATGAAAAGCAAAGCTTGATGCACTTATTGTTTGCAACAAGCCCTTCAAATACAAAAGATGGAGAAGTTCAAGCTACTCTCATTGTGCACCATCATTGTGCACTAGAAGCCCACAATTTCTGTTTTGTAGTCATAAGATCTCAATGCTCATTGTACAATTCAATTTGATTCTTGAAAATCCCAAAACACATTTGTAAAGCCCATTTGTTTAACCTATGTTGGGTGATGTTGTTTTCACAATCATAGAAGTTGCGTGACACTCTACTCATATCTCAAGAAAGAAAAATAACAATGTGCAACGAAAAGGAAGTGCAAGAATGTGGTTAGCTTGTTCTTTGACATCAACCTAGTTAACAAACCCCTCCTTTAAGAGATACCCTAGCCAATAACATATCACATCTTCAAAGTTGATGTTTATGATAATATATCCTAAACGCTGGTGAACTAGTAGGTGAAAAGCAATATTCTACTAATCAATTTTTGGCCAAATCATAGCCCTAAACCCCATTATGGGTGTCGCATGTGAGGATCTAAGGTCACACAAACTTGATATTTCAACCCAATAAAAAAAGATGGTGGGGGCGGGTACTGGTACTGTACCTACAACTCATGTTTGGAAAATTTTGCCAAAATAAAATTTAAAAAAAAAAAACAAGTTCGAAAGCCTCAATCTGAAGATTTTAGAATTTTAACAATATTCCCTAAGTATGCTAAATCTCCTAAGTAAATTTCAAAGTTATCTTGTGTTTCAAATTGGATTAAATTTTCCAGAATTTTGGCAAATTGCTCTTAGTTTTTTTTTTTCATCTGGCCCTCTTACGAATTAATGAGTGTGGAACATTAGTCGTAGGTAAGGTATTTTTTAAACCTGTAGTAAAGGAACAGGGTCCACGCCGATGCCTACTGACAGCGGTTAATTCCACGGGCACAATTTCTTTCTCATCCGCACGTTCCCGACACCTCCAGCGCTCTCCAGCGCTCTCCACGACGACACGTAAATTGTCTTCTCTTCTCGTAGCTCTGCGTCAGCCCTTTCTCTCTCTCTCTCTCTCTCTAAATTTCTATACCTACATCTCTCTGCATAATTTACAACTCTAGATTTTATGATTTCCTTGCTCTCTTAACTACTGTCCGGAAGTTTTTTCAGACGTCGTTAATATAAGTAGTAGTCTCCTGCAGAACTTTTGTCCATATATTTGTAGTGAAATGCTCAAGAGGTGGTGACTTATAGTAGTGGTAGTAGTAGTTGACGTTTGTTATACTACTACTCGTGTGTTGTCGCAATTGTGAACCTGTTGTTCTTGTCGTCGTTTTTTCGAGTGGAAACGGAATTGTCGTGGTAGATCTCCGCCGGCAGTTTGTTGGCTGTTTTTTTCTTCTGTAGTCGTACGCACGTAGATTCCTTTACTTGTAGCAAGTTTACTTTATTAATTTCTCGCGCTTGAGAAGACTCTAGAATTTCTCCTCCTGGTAGTTGCAATCGGTGGTGGTGCGGTTAATGAAGCTGCAGTTGTTGGTTAGAGCTCTGGCCTAATTGAGTGTGAGTGATTCGGGGGCGGTGTTGATCTCTCTCGCTCGCTCTGCTCTGAGCATTAGCGTGCGCTTTGTTTTCTGAACGAAAGTCCTTTGTTTTTCCGTCTCCTTTGTGCGAAAAACTCTTTTGGGTCCTGGCAGCTCCCCCTGTTTGTAAGTATCCTGCAGCTACTTATAAAGAGTGAAAGATTCCCGGCTCACACCTTGCTGTGATCATGAATCCTGCATGATCTTAACGAGGGAGCTGGGATCTATGATGGCTTGCCACACAAATTTTGTATCTTGCAAGTGTGCATGCACTAGTGTACTAGCTGTAGTTGCATGAGTACTCTGATTCTCTTATAATTCTGGGCTGCAATATTATATATGATTCACCAACCCAGCAAACTATTTCTCAGCTTCATGTGCAGCAAGAACAGTGACCAACAAGAGTCCTAAACATATATATGTATATGCACTCATTAAATGCAGGTGCAGCTAGCGGGAATTCACCAGAGTATTATAATACCGAGACCTGTAGCACCTACGAGTGGATGAGCTGGGTGTGAAGCTTGAGCTGAGGAGAATGATGATCAAGGGTGCACAAGGGGTAGCAGTAGCTGCTGCCATCGGCAATTTATTGCAAGGCTGGGATGGTGGTGCAATTGCAGGTACGTGCCCTGTTTGTGAACAGGCCCTCCCCCACGACTTATATCCTCCTAGGAAGTCACCGATGCAGCTATGATCACTCTTCTACACAAAATGCTGCTATTTGTGAGCAATGTACTAGAGATCTGAAGCAGCTGGCAGGCTCCTACCGCTGCCGTTGCTTCTGGCTCCCTGCACTGAGGTTCTGCTGGCTGGTGAGTCTGGGGTCAAGGTCATGGGAGCGATGAGGATTGGTAGTTAATCCATGGCCTAACGCGTGTGTGTCTGCAGGAGCATTGCTGTATATGAAGCCAGAGTTCAATTTGGATGCAACACCTGCTCTAGAGGGTTTGGTGGTGGCATCAACTCTCATAGGAGCGGTGGCAAGTGTAACAGTGGCAGGGCCTTCAGCAGATTGGCTGGGTCGGAAGACTATGCTGTGTGTTTCGGGTGTATTGTTCTCGGTGGCTGCTTTAATCATGTCATGGGCTCCCACTGTTTACATTCTCATAATGAGTCGCATTTTAGTCGGCTCTGCAATCGGGCTAGCTGCAACAATTTCGCCGATCTTGATATCTGAGTCTGCACCAGCTGAGATTCGTGGACAGTTAGCGACACTGCCGCAGCTGATGGGCTCAGGTGGGCTGTTTCTTGCATATGTGATGGATTTTACACTGTCGCTACAAACCACTGTGAACTGGAGGTTCATGCTCGGGATTTTGTCCGTTCCATCGATCATGTATGTGCTTATCGGGGTTCTGTTGCTACCCGAGTCTCCTCGCTGGCTTGTAAGCAAGGGTCGCATGTTGGAGGCCAAAACTGTTCTGCAAAATCTTCGTGACAGGGAGGATGTAACAGGTGTGTGAATCTCTCTCTCCCAATTTTCATGTCTTTTCTGGTTCTTATGTGTTTTTTGTCAAAGAGGATTATACAGTTCGGTTTTACTAGAGAATTTCTGGGAACACATTGGGGGGATGCTTACAGAGCATTCCAGTGTGCACTAGTGTTGAGAAAACAACACTGTTCATTTAAGGAAGTTTAAGACCAGCATGGTGTACTATAATCAGCATTTGGGAACTATTGTGTGCAGGGGAGCTTGCATTGTTGGTGGAAGGTCTAGGAGTGGGAGGAGAGACACAACTAGAAGAATGGTTGTTGAAGCCAGCTGACAGACTGCTGGAGGATGATGAAGACTCTATCATCGAGGAAGGCCAAATCAAGGTGTTTGGTCCAGATGAAAGCAGCTGGTTTGCAACACCCATAGCAGATGAATCAGGTTCCCATGGTCTGCCGTCACGCCGCACTAGTATGGACATCCACGCTCTTCCCCTCATCGACCCCATGGTGACTATGCTCGGGAGCTTTCAGACTCCCTTTGATTATCATTCAGCCTCTGGTGACATTGGGACTGAGGATCATGACCTCAAAACTGAGCAGTGGGATGAAGAAGCTCACACACTAGTACTACAACATGGCGACAAGGGGTACCACTCTGAAAATGACCTTGGGATGGTCACAGACTCGAATGAAACCCTGCAAGTTCCCTTACTTTCTGGTAACAAATTATATGGATCTGCAAAGAACCTCCCTCCCTTCTCTCACAACGGCACTACTCATGGGCTAGTATTTTCAAGATCAAACTCCCGCGACAGGAGTGGGCAGATCAGCCCTCTAGCTGTACAGTCCAACCCCCATCATTCCCAATCAAACTCTAAAGGATTCTCTGATCAGTTTTCAAGATCAAACTCAAGAAGAAGTGCAGCTGCGCATGATGGTGGAGTGCCCGAGTCTTTTGGAAATGTAGGCATAGGGGCTGGATGGCAGCTTGCATGGCGGTGGGAAGAGGGAGGTCCTGATGGTCAGGAGGGTGGATTAAAGAGAGTGTTTCTCAGAGGTGATGGAGGGGAATTGTTGCATTTTACATCTTCTATGTCACTTCCAGGTGCTCCTCCTTCAATTGGTGAACCTGAGGCTTTCCAGGTAAAATCTTGCAACTTGGAGTCTAACTTGGGTAATCTTAATTAGCTTTCTTCTTTCCAAGATCCCCATGTCCCACTCCCGAGCTACAGTTTTTATATTGCAGACCTGTGAACTCACAAAGTAAGAGGGATCATGGCAACAAGTTTGTTCTGATGGGAAATTGCTTCAATCATTGCAGGCGGCAGTCCTGGTGGGCCATTCAGCACAATATGAGGAGTTAATTGGAGAGCACCCGGTGGGTCCTGCAATGATTCATCCTGCAGAAACAGCAACAAAACTGCCAGCATTGTCCAATCTTCTTGAGGGTGGTGTGCAGCGAGCTCTTATTGTTGGAGTGGGCCTCCAAATATTACAGCAGGTTAGTGACATAAAGGCTCCAAATGTGTGTTTCTAGAAGTGGTTCTGGGCAAGTAGATCTATGACATGTAGTTGAGTGTTCACTCTGAGATCCTCCAGCAGACAGCCGTGGAGGGAAGGAAACTCTTATTTATATTATAGTGATGTCCTTTTCTGCCTTTAAACCCAAGATTGGTTCTTGACTTGGAAGTGGAGTTGAGGGTTTTTGATACTTTGTTCATTCTTTTAGAGGCTAGCTGCAGAGAGAGGACTGATTAATTTTGGGTACTCTGGTGCAGTTTTCTGGTATCAATGCAGTGCTGTACTTTACACCGCAAATCCTTATGCAATCTGGTGCTGGTGACCTGTTGGCAAACGTTGGAATTGATGGTCAATCCGCATCCATCCTGGCCAGTGGTGTGACTTGCTTTCTAATGCTTCCATGCATTTTGATGGCCATGTGGCTTATGGATCGTTCTGGCCGCCGGTATATCTCTCCCATTCTGTTGCATGTCAGGGGGAAAACAGTTCACAACTCTCTTTTTTGAAGTGACAATCTAAGTTCCATTGATTATCATCGGTCCACACTTGCAATATAAATTTGTATTTTCCTTGTTACACCATGAGATTGACTTCTCCTGTATGAATTGCTAAGTTGTGTATTCTGGTTGCAGGCAATTGCTTCTAGCAACCATCCCTATCCTTGCAATCTCATTGGTGGCGCTTGTACTTGTCAACATGTTCCTCACTACGGGTTTGATTCCAGCTGCTGTCTCTTTCACATGTGTCACAATTTTCACATGTTCATTTGTGGCTGGATTTGGCCCTATTCCCAACATTCTTTGCTCTGAGATTTTCCCTACACGAGTGCGAGGGGTTTGCATCGGTCTGTGCGCTGCTGCTATGTGGGTTAGCAATGTTATCATCACCTACTCCTTCCCTCTGCTTAACCAACAATTTGGACTGCAAGGAGTGTTTGGTCTGTTTGCTGTGGCAAGTGTGATAGCTTGGATATTTGTGTTCATCAAAGTGCCAGAAACCAAGGGTCTTCCCCTTGAGATTATCTCTGAGTTCTTTGCTGTGGCTCCAAAGAAGGACAAGGATCAAAATGACTTCTAAGCTGTAAGACATTTTGCCTACCTCAACACACATTTGGAGGAGAAGATTGCAGAGCAGCTAAAAATGAAGCAGCCTGTGGTCTGTGATCTAAACCACAGCAAATAGTAGCAGCAGTGATACCAGTGAATGCTTAGCAGATGTAAGCAATCATGCACATAGAGTGCAAGGTTGACGAGAGGAAAGCTGTATAACCGTATGGCAAATTACCAGTCATTTTATGCAATTGCTTTTGTAGAGTTCTCTACTGCATTGTTCAATTAAAGAATCAATTGACTTTAACACAGCCAAATGTACAAAACACTTCCAAGGTAGTCATTGTGTCATTTCCAACCAAACTAAAAGAAAAACAACAAGACCACAATCAACAACGTTGCAAGTTACCACATTGTATCAGACTAGGTACATTACACTCCCTGACTTCATCACCTCCTGACATTGGCTGTCGACAATTATCTGCTCTACCAAGCTTTTTTGACATTTCCAGGACCCACAGGAATACCTAGTCATGATGTGGTTAGAACTCAAAAGGAAGGGCCAACAAAATCCTCATTCAAGCTGGAACAAGCTTGCAAGGGTGAGTTTTGGTTCATTTTAGCTTTGCCCATGCACAAAGCAAACATCTTAGTGTAAGGTATAGAAAGCCCTAAACAGTAGGTACTGGTTGGTGCCTCCTGCACCCTGAACCTATCCTCCATGCACATCACTGATAACTACTTGGAACAACACAGAGATGCCAGTCATGCCTGCAGCATAACTAGCTTCATATCACCAAGCAACATGTCTGCCAATCACAGGTCCTACAAGGATCTCTTAGCTACCAGAAAATTGAAACCAGATGCTAGAAACGCACCCAATCAACCATGGTATAATCCATTTGTCATAATTGAAGATCTTAGGAGGTGGATTCTCAAAGGAATGACTGGAACTTGAACAGTGAAGGTCCCAAAGAATTATAATACCACTCAGGATAAAATCATTAGGATGAGGCAGAATGCCACAACTTCAGTTAAATTGCAGTTCAAATATTGGGAGAATATACTTATAATATGCACTTAACAAATAATGTCCTGTTCCCATTACAGCTAAAATGCAAATATCCAGTACCAACTGCTGACATGGATTCTGTGATCTGTCTAGTGAGGCTCAGAAATTCAAATGGAGAGAGTGCTACAGCTCACCATCACTGCCACTGCTGACACTATCTGCCGTTGGAGCCTCTTCCAAGACTTCTTTCCTGTTACATGATTATCGACCACAGAGTCAGATCCAGTAAAACAACAAAAAATGACTTTTCATGGGTTGATGATCATCCTTGTCCTTCAAGGTAGCACAGAACAGACATCACTTGGTGAATTTCCAACAAAGCACAGAACTCTATACATACAGCCTTTTTCTGCAGCTCTTGGTCAGCTCCTGACACAGAATACGCTCCACCTCGCCTGCCTGGATCTCCCCTCTCCGGATCATCTCAGTTAACTGCAATCACATCCCAATCACATCACTGCAGCTTTACCTTTGGATTATACTACACTCATCTTCTTTCTGAGCCAGGATCACAACCTGCAAACCTGTCACTGAAACATGAAAAGTCCAAAGCTAGGGGTCATTAGCACATTTGAGTGGACAGAAACAATGGAGGCACCCAATAGCACAAGAATATACATTCCTCTCACCATAGCAAAAAAAAAAAGAAATTTGCTAAGACTGAAGTTGAATACCTTACCTGTTCATCTGTTGTCTCCAGTAGCCTGTCACATTCACACAGGAGACAATTAGTAAACACTTACAGGGACTGATTAGAAAGAATCTGCAAAATCCAATGCACATTATCAATTGCTTATGCAATAGCTGACTACCACAGTACAGCCTCATAAATGCATGCTAATCTTCTCTGGCTCTTTCTGCACCATGAAACATGCATGAAATTTTTTGATAACCAGACTAGTTAGCATAAAATGGTCCAAAAATAAACCCTGAAGTGGCAATGACCCTCACCTGCCACAAAATTCGACAATAGCTTTGGAATTTGTTTCAGCTGCCTGCCGACCTGCACAACTCTCACACAGTAGAATCTGTGCATCAGTACACAGAACATTGTTACCAAATGTAAGACCTTCACACACAATAGAACACTAAGATCTAGATAACTGTGTGCTGGTTGCATTCACCCACCAGGCTGCTGCCCACAAATCACCCAAAAAAATTCTTGGCACAACTGAAATTTTCATACAACAGGGAGTGTCTACTATCATGTTTCAAGGCATGTTGTAGCCAAAGGCTGAACTTGAGAAACTGTCTTGAGAGATATGGGTCAAGGAAAAAGAGATTACTCATGTCAAGCTCAGGCACCGGTGGTGTCCCACCCTGTACCTTCAACCAGATTTCTGCACCAAATCCAAGCTGTCCCAGAACATCCAAGAGGTTCCTCTCAAAACTCCTGACTGGACTTGAGAAATCCTATTCCTTTACCATAAATATTGTCCACACCTAGATAATGAGGTCTGAACTTTGAACTTGTACTGTGCATGAAATTCAAAGTTTTACATTAAGTAGGTTATCATCAACAACTACACAAAATATCACTGTTGTACTGAGATAATACCGAGTTAAGAGTGTACTCCTTCATCTTTGTGCACAGCCCATCCAAGAGCTCCACCACCCTTAGCTCACTGACTCTGGCATCCATGCACGCATTTTCTACACATGGGTGAATCAACAATTCAACATCTTCTATGCGCACACAATTCCAAAAAAGCTGCAATACTCCTAGCCATATGAGCTGGAATCAGACATACATATGAGCTCCCCAGGATGCAGATGCTGGAGACTAAAGCAGTCCTGCATTGTCCCTTCTCAGAAGTTGCAGAGAGAACTCTTTTTCTTGATGAAAACCAGGACTCAGAACAGAAAAGAAAAAATCAAAAGACTGAAAGAAACAAACCCATACAGATTACAACATTGGTTCAATGTAATATCTCTCAAGAATTGAAAAATCTCCATTCTCACAAGAGAATGGCAAAACAAGATTAATATTGTTTCATTGTAAAAGTGTTCTCACTTATAATCAATCACTTTGCCTTCACGTTGTCCCTGAGAGTCAAGGCGATGCCGCATGTCAAGATGGTTTCTTGGCCTTTCCTGCAAATCAACAACATAAAGCACCAGGAGTCAGTTCTATAAATAATGTATTCTGGAGAGGAATACACATGAACTCTCTGCCTGTACTTTGATGCACAGACCCCATGTCCACTTTTGAGACTTTGACTCGAGATCAACCAATCAATCCTCCTTTGTGGACATTGAACTGACATGAAGGACCTCACTTTGGAGCAAATGCATGGGTTTGCCTTCTCCTCAAGAAAGTGCTTCTGGTTTAGAGGTGTCAACAAACATTTTTGGAGGGAGACCTCACTCATGTATTGGATTGTCACACTGCTGAGGACAGTCTCACAGGGAACTACCACAGTTGCATCAATTGCATCTACTGACACAAACTTGCATTCAGATCAACACTATACTCTAGGTCTCAACAACAGAAGCAAAGAGCCTCTATCATTGAACTGTGCTCCAAGAAGAGACAGACAGAAAATCTCACAAAGGAATCAGATGGAAACTTAGAGATCCAAGTCTGCCAGTGTTTCGAATCCAGAATAACCCCCCAACAAAATTGCTGAACAACTTTAGAAAAGAAAGACTTACACTGGCAAGATCAATTTCCAGCTCCCCCTGCATATCACCCCAAGTTCAGATGCTGAGAACCAAGTATCAATCATTGCGTATCTAAAAAGCATATCTGGCATATGCACAAACAGTGCCAGACAGGTAAGCCCATCTAAGGCTTATCTGAATAGAAGATTTGAAAATGGGAAGACCAGTCCTAGTTAAAACCTTTCCACCAACAAGATGTCCAGTCAAAATGGCCAGATGTGATATAGAATATTGAAACCCTTGGACGAAGGAAAGCTATTCCTTCTCATTGTCAAGCTGCAGGCCTTGGATGACCTACACTGGACCAGGACTACAGGAAAATGGGATATATATATATATATA